>Ga0136617_10001997_pt1 | contig 18159 bp, 12 predicted proteins | sample AntDrymUQ3222106_2_FD_129672 | JGI IMG/M metagenome (GOLD analysis project Ga0136617, IMG submission 129672) | Polar desert sand microbial communities from Dry Valleys, Antarctica - metaG UQ322 (21.06) | ecosystem: Environmental > Terrestrial > Soil > Desert | place: Antarctica: Dry Valley... | reverse complement strand
GGAGAGCTTCTCGAACGTGCCGGCCGCCACCAGCGCCTGACAGAGCCTGTCGTATTCCCCCGCGCTGCCGTCACACCAGTGGACCGAGTCGGGCTGGGTGACCTCCGCGGTCTCCTCGACCCACGTGAGCAGCTTCTCGTTGGTGGTGGCAGGGCTGGTGGTCTGGGACACGGGTCTCGGTTTCTCCTTCTCGGTCCTGGGCGGGCCTAACCCTAGACTCAGGCGCATGCGGGCAGCGTTGCGCTTCGTGGGGTCCGTGATGATGGTGAGTGGGGCGTTGCTCATCGCCGATTCGGCGGCCACCCTGCTGTGGCAGGAACCGGTCTCCGCGGCGGTGGCCGAGCGCCAGCAGCAGCAGCTCGAGGAGGCCCTGTTCGATCCGCCCGAGCGAGTGGTGCAGAGAAAGCCGCTCAAGGGCGACGCCATAGCCCGAATCAACATCCCGGCGATCGGCGTGTCCGACTACGTGGTGGAGGGCACTGACACGGCGAGCCTGCGCAAGGGCCCCGGCCACTACCCCGACACCCCGCTGCCGGGCGATCCGGGCACGGCCGCCATCGCCGGCCACCGAACCACCTACGGCGCGCCCTTTCGCGATATCGACAAGCTCGAGCGCGGCGATCGCATGGTGCTCGACATGCCCGACGGGCGCTTCATCTACCGCGTCACACGCACGAAGATCGTGGACGACTCAGATCTCTCGGTGCTCGACCGGGTCGGTTACAAGCAGCTCATCCTCAGTGCCTGTCACCCCCTCTACAGCGCGGCTCAGCGGGTGATCGTGTTCGCCCGCCAGGCCAGCCGCCGGCCGCCGCGCGTCAGGCGGGGTGGGTGAGCCCGGACACTCCTGACCGTTCGAGGTCCGAGGCGTCGCGCGATTCCAGCCAAAGGATCAAGCCGATCACCAGCGCGACCGATACGGCCAGTACGGCGACCCAGTACAAAAGCTTGAGCAACATGGCGGTCGAGCAACGACGCTACCGGCTGGGGCGGCTGCCTGCCCCGCTTCGAGAGACCCTCGAGGGAAGTCCGGCCCTGCCCGCGCAGCTGCTGGCGCTGGCTTCCTTCGTGGCCCTGGGGGCCAGCGGAGCGGGTTACTCTCCCACGAGCTGGTACCTGGGAGCGCTTCTGTGGCTCGCGCTGCTGGCCACCACGACCGTGGCCCTCGGCGCGCCGAGGAGGCTCCCAAAGGCGCTGCTGGTGGCCATCGCGCTGCTGGGCGGATACGTGATCTGGGCCTACGCGTCGATCACCTGGGCCGGCCAGCGCGACGTTGCCTGGGACGGCGCCAACCGAGCCGCCGCGTATCTGCTGGTGTTCACCCTGTTCGCCGGATGGCCGCTCGCCGAGCGCGGCGCAAGAACGCTCGTCGCGCTCTTCGGCCTGGGCATCGCCGGGCTGGGCGCGGTGGCGCTGATCCAGGCCGGCGGGGGCGCCGACCCCTTCGACTATCTCATCGGAGGTCGCCTGTCCGCCCCCATCGAGTATCCCAGCGGGGCATCGGCGCTGTACACGATGGCGCTCTTCGCCTGTCTTTTCACCGCCACCCGGCGCGACGGCAATCCGGGCCTGCGGGGGGTCGCGCTGGGGTCGGCCGGCCTGCTGGCCACGCTGGCCTACATGACCCAGAGCCGCGGCTGGCTGATCGCGCTGCCGCTGGCGGCGCTGGCCTACTTCGTGCTGGTGCCCGGCCGGCTGCGCGGTCTGGTGGCCATGGCGGCGGTCGCGCTTTCGGCGCTGGCCATCGAGAGCACCACCGGCGCGGTATACGACGGCGCCGCGGGCGAGCGCCTTCCCCAGCTGCTCGACGAGGCCGTTCGGGCCTCGCTGCTGGCCGCGGCCGCGCTTGCCGTGGTGGGCCTGGTGCTCGCGGTGATCGACCGGCAGATCGAGCCGCCCAAGTCGCTGACCTCTCGGGTACCGGGCTGGGCCCCGCTCGCCGCGGTGCTGGTGCTTCTCGGCGCGACGGCGGTGGTCTTCGTCGTCCTGCCCGGTCCGCGTGACCGTGTCGAGACGGTTTGGTCGGACTTCAAGTCCAATTCCGAGCCCCCGCTCGCGGGCGAGTCGCGCTTCGCGAGCGGCGGCACGAATCGCTACGACTTCTGGACCGTCGCCTGGGGCCTCTTTCGCGAGAACCCGGTGAACGGCATCGGGGTCGAGAACTTCCAGGAGGAGTACCTGCAGCGGGGCACGAGCGGCGAGGAGCCCCGCTTTCCCCATTCGCTTCCGCTGGGCGTGCTGTCCCAGACCGGTCTCATAGGAGCGCTCCTGCTGGGCGGAGCCCTGGCTCTCGCGCTCTTCTGCGCGGCGGGGGCGCTGAGAGCCCCGGCGGGCAGCTCGGCCGCGGCTGCCGGGGCTCTCGCGGTATTCGCGCCATGGATCGTCCAGGCCTCGATCGACTGGTTCTGGGAGCTTCCGGCCCTCACCGCCTCGGCGCTGGCCATGCTGGGAACGGCGGCCGCCCTGGGCCCGAACCGGCCGCGAACGCCCGCCGACGCACCCCGCAGGCTCGCGCCGCTGCCGGCGCTGGCGGTTCCCGCGCTGGTGCTGGCGCTCGTCTTTGGCGCCACCTGGCTCGCGGCCCGGGACGTCGATGCGGCATCGTCGGGCTGGCGGGCGGATGCCGAGGCCTCTTTTCGGCGACTGGATCGCGCCGCGAGCCTGAATCCGCTGTCTCCACGGGCCTATCTCGTGGAGGGATCAATCGCTCTCGAGTTGGGGCGCACGGAGCAGGCGCGCTCAGCCTTCGAGGCGGCCCTCGAGCGCCACTCAGGCGACGCCTACGCCCTGCTGGAGCTGGGCTTGCTCGCGTCTCAAGCGGGGGAGACCCGGCGCGCGACCCAGTTGCTCGAGCGTCACCGGCGCCTCCAGCCGCGCGATCCGATCGCCCGCCAGGTGGCCGCCCGTGCCCGCCGGGGCCTCAAGATCGACCCAATCAAGGTGAATGCGCGTCTGTTGCGCCGGGTACTGTTACGGCGGGGTCAACGTCTGGAGGCACCGTGAGCGCGCTAAGCGTTGCGTAAATTCCCCAAAGTTGCCTCTGGCGGTACCGATGAAATCGTGTTACACAATGAGGAGCGACAAGTTCTGACCACAGAGCTAGTTACAGATGTGACGCGGCTCCAAGGACGGACGAGACTAATCGCCCTGGAGACGTAATCTCAAGGTTCGGGTGGGCAGTCTCACAAATCACAGAGGACGGGTAATGAAGATCTTTCTTTCGGCAATCACCATGTTGGCACTGTTCGTGGCTCTGGCCGGTCCGGCCGCAGCGCAGAACGGCTATGAAGGCGCAGGCGGGCAGGTGCAGAGCGAAGTGCAGGATTCCGGCTCCGCCGCCGGCACCACGGCTAGCGATAGCGGAAGCGGCAGCCTGCCGTTCACCGGGCTCGACGTTGCGCTGCTTGCCGGTGCGGGGCTGCTCCTCGCCGGTGCCGGCGTTGCGATGCGCCGGGTCACCCGCGCGCCCGGCCAGGCCTAGCACTCGAGCAGCCCCACAAAAACTCAAGTTCGGGCGTCTAACGCCCGAAACAAGACTCGGCGCGCTCAAGTGGTGCGCCGAGTCCGTTTGTGGTCGAGTACGGGGTTAGATGAAGACGGAACAGGCCCAGCCGTCCAGCGTGATCAAAGAACCGGCAGCCCTCCCGCGGCCGGAGATGAGTGCAACCGCGCAACCGCTGGGACGAAGCCTCTTCGCCGGGGCGGGATGGCTGCGCCTGCGGGTCGCGTCGGACGTCGTGCTGCTGCTCATGGGCATCGGTTCGGCCGTTCTGGGTGCCCCGGAGGCCCAGGAATCGTTGCGCGGAGGCTGGCTGGTCTGGGCCTTCCCGCCGCTGGTTCTCCTGGTCATGGCCCTGACGGGGCTCTACCGCGACACGATTCAGGTGAAGTTGGCCGAGGGAATGACGCGGATCTTGGCCGCCACGTCGCTGGCCACGGTAACCCTCATCGCCGGCGCCGCACTGCTCGCCCCGCTGAGCCAGCCGGCGCCGCTGCTGGCGCGCGCCTGGGTCTTCGGCTCCCTCTACCTGGTCCTGGGGCGGCTGCTGCTGGCCCGCGGGCGCCGGCGTGCGCGAATCAGCCGATTGGTGGCCAAGCCGACCCTGATCGTAGGCGCGGGCCAGATCGGCGCACGGGTCGAGCGTCGCCTCTCGCGTCAGCCCGAGCTGGGCCTGCTCCCGGTCGGCTACCTCGACTCCGACCCGCCCCCCCACGAAATGGTGCCCGACCGCGAGGCGCCCGTGCTCGGCGGCCTCGCGGACCTGCGGCGTGTGGTCCGCGACACCGGGGCCGAGCATGTGGTGCTGGGCTTCAGCACGGCCCCCGACCACCTGCTGCTGCCGCTGGTGCGCGAGTCCGAGGGTCTCGGCCTCGAGGTGTCGCTGGTGCCGCGGCTGTTCGAAAGCGTGAACGTCCGCGTGGCCCTCGACCACCTCGGCGGCCTGCCGCTGTTCGGCCTCCATACGATCGATCCAAAGGGATGGCAGTTCGCGATCAAGTACGCGCTCGACCGGGTGGTGGCGGCGCTGCTGATCACCGTGCTGGCCCCGATTCTGCTGGCCTGCACGCTCGCCGTCCGCTTGAGCTCCGCGGGCCCTGTGCTCTATCGCCAGCGCCGCATCGGGCGCGACGGGCGCGAGTTTGAGATGCTCAAGTTCCGCTCAATGCGCACCGACGGTGAGCCCGCGCCGGGTTCCTCTCACGCCGCCCTCGGGCTCGCGGTGGACACCGGCCCGGGTGGTGTGGAGGGAGCCGACCGGCGCACCCCCGTGGGCATCCTGCTGCGGCGCACCTCACTCGATGAGCTGCCTCAGCTCCTCAACGTCCTGCGCGGCGAGATGAGCCTCATCGGCCCGCGCCCCGAGCGTCCGGAATTCGTGGATCTCTTCGGTGAGCGCATCGAGCGCTACCAGGACCGCCACCGGGTCAAGTCGGGAGTCACCGGCTGGGCCCAGGTCAACGGATTGCGCGGCAAGACCTCGTTGCGTGACCGGATCGAGTGGGACAACTACTACATCGAGAACTGGTCCCTGCGACTCGACCTGAAGATCCTTCTGCGCACCATCCTCGTCGTCTTTCACCGCAGCGAATAGCCCTCGCGTGAACCTTCCCATCCTCATGTCGGTAATTGGCGCGCGGCCGGAGATCATCCAGGCCGCGCCGCTGAGCGCGGCCTTCTCGGGCCGGGTCGATGAGGTGCTGGTCCACACCGGACAGCACTACGACGCGGCCATGTCCGGTGACCAGATACTCGACACCGGCCTTCCCGAGCCGGCGCTGAACCTGGGCGTGGGCTCACTTCCCGATCTCGAGCAGCTCGCGGTCAGCGAGAAGCGCCTCGGGGAAGCCATCGAGCAGGTCGGCCCCGACGCCGTGCTGGTGCGCGGCGACACCAACGCCACCCTCGCCGCCGCCCGCGCCGCCGTGGCCCGCGAGCTGCCCGTCCTACACGTGGAGGCCGGCCTGCGCTCGCGGCGAGCCGACATGCCCGAGGAGCGCAACAGGGTGCAGACCGATCTCCTGGCCGACACGCTGTTCGCACCCACCGAGTCGGCACGCGCGAACCTCGAGGCGGAGGACATCTCCGGGATCGTGCACGTGACCGGCGATCCCCTCTGCGACATGCTGCTGCGCTGGGCCCCGCGCCTGCCGCCGAGCCCCATCGAGGGCGAGTACCTGCTGGCCACCGTCCACCGCAACTACAACACCGACGATCCCGCGCGCCTCCAGCAAGTGCTCAACTGCCTCGGCGCCTCCCCGTGGCCCGTCGTCCTCCCCGTGCATCCCCGCACCCGGACCCAGATCGAGAAGGGCGGTCTCGACGTTCCGCCCGCGGTGGCCCTGCACGACCCGGTCACCTACAGCGTGATGCTCGCTCTGGAGCGCGCATCCCAGGCCGTGGCCACCGATTCCGGCGGAGTCCAGCGCGAGGCCTATGTGTGGGGAGTCCCGTGCGTGACCCTGCGCGAGGAGACCGAATGGGTCGAGACCGTGCAGACGGGGTGGAACACCCTCGTGGGCGCCGACGCCGAGGCCTTTGCCGCGGCCCTGGCGCGCGGGCGCCCGAGCGAGCACCCGCCCGTGTTCGGCGACGGCCGCGCCTCGGAGAAGATCGCTGACCTGACCGTTGAACGCCTCGACGCGCTCGCGAGCGCACAGAGCCATGTCTGAGCGGCTGCGCGTGGCGGTAGTCGGCGCGGGCCAGATGGGCGCGCGCCACGCGGAGACGTACGAGCGCCTTCCCCAGGCCGAGCTCGTGGCCCTGGCCGACCCCGACGAGGCCGCGGCGCGGGCCGTGATCGGCCGGCGCCCGATCGGCTGGGATGCCGACTGGCGCCGCACCCTGGAGCGGGTCGAGGTCGACGCCGTGGTGGTGTCCGCCCCGTCGGGCATGCACTGCGAGATCGGGCTTGCCGCACTCGAGGCCGGCAAGCACGTGCTCGTGGAGAAGCCGATCGCCACCACCCTGCCCGACGCCCTGCGCATGGCGTCGGCCGCGCGCTCGGCGCAGCGCAAGCTGATGGTGGGCCACGTGGAGCGCTTCAACCCGGCGGTGGCCAAGGTACGCGAGCTCGTTGCCGAGGGCCGGCTGGGCCACATCTACCGGGCGCACTCGGAACGGGTGGGGCCGCTACCGCTGCGCATCAAGGACTCGGGCGTGGCCATCGACCTCGCCACGCACGACGTGGACATCATGCAGCACGTCCTGGAGCGCGACATAACGCGCGTCTACGCCGAGGGCACCAGCTTCGCCCACCCCAGCCACGAGGACATTCTCACTTGCCTCTTGCGCTTCGGCGACGAGGGCCCGTACGGTTTGCTCGATGTGAACTGGCTCACCCCCGAAAAGCGCCGCCAGCTGACCCTGATCGGCGAAGGAGGACTGCTGCGCGCGCACTACATAACCCAGGACGTCCAGCTGATGGAATCGGCCAACGCGATCACCGGCTGGAAGGAGCTGGCCCTGGCCCGCGGCGACGCCGAGGGCGCGGCCGTCCGCTTCGCCCTTCCCAAGGTCGAGCCGCTGAAGGCCGAAGCGTCGGCCTTCGTCACGTGTGTTCTCGACGACCTGCCCGAGCCCGTGAGCGCCTACGATGGCGCGCGCGCCCTGGCGGCGGCACTCGCCATCCGCGAATCGGTGGCCGGCCGGCGCCCAGTTGAGCTGCTGGGCATGCCCGCCGCCCCGGCCCAAGTCTCATGATCCGCTTCGTCATCCCGGCCTACAACGAGGCCGAGAACCTGCCTCGCCTGCTCGACGACCTCGCGCCCCGCGCCCGAGCCCTCGGCGCGCGGGTGATCATTGTCGACGACGGCTCGACCGATGGCACCGGAGAGGTGGCCCAGCGCCACCGCGACGACCTCCACCTGGCGGTAGTGCGACACGAGCGAAACCGCGGGCTGGGCACGGCGCTCAACTCGGGCATCCGCGCCGCGCTGGGCGAGAGCTCCGACGACGACGCGATCGTGACCATGGAGGCCGACAACACCTCTGATCTCGACGACCTGCCCCGGATGATCGAGCTCTTCGAACAGGGTTACGACGTGGTGCTGGCCTCCGTGTACGCGCCGGGTGGCGCGATCCTGGGCATCGCGCCGTGGCGCCTGTGGGCGAGCAAGGCGGTCTCGGGCACGTTTCGCCGGCTGGGCGGCCTGGAAGACATCAAGACGCTGTCGAGCCTCTATCGCGTCTACCGGGCCGGAACGCTGCGCCGGGCGGCCGAGACCTACGGCTACCTACTGGTGCGAGAGCCGGGCTTCGCGGCCAACGTCGAGCTGCTGCTGAAGCTCTACAACGCCGGGGCCAAGGTGGCCGAGGTGCCGACGATCAACGACTGGAGCCGGCGGAAGGGGCAGTCGAAGATGTCGCTCAAGCCGACCGTCCTGGCCTACGGACGGCTGGCGGCCGCGCATCTAGTCGGGCGTATCCAGCCGCCCCCCATCTCCCCGCTCTCCGAGGACGAGTAGTGGCGCCGGACGGCGAGCGCGCGGCGCGCGCGAGCGTTCGATCTCACGTCGGGGTGGTCGGGGGCGGCATCCTCGGCACGGTGCTGTCCCTGCGCCTGGCCCAGGCGGGTCACCAGGTGACGCTCCTCGAGCGCGGCCCGACCCTCGGCGGGCTGGCCGGATCCATGGATTTCGGCGGCCACACCGTGGATCGCTTCTACCACGTGATCACGCCGGCCGACAGCCGCATGATCGGCCTGGCCGAAGAGGTCGGGCTCGGCGACCAGCTGCGCTTCGCGCCCGTCGGGGTGGGCTTCTACGTGGACGGCCGGCTGCACGATTTCAACGGCTTGGCCGACTTCGCCCGCTTCCCCCCGCTCTCGCCGCTCGCACGCCTGCGGCTCGCCTGGTTCGTGGCCCAGTGCCAGGTGCGCCCGCGCTACGAGCGCTTGGAGCACATACCGCTCGAGCGCTGGTTGCGCCGCCAGTGCGGCGCTCAGGTGACCGATCGCATATGGCGACCGCTGCTCGACTCGCGCTTCGAAGGCCGTCACTCCGAGCTTCCGGCGACCTACATGTGGGCACGCACCCGGCGCATGTCGGGTGCCCGCACGGGGCGCGAGCGCCGTGAGGAGATGGGTCACATCGTCGGTGGACACCAGCGCCTCATCGACGCCCTGGCCGCCCGGGCGGTGGAGGCCGGAGTCGAGGCGCGCACCGACGCCCCCGTCGAGGGCCTCGACATGGAAGGCGAGGCGGTGACCGGCGTACGCGTGGGCGGGGAGCATCTGCCCTTCGACCTCACGATCGCCACGCTGCAGCCGCCCGCCCTGCGCTTTCTGTTGCCCGAGGGCTTGGCGGGCCTGCTCGACGCCTACCCGAAGCGCTACCTCGGCGTCGTGTGTGTCGTGCTGAAGACCCGCGAGTCGGTGCTGCCCTACTACTCGCTGAACATCTGCGAGCCCACTCCGATCACCACGGTCGTGGAGACCTCCCACGTTCTGGGCACCGAGCACACCGACGGCCTGCGCCTCGTGTACCTGCCGCGCTACTGCGATCCCGACGCCCCCGAGCAGACCGAGGACGACGAGTCGGTCTACGAGCGCTTCGTGGCGATGCTCGAGCGGGTCTCCCCCACCTTTCATCGCGATCAGGTCGTGGACTGGACCGTTCAGCGCTCCCGGCTCGTCGAGCCGGTGCACCCCGTCGACGCGCAGCCCCGGGTGGCTCCCGTGTGGCCCGGCGTGAAGGGGCTGGGCCTGGCCTCCGCCACCCAGATCTATCCGCGCCTGCTCAACGGCGACTCGGTCGTGGACATGGCCGAGCGCGTAGCCGGTCAGGCGATCGAGCGCCTTGCGGGGTACGCGCCCATCCGGGCCCCCGAATGACTCCCTCCGGCTCCGCCAAGCCCACTCGCGAGGCCCGTGCGGGCATGGCGGTGGGCGTTGCGACGCTGGCCATGGCAGCGGCCTCCGGAGTGCAGGCCGTCGCCTACCTGTCTTCCTTCGGCACCACCGACCGCACCGACGCCTTTTTTGCCGCCTTCGCTCTCTACACCGTGTTCGGTGTCTTCTGCCAGAGCATCCGGGTGACCTCGGTGCCGTTGCTGGTGGGATCGGATCGGGCTCTGAGGGGGCGCGAATACGCGGCGACTCTGGGCCTCATCGCCGTACCCGTCGCGCTGGTCTGCTTCGTGCTGGCCGAGCCGATGGCCGGACTGCTCGCGCCGGGCGTCTCACCCGCGGCGCGAGAGACCACCGAGAGCGCCCTGCGCATCCTCGGTCCCGCGATGATCCTCCAGCTTGCCGCCGCAGGCGAGGCGACCCTCCTGGGGATCTGGGACCGCTTCGACATCGTTGCCCAGGGCTACATCGCCGGGGCGGCCACGGGAGTCGTCACCTACTTCGCCGCAGTCGGGCCGGCCGACGAGCTGGCGCTCGCCTGGTCGATGCTGGCCATGGCCGTGGTCACGGCCGGCTGGATGACCGCGGGCCTTCACCGGGCACGCACCGAGCGCCGCCCCGGCCCCCTGCCGGGACCGAGGCGCCTGGCTCGCGACGCGGGGCGCATCCTCGGACGCACGCTCGTGTACTTCGTGATCAACGGGCTCTTCCTGATCACGCTCGCCTTCGTGAGCGACTCGAGCGCCGGTGACGCCACCGTGCTCTCTTACGCGTACCTGTTCGTCTCCTACCTCGTGGCCGGCACGGGCGTGGCGGTGGGGATCTCGCGAGTGCCGGACATGACGCGGGGAGCAAAGACCGACTGGGACGAGGTGGTGGCCGACACCGTCCCACACGGCTTTCGCTACGCGCTGATGGTCTCCGCACCAGCGGTGGCCGCGCTCGTGGCCGCCGGAGCGCTGCTCGTGAGCGAGCTCGTGCCCTCGGGTCTGCCCAGCGGGAACGCCGAGAAGCTCGCCCTGTTCGCGGCGCTGCTGGCGCCCTGGCTGGCGGGGGCGCTGGTGGTCAACTTCCTGCTGCCCGCCCTCTTCGCGCTCGGACGCGAACGGCTGGTCAACTGGCTCGCTTTGCCATTGGTGGCCCTGCACTTCGCCGTCACCCTCGCCGGCGACGCACTCTGGGGAGCCGAGGGAGCCGTGGCCGCCATGTGCGTGGCGCCGATCGTCTTCGCGTCGGTGCTGCTCACCGTGGGCGCGGGCAGCCGCCGGCGCAGCGCGACGCTCGAGATCCTGCGCGACGCGGTCACCTTCGTGGGCCTGGCGGCCGGCGCGTTCGGGGCGGCCTGGCTCGTCACGTCGCCCTTCGACGAGGGCGTCCTGCGCGAGCTGGTCGTGGTTGGGCTCGGCTTCGTGCTCTACCTGGCCGCGCTGGTACTGGTTGCACCGCGGCAGATTGAGGTCTTTGCCCGAGCGCTGCGCCGTGGCCCTTCGGAGCCCGCTCCCTCAGCCGACGCGACGATCCACTCCGGGCTGCGCGTACTCGTGCTCGCGACCTACTTTCCCAAGCCCGACAACATGCTGATGGGCACCTGGGCTCTCGCGCAGTCGTTTGCCCTGGCGCGTCAGGGAGCCGCTGTGCGGGTAGTCTCGCCCACCTCCTGGGTGCCCCAGTTCGCCGCCAGGTTACCCGGCATGAAACGGCTTCGGCCGTGGGCCGCCTGCCCCGCCAGCTTTGACTTGGAAGGCGTTCGCGTGGACTACCCGCGCTGGCCCTGGTACGGCCATTCGGGCTACCGAGCCACTCTCGCAAGACGGCGTCCTGGCCTGTTCTTGACGCTCGCATGGCCGTTCATCCGTCCCGCGCTGCTGCGGGCGGTCGCCGAGCACCGGCCCGACGTCGTGTTCGCCCACCACGCTTCGATCAGCGGGGAGCTGGCCCGCCGGCTCAAGCGCGAATGCGGCCTCCCCTATCTCGTGATCGAGCACGATCACGGCGAGATCTCCGACTGCAAGCGCTTTCCTCACCGTCGTGCGCTCTACGACAGGGTGCTGGAAAGCGCGAGCGAGGTGGTCGCGGTAGCTCCCACGATGCGCCAGGAGATCAAGGACCTTTTTCCCTCGGCGCGCGTGATGGTGGCCTACAACGGCGCCGACCCTCCGGATGAGCGAGTTCTCACCCACCCGCGGCCCGCGGAGATGAGCAATCGGCTGGTGGTGTTCAGCGCCGCGCACCTCTACTACCGAAAGGGTATGCCGCTGCTGGTGGAGGCGTTTGCGCGCGTGGCCGCTCGCCATCCGCGCGCCGTTCTGCGGATCGCCGGCGAGGGCGAGGACCGGCCCGCGCTCGAGGCCGCGGTGGACGCCTCAGGCGTGGCCGAACGCATCTGCCTGCTGGGCCGGATGCAGCACCGGCGCGTGCTCCAAGAGCTGGCCTGGGCGGACGTCTTTGCGTTGATCGGCTGGGACGAGCCGCTCGCGGTCGCTTTCCTCGAGGCGATGGCCGCCGGGACTCCGGTGTTGGCGTGCAACGACGGAGGGATCGCGCATGTGGTCAGGAACGGCGCCGAGGCTCTGCTGGTGCCGCCCCGCGACGTGGACGCGGCTGCCGACGCCCTCGACCGGCTGCTCGGCGATGCCGAGCTGAGGCGAAGCGTGGGCACGGCCGCCCGCCGCCTGGCGGAGAGCTCATATACCTGGGACGCCAACGCGCGGACGCTGCTGGCTGCGTTCAAGGAGGCCGTGGAGCCGACAGGCCCACCTTGGCACGGCCTTGCGGCGGGCAGCGCTAGGGCTCCGGACGTCGTTCCCACACGGTGAAGGCCCGCGCGGGCAGGTTCTCGCTCGTAGGATTCCCGACGTCGCCGAAGCGGGCCGTCGGGCGGTAGCTCTCGCGCACGTACCGGACGAGGATGCGGTTGTAGTCCTTTCCGATCTCAGCGAACCCGAAGTTGTCCGTGCGCTGAGCGCCGAAGACGACGATGGGTGGGCGGACACGTTCCAGGCGGCGCACCGCGGCCCGCTCGTCCCCCTCGCTGTCGAGCGTGCCGGGTAGAAAGGTGGATTCGTAGAGCGCCGGCCGATGACCGCTCAGGAAATGGAGACCCGGGTCGTCGGGCAGCACGAGGATCGGAGCGCCGGCGGGCGCGCGCCGGTCGATGTAGCGGACGGTCTGCTCCACCTCGGGCCCGCCGTCGCGGTACCAGCGGTAGTCGCCACGCGGGGTGGAAACGGTGGCCACATCGTCGCTGTAGAGGCCCACGTAGGCGTGGAGGGCGAGCGCTGCAGCGGCGACGCCCAGCACGATCTGCCCGACCGGGCGCCACTCGCGGCCTCCGCGCTCCAGCGTCGTGGCAAGAAGGCCCGCGGCAAGGATGGGCAGGGCGGCGTAGTAGGGCGCGTAGGAGTCCGTGGTGAACTCGTTGTAGGTACGCAGCCCTGCTGCGCTTGCGCCTGCGAGCAGGGCAAGGTCGGAGGTCCAGTCGCGCCATGCGGCGGCCTCGCCGCGTCGCAAGCGCAGCACGCTCCAAACGAGCAGACCGAGGGCGGGAAGCGGGAGCCAGGCCATCGCGGAAAGCAGGCGGGCGGCCTCGTCTTCTACCTGTATCCGAGCCTCGGGAAAGATTCCCAACAGCCGCCAGATTGCCGCCGCTAGCGCAATGCCCGCGACCGCAGCGGCCAAGGGCCAGAGGGCAAGCAGCCGCCCCCACAGGTCCCGGCGTGACCTCATCGACGAGATGGTCATGGCGAGCGCAATCGCCGGGAGCGCCACGAGTGCTCCCCTCGCCGCCAGCGCCACGGCGCTCGAGAGATCGAACGGCGCCCACCCCCCCTGCAGGCGGCCGCCGCTGATGCGCGCGAAGTCGACCGGCACGATGTTCTCGAAGAAGAGCCTGTGCCACCCCGCGGTGCTCGCGAGTGCGCCGTACACCACCCCGGCCACGACCAGCGCGGGCCCGATGAGCAGAGCCGCCATCCGAGCCGCCTCGCGTGGACCGGCGTCGCGCCACTGGCCCATGACTGCGCCGAGCGCAACGGCGCCCGCGAACGCCGCGAACTCTGGACGGGTCAGGAGCAGGATGCCCGCGGCGAGGCCGGCGAGGGCGTTACGGCGATGGGTGAGCGCCAGCAGCTCGAGGATCAGGAACAGACAGCCAAAGGTGCCGGCGTTCGTATGGGGTAGGACGAAGTCGAAAAAGGTTCCGCTGAAGGCGATCGTCAGCAGCAACAGCGTGCAGAGGCCTGCTGTCACCGGCTCAAGCCAGCGCCGGGCCAGGAGATAGAACGCGCTCAGGATGGCGATCGTCTGGGCGAAGCCAAACAGGAAGGCCACCGTGAGGCTGGTGCCCAGCAGCTCGAACGCCGCGGCCAGGGAGAACACCCCCACCGGTCCGTAGAAGTAGCGCAGGTCGCGGTAGGGCAGCTCCCCGTTGGTAATGCCCTCAGCGACCGTCAGGTCCAGCCCGGCGTCAAACGAGGGCACGCCCCAGCGCCGCCAGCTCACCAGCGTCAGCGCGACGAAGGCAGCGGCGAGCGCGAGGGCAACCTTGCGGTCGCCGGAGGGCGCCCTAGACGGAGGTACGCGAATGAGCCAGTTTTAGTGGCTCATCCGGACGTGCCGCGGCGCAGCCTGACCTTCGCGCGCTTGAGCGTTACGTTCATCGCGGGGTCTCGTGCCTCGAGATCGGCCCACAGCGACAGCTGTCCACGCCGGCGCAACATCTTCAGCCCTCGCCGCGTCAGCTTCACGCTCACCATACGGCTTCGGCCCGGGCTCAGGGAGAAGCGGCTCGATCCGACCCTGACCCGCTTGGTACGGGCGGAGCGACCACTGCCGACCCGCACCGAAGCCAGCAGCGTCACCTTGCCGGTTGCCTTATCGGGCTCGGATCGCGAGCTCGTCACGCGCACACGCACGCGGCCACCGCGCAGCAGTCGCTTGCGGCCGCCGCGCACTCCCACCCTGGGTCCGGTGGTGTCGCGGGGCGTGACGTCGGGGGGACCGGTCGCGGGCGGAGCAGGCGGCGGAGCAGGCTGGTCGTCGAAGACCACTCCCTCCGCGGTCGCCGGCACCACCCCGCCGTCGTAAAGGATGTTGTGCGTGGCCTGCTGAATCACCCCGTTGAGGGCGGAGTAGGAGTCGACAGGAGGGTCCTCGTAAGTAGTGACCGGAAAGACGGCCTCGAAATGGGGTCCAAGTCCAAAGGACCACTGGATGGTGCCGGCAGCGAAGACGTGAGCGCCGCTGGGAGCGGTGTAGGTGACCGCGTGGATCTCTGCTCCCTGGGCGCCCGGTGAGCTTGCGTAGTCTCTGCCCGCATCAACGAGATAGGTGAGGTCGTTGCCTGGGACACCCGTTTGCGGCACGGTCTGCGAAAGTCGCTTAACACCGGCTGGCTGGCGGTCGACGTACCGCGAGTAATAGCCGCCCTTGGGAATGGCGTCCCACTCCCAGCCGACGAGGTTGGTGCCGATCCGCCCCCCGCCACCAGCGATTGCGGTGTGTCGCCACGCGGGGTGGTCGCCGAACTCGCCGGCGGCGCCACCAGTCGCGGGCACATCGAGCGGGTAGGAGACGTTGTCGTCGTCCCCGATGTACATCACGCCGAACAGGGCGTTCTCGGGCCGGTCGGGGGCGACGCGGCCCGCGCCCTCGAAGTCGCGCGCTGACGGAAGGTTGTCCGGGGCGTCGGCGGCGCCTGGAACGGACCCCGGGTCGCGGAAGGTGGTGGTGGCATCGGCCGGGGTGTCCGCGTTGGCGCCAGTTCCGCCCTGGGCGCGATCGGCCCCCAGCGGGTCGTTGGCCGGCACCGCTCCGGGACGGTCGATGTTCCCCTCGCCGAAGTCGTTAACGCCGTTCTTGCCGTTCGTGTTGATATCGCTGTCCTGCACGGTCTTGAAGCAGACGAGCGAGCGACCGTCGTCCTCCAAGCGGACCTGCCAGTAGGCCGCGTTGGCGCTGAAGGAAGCAATGTTGGTCCCCGCGTTGCGGGCTGCCTCCATGTTGTCGCGCATCTGGCTCGTCCAGTACTCCGAGTGCCCGGCGATCGCGATGGTCTTGGTCACGGGCGGGAGCAACTGCTCTTCCTGAGAGTGCACGCCGTAGTCGTCGGTGTAGGAGAGGTTGTAGCCCTGGCGCTCCAGCCACCAGATGAGAGGAAACTCGCTTCGCAGAACCCAGTTGTAATCGGCCAGCATGTTCGACATGGGCCGGTCAAAGGAGACCTTGGCGGCGCGTTCGGGGGCAGGTGCGGGATAATTGGGCGACGGGCCGATCACCGTGTCGTCGCTGCTCGAGTTGTATGGATACAGCGACTTCCCAGTCCAGGGGTTGTACGCCTGCCACGTGTTGGTGGGCATGACCACCAACAGGTCCCTCGCGCGGTTATCCGCGCGGACGATAAAGGGAATATGCGTCTCATTCGCAGTCCCGGCGGGCACATCGGCGATCACCTTGATCAAATACATCCCGGTCTCGAAGCCGGAGGTCACAAGGTTGTGAGAAACGCTCCACGCCGTCGCCCCGGTCGCGTAACCCAAGGTGTCGTTCGCCGGAAGGAAAGGCGGGTTGCTGAGCGCGACATTGTCGACGGTGCTCATGAGGCGGCCGCCCGCGCCACCGTAGTAGCCCAAGCGGTAGACGCGAAGGTCGACCGTTGTGGGAGAGATACCGGGGGAATGGCTGAGTTTCAGGGGAAGCAACTCGCCGGCGTTTACGCTCGTCTTTGTCGCGAACCCGGTGACCTCCGGCTGATAAGCGTCCAGCCGGAACTGATTTGTCCAAGACGCGCTCGGCGTCAGGCGGTTCTCTCGCGTAATGAAGTTCGCGTTCGGGTCGAACGGCGGGGGCGCCGCGAGGGCCGTCGCCGGGTCGGCGAAGCGGGAGAGCATCAGCGCCGCGCCCCCGCCGGCCGCGCTCTGCAGGAAGCGGCGTCGTGACACGCCGCGTCCGCTCGCCTTCGAGATGTTTTCGTCCCGCCCCGTCATGATCACCCGCCCTACTTATTCGGTACTCGTCCTACCTATAGTAGGTCCGGATGCGCATTTGCGGGGAAGTATTTATGCGCTCTAAAGGTCGGGAATCGTGACCGTCGGAGGCCCGGCCCGGGCCGTAGGCGTCATGTTGGGCGTGGCGTTCCTCGCCTTGGTCTGGGCCTACATGGCCTATACGTTCGGACCTCTCCCGGCCTTGGCCGTCTTTGCCTCCGCGGGCGTCGTAGCGGCGGTGGTCTGGCAGCCGATGACCGGCGTCTACCTCGGCGTGCTCGCTATCCCGCTGGAGCTGTTCGAGTTTCGCGTGGGCGGCAGTTTCGGCCTCTCGGCGAGCGAGCTCGTGTTCCTGCTCACCGCGGTGGTCGCAGCGTTCCATTTCGCCGCTCGCGCCCGCACCATCCCCACCAGCCCCGTCTTTGCCTGGTTCGTAGGCCTCCTCTTGGTGGGCGTACTCGGCCTGTTCTTCGCCGAGGACACGTTCGTGATCGCCCGCATCCTGTTCATGTGGACCGCCTTTCTCATCGTTGCCGCCCTGGTGGCATCCGGTACCGCGAGCGAGGTCGAACGCGTCCTTCAGACGGTGGCGTTCACGGGCGGGATCGTCGGTGTGGTCGCGCTGGCCACGACGGGGGACCAGCAGTTGATCGGGGGCGGCGTGATTGCCTCCAACCGCGCCGAAGCCACCTTTGCCCACCCCAATGTGCTGGCCTTCTACCTGCAACTCTCGATTCCGCTCGCCCTGGTCACCGGCATGAGGGCCAGGGGCCTCGGTCGTGTGGTCCTTCTGGCGGCCGGGGCCCTCGCCGTGGCGGGTCTCATGCTCAGCCTGTCTCGCAGCGGCATCGTTGGAGCGGCCATCGCCCTCGCGATCCTGCTGGCCTGGGCTCCCTTCCGCCGCTACGCCGGTGCTCTGCTGCTGATCCTGACCGTCTTTGCCCTGGCCAACCTGGGCTCGCTACAAGACTCATCGGTGGGCCTGGTGGCCCAGCGCCTGAGCACGATCAACGCGGAGGGCGTTCGCGACAACCCGCGCACCAAGATCTGGCGGGCCACCCCTGACATCGTCGCCGACTACCCCTTTGTGGGGGTGGGCATGGGCAACTTTGGAGAGATCTCACCCCGTTACGGGGTCCGAGACATCGGCGGCCTGGCCTACGACCACGCCCACAGTCTCGTTCTCACCTTTGCCGTCGAGACCGGCCTGATCGGCGTGTTCTTGTTTCTTGCGTTCGTGTTCGCGATTGCGCGCGCCGGCGTGCGCGCGCTGCGGGAGATCGACAGTCCAGGGTTTCCGCTCGCACTCGCCATCGTGGCCGGACTCACCGGATTGTTCATCACCAGCATCGCCGAGTACCCACCACGCACGAACGTGATCATGGCCCTGATGATGGTCCTGATCGGGGCGTTGGTGGCCTACGAGCGGCTGGTTACTGCTCGCGCTGCGAAGGCGTGACCGGCACGGAGTCCGGGTCGCCCTCCCCGTTGCCGCCCGGCACGTCGGGGCGCTCCTGGCTTATGAAGGGCTCGCCCTTCAGGGGCGTGGGCGCACGGCTCTCGAGCTGCCCGCCAGTGCCCTTGCGGGCGAAGGGGCCGCGGCGCTTGCTGACCCGCGGGTCCTCGGCGTAGTAGTAGCCCGACTCGCCCCCTGTCTCGCGCACGCGGTTGAGGATCACGCCCACCAGTTGCGCCCCTACCAGCCTTAGCTGCCCGAAGGCGGAGCGGACCGCCTTCTTGTTGGAGCGCTGAAGGTCGACCACCGCGATGGTCTCGCTGGCGTTCGAGGCCAGCAGCGACGCGTCCGCGCCCACGGACAGCGGCGGCGT
>Ga0136617_10001996_pt1 | contig 18169 bp, 20 predicted proteins | sample AntDrymUQ3222106_2_FD_129672 | JGI IMG/M metagenome (GOLD analysis project Ga0136617, IMG submission 129672) | Polar desert sand microbial communities from Dry Valleys, Antarctica - metaG UQ322 (21.06) | ecosystem: Environmental > Terrestrial > Soil > Desert | place: Antarctica: Dry Valley... | reverse complement strand
CGGGAACAGGTCAACGAAGCTCCGTACCCCGTCATGAATGAATTCCAAGCCACGGTTTTGGATTCGCCCAAGACCGTTGCTGACGAAAGGAAACCGCTCAAGATGAAGTTGCAAAGCCGGCTTGAGGAAAGGCATCGCGGAAGTGTCAGTTTCCAAAAGTGTTTGGATAGCGGTCGGGTCTGGAGAGGAATAAGCTTGCCAGGCTGCGCTTGCCAGCGTCTTCTCTGCGTTTGCCACTTCATGCCGACCATCGAAAAGCGAGGCCATCTGCTCGGGGCTGAGTTCGCCAAGACCACGAAAGTTGGGCCGCCCAGGAAACTCTCCGATGCAGATCAAACTAAGTTTTTTGTTCCCGAGATTGCGTTCTGCAAACCAGTTAAGCAGATAGAGCAGGTTTGTCTGGCAAAAGAGATCGTGTTCAAACCACAAGACGACTTCGTTGTGCTCAGCGTAGCTTGCTAGCTTTTCTTCTTGAGCGCGAAGTCGACTCTCGGCTTCACCCAGATCAACTCCATAGAATTCCGTCAAATGTTGAGCGCGCAAGCTTCGCCACTGTTCTCCGGTAACACCAGCCGGCGTCGGGCCTTCGATTAGCGCCTCGCGCCAGGCTAAATGCTCCCCGGGTATCGTTGATTTCCTCGCTATGTCCGCGGAGCAATCTCCGTTGTGAATGTGGAACATTGTATTCTCGGTGCCCGGTGTCAGTATCGGAGCTGGGGCCGCGATCATTTCTTCAGCAATTCAAGCACCGCCGAGGTCATTGCTTTGACTCCGGTGCGCAAAGTCGGCTCCGGCACGGGAGCAAAAAGCGGCGAATGAAGAGAGGGAAGCCCTGGACCGCCTTCCTTGCTCCGTTTGACCTGCAAGGGATCTACCGCTCCGAGCCAGAACATCATCGTAGGAATCTTTTGCCCCATGCTAAAGTATCCAAAATCTTCGCTTCCCATAACCGGCGACGCCGTAACGACGTTTTCCTGGCCAAGTGCTTTCGCAAAGACAGCAGCTAACCTTTCCGTCAACACGGGGTCGTTATAGGTGGCGGTGGTGACCTCGGTCTGGCTGACTTTCACGATGGGTGCGAGCTCAGCGGGAATTCCTGCGGCGCTGGCGATGCCTTTCGTAACGCGCTCAATGGCTGCGAGCAGTTTCTGGCGCACCTCCTCCTTGTAGGCGCGCACAGTCAACTGCAGGTTCACCTCATCGGGAATGATGTTGTACCTGGTGCCGCCGTGGATGGAACCCACAGTTATTACGGCCGGATCGAGCGGCGAATTCTCTCGACTGACAATTGTTTGTAAGCCCAACACAATCTGCGCCGCCAGCACAATCGGATCCTTTGCTGACTCCGGTCTGGAACCATGACCGCCGACCCCGCGAATCTTGATATCCACACTTGTTGAACTAGCGAGTGCGTAGCCAGGCACTACACCAACCGTGCCGGCCGCAAAGTCAGGACTATCGTGAAGCGCAATGGCAAAGTCGGGTTTGGGAAACCGAGAAAAAAAGCCGTCTTTAACCATGGCTCGGGCGCCATCGATTGTTTCCTCTGCCGGTTGGCCGACGATGATTAGGGTTCCGCGCCACTGATCTTTGAGCTCGGAGAGCATCTTCGCAGTGCCGAGCATAGCTGTCATGTGAACATCATGCCCGCAGGCGTGCATCACCCCTACTTCCTGGCCGGCGTCGTTCTTCGTTCTGACTTTGCTCGCATATGGAAGGTCAGTTTTCTCGGACACCGGCAAAGCATCCAGGTCGGTCCTTAAAAGTACCGTAGGCCCATCGCCATTCTTTATCACTGCCACCACGCCATAGCCGACCCACTCTGGGCGATCAAATTTGCCCACGCGCTCTGTCACCGTATATCCCAGAGCCCGAAGTTGACCGGCGAAGAAGGTCGCGGTCTTCTCTTCGCGATGGGAAAGCTCGGGCGCTGCATGGAGCATCTTGTAGGTCTCGACGAGCGAGCCGATCTCGCGGCCGATCAGCGCATCGAGCGATTGCTGTGCGCCGGAGGGGAAAACCAACGAACTACTTAGAAGGATAATCGCGGAAAGGACTATAGTTCGCATTGATACTCCTGGTGGGTTAACTTGCAAACAGTCGAGCCAATTCGCTGATTCGAGCCAGATGGTAATCGTCGTGTTCAGCCTGGAAAAAAATCATATCAACGAGTCGCATTTGCACCGCAAGCCGCGGGTGAAACGCACTCCTGGCAAACATCTCCGCGTCCAAACCATCAAGACGAGCAACGATCTGCATTCGCTGTTCACGGAAGTCGCTCAGGATTGATGCTCCTGGAACACGGTTGTGTTCCGCCTCATGAGTCTTGCGGTTTGACATGTCTGCGGCATGAAGCTCGATAGCGCGTGCCACATACTGGTCAAGCCTTTCCATGACCAGTGACTCGAGATCCAGCAGATGACCGGCATTCTCCTGAATCGACCATCTTTCTCCGTCTCTGCGCTGCAGTACTTCTGCCGGCAGGGAACCCATTCGATCTTCCAGCCGAGCGGGTGTGCCACGCAGCCGCTCAATCATCTCCGGATAGAGGCCCGCCGGAAAAGTGAAATCGAAGCGCCGGTCGGTCCATTTTATTCTCTTGGTCATGGTGTCGCTTGGTTCCCGAAGCCAAGCCGTATCGAGCAGCTTGAAAGCCCGTGCGTCCGCACACTACTGGGTGGCAGGTTTCTGTTTAGCTTGCCGCGGGTAAAAATCGTGAATGTAATCCTTCATGCCTAATTGCCAAGGCTTCATACCGTAACGATTGGCCTCAGCCTTTGCCTGCTGGCTCGTCCAGCCATCATGAGTAATGCGGTACACCGCGATCACCACACCCGTGCGATCGGCTCCTTTCTTGCAGTGAACAAGCACCGGTTGATTCTCAGGATCATTAATGGTCGAAAGCACCTGTTCAATTTCCCTATCGTCAGGACGACCCAGGCGGCCAAACGGAATACTGAAATAGCGCAATCCAGCCGAGCGGGCGTCAGCCTCTTCTTCTTGTGCCCGACTATCATCATCGCGGAGATTGACAATCGTTTTGATTCCGAGTTTACGGAGTAGCTGGAGACCACCCGGTTTTGGCTGTGCGCCGCGGTAAATCCCTTCATTGACTCTATGAAAATTGGGCAGCTCTTTGTAGCGGGTATCGTCTTGCGTGAGGCCCGGCGCGGCGAGCAATGTCAGCACTGCGCCAACAGCGAGAATTCGACTAGCGTTAATCCTCATCAACCACCTTAGAAGCCTGGATCCGGGCGAACTTTCCGGGAGATGCAGGTATTCTAAACCTACTCGCTACGCATTGCACGTATGTCTATGTCCTAGAGACCGCATCTTTGGCTTTAAAAAAGATTCCACCTATTCCGGTGACACGTTTCATGGGTTTTCTTTGCTCCGGCGGGCCAATGATGATATTAGCACGCTTAACAACCTCGAATTTCTACCCAAAGGGTTGAAGACTATGGCAAATAACCTTAAGCACCTTGCTGTTCATGCCGACGACGTGGACCGCGCTCGCAGCTTCTATGAGAAAACTTTCGGCTGGCAGTTTAACGCATGGGGCCCGCCCAACTTCTTTCTTATCCAAACCGGCAATGGCGAGGATGCCGTGCAAGGAGCACTCCAGGGGCGTCGAGAGATCGTTGCAGGAAAGCCGATGTTTGGATTTGAGTGCACGCTCGGCGTGGAATCGATCGATGACACAATTGCCGCGGTCGAGGCCAACGGAGGAAAGATCGTGATGCCCAAGTTTCACATTCCTACCGTGGGCACACTGATCTTCTTTGAGGACACCGAAGGAAATATTGTCGGTGCCATGCAATACCTCGAGAAGACTTAGGCTTGAGGTTATAATTGGTCGACAGATCGAACCGCCAGAAGAACAAGAGGAGCATTAATGCCTGAGGTCGACAAGCCAGCCACCAACCTGAAGTTCACTGGCCGCATTTTGTTTCTAACTGAAGATACGTCGCTTATCCGCCAACAACTCGAGGCCCAGGGCCACGAGCGCGAGCGTCTCGAAGGCCAGCTGGCGGAGCGGTTAGCTAATGACGACCTGCCGCTGATGAGCAATATCTCGACGGACGAGATTACGCCGGGCTGGGTCTGTTTTTACTACGACGAGACGCTGGGCCAGTACGTCTATGTTGGCATGCGCGAAGGCGTGGTCAACAAAGACGAAGTGAAGAATGGCGGCTTCGCCGTGGTGGTCTCAGGTTTGTCGAAGGGGTGTGGTTCATCTCGCGAAACTGCGCCCTACGCCGAGAAAGCTGCGGGCATGGAACTCGTGATCGCCAAAAGCATCGAAAAGATCTACGGTCAGAACTCGCAGAACATCGGGCTGCTAACGTCCACCAACTTCGGGCTCATTGATCGCATCCGCCGCGGTGAGGAAATCCCGCTCGCTGAGTTCACTCGCGGACTCGATCCAATTTCAGAATCAATCGTCGCGCATGGCGGCCTGTTCAACTACAACAAGGCGCGTCTTGCGGGTGAAGTGTCGCCGCCTGCACTTGAAACTAAAGCAAGGCCGATGACGATGGTGGAAAAGATCATTGCGAAGCATGCTTTCGTGTCGGCGGGTATAGTTGGTGTTGAGGCGGTCAAGCCTGGTGACGCACTCTTCACCGTAGTCGACGTGCGCTTCTCGCATGAGTACGTAACGCCCATGGCTGAATCGCTCTTCAAGCAGGCGTTGGGAAAAGAAGCCTGGGTCACAGAGCCGGAGTCAGTATACGCCTTCAGAGATCACCTGACGTTCCTCGCGAAGGTGATGTCGCCAAAACACCGCGAGATGGGCCTGCTCGAGAAAGCGGACGGCCTCGCCATCACGCAGCAGAATTTTACGGCGCAGCAGCACGTCAAGCTTTATGGCGAAAGCCCGGATGGCGGCTCGGAAGCAATCTGCCACAACGCCGTTGTCGAGGATCTCGCGCTACCGGGGCAAATCGTTATCGGAACAGACTCGCACACCTGCATGGCGGGTGTGCTTGATTGCTTTGCTTTCGGCGTCGGCTCAACTGACATGGCAAATGCCTGGTACACCAAAGACATTCGTATTCGCGTGCCGGAAACCGTGCGCTACGTTCTTCAAGGGAAAAAGCGTGCTGACGTCGCTGCGAAAGACGTGATGCTGGTCATCCTTGCCAGCGAATACATGAAAACGAGCAAAGGCATCGGCAAAGTGCTGGAGTTTGCCGGAGAGGATCTCAAGAACTGGCCCATGGACGAGCGCGCCACACTCACGAACATGTCTGTGGAAGCAGGAGGCACGACCGGGATCATTGAACCAGACGAGGTTACGCTTGAATACATTGTGCGCATGCGCGGTCTGGACCCGGATGAAGTGCGCAAGGGATTTACTTACAGTGATCCCGGTGCCGAGTATGCGGCCGTCTTTGAAATCGACCTTGACGAGATTCGCCCCATGGTGGCGCTGCCGGGTGACCCCCGGAACGGAATTCCGATTGATGAACTCGATGGAGAAGTTCGCATAGATGCTGCGTACGGTGGCTCATGCACCGGCGGCAAGATGGCCGACATGGATATGTATGCTGAGGTCTTGCAGAACGCTCTTGCGCAAGGCAAACGCGTCGCGCCCGGGGTTCGTCTTTATTTGCAGTTCGGGTCCCAGAAGATCAAACAATACGCCCGTGAGCGAGGGTATTTGGAGATCTTTGAAAAGGCGGGCGCGGAATTGATCGATCCCAGCTGCGGCGCCTGCATCAATGCTGGCCCTGGCGCCTCCCCAAGCGCGGAGACGGTCACCGTCAGCGCCCAAAACCGCAACTTCCCCGGACGCAGCGGTCCCGGCAAGCTCTACCTTGCCTCACCCTACGTCGTGGCGGCCTCGGCGATTGCCGGTAAGATCATCGAGCCATACGAGTTTCTACGAGAACCGGAACCGGAACTGATTGAGACTTAACGGTTACGGGAGGCTGGCGCTACTGCCTCGGTGCTTGGGTTTGGCTGCGAGGAGCCCGAGTCGAAAATAGGAGAAGATACGCGGAAAAGGCAAAAAGCCGGTTCTTTTTTCCGCCAGTAGTTTCTCGAAGAATCTTCATTTCCTCAAAAGCTCTGATCAAAGAACTTGCAGATTGGTGAGTAACCTCCAATCTCGCGGCAACTCGATTCGCGCTCATTACCGGTTCGGAATAGAGATGTCTCAACAGCGCCTGTCCCTTAGGCGCTCGTTTTCCCAGTTGTAAGATTTTCTCTTCACATACGTGCCGCAGCGCGACGATCTTTTCAAAGGTCTGCTTGCTGTTCGCTGCCGTCTCCGCGACGCCGGTCAGAAAGAACTTGATCCAATGCTCTATATCGTTGGAAGTTCTCACTCCCGTAAGAGCATCGTAATACGCCCCTCTGTTCCGTTCAAAAAACTCAGAAAGGTAAAGGGTTGGCTTTGTGAGAAGTTTCTTGTCAACCAAATAGAGCGTTATCAGAAGCCTGCCAATTCGCCCATTACCATCAAGAAAGGGATGGATAGTCTCAAACTGATAATGACTCAAGGCGGTCCTGATTAGGTGAGGGATGGCAAGCTTATCGTTGTGCCAGAATTTCTCAAGGTCTGTTAGCAGGTCTGGTAGTTCCTGGTGTGAAGGCGGGATGAACACCGCATCTTTCAAACTTGAACCGCCGATCCAATTCTGGGACGTGCGTAATTCCCCAGGATTGCGATGTTCGCCACGTGCTCCAGACATTAATATTTTGTGCGCGTCCCGAAGCAGTCGCGTTGAAAGGGGTAATTTTTCGAGTCCGGCGATGGTATGGTTCATCGCCTGGGTATAATTGTGAACCTCTAACCAGTCGTCGCGTCTTGCCGGGGCGATCTCATCTTCCGGTAAAACGGCTTCGTCAATGTTGGTTTGAGTGCCCTCAATTCGGCTTGAGGTGGTGGCTTCCTTGAGGATGTGCATGCGAATAAAAAAATCAACGTCGGGTACGAGATGTGAGTAGGCATTTAGTTCGCCAAGCAGCCTCGTAGCATCCTCAAGCAGCACATCAATATTGGGATCTTGCCAGCCAAAAGGCCTGTTGATTAGAGTTGGCGCAAAACTCTTATATTGGTATTGTTGTCTGTAAGTTCCAGACTTGAAGAGCTGAATCGGCGTCATGTGACTTGTCTCCAAGTTTACATATGGTACCGGCATATGTAAAGTAACAGCCTTAACTTTACATACCTGGCTGCGTATGTAAAGTTCGCTCTAAGCCAATCTGATCCCAGGGAAATGTGAAATGGGCGTCGCTAAATTAACAGACCAGAACACTATCGTGCCGGAGAGCAAGTATGCGCGCATCGAGCGCGAGCGGCGCTACCTCTTGCAGGATCTGCCCGAGGGGTTGACGCGCGCCGATCCGCATGTGCAGATCACCGACAATTACATCATCGGCACGCGCCTGCGCTTGCGCAAGGTGCGAGACCCCAGGACTAATAAATGGACAGTGAAGTTTACGCAGAAGTTTGCGCCCAACCCGGCAGACTTTTCGCGCACCGTCATCACCAACACTTACCTAAACGCCGCTGAGTACCAGGTGTTATCGGTTTTTGAAGCCAATGAGATTCGCAAGAATCGTTATCCCTTCGAGTGGGAAGGACGCAAGTTTACGATCGACATGTTTCTGGGTAATCTTTTTGGATTGGTTCTGGCAGAAGTCAGTTTTGAGAGTGAAGCAGAGCTCGCCGGCTTTCCGCAGCCGCCCTTTGCCATAGCGGAAGTAACAAACAATGAGATATTCACGGGCGGTGAGCTCTGCGATTTGACGTTTGAAGATATTCGAGACGAAATTAGGCGCAGCGGACAGTGGCTGCAATAGGGAATAGACCAGGCCGAAAATGAATCGCTGGGTGGGAATACTTGTTATTGTTGGTGGCGCTTGCCTGATACTGGTTGGCTTATTGATCTATTCGGGAGGACTCAACTGGTTTGGGCGGCTGCCGGGAGACATTAAGTACGAAAGCGAGCGCGTGCACGTTTATGTTCCGATTGTTTCCATGCTGATTTTTTCCCTCGCCCTGAGTTTGATCTTCTATCTCATTCGCAGATTTTTCTGATCTCCTCACTTCGCACTTCGATCCCCCTGAGTGCTTGCGGAGCACCGGGAGGTGCCAGAGTGCCGGGGCAGTAGCCCGACTGTTAAGGAGGGCTCGGCAAGAGTGGTTGAATGGTGAGTTGGCTGTCCGCCACACCGTTACTCGCGGCGAGACTGAGGCGGGCGGGCTTCCCATCGCACTGATGGAAGTCTCGGGATCCCCGTCTCGGGACTTAGGACCTGGGTGGTCATCAAACGAGCGCGGCACTCCCAGAATGCGATGAAGTGAGGTGTTGATCGGAATGCCTCTCAGTTAATACCAGGAGACTCCCTGCGCTATACTGGCCCAGTGCTTCCATAGTCAAACATACGTGATGAATCAGAGAGACCGCATCAGTGAGATCCTTGCAACCTATCAGAAACACGGGTGGCAGCTGCGACGGCTGCTGCTGCTCCCTGAAACACGCGCCGAAGCAGTCAATGATGATGAGCACACGTTTGAAGGGGCTAGAATTGAAAATGCGAATGTAGACGCCCTGTGGTTTTCCCGTCCCTCACATAGTAAACGCGAAGCTTGGGAATTGCGGCTGATAGCTGAAACACCTTATGCGTTGTTTGAAACTTTTGAAGCTGACGAGCCGGAAGAAGCTCGCGAAGAAGTGCGCCAGGAAATGGGAGCAAGGATGAGCGAATTTGCGAAGCGCCCATGAGCGCCAGTATGCGACTCAGATTCCCACGAGCGTTCGCTGACCCTACCGCAAGCTAAAACTAAGAGCAGATAAGTCGTGCAATCGAGAAGCAAACAAAGCGCTTTCGAATTGCAATTTCTGGAAACAAAGTGGGTATGCTGGAGAGCCCGGACTTTGTTCGCGGAATCATCTCTAAAGGAGAGTGGAGGTTAGCCGTGCAGGCTGAGGTGCACAGCGGTGGGCGTGCGGGGAAATAAGGACTACTGCTTACCCATCTTCACTGGTATCTCGAGTTTCTCTGCGCCGCGCATCAATACAATCTTTACAGTGCTATAAGGTATCGCGCGTATCACGCGAGAACTAAGTTCTTCAGGAGTGCGGATGGGCGTTCCGTCAAACTCAATAATGATGTCGCCTTCTTTTACTCCGGCGAGATCGGCAGGGCGGCTCTGGCCAATATCATTCACCTTCACACCGAAAATCTTTGTGCCGGGGATCGGGACACGCTCGGTGTCGTCATCGTCAAAACCAAATAGACCACGGCCTTCAGGTCGATTCCGAAAATCTTTTACCAGTCGATCAAAATCTTCTTTGGAGACCGTGGTCAGCGTCGTGCTTTTCGGCTCACCATCTCGGATGTAAATCACCTCGACAGGTTTTCCAATGGGAGTGCGACGCATTAAGTCAGTCATCTCATCTTCATCATGGACGACCTGACCGTCGAAGCTGGTTATTACGTCTCCGCCGATGAGTCCCGCTTTATCTGCCGGGCCTCCGGGAGGCTCGACGTTATCGAAGGTGACCCCGCCTTCGCCAGTCTCAAAAGAACTAACACCGACATAAGTACGGGAAGGGGGAGGAGGCGCTGAAGACGTGGGAGTGATGCTTCGACGTATCGGCGTCACGACCGCCGTGAAGGCAGCGGCCACGATGAAAAAGATCAACAGTCCTATAAACATCCATGTCATCCCGCTCATCTTCTTGGCACGCTTAGCCATTTGACTTCCAGTCCCCGGGATCATGGGCCCACCTGATATGCCGTACGCGGTGGCAAAGGGTTGTTGCGACGAGGCGGCACTATTGTCTGCCAGATTCACTGGCCGGCCATTCTCGAAACGAACTGTCTCTGTATATTCGGCTGGCCCCTCACCCAACCGAAAGCCGCAGTTGCGACAAAAACGCAGGTCGCGCGGCATTGGTGTGCGGCAGTTTGAACAGATCGTGATGCTCGAATCTGTCTGTGATTTTATTGGCATTCCGTGATTCCGGGACATGAGAACGTCTACCACTCTTAGAGCTAGAGGTTAAGAAACGCCTCCAGAGCCTATACGCCAAATAAAGCTTTCTGGTTGCATCGAGGCTTGAGCACATTGTAGGTCGTATAGTAATCGAGACTCAATTTTGATGGGATTCTTCTGCTTATTAGCCTTTTTATATGAATCAAGGGGCTGGTGAGTGGCCCGCCAGGACCCGCTGATAGACATCTGCGCGCCTTAGGTGCAGAATCCTGAAGTCTTTTGGGCGTGTTCACGTGTCCAAAACGAAATGAACTCCGGAGGAATTACCTACTTGGAAATCACAAAAGCTCTAGCGGCTCTCCAGCCGCTTTACGGCAAGGACAATGTCGAGATTGTAACGCTCGACGGCCGGCGCGTGCGCGGCAAAGTTTGGAGCATGAAAACCACCCAGGCCCTAACCACTCCGAGCGTGAAAATTGAATGTGCCAATGGCGAGATCGTCAAGATCCCATTTCCCTCAATCGCCGAAATTAAAGACTACAACTAGCTTGCTCCATGTGGTTCGCAGGCGATGTTTCTGCGCGACCCGGTTCAGTGATTCGAGTCTCGCGTTTCTCTTCCTCATCGCGTATAGTACGCCGTTTTAGATTTCGAAGCATCCGGAAGTTTGGGGGACATGATCGACCTTGTCATTAATGATTGAAGATTTCGGAGGACGCGTGGCCACCGTTTGGTCGGAACTCCGTCCCACAACGCGGGGCCTAGTTGAACGAGCGCTACAGGCCTCTAGTGCATCTTCGTCCCAGGTGCGCAAGGTCCCCTACGACCCACGCGCGGATCTGGAATTGAGCCGCTTGCTGACAGCGCTTGATGATCGGGCGTTGGACCCGGGCGCGTCGTTGGACAGCGAAAAGGGAGATCAACTAAAGCACGTCGCTGACACTTGCGCTGCGGTCCTACAGGAGAAGTCGCAGTCGGCCGAAGTTTTCGCCCAGCTCGTGCGCCGGGCCGAACAGCAGCGCGACTACCGACGCATTGATGTCCTGGCAGATGCACTGACCTCGCGGTTTGCTCCAAGCGAGATTTGTGAGCTGGCACGTTCGGAGGATGTGGTTGTGCGAGCGCTTGCCAATGAAGCATTGGCCCAGTTTCCGACATCCGTGCTGGTGGGATTATTGAGTGATCCGGTCGATTCGGAGATTGCTCGCGATGCCCTCCGCCGCCAGGCGATGGAGTACGGCTCAGAAGAGGCTCGTCAGATAGTTAACGCTCTCGACCAAGTCGACGAACTTTAGTAGAGTCAGTTGTTTTCGATTGCAACCTGGCGTCTTGGCGGCTCGTTTTTAATGGATCCACGGAGCGTGCGCGCCCCCAATCTCATTCAAGCGCTCCACGACCTGCTTAATAAGCCAATCTGGAGTGGAGGCGCCGGCAGTGACCCCAACGCGGCCCACACCTTGAAGATCGCCAGGACTGATCTCAGAGGGTGTTTCAATCAAGAAGCTTTTCTCACATTGCTCCTGACAGACGGCCAGCAGCTTGACGCTGTTAGATGAATGTCGGCCGCCGATGACATAAAACGCATCAACCTCGCCAGCCAATGCTCGCGCTGCATCCTGCCGATCCCGCGTAGCGGAACAGATCGTGTTAACCACTTGAGGCTCAGCGTCGGCCTTTTTGCGTACAGCTTCGGCAACTTCGAGAAAGGTCTTCAGTTTGATGGTGGTCTGCGAAACCACGAGAGGTGAGCGCAGAGTTGGCAGTGAGGCCACCTCGCTGGCGTCACGCACAACGTAGGTATTGTTGGGCGCGTAGCCGACTACGCCGATCATTTCGGGATGATCGGGATTACCCGCAACGACAACATCGCGTCCCTGTTCAGCGGCCCGTTCGGCGAGATGCTGCACTCTGGTAACGAACGGGCAAGTGGCATCGATCACTTGAGCGGCACGCTGTTCCAGATCTCGCTGAACCTGGGGCGTCACACCGTGTGCACGAATCACAGCAATAGTGTCGCCATCGGCTTCCCCAGGAGAGTCGATCGTGGACACGCCCTTTTCGCCCAGTCGCTCCATCTCCTGGGCATTATGAATTAACGGGCCCAGCGAACGGATGGGGCGCGCGCCTTCCGCCACCGCCTCTTCGACCATCTCCACGGCGCGCTCGACGCCAAAGCAGAATCCGTACTCGTCGGCCAGCAAGACTTCCATAATGTCCTTCGAACCTCGAAAGATTAGTTTACAGGCTCTCGGCCTGTTCGGATCGATCGCGATGGCAGGCGCGTTTCCATTCCTCCCGCAGGCGATCACCACCCGCGACACGTGCGTCAATCCACTCGATGTCTTTCTCGATTAGAGAGCTCACGTTGCTCAAGAATTTCTTCTTAAGATCCCCAAGCTCATGCGCCACGTTCGGCGGCAGGATGGCATAAGAAGCGTCGCCGACATAACGCAACGCGTCATATACCGCGTTCCAAGCATTATCAACAGATTCCCTGGGTTCCGACATAATTAAAGCCTCCTTACGAAAACCTTTGCCGCGGACTTGCGGCAAACTCATTCTAGCACCACAGCTTTACGACCGCACGTCCTCCGCCGTTCCGAGCAATCCTGTGAAAGCGGAAACCGGGATAAGGCTTGTCCGGTGGGGCCCGCTGTCAGTCTGCGCCGATTGTGAGCGCAATAATTGGCCACATTTGTTCGGCCCAAAACTCATACCCCTTGTCTGAGGGGTGAAAACCGTCCTCGGAGAAAAACTCGGGATGCGACGGGAGCTGTTCGTGGGTAATGGTGTAAACATCAAACACGCTTACTTCATGGCGTGAAGCAATTTCCTCGATCTTTCGGTTGAAGGCAACTATCAGCTGATGATATTCGGCTCGGCTCGGTTTGGGGATGCGCGGCGCGGTCGAAATGTCGGGAAGGTTCGTAAGCACAATCGCGGCTTTGGTATTGCTGTTGAGACTGCTGAGAATCTCGTCGTAGTTCTTTGAAAACTGTTCAAGACTAATGTCATGACCGATGTCGTTGATTCCGATGCCTAACGTTACGAGGTGGGGATCTGCGCGCAGCGCGGGGTCCAATTGATTACGCAACACATCGGACGTCGTCGCACCGCTAACGCAGAGGTTCGTCAATTCTGAACCCTGCCTGTGCCTGCCTATGCGTTGGAATAGACGCGCGACATACCCGCCATCTCTGGCGCCGACACCGGCTCCGGTTGAATCTCCCAAAGCCAAGTACCTGATTGGTGCCGTCATAGAATCGCTCAACCTGTTGCGTGAAATATGTGTGAGTCTGGGCGCGGGGGCGCCGCGCTGTCTGGGTTGTTCACCGGAGTTACATCCAGCCATGAAAGCCAGCAGAGCCAGCGTGCTTCCCACAAGGATTGCAACTCGAATCGTGTGCATATTTCAAACTTAATTCTTGAATGCAGAGTTACCTTAGTCCTTATTTTATTGTCCGCAGCATAGCGAACGACTACTAGCTTTCAAAGTGCGGGTGTGCGATGGAGTGCTGAAGAGACAATTCGCCCGCCGATTGTGCCCTGCAGTAGAACACAACCTGCGCGCGAGTGTTTTCGTTTTGGTAATGCCGGTCTCGGGTGGGAAAACTACTCGATCGAACCCGCCAAACCTGTTTGGCTTGCCTGGCTTTCCTTTACGAGCGGTCGACAGCGAGCTTTGTGACCTCTGTTGGCATTACCGGATGAAAAGTTTTTCCATAATTAGCGACAATCTTGCGCACGTAGTCTTGAGTCTCATTATAAGGAGGCACGCCGCTGTATTTGTCGACCGCACCTTCGCCCGCGTTATAGCCCGCGAGTGCCAGCTCGACGTCGCCGTTGAAGCGCTTCAACAGCCAGCTCAAGTATTTTGTTCCGGCTTCGACATTAGAGGCCAGGTCGTGTGGGTCAGTGCAACCAAACCTGCGCGCGGTCGCCGGCACAAGTTGCATGAGGCCCTGGGCTCCCGCGTGAGAAAGTGCTTTGGGTCTGTACTTCGATTCCTCCCAAATTACCGCATGGATGAAACGAGGGTCGATACCATGACGCCCACCTGCACGAAAGATAATGCGGTCCAAATCAGGATCGCCCGAAGTCGGGATATCCTGCTGTCTCATGTCTTCTAGCTGAGTTGTTGCAGATGTCGCGAATCCGGGACCGAAAAATATGCCAGTGAAATTCGTAACAAGGAACAAAGATATAATCGCAAAAGGGGCGAACTTAGCAGAGCGCAAGTGGGCCATACTTCGGGTCAATTTCATTTAATGAGTTCTCCATGTTAGCGATGGCCACGGCCATCTAAAATTTCGTTCTAAACCTTTGCGACGCATGGGGGAAACCATTTACAAAGAACATGTAATCAAAACCGAAGCTCAGATGAAGATATGGTGTCGTTGGTTGCTTTTCTGTGACAAAGCTCATCGGCTAAGTCCTGCAAATTCTAAGGCTTACCTTGTACTCAAACAGGTCAGTGCTAAAGACGAGTATCGCGAAACTCTTGGCTTGAATCGTTCATCTTGAAGGGTTAATTCTTCTTATTTGAGCATTGGTTGGAGGAGTGTTCGTCCGAAAGTTGTGCAGTTTGATTACCGCGTCTAATTGATGTCCTGTTAGGTGACAGACGGAACCGAGTAAGTGTCTTTTTTCCTGTTAGTCTTGATTCCAAAATAAAGTAATAAACGAAACAGTTACCGAGCTAACTAGCTTTGAAGCCCGCTACCGCACACCAGGAGACCTGGAATTTAACGTTTTTCGGCAAAGCCGCAGTCGTAACGGCAGCGTCGTTGACGAGCGGCACCTGCGAGAAGGTTACCGTGCTGCTTGCGTTGGACGAGTTGGAGCGATTGAAGGGAATCATCCGGGAGGCGAAAGCACGTCTCGACGAGATCAAATGACAAAGACAAAGAGCGGAAGCAAGCCCACGTTCCCGATCTTTGAGACCTTCCGAGTCGAGTATTTGGCGCCTCCATTGAAGCCTTTTCTGCAGCGCATGGCATGTGTTGATAATGAAGCTCGAGGTAGGAAGGTGGACTTGACCCCGCTCTTGGTTACGCTCTCACTCAGCAAGCGCTGACGCTATCTCACCGGTTCGCGCAAAACTGCCGCCGCCGCAACTGCGGCGATTCGCGCTGCTTCGGGGTGGGCTTCTCTTAGTCCAGCAATTTGCAGGAGCGCTTCACCGGTGCGGGAAAGCATGCGAAAGAGATCGCCTTCTTCAGCTCGGGTTTCGCGTACTAGCGTGCTCCAGTCAGCGCCTTTGGCCCAGCGGGCGGAAGCTCCGGCTGCAGAAAAATTGAGTTCGGGCGCCGGTTCAATTCCGTGCTTCCACTCTTCAGATGACACGCGGAACCCAGTATCTTCAAACTCTGCCAGACTGCTCACAAGTGAGTCGTCCAATTCAATCTCACCATAGTCACGGTCTTCGTCAGCACTGAGGGCTGCCATCACCGCGGCCATCCGGGCCGGATCGAGAGTTCTGAAGAGCCCGCTCGCCAGAGCCTCCCCCACAATTAGCGGGCGATCGATGTGAAGATCGGCTAACCAACGTCCGCGTTCGGTAACTTTCTCGGCTTCAAAATCCAGGTAGCCAAACGACGCCAGCACTTTCGCCCGCTGCTCGAAGGGCTGCCATACCTGATCACGCAATGTCTCCCGGCGTCGCTTGGTTCGCTGTATAGCTTCCGCCTCGCCCATCACTTCCCACAGAGCCCGGGTACACTTTACCTTCAGCTCCGAGCTCAAATTCGAGGGCAAGATTGATTCAATCATGTCTTCGATCAAACCTAGCGCGTCGGATTCTTCATCGCGAACATCGCGCAGACGAGGCTCGGTGAGCACCAGCTCTTTGCCCCGGGCATGGATCTCCTCAAAAGCTTCTTCAGTCGCCTCGTCACGCAGGGGATAACTAGGCGAGTAAACCCTACCAATGCGTTGCAGCGGAAAACTTGCGCTACGACCGTCTTCGCGAGTGCCGACGATGTTGCCATCGCGTCGTTGCGTAACCAAAACCAGGCGCTTTCCGCTTCGGCCAATGCCGACAACACGGCCAGGTTGCACCGACTCGTCCAGCCAGCGGAGCAGTACTTCGGTCCTCGTCTGTGGCTTCGCCTCCTGGAGTCTGGTGCGGGCACTGACCAGGCGCTCAAGACCGAGCGCTGTTGAAAGCGGAATCTGGCAGGCCGCTTGTTCCAACTTTGTTTTGATCTTGGCTTCTTTTTCAGCGCGCTCCTGTTCCAATTGCGTGGTCTGCCTGGCAGCATCGCGATGAGCAAAACTCTTTTCCGCAATCTCGCGCACCTGGGCAAAGTTTCCATACGCGTCGAGCAGGTTGAGCAATGTCGAATATGTGGCTCGAAACTGACTGATCAGAGGATCTGGTCGGGCTTGGAGTAACTCCGCGATCTTTTGCGGGTTCTGGTGCAAACCGGGTGCGGCTACGACAAACCCGACTTTGTCACGCCCACGTCTGCCGGCGCGGCCCGTCATCTGCTGAAGTTCAGAAGCAGTTAATTGTCTCCAGCCGCTTCCGGTGCGCGCGTCAGCACCCGTTAGGACTACAGTGCGTGCGGGAAAATCGACACCTGCAGCGACGGTAGCCGTGGCGAAGATAGCATCCAGAAGGCCGGCGCTCATCAGTTTTTCGATTGCGAGTTTCCATGCGGGAATGTGACCCGCATGATGCGACGCCACTCCGCCTCTAATGATTGTGTCCCAGTGACGATGACCGCGAGCTTCCGGGTGCTCTTTGATAAAGTCTTGCATGAAATCGCGGCGGGCGTCGTGACGACTCACATCGGGGTCGCGTCTCATGAAGGCAGCCTCGGCAGCCGCCTGATCACAGCGCCGCCGGGTCGGTAGAAAAACAATAGCCGGGAGCAAATTGTAGGTGCCCAACGCCCTGAGGAGTGTGGCCGGCGGCATCTCTGGCATGCTGAGTTTCATACGAACTCTCCTGACTCAGAACCTTCTTCGATGACCGCCTAAGGGTGTGAGCCGCTCCTCGCGAGCACGGTCCCCCATGGCTACGATTTCTGGATTGAGCCGCCCGGTGTCGTTCAGCAGAGGAAGCAAACGTTGGTCTGGAAGCAGCAACGCGGCTTTCAATGGAACAGGGCGGTCGCCTGGTCGCGTCACCACGCCGCAGCGCACTCCACGCACTTCTTCAATCCATCGGGCAAACTCATCGGCATTGCCAATTGTGGCTGAAAGCAACAGCAGGCGAATTCGCGGCGGAGACAGAATGATCGCCTCCTCCCAGACGTGCCCTCGCTCTTCGTCAGCCAGATAATGTGCTTCATCCAGAACCACCAGATCAGCGCGCACATCGTGACCTGAGCGTAGCGAGTCGAACAGTTGATTGCGATAGATTTCGGTGGTGCCCACGATCAGAGGCGCGTCGGGATTCTCTTTGCGATCCCCGGTGAGTATGCCGACTCGCTCAGCCCCGAATTCGGCACTGAATTCCTGATACTTGGAGTTTGTGAGTGCCTTAAGTGGAGACGTGTACCAGGCGCGTTTGGCCGACCCGATTAGACGGCGAATCTCTTCACGCGCAATCCAGGTTTTACCGCTGCCCGTCGGCGCGGTGACCAAGACATCCGCGAACTCAAGAGCTGCGAGGGCCTCGAGCTGAAAGGGATCCGGCTTGAACGGCGCCGCCGGAGGAGTGCCGATTCCTTCGAGTAGTTTACGCACTTCACGCGTCTGAGCAAACGCCCGCGGCGGCGCCAGGTTCGAAGTATCGGCCGCATGTTGGAAGCGTTTTGTGTCAGTTCGGCTGCCGGTCTTGCGCTCGCTTCTTCTTCCTTTAATTCTTGTGCCTTTGTCACGCGCCCGTCTCATCGAGGTTATTCTAACCCAGTGCCTAGCTGAGACTCACGGTTGGCGAGGCAGAAGGCACACCATCCCGGAGGGATTTAAGTTAATAGCCGTGGGCGAGCGTTGCGCGACGCCCACGGATAGCGAAAGAAAAATGTCTTGACCCTGAAGGGGTCTCAGGTTTCCGGCTCTGTTCGACCCTTTCAGGGTCGGGAATCTCTTCTCCGAGCCGCCGTGGGCGTCGCTCAACGCTCGCCCACGGCTATTGACTTGAATCCCTTCGGGATTCGAAAAAACATTGAATCTGACCTCAAGCGCAAACTGACCCTCTGCTCTCAAACCACGCCCTTTTGAGAGGCATTAGGCGAAGTGTTAACGTATCCAGCGGGT
>Ga0136617_10001995_pt1 | contig 18172 bp, 16 predicted proteins | sample AntDrymUQ3222106_2_FD_129672 | JGI IMG/M metagenome (GOLD analysis project Ga0136617, IMG submission 129672) | Polar desert sand microbial communities from Dry Valleys, Antarctica - metaG UQ322 (21.06) | ecosystem: Environmental > Terrestrial > Soil > Desert | place: Antarctica: Dry Valley... | reverse complement strand
CGATGGCCTTGCCGATCCACACGATCAGGAGCAGCTCCACGGCGAGAACCGCCATTACGGTGAGCAAAACCCGGCTCATCTGTTTCCCCCGATGCCTTGAAGTGATCACTCGTACCTGCAGACAACAACCGTTGCGGCAGTCGGTGACAATTTGTAAGCATGAGATTACCTTAAGTTATCAGATTCGGGGGAAGGCGTCTGTCACACCTGCGAGGCAGGATGGGTGGCATGAGTGAAGTCCTGGATCGCTTCTCGGCTGCGACACAATCGTGGTTCCGAGGCGCGTTCGCTTCCGCTACGCCCGCTCAGGAGGGCGCCTGGCAGGCGATCACGGGCGGTGAGCATGTGCTGTGCGTGGCGCCGACCGGCTCTGGCAAGACTCTTGCGGCCTTCCTGTGGTCCCTCGATCGACTGGCCTCGGCGCCCCGACCGGCGGATCCGCAGCGTCGCTGCCGGGTGCTCTACGTCAGCCCCCTCAAGGCGCTGGCGGCCGATGTCGAGCGCAACCTGCGTTCGCCGCTGGCCGGGATCCGGCAGGCATCGCACCGGCTCGGCCTGGCCGAGCCAGACATCACGGTCGGGATGCGATCGGGGGACACCCCGGCAGATGAGCGACGGGCGTTCGGGCGCCGCCCGCCGGATATTCTGATCACGACGCCGGAGTCGCTGTTCCTGCTGCTCACCAGCCAGGCGCGAGAGGCGCTCCGGGGCATCGAGACGGTGATCATCGACGAGGTGCACGCGGTCTGCGCGACCAAGCGCGGTGCACACCTGGCCATCTCGCTGGAGCGCCTCGACGGGTTGCTGGAACGCCCGGCTCAGCGAATCGGGCTCTCGGCGACGGTCCGGCCGGTCGACGAGGTAGCCCGCTTTCTCGGCGGAGCCCGCGAGGTCACGATCGTGCAGCCACCGTCGGCCAAGACCATCGAGGTTCAGGTGGTCGTGCCGGTCGAGGACATGTCAGCCCTGGGCGAATCAGTGATCGATGCAGATGACGGCGAGCAGCGACGAGCATCGATCTGGCCGGCGGTCGAGGAGCGCGTCCTCGATCTCATCCGGGCACACCGCAGCACCATCGTCTTCGCCAACTCCCGGCGACTGGCCGAGCGGCTGTGTTCGCGCATCAACGAGATCGCCTTCGAGCAAGACCATCCCGACGCCGCAGTGATTGTGCCGCGGCACGCTCCGGCGGAGCTCATGGGCCAATCCTCGTCCGGCCCACCCGCCTTGGTCGAAGTGGCGCGGGCGCATCACGGCTCGGTGTCTCGCGAGCAGCGGCGGCTCACCGAGGAGGCGCTCAAGGAGGGCCGGCTGCCCGCGGTCGTGGCCACGAGCAGCCTCGAGCTCGGCATCGACATGGGCGCCGTCGACCTGGTGGTCCAGGTCGAGTCCCCGCCTTCGGTCGCCAGCGGGTTGCAGCGGATCGGGCGAGCCGGGCATCACGTCGGCGCCGTGTCCCGCGGAATCATCTTCCCGAAGTACCGCGGCGATCTCGTGCAGTGCGCGGTGGTCGCAGAGCGCATGGTCAATGGTGCGATCGAGGCGATGTCCTACCCCCGCAACCCGCTCGATGTGCTCGCGCAGCAGATCGTCGCGATGGTTGCCATGGAGGCGTGGGAGGTCGAGGAGCTCGCGGCCTTGATCCGCCGCTGCGCCCCTTTCGCCGGCCTCCCGCAGTCAGCGTTCGAGGCGGTGCTCGACATGCTGGCCGGGCGCTATCCCTCCGACGACTTTGCCGAGCTGCGACCCCGGATCGTCTGGGACCGGATCGGCGGCATCCTCACCGCACGCGCGGGGGCGCAGCGCCTCGCCGTCACCAGTGGCGGCACGATCCCCGACCGTGGCTTGTTCGGAGTGTTCCTGGCAGGGCGTGAGGGTGAGCCTGGTGCCCGGGTGGGCGAGCTCGACGAGGAGATGGTGTACGAGTCGCGGGTCGGCGACGTCTTCCTGCTCGGCAGCAGCAGCTGGCGGATCGAGGACATCAGCCACGACCGGGTGCTCGTCACGCCCGCACCCGGGCAGCCAGGGCGGATGCCGTTCTGGAAGGGCGACGCCCTTGGCCGCCCACTCGAGCTGGGCCGCGCGCTGGGCCACTTCGTCCGTGAGCTGTCGCGGCTTGAGCCCGCGGCCGCGATCGAGCGCGCCGCCGCAACCGGGCTCGACGAGTGGGGGGCGGCCAATCTGGTCGGCTACCTCGCCGAGCAGCGCGACGCCACCGGACATGTGCCCGATGACCGCACCGTCGTCGTCGAGCGCTTCCACGACGAGCTTGGCGACTGGCGGGTCGCGATCCACTCCCCCTTCGGCGCCCAGGTCAACGCCCCCTGGGCGCTGGCCATCGCCGCACGGTTGCGCGAGCGCTACGGCGTCGATGTCGCCTCGATGCATTCCGACGACGGCATCGTCGTACGACTGCCAGAGACCGACAGCGAGCCGCCGGCCGACATCGCGACCTTCGAGCCTGGCGAGATCGAAGCACTGGTCACCGCAGAGGTGAGCGGGTCGGCATTGTTTGCCGCGCGCTTTCGCGAGTGCGCTGCGCGTGCGCTGCTGCTGCCGCGCCGCAACCCCGGTCGGCGTTCGCCGCTGTGGCAGCAGCGGCAGCGCGCTGCCGCGCTGCTCGAGGTGGCGAGTGACTACGGCAGCTTCCCCATCGTGCTCGAGACGATGCGGGAGTGCCTTCAAGACGTCTTCGACCTACCCGGGCTGACCGCGCTCATGGGCGACATCGACAGCAGGCGGGTGCGCGTCGTCGAGGTCGAGACCGCCCAGCCGTCGCCGTTCGCCCGGTCGCTGCTGTTCGGCTACGTCGGCATGTTCATCTACGAGGGCGACGCACCGCTGGCAGAGCGTCGGGCGCAGGCACTGTCGCTCGACTCGACGCTGCTCGCCGAGCTCCTGGGGCAGGCCGAGCTGCGCGAGCTCATCGACCCCGACACGCTGAGTGAGATCGACGCCGAGCTGCAACGGCTCACCCCCGAGCGGCGGGTGCGAGACCTCGACGGCACCGCCGACCTGCTGCGGCTGCTGGGTGGGCTGACCACCGAGGAGGCGCAGCAGCGGGGGGCGACGCCGCACTGGCTAGCCGAGCTCGAGGCAGCCCGACGGGTCATCAGGGTCCGGATCAGCGGCCAGGAGCGGTGGTTCGCGATCGAGGACGCGGGGCGGGTTCGCGACGCGCTCGGTGCCGCGTTGCCGATAGGAATGCCCGAAGCCTTCACTGAACCGGTTCGCGACCCGCTTGGCGATCTGGTCTCGCGTTACGCCCGTACGCACGGGCCGTTCGTGGCCGGCGAATGCGCATCCCGGCTGGGGCTCGGGGTGGCTGTGGTGAGCGCCGCGCTGCAGCGGCTGGCCGGGGCGGGGCGGATGGTGGCTGGCGAGTTCCGCCCGGGCGGGGTGGGGCTGGAGTGGTGCGACGCCGAGGTCCTGCGCATGGTGCGACGCCGGTCATTGGCCAAGCTGCGCAAGGATGTCGAGCCGGTGCGGGCCGATGCCTTGGGCCGTTTCTTGCCGGCCTGGCAGCACATCGGCCCGGCCGCCGGGCGCGGCATCGACGGGCTCCTGCGAGCGGTCGAACAACTACAGGGAGCGGCGGTGCCGGCCTCAGCCCTCGAGCGCCTGGTGCTCCCCGCCCGGATCGTCGGCTATTCCCCCGCCATGCTCGACGAGCTGTGCGCCGCCGGCGAGGTCGTGTGGGCAGGCGCCGGATCGTTGCCTGGCAACGACGGGTGGGTCACGCTCGCGCTGCCCGACACCGCCGAGCTGCTGCTCGCCCCTCCCGACGACGGGCTGAGCCGCTCACCACTGCACGAGGCTGTCCTCGAGACGCTCGGCGACGGGCAGGCGTTGTTCTTCCGGTCGCTGTCCGAGCGGTGCGGGGCGGCGGATGATCCCGAGCTGGTGGGCGCGCTGTGGGACCTGCTGTGGGCCGGATACCTCAGCAACGACACGCTGGCTCCGCTGCGAGCCGTCCTCGGCAGCGGACGCACGGCACATGTCGCCAGAGCGCGTCCGCCGCGAGGACGCTATGGCCGGCCCGGGCGACCAGCACTGCCGAGCCGGGCCGGTCCACCTACGGCTGCCGGCCGGTGGTGGCGGCTGCCCGACCGCGGGCCTGACCACACCCGCCGCGCCCAAGCAGTCGCCGAAGCCCTCCTCGACCGGCACGGCGTCGTCACCCGTGGCGGAGTCGCCGCCGAGCGGGTGCCCGGCGGGTTCGCGGCCGTCTATCCGGTGCTGAAGGCCTACGAGGAGTCGGGCCGGGCCCGGCGCGGCTATTTCGTGGAATCCCTTGGCGGGGCCCAGTTTGCCGTGCCGGGCGCCGTGGATCGGCTGCGGGCGCTGGCTGCGGGCAGCAACCAGCAGGCGCGAGCGCTCGTCCTGGCCGCCACGGACCCAGCCAATCCCTACGGTGCCGCCCTGCCCTGGCCGGAGCGTTCCGCAGAGACCGGTCACCGGCCCGGCCGCAAGGCAGGCGCGCTGGTGGTCCTCGTCGACGGCAACCTGGTGATCTACGTCGAGCGCGGAGGCCGCACGCTGCTGTCATGGGCCGACGATCTGGCATTGCTCCAGCCAGCCGTCGATGCCCTTGCCCTGGCGGTGCGTGACGGCTGGCTGGGCAAGCTCGCGGTCGAGCGCGCCGACGGCGAGCCGATCGCAGACAGCGCGCTGGCACAGGCGCTGGAAGCAGCGGGCTTCCGGCCGACGCCACGTGGCCTCCGCCTGCGCGCGTGAGCACGTTCGACGTCCGGGCGATCGACCCGAACAGTGCGGCGGACTCGGGTGCCGTCACGGCGATCCTGCACCGGTCGTGGGGCTCCCCGATCGTGATCAGCCGTGGCGTGGCACACGACGCCGCGAGACTTCCGGGCTTCATCGCCGAGCGCGACGGTGAGCCGGCCGGTCTGGTGACCTACCGTCCGGATCAGCCAGCCTGGGAGATCGTGACCCTCGATGCGGTGACGAGCGGATGTGGGGTCGGCACCGCACTGCTCTCGAGCGTTGCGCAGACGGCGCGGGCGGCCAGCGCCAGCAGGCTGTGGCTGGTCACCACCAACGACAATCTCGACGCGCTGCGGTTCTATCAGCGGCGAGGCTGGCGGCTGCGCAGGATGCACCCCGACGCCGTCGACGAAGCGCGCCGACTCAAACCGATCCCGCTGGCCGGTTCGTACGGCATCGAGATCCACGACGAGCTAGAGCTCGACCTCACGTTGTAGCTCGCGTTGCACGATCAGAGAGGATGCGCGGTGCCCGAAGGCGACACCGTCTACCTCTCCGCCAAGCGCATGCATGCCGCTCTGGCCGGCCAGCAGATCACGCTCAGCGACTTCCGGCTCCCGCAACTCGCCACTGCCGACATCAGCGGCTCAACGATTGTCGAGGTGGTGCCACGCGGCAAGCACATGCTGATGCGGCTCGATGATCGCCGCACGCTACACACCCACTTCCGGATGGACGGCAGTTGGCAGGTGTACTCACCGGGCCGACGGTGGCGCTGCCCGGCCCATGCCGTACGCATCGTGATCGCGACAGCGAACCACCAGGCCGTGGGCTCGCGACTGCACGACGTCGCTCTCATCCCGACGGCGGAGGAAACCAGCCTCGTCGGACATGTGGGGCCGGACCTGCTCGGGCCCGACTGGGACGCGGACGAGGCAGTACGACGCCTGCTGGCCCGGCCCGACCGCGAGATCGGTCCGGCCCTGCTCGATCAGCGCAACCTGGCAGGCATCGGCAACCTCTACAAGAACGAGGCGCTGTTCCTGCGTGGCCTGTCGCCCTGGACGCGGCTCGCTGACATCGGGGATGTGGGTCCGGTGGTGTCGCTAGCCCGCCGACTACTGGTCGCGAACAAGGACCGGTGGGAACAGATCACAACGGGCGACCGGCGCGCCGGACAGGAGCACTACGTCTTCGAGCGCACCGGTCGGCCGTGCCGCCGCTGCGGCACCCCGATCGCCAGCACCGAACAGGGCGATCCGCCCTACCAGCGGCTGACCTACTGGTGCCCGAGCTGCCAGCCACCCGCACCATGACCGGTGGCGACCACAGCGGTGGATCGACGGTGGCGGCTCGCTCGTACTCATGGCCCATCCACCGCTACGGACCGCTCACTGTCGATTGACAATGAGCGGCCCGTAGCCGAAGAGAAATCCCTAGCCGTTCGCGCGCAGCGCCTCCCACGCATCCTGCATGCGCTGCCGCTGGCCGAGGGTGAACTTGAAGTAGCACTGGTCGAACGAGTAGTCCATGTAGTTGTGAATCGAGTCGAGCCCCGGCTTGTCCGGGCAGCTGTCCTTGCCCACGGGGCAGCCCGATGAAGGCACCGACTGCGGCGGTGTGTCCGCCACGTAGTCGCCTGGGTCGGCGCAGCCCTCGAACACGTGGTACAGATTCAGCCAGTGACCGACCTCGTGCGTCGCGGCCTCACCCTGGTCGTACTGGCCTTGGTATGCAGTCGACGCGCCGCGCATCGACTTCCAGTCCATGACGACTCCGTCGAGGTAGAGCTCCTCGTCGGAAAGGTTGGGGAAGTACGCCCAGCCGAGGTACCCGGCGCCGCTGGTCGAGTAGAGGTTCAAGACGTCCCGGCCACCCTTGTGGAGCTTCGTCTTCATGGCCTTCTCCTGCGCGGTCTCGGGACCGGCGTTGAAGAAGGTCTTGTTCTTGGTGCGATCCACGCTGGCCAGCACGAACTTGAAGCCGGTCTTGGGCCCGCCCTCACCGCCGGCGAACGTGTTGTTCAGTACGGTGATCTGGTCGTCGATGATCTTCTTCGAGATGTTGCCGACGTTGCCTGCGTAGACGACGTGGAAGTGCACGCGGACCGTCGCGCTGAAGCCGGCACTGCTCTTGGCGCTGCGTGTCACTTCGACGGCCGTCTGCTTCAGGTGTGGCTCGCGCTTGGGGCCGCCACGTGCTGTGGAGTGGACGTCATTGGTCTCCGGCGCGCAGACCGAGCTGCCCGACTCCTGCGCGATGACAGCCGCTGCCACCGGTGCGGCAGACAGGCCGGGCAGTGTCGCCATCGCGATGGCGGACACAAACACGATTCGTGCTCGACGATCCGACAGTGGCCTCATGCGCTCCCCTTTGCGTCGATTTGGACCGGAAGGTATCGCATCCCGGCTGCCGCGTCGAACAAGGGTGCCGAAGATGTTTCGTACCGGCCTAGCCGTGGCCTCACCTGTCATCTCGCTCCTCTCGACCCTCATGCGACTGTCGATCCAGCAGGTTCCCGTTCGTCAGGCTGGTGTCCCCGCACGACCGAGCTCAAAACCGGAGGCAACCCATGGAGTACGTGTTGCTCATCTACAGCGACGAGACCGCGCCATCCTCGCCAGAGCTGGACCAGGAAATGTGGGCCGCACACGGGGCCTACGGACAGATGCTGGAGGAGCACGGTGTGGTGCGCGGCGGCGCCGCCTTGCACCCGGGCGCCACGGCGACCGTCCTGCACCGGCCCGCTGCAGGGGGCGCGACTGAGCGGTTAGTCACCGACGGACCCTTCACCGAAACCAAGGAGCAACTCGGCGGCTTCTATCTGCTCGACTGTGCCGACCTGGACAAGGCGCTGGAGTACGCCCGGCAGATGCCACTGCGACCGGGGTCGGCAGTTGAAGTCCGGCCGCTGATCAGTCCGCCGGCTCCCGAGGAGGGATCGGGCGGTTAAGAATGCGGTTGTGACGACGCAGCACCCTCCGGCCGAAACCACCGTACGTGCCGCGCTCGACAGCGCGCACCGCCGCGACTGGGGACGCCTGCTGGCCCTGCTCACCCGGCAGTTGGGCAGCCTCGACCTGGCCGAAAATTCTCTTCAGGATGCGTTCATGCTGGCGGTTGAAGCCTGGCGATCCGACCTTCCCGATCAGCCGGCCGCCTGGTTGCTGACAGCGGCTCGCAGGCGGGCCATCGACCGGCTGCGGCGTGAGCGCGTCCTGCGCGCCAAGCTGCCGCTGCTCTCCGACTCCTCGGCCGAGGTGGCAGGTCCGGAGCAGGAGGAGGAGTCGATGTCGACGATTCCCGACCTACGGTTGGGGCTGTTGTTCACCTGCTGCCACCCCTCGCTGGCCCTCGAGGCGCGGGTGGCCCTGACGTTGCGCTGCGTCGGCGGGCTGAGTACGGCGGAGATCGCGCGAGCTTTCCTGGTGAGCGAACCAACCATGGCGGCGCGGATCACGAGAGCCAAGAAGAAGATCGCGGCCGCCGGCGTTCCGTTCCGAGAACCCACCGACGCGGAGTTACCAGATCGCCTCCACGGCGTGCTGGCGGTGCTCTACCTGGTCTTCAACGAGGGCTACGCGGCCAGCCGTGGTGACGCACCCATTCGCCGGGAGCTCCGCGAAGAGGCGATCCGGCTGGCCCGCGTTCTTGCCGGGCTCGCACCCGACGAGCCGGAGTCGTTGAGCCTGCTGGCGCTCATGCTGATGCAGCACTCCCGCCGCGAAGCCCGCTTTGACGCGGCCGGGCACATTGTCCTGCTTCCTGATCAGGACCGCGGGCTCTGGGATCGCTCGGCGGTTGCAGAGGCGCTCAGCCTTCTCCGGCGCGCCGCCGGCTACGGCCGGGCCGGCGTCTATCCACTGCAGGCCGCCATCGCCGCTGAACACTCGATGAGGGCCACGGCCACCGATACCGACTGGGGCGACGATCGCGGAGCTGTATTCCGAGCTCGAGTTGCTCACCAGCTCCCCCGTCGTCCGGCTCAACCGCGCGGTAGCGGTCGCCGAGCATGCCGGGGCGGTCGCTGGACTGTCCATTGTGGATGACCTGGGCGAAGTCTTGAGCGGCTATCACCTGTGGCATGCAACGCGCGCCGACCTGCTGCGGCGCCTGGACGACACCGCCGGCGCCGCAGCCGCCTATCGCAAGGCGTTGGACCTGGCGACCTCGGCCGCCGACCGCGATCTGCTCCTTCGACGGCTTGCCGAAATAACCTCTGGGCGCGCCACGTCGCGATCATGAAGGTTTGCAGGACGACACGCCGTACAGCCCCGCAAAGTTCCTTGCTCCACGAGACTGGAGTGGCAAGTCAGTGGCTCGGCCGGCCGATGCTCTGTGCCTCACTGAGCCCAGCGGCCAGGCCGTGCAAGCGGTCGGTCGCCTCTTGGAGCCGGGAACGAGCCCCGTCGTCGGGGCCGCCCGCAGCTACGGCGACGCACTCCGCAGCGGCTGCTACGAGGCGTTCGTAGGCCACCGTCCCCTCGTCGAGTCGGGCCAGCAAGGCAGCCCGGGCTTCCGCCAGACCGGCATGTGCCTCAGGCGGTGTGACCTTCAGTGCGGACTCGATCGAATCGATGCAAGCTGCGAGCTCCCGCAAAGACCGATCCGCGGCCGCGGCTTCGGCGGCGGTGTCGCTGGTCACGCTGCCCAAGCGCCTGAGCAGCTCGGGCAGCGCAGCGGCGGCTCGAGTGAGCCGGTCGATCGCCGGACGGGCCGCGGAAGCGCGACGCGGCACCCGCACCGGCGGTGGCCTGCGCTCGAGTTGGCGGACGTAGCGCCCGGCAAGAACGGCTGACGCGCCGGCGCCGGCAGCTGTCGCGGCCCAAAGGACGTCGACCCAGCCGACCCCGTTCCCGTACGGAACCAGCACCGCCGTCGCACCGGTGAGCGCGGCCGCCGCGATGATCCGGTGCCGTGCGGTGGCTCTCGCACGATTGATCGCACGCTCGTGCCGCACCGCGGGGTCTGCCCAGCCGCGGATCGACGCGCGCAGCAGTTGCACCATTTGGGTAGGCATGTCAGGCCTGCTCGGTGGCGCCCCTGCGCTTGGCGAGTTCGTCGGCACTGGGTGTTCCGTCGGTCACCTTCTCCTTCTCCGCCACCTTCTCGGCGACCGGCTTGGTGGTCTCCACGGCGGGGCGATCGGGGGCCCTGGCGAGCTGCTCACCGGCCATGCTGGCCCGGATCTGGTCGAGGCGCGAGGCCCCGGCCACGTCCAGCGTCGACTTCTGCACCTCAAGCATGCGGCCCTCGACCGAACTGCCAGCGAGCTCGGCCGAGCCCAGCGCGTTGGCGTAGCGCCGCTCGATCTTGTCGCGCACCTCGGCCAGCGACGGCGTGCTGCCCGGCGCGCTCAGCTCCGACATCTGAGATAGCGAGCGGGAAACCTGCTCCTGCATCTTGGCCTGCTCCAGCTGACTGAGCAGCTTGGTGCGCTCGGCAAGCTTCTGCTGCAACATCATCGCGTTGCTCTCCACGGCCTTCTTGGCCTGCTCAGCCGCCTGCAGGGCGCCGTCGTGCAGACCCTTGAGGTCTTCCATGGACTGCTCGCCGGCGACGAGCTGCGTGGCAAACACCTGCGCGGTCTGCTCGTACTCCGCGGCTTTGGCCTCGTCTCCCTTAGCCCGGGCCTGATCGGCGAGGACGAGGGCCTGCCGGGCCGAGCCCTGCAGCTTCTCGACCTCCCCCATCTGCCGGGACAGCTTCATCTCCAACTGGCGCTGGTTACCGATCACGGCCGCTGCCTGCTGGGTCAACGCCTGATGTTGACGCTGGGCCTCCTCGATCGCCTGCTGTATCTGGATCTTGGGGTCGCTGTGCTCATCGAGCTTGCCCGACAGCAGCGCCATCAAGTACTTCCAGCCCCGTACGAGCGGGTTAGCCATGTCGCCGTCCTCCTGTCAGGACCACACTGCTCGACATCACAGTGCTGTCAGGACCCCATTGTGTTCTGCGATGGTCATCCTCGCACGCGCCTGGGCTCACGCCGGGCTGGCCGGGCTCGGCGGGCTCTGCTGCGTCCCGAGCGCCTGGCGGGAGATCGCCTCGGTCTCTGCCAGCCCGGTACGCAGTCCGTCAAGGTCGCCGGTGAGCTCGGCAATTTGGTCATGGGCGGTGTCGACGCCACCGGCTGTCGCCGACAGCGCCAGCACCTCGGCCAGCCTGGTGACGAGCCCCTCGAGACCGATGACGGTGGATTCCATCTTGGCCAGCAGGACGTTGCGCGCGTTGCTCAGCCGGGTGGCCACGCCGAGTTGCTCTTCGATCGCGGCCAGCGAACGGTCCTGCTCGGCGTGCATCTGCTCGACCGAGGGCTCGGTGCGGGCGGTGCTCAGCCGTTGGTACTCGGAGCGCAACGCCGGGACGTTGATGCGATGCAGCGCATTCTCCACCGAGGTCACTTGGGCGGCCAGCCGGCGCAGCGCGTCGAGCACGGTCGCTGCCTCGTCGTCGATGTCACCAACCTGCTCGCGTACGGCCAGCTCGCGGGGGGACTCGGTCTGCTCGTGCAGAATGCGGACAGTGCGCTCGGCTCGCCGTAGCCACACGTCAGCCGGCGAGCCCTGCGGCGGGCGGATCAAGCCGGCAGGATAGGCACCCTTGGGCTCACGATGCGCCAACGACGCGGCGACGACCTTGACGCCGTAAACCGCGGCACCGATTCCCACGCCAATGGCGACTGCTGGCGCGGCCGCGACACCGAGCCCGGCGATCGCGGCCCAACCCAGGCCGCCGACGATCCCGCCCGTGACCAGCCCCCACGGCTCGGTCAGCTCCTCGCGAAGTCCCACGAGACCAGTCTGCCCCGTCTAGAAGTTGGAGATGACCGCGGTGAGAACCTTGTCGATCGACGCCGGGTCGGTCGCGTCGTAGGCCGCCGCGCGGGACGCCTCGCCAATCTTGGTCAGTACGCCGAGGTCGGCCTTCTCGCCGTACGCGATGGGGAACACGCGGACCGCCGTGGCGGTGCTCTCACTGGACCCCGAGAGCTGGTTGATCACAGCATCCAGATCCGTATCGGGAGGGAACTCGTTCTTGCCGTCGGTGAGCAGCACGACCGCATTGATCCGGTTGGGATCAAGGTTGCTCGCCAATTCTCGCTGGGCCGCCTTTGTCGTGGCATACAGTGCCGTGCCACCGCTGGGCACCAGGCGGCGAATCGTGTTGTCGAGAGCGGATTTGTTGGAGATCACCGAGGCGATCGGCACGAGTTTGTTGTACGGCCGGTCTTGCAATGTCTTACCCGTACTGAAGGTCCACAGGCCGACCTCGTCGTCGGGAGCGAATTGGCTGATGGCCGACAGGGCCGCTTTCTTGGCCAGCTCGAGCTTGGTGGACCCGCTGCTGCCCACCGCCTCCCCCATCGACCCGGACACGTCGAGGACCAGCAAGACGCGAGCCCGTTTGCGCAGGCGATCCCACGAGTCCGAGACCTGCTGGAGCACCGGCGGTGACGGCGGATCGATGACGATGATCTTCTGATCGGGCAGCAGGCCGCTGGCCGGACTGACCGGCGCGCCAGGCCTGCCTTCGAAATTGCGGAATGCGGCCTGCTGGAATCGCTTCTGCTGCTGGTCGTCCTGGACGTAGGACAGGAAGTCTTGGGCCGCCGCTCGCTTGCTGGCATCGACCCACGGCGCGGTCAAGACGACGTAGGGGTTGTCCGACAGCAGCGTCCCTTCCTTCGGATAGATCGCCACCAGCGGGGTGCGGGGCTTCGCTGCCTTACCCAGGGTCTTCGGGTCGCCGCTGGGGTTGCCCTGGTTGTAGTCCCAGACTGACTTCTCCTCGACGGTCACCGCGCTGATGTAGGTGAGGCCCTGGCCCAAGCTGTCGGCCGCCTTGAGGTTGGACAGGAAGGTCAAGGTGGTGTCGCCGTAGTGCACGACAGAGTCCTCGACGCCCTTGACGTACGCGACGACCTTGGGGTCGGCGACGTCCTTCGACGAAAGGTCGGTGGATAGGCCGGTCGCCGCGAAGTATGTACCGACCGTCGCGTTCAGGCCTGACGTCGAGAAGTGCGGGTTGGTCTTGCCAAGGGTGAACGCCCCCCACTCCGGATGGCCGAAGGCCCCCCAGCCGGCCGGGTTGCGCGCCAGCGAAAGCACATCGCCCCATCCGAGGGGCTTCTTGGGCCAGCCCAGTGCCTGCGCCATCGGCCTCGGCATGGCGAGGACCAGCGGCGTCTGCGCGATGGACGGCACCTTGGCGGGCACCAATGCGGGTCGGTCCTTGATAGCCAGTTGCTGGCGCAGCAGGACCGACCATGCCGTCGAGGCGGGGCTCCACACATCCGGTCGGGGGCCATCGCGGCGAGCGTCCCAGCCACGGGCGAGAGCTTCCATGGCACCGCCGGAGGCCTTGGACGTGACGGTCACGGCCACGCACTTGCCGTTGACTCGGCGATTCTCCTTGGCGTGGCTGTCGGCCATCACCGACAGCAGGGCGGCCTTCTCGGAGGACGCCGTGACAGCGACGTCAACGCAGCCGGACCGTTTCGTTGGCTTCTTGGTCTGGGGATCGTCTCCGGACCCGTCGCCGCCGGCGAAGATGAACCGGACGCCCAGGACGAGAGCAATGCCAACAACAATGGCGATGATGATTGGTCCGCGGTTGCTGCGACGCGGGGCTTCCCCGTACGACACGTGTCCCCTCCCCCCTGCCGGCGGCTGCGCGCTCAGTGTGTCAGGAACGGCTGGCGGGAGCGGCAGATCCCTGTACTGCCAACTCGCCCGGCACCAACGGGTTCAGTGCTCAGGCAACCCGGCAACCAGGGCAGCGGCACCCTCCCTGATGGCGTCGGGACTGCCCGGCGTGGTCAGGTGCGACGACAGCCAGCGCAACACGATGTCGTCGCCGCGGCGGCCGGCGGCATCCAGTGCCGTGCGGACGGCCTGGCGGGCGGCCTGCCAACCGGGTGCGTCCGATCCGGTGACCAGCCCGGCCAGCGCCGCGGGATCGGCCGTGGCGAGCCGCCGGACCGCTGGGTGGGCCGACAGCCGGGCGGCAGCATGCTCGAGCGCCGCAGCTAGGGGCTGCTGGGCACACTCGGCCGCCAACGTCTCGACCTCTGCGGCGATCAGTGCCGACCACACGTCGTCTTTGGTCCGGAAGTGGTTGTACAGGGTCGCCTTGGCTACGCCGGCGAATCCAGCTATGTCGGCCATCGTCGCATGCTGCGGGCCCTGCTCCCGAACGGCGCGCAACGCTCCCGCGAGGAGCCCGCTGCGGGTCCGGGCCATCGCATTGCCCCCTCGGGCACGCGTGCCGACGGCGCGTACGGGCGCGGCTGAGGTGCTCGGGTCTGAGGTGAGCTTCGAAGATGCGGCCACAGCCGTCAGGCAGCGACGACGACGCGTCCCCGCAGCGACTCGTCCGCACCGCCAGCCGGATCGAGATCGGGCAACCCGGCCGACTCGTCCATGCGGAATGTGTCCCTCACGTCGGAGAGCACATCGGACAGCGGCACGCCCAGCGCGCCACAGATGGCTGCGAGCAGCTCCGAGGACGCTTCCTTCTGACCGCGCTCGATCTCGGAGAGATAGCCCAGGCTGACCCGCGCGTCCGAGGACACCTCGCGCAACGTGCGGGCCTGACCGAGGCGTCGCGCACGCAGGGTCTCGCCGATGACTGTTCGTAGCAACAGCATTGCGCGACCTCCTCCCGAGCTTCCTCGTCGTGTCGTCACCGTACCTCTCGACACCGACGGCCACACGCCTGACCACACGTGTCCGCCCATGGCGTAACGCCGCGGCACCCCTCAACCTTCCGCGCGGGCGAGCTGCTCGGCGAGCGAATCGAGCGCTGCCAGCACGGCCGCGGCCCGCACCTGCCCGCGCTCGCCGGGCAGGTGGCGGCAGTCGGCGAAGGCCGTCGCGTCCCCACGGACGACGGCAATACAGACGGTCCCGACCGGGCGGCCGCCCTGGCCGTCTGGTCCCGCCACTCCGGTCAGGCCCACACCCCAATCGGCACCGCACACCCGGGACGCCCCCCGCGCCAGGGCGACAGCAACCTCCTCGTGCACGGGGCCGCGCTCGGCGAGCAGCGCGTCCGGCACGCCGGCCAGGGAGGCTTTGAGGTCGGTGGCGTAGACGACGAGTCCCCCACGGAATGTCGCACTGGCTCCTGCCGTCTCGGTCAGGCGAGCCGCCAGCAGTCCGCCGGTGAGGGATTCAGCCACCGCCACCGTCTCCCCGCGCCGGCCCAGCGCGGCGTGCACATCGGCAGGGTCGGTCACTTCTCGGCCGACGACCGGGATGCCTGACGCCGGTTGCGCTTGGCAACGGCGCGAACGCTGGTCGTCCGCAGCCGCAAGGCGCGCAGCACGTAGTCCGCGCCCGTGACCATGGTGACGATGACAGCTGCGGCCATCACCCAGGCCCGACCGCTGGCCAGCCACCCGGTGAGCGGCAGCACGTACAGGCCGATGGCGACGACCTGCAGGACGGTCTTGACCTTGCCGCCGCGGCTGGCCGGGATCACACCATGCCTGATGACCCAGAATCGCAGCCCGGTCACACCGACTTCGCGGGCGAGGACTCCGGCGGTGAGCCACCAGGGCAACTCACCCAAGACCGACAGTGCGACCAGCGCGGTGCCGATCAGCGCCTTGTCGGCGATCGGATCGGCCACCGTGCCGAACGACGTGACAAGGTTGTGCCGGCGAGCCAGTTGACCGTCGACCCGGTCGGTGAACGACGCGAAGGCGAAGGTCAGTGCGGCGCCGATGCGCCATCCGATCCCCTTTTCCTCGCCGGTCAGCAGCAGCGCCCCGAACACGGGTACGAGGAGTAGCCGCAAGACAGTGAGACCGTTGGCGATGTTGAGAACGGGAGCGCCACTCGGTGGTGCGGCAGCCGGGTCGATCTGCTCCGGGTCGAGCGCGGCAGCATCGAGCTGCGCTGAGTCCGCTCCCGGCTCGGTCACCGCGGACGTGCCGGTGCCGCGTCGATCACCGCGACCAGATCCGCTACCAGATCGACGCCTTCGGTTGAGACGACCGAAGCGCGCACCAAGTCACCGACGTGCAGTCCCGGCCCACGGACGGTCGTCGCGCCGTCAACCTCAGGACCCTGGTGCGCGGCTCGGCCCTCGGCGATGTCGCCGGTCACCTCCTCGACGAGCACGTCGACAACGCTGTCAACGCGTTCGACGGCGCGCTGCGCCATGAGCTCCTCGAGCAGGCGTGACATCCGCTCCACTCGCCGGTCCACGGTGTCCTGACGCATCTTGCCGGGCAGCTGAGCGGCCTCGGTGCCGTCTTCGTCGGAGTAGCCGAACACACCAACGGCATCGAGCCGGGCGGCGACGAGAAAGCGTTCCAACTCGGCCACGTCGGCGGACGTCTCGCCAGGAAATCCGACGATGACGTTGGACCGGGCTCCGGCCTGCGGGTCGAGGGCGCGGATCGTGTCGAGCAGGGTCAGGAAACGCTCCGTGGACCCGAACCGACGCATCCTGCGCAGCACCGGCCCGCTGGCGTGCTGGAAGGACAGGTCGAAGTACGGCGCCACTCCTGGCGTGCCGGCTAAGACCTCGACAAGGCTCGGCCGCAGCTCGGCAGGCTGCAGGTACGACAGCCGCACGCGCACGATGCCCGGGATGGCGGCGAGCTCGGGCAGCAGGGTTTCGAGCAGGCGCACGTCACCGAGGTCTTTGCCGTAGGACGTGGAGTTCTCGCTCACCAGGACCAGCTCGCGCACGCCCCCCTCGGCCAGCCACCGAGCCTCTGTCAGAACATCGGCGGGCCGTCGGGAGACGAACGATCCGCGGAAGGAGGGGATCGCACAGAAGCTGCACCTGCGGTCACAGCCGCTGGCAATCTTCAAAGGTGCCACTGGCCCGCCCTCGAGGCGGCGCCGCATGACCCGTGGACCGCCGGCGTGGCCGGGAATACCCACGTCGGTGCCGGTTCGCTGGGCTGGCGCAATCGGCAGCAGCGTACGGCGGTCGCGTGGGGTGTGTGGCCGCACCGCCCGACCGGCAATCACATCGTCGAGCCGCGCTGACAGGTCGGGATAGGCGTCGAAGCCGAGCACGGCATCGACTTCGGGCAGTGAGTCGGCCAGCTGAGCACCGTAGCGCTCGGCCAGGCAGCCAACCGCTATGACCTTGGCCCCCGTGTCGGCGGCGGCCAGCAACGTGTCAATCGAGTCCTTTTTGGCCGCCGCTACGAACCCGCAGGTGTTGACCACGACAGCATCGGCAGGCGTCCCGTCAGCGACCAGCTCCCAGCCGTCGGCCGCGAGCCGGCCGGCAAGCTCTTCGGAGTCGACGTCGTTGCGCGCGCAACCCAGCGTGACGATGGCAACTCGCCGATCAGGTGGGACTGGCTCGGACACCCGGCCAGCGTAGCCGTCACCTCGCTCAGCGCTTGGCTGCGTTGCCCGGTCAGCCGGCTCCTTCGTCGAGCTTGTAGGTCTCCGTGCACACGACGGCGTCGCAAGTGGGGGTGCCCTTGTTCACGCCATTGACGAACACCTTGACAACAGGGGCGTTGCCAAAGCGAATGACGAGTTGCTTGGGGTCGCTGAAGTCCTTGACGTCTCCGCCCTGCAGCTCCCCCTCGAAGATCGTTACCCCGCTGCCATTCGTCACCTTGACGTACGTCGAGCCGGTAGTCACCCGGATCTGCACGTTGACGCCCACGAACGGCTCCGGGCTGGGCGAGATGCTCGGCGCCGGCTCTGGGCTCAGGCTGAAGGTCGGCAGCGGCGCGGCGGTGTTCGGCCGCTGCGGGCCCACTGTGTAGCCGATCAAGAAGCTGGCGCCAGCCAGGAGGGCCACGACAAAGGAGGCGGCGATCACGGCCGACTTCCAGCTGGGAGAAGACCTTGGAGGACGCGGTGGCTTCGCGGTCTTCACAATCGTCGGAGCTGTCCTGGCGGTCGCGGCGGCGACCGGCGTGGCAGGACTTGACGGGGGGTAGGCGCGCTGCCACCCCGAGGCTCGTGGCGGCGCCTTGGCCTTGACCGGGTCGTACGCCGGGAGCCACTCGGTCACCAACTCGGGAACGGACGGACCGTGGACGGCATCGAACTCAGCGAGCACCACACCAGGATCGAGCCCTACCGTGACGGCAATCGACCGGACGTGCCCACGGGCGTAGAAGGTGTCTCCACAGCCGAAGAAATTGTCGCTCTCGATCTCGCGGATCAGTGCGGACCGGATCCGGGTGTGCTCGGCGACGTCGTTGACCGAAAGGCCCTGCTGTTCCCGAGCCGCCCGGAGCATCGCGCCGACAGACGTCGACTTGTCGGACGGCATGCGGAAGGCCCTCCTCAACTCGCAATGCGAGCGCGGTGCACCAGTCTAGATGGGCACCAAGTCTAGATCAGCGGCGACGACGGTACCGATGTCCGGTGCCGCGGTTACTGGCCGCGCAAGGTCAGCAGCACATCGTCAAGCTCGTCAGGCTTCACCAAAACGTCGCGAGCCTTCG
>Ga0136617_10001994_pt1 | contig 18178 bp, 14 predicted proteins | sample AntDrymUQ3222106_2_FD_129672 | JGI IMG/M metagenome (GOLD analysis project Ga0136617, IMG submission 129672) | Polar desert sand microbial communities from Dry Valleys, Antarctica - metaG UQ322 (21.06) | ecosystem: Environmental > Terrestrial > Soil > Desert | place: Antarctica: Dry Valley... | reverse complement strand
TCTCCAGGGTCTCCTTGGCCTTGTCGATCTGCTTCTGCTTGGGCATCGCCTCGATCGTGCGCATGTTGTGCAGGCGATCGGCGAGCTTGATCAGGATGACCCGGATGTCCGTGGCCATCGCGACCATCATCTTGCGGTAGTTCTCGGCCTGGGCCTCGTCGCGCGACTGGAAGACGATCCCGGTGAGCTTGGTCACGCCGTCGACGAGGCCGGCGACCTCCTCCCCGAACGCCTCGCGCACCTCCTCGAGGCTGGCGCTGGTGTCCTCGACGGTGTCGTGCAGCAGGGCGGCGCACAGCGTCGCGGTGTCCAGGCGCATGCCGGCGCAGATCTTCGCGACGCCGACCGGGTGCACGATGAAGTCCTCGCCGGACTCGCGGCGCTGGTCGGCGTGGTGGTCGCAGGAGAAGACGAAGGCCTGGACGACGCGCTGGCGGTCGACGGTCTCGGCGACCTCGTCGGCGTGCTCCTCGACGATCGCGAAGAGGTCGGCCAGCAGCTCCTTCTCGACCCTCGTGAGGTCGCCCGCGGCGGAGATGAGGGCCCCGCCCGCCCCGTGCGCATGCGGCGCGCGGTCGACGGGGCGGTGCGCGGCGACGGCGACCGCGCCTTCCCCGCCGGGCTGGTGCACGTCGGCGTCCCCGGCGTCGGGCGCGCCGTCCGCGATCGGTGGCTGGCCGCCTACGCGGCGGCGGGGATCGGGTCGCTGGTCAGGTATCGGAGTCCGTCCTCAAGGCGTTGCTGGTAGGCCCGGAAGGCGGCCGAGCGCTCGAGCGCGGTCCGCTCGGGCCGCTCGGCGACCGTGAGGGCCGGCCCTTCGCGATCGAGGACGGCGAGGTTCAGCTCCACGAGGACCCGCACCAGGCGGCCGGCGAGCGCGGCGGACCTGGGCTGCGGACCCTCGCCCCGGAGCACGGCCTCGCAGGCCTCCCCGCTCGCTGCGCCCACCGCGCGCAGCGCGCGGAAGACGGCGGCCAGGGGGTCGCGCAGGGCGAAGTCCCATTGATGGATGCGTGCCGCAAAGCCTAGCTCAGGCGCGCCCCACGACAGGTGGGCCCAGCCCGCGCCGGACAGATGGTCTACGAGCGCCTGCTGTGCGGGGTGCGCGGGCGGGTCGATCGCGACCACGTGCGCGTAGCCGGCGGCCAGCGCCGGATCGTCCTCGAGGGCCTGCCAGGAGCAGAGCGCGAAGCCGCCGACGCGGTCCTGGAGATGGCGCGCGCGGTGCGGCGCGTGGGCGGCCAGGGCGAGCACGGGCTCGCCGGTCGAGACGAGGTCGGCGATCAGTCCGGCGATCCCGGTGCCCCGGCGGTCGAGGACGACCCGCTCCCCGGCCGCCGCCGCGCGCGTGGGCCCTTTCGTGCTCGCAGTGGTACCCCCGAGGTCGCCCACCCCCTCGGGCGGGACGATCGGAGCGGTCCATCGGCCGAGGTCGCGGGCGAGCTCGCGGGCGAGGCCGCAGGCCCAGTCGGGCTCGCCGATCAGCTCGATGGGCGGGTGGGTGCCACGGTGGGCGTGCCGGAGCACGAGCCGCGGCTCGACGGTGCCGTTCCAGCGGTTGGCCTCGAGCTTGACGACGGCGCCGACGGGCTCGCCCGGCTCGGCGGGCAGGCGGCTGCCCGCGCCGAAGAGCACGCAGCGCGAGCGCGCTCCCCCGGCGGCGAGCGTGAACGCGACGTGGCGGCCCTCGCCGAGCGGGCGCGGGTCGTCGAGCAGGGCGGCGGGGACGAGCAGCGAGACGGCCGGGTTGCCCTGGCCGAACGGGGCGAGCTGCTCCAGCTCCTCCGCGAGGCCGAGCGTCAGGGCGTCGCCCGGGGCGATGGCGTCGACGCGCACCTCGGGCCGCAGGTCCTCGGGCGCGAGCACGCTCGCGGCATGGGCGGCGAACGCCTCGCGGAACGCAGGGACGTCGGTGCGGGCGATGGTCAGGCCCGCGGCGGCGCGGTGGCCGCCGTAGCGGCGCAGGCCTCCCGAGGCGGCGGGGCGGCCGCCGTCGTGGCCCATCTCGCCCGCGGCGGCGTGCAGGCCGGCGAGCAGGTCGAAGCCGGGGATCGAGCGCCCGGAGCCGGTGCCGTCCTCCCCGTCGAGCGCGATCAGGACCGCCGGGCGGTGGTGGCGCTCGGCGATCCGGGCGGCGACGATGCCGATCACCCCCGGGTGCCAGCCGTCGGAGGCGAGCACGTACGCGGCGGCGGCGCCCTGCTCGGCCACCTGCGCCTCCGCCTCGAAGCGGATCCGGGTCTCGACGTCGCGGCGCTCGGCGTTGACCGCGTCCAGCTCGGCGGCGACCGCCTGAGCGCGATCGCGGTCCTCGGTGAGCAGCAGCTCCAGGCCCGCGTCGGCGCGGTAGAGGCGGCCGGCGGCGTTCAGGCGCGGGCCGAGCCGGAAGCCGATCGCGCCCGCGTCGAGCGTGCTCGGGTCGACCCGAGCGACGTCCATCAGCGCCCGCAGGCCGGGCTTGCGCGTGGAGGCCAGCGCGCGCAGCCCGCTGCGCACGAGGCGGCGGTTCTCGCCGACCAGCGGGACGACGTCGGCGACGGTCGCGAGCGCCACCAGGTCGAGGTCCTCGTCGGCCATCGCCGCGCTCTCGCCGGCCGCGGCCAGCAGCGCCCGGGCGAGCATGTGCGCGACGGCGGCGGCGCACAGGTCCGGGCACGGATAGCCGCCGAGCCGGGGGTGGACGATGGGGGCGTCCGGCAGCATCCCGTCGGCGCGCGGCGTGTGGTGGTCGGTGACCACCACCGCCATGCCGGCCGTGCGGGCGCGGGCGACCTCCTCGACCGCCGTGATCGCGCAGTCGACGGTCACCAGCAGGTCGGTCCCCCGCGCCGCCAGCCGGTCGACGGTGGCGGCGGCCAGGCCGTAGCCGTCGTCGATCCGGCTCGGCAGGTACCAGTCGACGTCCGCGCCGAGCGTGCGCAGCGCGCGGATCAGTACCGCCGCGGCGCAGATGCCGTCGACGTCGTAGTCGCCGTGGACGGTGATCCGCGCGCGCCGGCGGACGTGCCCGAGGATGATCGCCGCCGCCTCGTGCAGCCCGCCGAAGGCGTCCAGCGGGTGCTCCTCGGCGGCCGCGAGGAATGCGCGCGCGTCGCCGGGCTCCCCCAGCCCGCGCCGGACCAGCACCTGGGCGAGCACGTCCGAGACCCCGAGGTCACCGGCGAGCCGCTGCGCGGCGGCGAACGCGTAGGGCTCGAGCGACAGGCGGGCGTCGGGACGAATCACCCCGCGAGCGTACGGGCGGCTCCCGACGGAACGGTCGAGCCACCCACGCCGAGCGCATCGGACCTGACATGCACCGTCGGGGCCACCCGCACCGAGCGGGCGGGACCGGACGAACCGCAGCAAGAAGCCGCCCACCGAATCGAACTTCCGGTTCCCGGGTATTCGATCTGACCTCAAGTCCCGAGGCACGGACGCCGACAGGAGGCCTGGTTGATGATGCGCGCACGTGACGGTAAGCCGGCGGCACGGCTGGCGGGGACGGCGCTGGCGCTCGCCGCCGCGATCCTCGCGGGCTGCGGCGCAGACGGCGCGAGCGAGCCGACCGCCGCCGACCGGCGCGCCGCCCTGGACCGCTGGCAGAGCGCGGCCGACGGCGCGTGCCGCAAGGGCAACGCCAGCATCGCCGAGCGCGGCTGGCCGGTCAGCCTGGTCGACCTCGACCGCCTGACCGTGCGCGCGATCGTCGACATCCGCGAGGCGTCGACGGCGATCCAACGCCTGCCCGCGCCGAAGGGCTCCGAGGGGCGCGTCGCGCCGTTCGTGCAGAGCCTGAAGGGGCTCGAGCCGCTGATGGAGCGGCTCAGCTCGACGACCGAGGATTTCAAGCCCGGCAAGCTCGAGGCGTTCGTGCCCAAGCTGTCGTCCGGGCTGACCGCCGTCGAGGAGGAGGCGAAGAAGCTCGGGCTGCGCCACTGCGCGGCCAACGACGAGCACGCGTGGGTCCCGGACGCGATCCGCGCCCCGGTGTTCGCGGAGCAGGTCGCGTTCCTGGACCGCAGGCTCGCCAGGCGCGTCAAGGCGATCGACGACTCAGCCGCGACCAACGCAGAGGCGGCGCGCAAGCTCGAGAAGCTGAGCGACCTCGTCGAGGGCTTCGACCGCGGCCTCAGCCGGCTCAAGCCGCCGGCCTGGGCGGAGGCGGAGGCCGGGCTCTACGTGGACGCCCTGCGCGACCTCGGCGCCGCGCTCGAGGCCGGCTCGACCGAGCTCACGGAGGGCACGCTCACCCCTGCGGAGGCGAGGGCCGCGCAGGCGAAGCTCGCCCGTGCCGGACGGCTCGAGCGCAAGCGCGCGAAGCGCCTCAACCGGGCGATCGGCGCGATCCCGGTCCTGCCCGGCGGAGGCGGCGGCGAGTCGGAGTCGCCCGGCGGCGACGAGACCCAGGAGGCGTGACCATGCGCCGCCCCGCGCGGCGGCGAAGATGCGGGCGCGCCGGCTACGAGATCCTCGAGGCGACCGGCGCCGCGGGACGCGAGCTGCTGCCGGGCGTCCGCCGCGCAGCGCGACGCTGATCAGGCGAACGGGGGGCGGGGCGCCGGTGGGTAGGCGACGTCGCGGTCGGCGAGGGCGGCGGTGACGCGGCGTTTGACGCCGGCGACGGTCGAGCCCTCGGACTCGACCTCGGCCTTGGCCTGCGCGATCTGGGCCTGGAGGCGCTCGGCGGTGTCGTCGTCGCCGGTCTCGAGCGCCTCGCGCAGGGCGGCGAACAGCTCCGGGCGGCAGCCGGCGAGGCCGGTGATCGCGCCGGTGGCGCCGCGCCGGAACGCGCGCAGCACGAGCGGCTCGGAGCCGACGTAGAGCTCGAACGGCCGGCCGTCGAGGGCGTCGAGGTAGGCCTCGTGGCGTGCGAAGTCGCCCGTCGAGTCCTTCATGCCGGCGAAGCCGGCGCCCGCCAGCTCGGCGAGCAGCTCGGGCGTGAGGTCGTTCACCGTGCGGCGGGGGATGTTGTAGGTGAACGCCGGCGTGTCGCCCGCCGCCTCCAGCAGGCCGAGGAAGTGGGTGCGCGCCTCGGCGTCGGCGGCGGGATAGAACCACGGGACGTAGGCGGCGACGGCGTCCGCGCCCAGCTCGATCGCGCGGCGGGCGAGCCGGGCGGTCGCCGGCGTGCTCGGCCGTCCGACCTGCGCGATCACGCGCAGCGCCCGCGGGGCGGCGCCGACGGCGCGCTCCACCAGCGCGGCGACCTCGTCCTCCTCGAGCAGCACGCCCTCGCCGGTGGTGCCCGCGACGAAGACGCCGTCGAGCCCGGCGTCGCCCAGCCAGGCGACGTGGCCGCCGAACGCCTCGAGGTCGACCGTCCCGTCGGCGGCGAACGGCGTCGTGATCGCGGCGTGAAACCGCGCCGCGGCCACTAGACGGCCGATTCCGCGGCCGCCGCGGGGATCGTGGAACCGGTCATCTAGCGATGCGCCAGGTCGCGCTCGCCGCGGACGCCCGCGAGCCACACGACCGCCATGCCCGCTGCGGCGCCCGGCACCGCCTCCAGGGCGGTCAGGAGGTCCGTCTCGTCCTGGCCCGGGATCGTGCCCGCGTGCAGGACGATCCCGATCACCACGGCCCCGACGACGGCGCCCAGGAAGGCGCCGACGATGCCCGCCCAGAAGCGGTCCGGCAGGAACACGGTGAAGTGCCACAGCGCGATCGCGGTCATGATCCACACCAGCAGGCCCATCAGCGCGGCCGCCCGTGCTTGCGGTTGCGCGGCTTCTTGGGCCTGGCCGGCTCGTCCGCGGCCGCGGAGGAGCCGCCATCGCCCTGCGGCCTCGGCTCCCTGGCCGCGGACCCACCGGCGGGGGGTGAGCTCCCGTCGCGTGCGCGGGCGCGGCGCCCGCCCGCCGGGCGGCCGCCGCCGGCGGCGCGGCCCGCGGCGGCCGGCTCGCGCTTCTCGGCCTCCTCGACGCCGAGGTTGCGCACCATGTCGTCGAACTCCTCGCGCGAGACGCCCTGCGACGGGTCCTGCGGCGTCGCGACGCCCGAGCGCCGGCCGCCGCGCGGCTCCGCGGGCGCGACGTCGACCGGGCCGCCCTGCGCCGCGGTGGCGTAGGCGGGCACCAGGCCGAGCGTCTCGCGGATCCGCCGCTCGCGGGCGCGGTAGATCGGCTCGCGCGACTTCCAGTGCGTGAGCACGGGCGCGGCGATGAAGATCGACGAGTAGGTGCCCGACGCAGTGCCGACGATCAGCGCGAACGCGAAGTCCTTGAGCGTCTCGCCGCCGAAGAAGAACAGCGCGAGCACCGGCAGCAGCGTGCAGAAGTTGGTGGCCAGCGAGCGCACGACGACCTCGGACATCGAGCGGTTGACGATCTGCGAGAAGGCCGCGCTCGGCATGCGCGGGATGTTCTCGCGCACGCGGTCGAACACGATGATCGTGTCGTAGAGCGAGAAGCCGAGGATGGTCAGCAGCGCCGCGACCGTCGACGTCGTCACCTCCCGGCCGGTGAGGGCGTAGACGCCGCCCGTGATCAGGATGTCGTGCATCAGCGCGATCAGCACCGGCACCGCGACCTTCCACTCGAAGCGCAGCGTGATGTAGATCGAGATGACCGTCAGCGAGGCGATGATCGCGATCAGCGCGGAGCGCGCGACGCTCTGACCGAACGTCGGGCCGATCGTCTCCGTGGTCGGCTCGTCGGCGAAGCCGAAGGCCTCCTCCAGGGCCCCCTCGGCGGCGTCGATCGTCTCGGGCCCCGAATCCGAGGAGATCTGCACGACGTTGTCGCCCAGATCCTCGTTGTCGATCTCCTGGATCTCCGCCTCCGCCAGCCCCTGGCCGGCGAGCACGTCGCGCACCCGGTCGACGGAGACGGTCTGCTCCAAGGGCGCGGTGATGCGCGTGCCGCCCTCGAAGTCGATCCCGAAGTTCAGCCCGTTGCCGGCGATCGCGAACGCGCCGATGAGCATGATCAGGCCCGAGGCGGAGAAGAACCACCTCGAGGCGCCCATGTAGTTCCTGCGCAGGTTGAAGCGCTGCTCGGAGGCCCCAAGGGCCGCACGGCTGCGGATCACGCGCGTCCCGCGCAGCGAGAACAGGATCGCCTGCGTGGCGAGCACCGCCGTGAACAGCGAGACGATGACGCCCAGGCCGAGCATGAACGCGAAGCCCTTGACGCCCGCGGTGGCGAGGATGAAGAGGATGAACGCGACCAGCAGCGTGACGACGTTCGCGTCGATGATCGCGGTGAGGCCCTTGCGATAGCCCGTGACGATCGAGGCCGCCACGCCGCGACCCGCGCGGACCTCCTCCTTCACGCGCTCGAAGACGACGATGTTGGCGTCCGCCGCCACGCCGAGCGTGAGGATCAGGCCGGCGATGCCCGGCAGCGTGAGCGTGACCGGCACCGCCTTGACGAGCGCGTAGAAGTAGAGCGCGTAGATGAGCAGCGCCGACGAGGCGATCAGGCCGAGGACGCGGTAGTAGAAGATCAGGAACAGGGCGACGATCGCGAGGCCCGCGATGCCGGCCGCCAGGCCCTGGTTGAGCGCCTGGGCGCCCAGCGAGGCCGAGACCTGCGAGCGCGAGATCAGCTCCAGCTTCACCGGCAGCGCGCCGATCTGGAGGATGTTCGCGAGGTCCTGGGCGGACTGGATCGTGAACCCGCCGGAGATCTGCGCGCCGGTCGAGCCGTCGATCCCGTCCGGATTCTCGTTGAAGTCGATGAACGGCGAGGAGACCAGCTCGTCGTCGAGCACGATCGCGAAGTGCTGGGCGCCGCTGCTCGAGTCGACGCCCGGCAGCGTGTTGTCCACGCCGCGCTGGGCGATCCGCGCGGTGATCTCCTGGAACGCGTTGCGGCCCTCGTCGGTGAAGTCGAACGTGACGATCGGCGCGCCGCCACCGCTCTGGTCGAAGTTCTGCTCCGGGTTGCGGATGTCCGTGCCCGAGAGCGCCGGGTTGTCCTGGATGACCCACCAGCGGTCCGGCTCGGGCGGCTCGGTGCCGTCCGCGCGCGGCGGGCCCGCCTCGTCGCGGATGACGAGGATCCCGGCCGGCACCGCGACGACCTCGGCCCGCTCCCGCTGCGCCTCCTCCAGCGAGTCCAGCGCCGCCTGCTCGGACTCGAAGGTCTGCACGCCGGTGCCCAGCGGCCGCTTGGAGACCTCGTCGACGACGTAGAAGCGCGCGGCGGCCGCCGCGGCGTTGTTGGCGTCGGTCTGCGGGTCGCACTCGGCGGCGCGCTGGACCGCCTGGTAGAGCCCGGTGACCGGCTGCTGGCCGCCGTCGACCTGGTCGGGGTTGGTGCGGCAGTCCTCGTCGAGGATGTTGGCTTCCCAGTCGTAGAAGTACAGCTGGGCGGTGGAGCCGACCTGGTCGGCGGCGCGGTCGGCGTCCTCGACGCCGGGCAGGTTGACCTCGATCTGCTGGCGGCCGATCAGCGCCAGCTCCGGCTCGCTCACGCCGAACGCGTCCACGCGGTCGCGCATGATCTGCAGCGCGCGGTCCAGCGCCTGCTGGTCCACGGTGGGCTGCTGCGGCGTGGGCTGCGCCTCGTAGACGAGCTGGACGCCGCCCTGGAGGTCCAGGCCCAGCCGCGTCTGCTTGGAGGCCACGACCACCGCGGAGGCGGCGATCAGTCCGAGGACCAGCAGGAGGATGAAGAGGGAGCGGCGGCGTTCGGACATGGGCCTGCGGCCAAGGGTATCCGCGGCCGCGGACTACCGGGACGGGGTGAGCACGAGCAGCAGCCCGCCGTCGTCGTCGTAGGCGGGGAACAGGTCGGCGACCGCCTTGGCGGGCAGGTCGCCCTCGGCGTGGACGGTGACGGGCTTGCCGAGCTGGCGGACGCCCCACTCGAGCACGGTGCCGACGTGGTCCTCGCCGCCGTCGAAGGCGAGGCCGAGCACCTCGCGCACCTGCCGGCCGATCGTCTTCTCGTCCGACAGGCCGGTCAGCTCGCGCGAGCCGCGGCCGCAGCCGATGATGCGGCCCTCGTGGTCGCACACGAAGAACGCGGCGTTGGGGGCCGGGTAGTAGTCGTCGAGCAGCTCGAAGAGGAAGCCGAAGCCGCACTTCGCGCAGCCCTTGGGGATGTTGCGAAAGCCCTGCTGGCGGTCCTGGGCGGTGCTGCGGTGGCCGCAGTTGGGGCAGATGAACAGGTGCGCCATTTCAACGACTGAGGGTAGTGCGGCAGTTCAAGATCCTCTCAGCACCGCGCCCTCCAGGCCGTGCCGGTGGGCGACGGCGGCGGCCTCGGTACGGCTGCGGACGTCGAGCTTGGAGAGGATCCGCGAGACGTGGACGCTGGCGGTCTTCTCGGCCATGTAGAGCTGGGCGCCGATCTCGCGGTTGGTCGCGCCGCCGGCCAGCAGGGCCAGCACCTGGCGCTCGCGCGGCGTGAGGCCGAACGCGCCGGGCGCCTCGGGCTCCGGGGCGACGGCGTCGTCGGCGAGGCGCAGGCGCGCGCGGGCAGCGAGGCCCTCGACCTCGGCGGTGAGCCAGGCCGAGCCGAGCGCGCGCGCCGTGTCGACCGCGGCGCGGGCGGCGACGGTGGTCGCGGTGCGGTCGCCGGTGCGCAGGTGCGCCTCGGCCTGGCGCCAGCGCTCGATCGCCGCGGCCGAGCAGGCGGCCGGGTCGGGGCCGCCCCGGGCGCGAGCCGCCTCCGCACGGGCGCTGGCGGCGTGCGCGTGGGTGACGGCTCGCTCGGAGTCCTCGGCGGCCGCCTGCACGCGCAGGTCCATCAGCTCCGCGCGCAGGCGCGCGTCGCGCCCGGCCGCGTCGTCGCCGAGGTCGCTCGCGCGCTCGGCCGCGTCGGCCTCGACGGCGACGCCGACCCGCGCCACCTCGGCGAGGCGCTCACCGTCCTCGCTGCAGAACTCGATCCGGTCGATCGCCGCCTCGACGACCGTGCGCGCCGCGGGCAGGTCGCCCTCACGGCGCTCCAGCTCGGCGCGCAGGGCGCCGCAGCCGGCCAGGAACTGCGGCTCCAGCGACAGTGCGAGCAGCCGGGCGGTCTCCTCCAGCAGCGGCCGCGCGGCGGCCGTGTCGCCGCGCGCGAGCAGGAGGCCCGCGCGCGTGATGTTGAAGTAGGCGAGCGTCGTGCCGGTGAGGTGGCCGCGCCGGGGCAGGTGCGCCTCGGCGGCGGCCCATTCCCCCAGCCCGAACTCGATCTCGGCGCGCTGCATCGCCAGCCAGCGCGCGGCGCGCGAGCCGGCCGGCAGATCGGCCTCGACGGCGACGACCGCTGCGAGGCCCTCGTGGCTGCGGCCGGCACGGTGCAGCGAGTCGCCGAGGTTGGCGGCCACGAACGCCGCGTCGATCGCCTGGCCGGTGGCGAGCGCGAGCGCGGTCGCCTCGTCGAACGCCGCCTGCCCGGCCTCCTCCTCGCCGAGCGCGAACAGCGCGACGCCGAGCCGGTTGAGCACCGGGGCGCAGACGTCCTCCGCGCCGATCGCGCGGGCGGCGGCGAGCGCCTCCTCGGCGGCCTCGGGGACCTCGCCGTAGCGACCCTGCAGCATCAGGAAGGTGACGCGGCGGCCGAGCAGCTGGGCGCGCTCGACGCTCGTGTCGCCGGCCGGGAGCAGCGCCAGCGCCCGTCTCAGGGTCTCGCGGCTGTCCTCGCCGCGGCCGAGCGACCACTGGGCGCCGGCCAGCTCCCCGAGCACCTCGGCGACGCGGTGAGGCTCGCCTGCCTCGTCGAGCTGGTCCAGCGCGAGGCGCAGCAGCTCGGCGCGCCGGTGGTCGTCGACGTTGGAGCGGTGCGCGGCCGCGGCGCGGACGAGCACATCGGTGTGCGAGGCCCCGGCCAACCGCTCGGCGTCGGGCACGCGCTCCCAGACCTCGAGCGCGCGCTCGAGCAGCGCCGCGGCCTCGCCGTGCGCGTGGACGCTCGACGCGGCGGCGGCGGCCTTGATGCTGGCCCGCAGAGCGGCCGGCTGGTCGCCCGCCGAGCGGTAATGGTGCGCCATCCCGGCGCTGATCCAGACGCCGTCTCCGCCCGTGGTGGCACGGCGCTCGAGCGCGCGCGCCAGCGCGAGGTGCAGCTCGGCGTGCTCGCCGGGCAGGAGGTCGTCGTGGACGACCTCGCGCAGGAGGCCGTGGCGGAAGCGGTAGAGCCCGTCGGGGCCGGCGACGATCAGGTGGCCGGCGGCGGCCTCGCGCAGGGCGGCGCGCAGCTCGCCGGCGTCCTGCTCGCCGGCGTCGGCGAGCAGGGCGTGGTCGGCGCGCTGCGCGACGGCCAGCAGACGCAGCACCTCCTGCGCGCCCTCGGGCAGGCGCTCGGTGCGCACCATCAGGGCGTCGCGCAGGGTCGGCGGCAGCGGGCCGCGCCCGTCGGCGCCGGCCGCCAGCAGCTCCTCGGCGAACAGCGGGTTGCCCTCGCTGCGGCCGTAGAGGCGCTCGACCAGCTCGCTGGTGGGCGGCGTGTCGAGGATGCCCTCGAGCTGGTCGGCCAGCTCGCCGCGGGTGAGGAGCTCCAGCTCGATCCGTCGCGCGCGTGGGTCGCGCTCGAGCTCGGCCAGCAGCGGGCGCAGCGGGTGGCGGCGGTGCAGCTCGTCGGAGCGGTAGGTGCAGACGGCGAGCACGCGCTCGGTGCTCATGGCGCGCGCCACGAAGGCGAGGAAGGAGCGGGTGGAGCTGTCGGCCCAGTGGATGTCCTCGAGCAGCAGGAGCACCGGCGCGTCGCGGCCGAGGCGCTCGAGCAGCGCCAGCAGGCCCTCGAACAGCCGCCGCTGCGCGGTGCCGGCCTCCTCGGAGCGCGTCTGCGGGCCGGGCGCGCCCAGCTCGGGCAGCAGCGTCGCCAGCTCGGCGCGCGCGGTCTCCGGCAGCTCGGCCAGCACGGGATCGCCGTCGCGCGCGAGCGGGCGCAGGGCGGCCACGAGCGGCGCGTAGGGCAGCTCCCCCTCGCCCAGCTCGACGCACTCCCCGCACAGCGTGCGGGCGCCCAGCGCGCGGGCGCGCTCCGCCAACTCGGTGACCAGGCGCGTCTTGCCGACGCCGGACTCCCCGGCCACGAACGCGATCGAGGGACGGCCCTCGGCGGCGGCGTCGAACGCCGACTCGAGCTCGGCGAGCTCTGCGGTGCGACCGATCAGGTGGGTGCTGGAGACGCGGGAGGCCAAGCGCTCCAGTATCGCGCGCGAGCCGGCCCGGCCCGGTCGGGGTAGCCGCACTCCGGGCCGCCGCAAGGGGTCTCAGCCGAACAGCTGCGGCGCTCGCTCCGGCGGCTCGAGGCCGAGGTGGCGGAACGCATGCGGGGTCGCGCAGCGCCCGCGCGGGGTGCGCAGCAGGAAGCCGCGCTGGAGCAGGTAGGGCTCGTAGACGTCCTCGATCGTGTCGGACTCCTCCTGGACGGCCACCGCGAGCGTGGAGAGGCCGACCGGGCCGCCGCCGAACTGGCGGCAGACGACGCTGAGGATCTCCCGGTCCAGGCGGTCCAGGCCCTCGTGGTCGACCTCGAGCAGGTCCAGGGCGGAGCCGGCCGCCTCGGCGTCGATGACCCCGCCGCCGCGCACCTCCGCGTAGTCGCGCACCCGCTTGAGCAGGCGGTTGGCGACGCGGGGGGTGCCGCGGGCGCGCGCGGCGATCGCGCGGGCGCCCGCCGGCTCGATCCCGATGTCGAGCACGCGGGCGGAACGTTCGACGATGCGGGCGAGGTCGTCGGGGCCGTAGTGGTCCAGGCGGTGCTGGATCCCGAAGCGGTCGCGCAGCGGGGCGGTGAGCAGGCCGGAGCGGGTGGTCGCGCCGATCAGCGTGAACGGCGGGAGGTCGAGCGTGACCACCCGCGCGCCGGCGCCCGCGCCGACCGTGATCGGCAGCTGGCGGTCCTCCATCGCGGGATAGAACGTCTCCTCCACCGCCCGCGGGAGGCGGTGGATCTCGTCGACGAAGAACACGGCGCGCGGCTGCAGGGCGGTGAGGAAGGCGGCGATGTCGGCCTTGCGCTCGAGCGCCGGACCGGCAGTCTGCACGAACGGGACGTCCAGCTCGGCCGCGACGATCTGGGCGAGCGAGGTCTTGCCCAGTCCGGGCGGGCCGGCCAGCAGCACGTGGTCCAGCGCCTCGCCGCGACGGGCGGCGGCGGCGATCGAGACCGCGAGCTGCTCGCGCAGCCTCTCCTGGCCGACGAACTCCTCCAGGCGGCGTGGGCGCAGCGTCGCGTCGGGGTCGTCGTCCGGGCGCACGCGCGCAGTCTGCAGCCGCTCCGCCGCGGGGTCGACCGCGAGCACCCCGGGGGTCCGGATGGGATCCGGGCTCATCGGCCGCTCCTCGCGCTCGTCGGCGGGCCGTGGACCCGGCCGACGGCTCCAGGCCGCGGGCTCATCGCCGCGCCTCGCGCAGTGCGGCGGCGATCAGGTCCTCGGGTGTCTCGCCGGGGGCGTCGCGCAGGAGCCCGTCCGCCTCCTGCGGCGAGAAGCCGAGGCCGACGAGGCCGTCGCGGGCGAGCATGTGGGGGTCCTCGCCGCGGGTGATCACGATCGCGTCGTCGATGCCCGGGACGCCGACCTTCTCGCGCAGCTCGACCACGATCCGCTCCGCGGTCCGCTTGCCGATGCCCGGCACGGCCTGCAGCCGCGCGGTGTCGCCGGCCGCGACCGCGCCCAGCAGCTCGCGCGGCGGGCCGCCGGAGAGCACCGCGAGCGCCATCTTCGGCCCGACCGACTGGACGCCGATCAGCAGCAGGAACAGGTCGCGCTCCTCCTCGGTGGCGAAGCCGTAGAGCAGCAGCGCGTCGTCGCGAACGATCAGGTGGGTGTGCAGCGAGGCCGGCTCGCCGACGCGCGGGACGTGGCGCAGCGTCTCCGCGGAGACGCCCAGGCGGTAGCCGACGCCGCCGCACGCCACCACGACGTGGTCCGCCCGCCGCACGGCGACCTCGCCCGTGACGAGCGCGATCACGCCACGGCCCTCGACGGCGGGGCGCAGCCGCTCACGACACGGCTCGCAGCGCCGCGGCCATCGGCGCGCCGTTGGCGTGGCAGATGGCGACCGCGAGGGCGTCGGCCGCGTGGTCAGGCTTGGGAAGGTCGGAGAGCATCAGCAGCGTCTGGACCATCCGCTGGACCTGGTCCTTGGCCGCGCGCCCGGAGCCGCACACGGAGGCCTTGACCTGCTGGGGCGTGTAGGAGGAGCAGCGCACGCCGCGCTGGCCCGCGGCGAGGATCACGACGCCGCGAGCCTGGCCGACCGCGAACGCCGAGCGGGCGTTCTCGCCGAAGTAGACGTCCTCGACCGCCACGGCGTCCGGGCTGTAGGAGTCCATCAGCGCCCCCACGCGCTCGTGGATCGCCGCCAGGCGGGCGCCGGCGTCCTGCCCCGGCGCGGTCTCGATCACGCCGCCGTCGAGCGCGACGAGACGGCCGCGGTGGTGCGCGACGACGCCGTAGCCGGTGTTGGCCACCCCAGGATCGATGCCGAGGACGATCACGTGCACCCCGGGGATTCTGCGTCGCGGCTCGGACGCCTTCCCCCGGGCGTGGCGCGGGCGGCGCGGTGCGAGCGGCCGCGCGGCGTGTCTGGCGTCTTGAACGGCGGCGTCGAGGGAAGGGACGGGATGCCAGCGCGGTTCGCGAGGCCGCATTTCGTGACAGTGGCGGCGATGGCCGGCGGCGTCTGTCACGAAACGCCGGCTATAGGGCACGTTTCGTGACAGTCGCCTCGGGGAGCCGCACTTCCTGTCACGCAACGCGGTCCGCACGCGAACATCCAGCCGCCGCGGCCGGCCTCACCACCTCCCTACCCAGCCGCCGTAGACGCCCCGCCTCGCTGCGCCGGACGGAGGTCGACGACCCCGCGGCCGAGGACCGCCTACCCCGCCACGCGCTCGAGCACGTCGGCCGGCACGTCGAAGTTCGCATGGACCGCGTCCACGTCGTCCTGGTCCTCCAGCGCGTCGATGAGCCGCATGAGCTTCGCGGCGGCGTCCTCGTCGAGCGGGACCAGCGTCTTCGGCCGCTGCGCGACCTCGGCGGTCTCGATCGCCACGCCGGCCTCGTCCAGGGCGGCTCGCACGGCGGTGAGCGTGCCGGGCTCCGTCAGCACCTCGAACACGTCGTCGTCCATCGCGATGTCCTCGGCGCCGGCGTCGATGGCGGCGATCAGGTCGTCCTCGGTGTAGCGCTCGGCGTCGACGACGACCACGCCCTGCTTGTCGAACAGGTAGGCGACGGAGCCGGGCTCGCCGAGGTTGCCGCCGTGCTTGCCGAAGATGTGACGCACCTCGGAGCCGGTGCGGTTGCGGTTGTCGGTCGTCGCCTCGACGAGGACCGCCACGCCGCCGGGACCGTAGCCCTCGTACATCACGGCCTCCAGGGCGGCCGCGTCGGCGCCGCCGCCGGTGCCCTTGGCGATCGCGCGCTCGATGTTGTCCTTGGGCATCGAGGCGTCCTTGGCCTTCTGCACGGCGAGCCCGAGCGCGGGGTTGCCCTCGACGTCGCCGCCGCCCTCCTTCGCGGCCACCGTGATCGCGCGGGCGAGCTTGGTGAACAGCTTGCCGCGGCGCGCGTCGACGATCGCCTTCTTGTGCTTGATCCCCGCCCACTTCGAGTGTCCGGCCATGGCTTCGAGTCTAGATGGGTGATTCCACGACTCCGCACCGTGGTCGACGGCGCCGGATCACGCAGCTAGGCGCCGTCCCGGCCCCACTCCGTGTGGAAGGTGCCCTCCGCGTCCACGCGCCGATACGTGTGCGCGCCGAAGAGGTCGCGCAGGCCCTGGATGAGGTTGGCCGGGCCGCGTTCGCGCCGCAGGCCGTCGTAGTAGGCCAGCGAGGAGGCGAACGCCGGGACCGGGATGCCGATCTGCACCGCCGTCGCGACCACTCGCCGCCACGACTCCTGCGCGTCCGCCACCTCGTCCGTGAACGGGTCGACGAGCAGGAGGTTGGCCGTGTCGGGGTCGGCGTCGTAGGCCTCGCGGACGCGGTCCAGGAAGCGCGCGCGGATGATGCAGCCGCCGCGCCAGATCGTCGCCATCGCGCCGAGGTCGACGTCCCACGCGTGCTCGCGCGAGGCGGCCGACATCTGCTCGAAGCCCTGGGCGTAGGCGACGATCTTGCTCGCGTACAGCGCCCGCGCGACGTCGTCGACGAGCGAGCCGCCGGCGTCGCCGCCCGGGCGCGGGCCCGACAGGCGCCCGGCCGCCCGCGCGCGCAGCTCCCGCTGCGCCGACAGCGAGCGGGCGAACACCGCCTCGGTGATCGCCGTCAGCGGCAGGCCCAGCTCGAGCGCGTCGTGCGCGGTCCAGCGGCCCGTGCCCTTCTGCTCGGCCTCGTCGAGGATCGCGTCCAGCAGCGCCGCGTCGGTCCGATCGTCGCGCTGCGCGAGGACGCGCGCGGCGATCTCGATCAGGAACGAGTCCAGCGGCCCCTCGTTCCACGCGCGGAACATCTCGGCGATCGCCGGCACCTCCATGCCGGCCCCGTGGCGCAGCAGGTCGTAGGCCTCCGCGATCAGCTGCATGTCGGCGTACTCGATGCCGTTGTGGACCATCTTCACGTAGTGGCCGGCGCCGCCGGGCCCGACGAACGTGCAGCACGGGATGCCGTCGACGTGGGCGGCGATCGTCGTGAGGATCGGCTCCACGTCGCGGTAGGCGTCCGCGTCGCCGCCGGGCATGATCGAGGGGCCCTCCAGCGCGCCCTCCTCCCCGCCGCTGACGCCCACACCGAGGAAGCGCAGCCCGCGCTCGCGCAGCGCCGCCCCGCGGCGCTCGGTGTCGCGGTGGTGGCTGTTGCCGCCGTCGACGATGGTGTCGCCCTGCTCGAGCAGGGGCGTCAGCTCGTCGATCACGGCGTCCACGGCGTCGCCGGCGGTGACCATCGTCATCACCGTCCGCGGGCGCTCAAGCGAGGAGACCAGCTGCTCGAGCGTGTGCGCGCCGGCGATCGGCCCCTCGTCGCCGAACCGCTCCAGGAAGCCGTCCAGCCGCGACCCGGTCCGGTTGTGGACCACGATCTCGAAGCCGTTACGGGCCACGTTGCGCGCGAGGTTCGCACCCATCGTCGCCAGTCCCGTGAGGGCGAAGGTCGTCATCGTGCGCCAGGCTACCGGCCCATGGAGCCCGACCGGCGTGCCGCCCGCGCGCGTGCCTACGAGAGCCCGCGGCCCGAGGTGCTGGCGCTCGTCCCGCCCGGCGCGCGGCGGGTGCTGGACGTCGGCTGCGCGACCGGCGCGCTGGCCCGGGCCCTCAAGGCGCGCGGCGACGTGGAGGTCGTCGGCGTCGAGCGCGACCCCGCCTCCGCCGCGCAGGCCCGCCGCCACTGCGACCGCGTGGTCGAGGGCGACGCGGAGGCGGTCGCCGCCGCCGGGCACCTCGGCCGCTTCGACTGCCTCGTGGCGGCCGACGTGCTCGAGCACCTCGTCGACCCGTGGAGCGCGCTGGCCGCCTACGCCGCGATGCTCGACCCCGGCTGCCGCGCCGTGGTCTCGCTGCCCAACGCCGCGCACTGGACGACCTTCGCCCGGCTCGCCGGCGGCCGCTGGCCACGGCTGCCGGAGGGCATCCACGACGCGACGCACCTGCGCTGGCTCACCCTGCGCGACGCGCTCGAGCTGCTCGAGGGCGCGCAGCTGCGCGTGGAGCACGTCAGCCGCCGTCCCTGGGTGCTGTGGCGCGGGACGCGGCTGGACCGCCACGCCGGGCCGCTGATGCGCGTTCCCGTCGCCCGCGCCGCGTTCGCCTTCCAGCACGTGCTCGCCGCCCGGCGGGGCTAACCTTCCGCGCCCATGACGACCGCACCCGCAGAGATCTTCAAGGCCTACGACGTCCGCGGCGTCTACGGGGAGCAGATCGACGGCGACGTCGCCGAGGCGGTCGGGCGCGCGTTCACGCGCGTCCTGGCCGGGCTGGCCGGCAAGCAGACCGGCGACCTGCGCATCGGCCTCGGCCGTGACATGCGCCTCTCCGCTCCCGAGCTGTCCGCCCGCTACCGCGACGGGATGGTCGCCGAGGGCGCGCACGTGCTGGACGCGGGGATGGTCGGCACCGAGATGCTCTACTTCCTCGTCGGCTCGCAGGATCTCGACGGCGGGCTGATGTGCACCGCCTCGCACAACCCGGCCAGGTACACCGGCGCGAAGCTCGTCGAGCGCGGCGCCGTCGCCCTCTCCGGCGACGCGGGGATCGACGAGATCCGCCGCACGATCGAGGGCGGACTGGGCGCGGCCCCGGGAAACGGATCAGTCGAGGAGGTCGACGTCGCCGACGGCTTCCGCGCCGCCGCGCTGGAGTTCATCGACC
>Ga0136617_10001993_pt1 | contig 18179 bp, 16 predicted proteins | sample AntDrymUQ3222106_2_FD_129672 | JGI IMG/M metagenome (GOLD analysis project Ga0136617, IMG submission 129672) | Polar desert sand microbial communities from Dry Valleys, Antarctica - metaG UQ322 (21.06) | ecosystem: Environmental > Terrestrial > Soil > Desert | place: Antarctica: Dry Valley... | reverse complement strand
TCATCTTGAGCCAGGCCGAAGTCATACGCTTCCTTGACGCGATCAAGAAGGTCAAGTTTCGCGCCATCCTCATGACTGCCTATGCCACGGGGTTGCGCCTCTCGGAAGTCACCCACCTGCGCGCCTCGGAAACTGGCGCTCTGCCGCAAACTGCTCGGCGACACAGCAGGCCACCCCGTTACCAACCAGCCTCAGTCCCGTGACTACCAATCGCTCTATGAAACCATCACCGGTGAATCTCTGAGGAGCACAATGTCAGTTTACAAGCGAAGGGGAAGATGGTTCTGTGACACCACGATCGACGGCAGGCGAGTGCAGCAGGTTCTAAAGAAGGCCCGCACGCGAGCACAAGCCATAAAGGCCAAGACCGTGATCGAGAACAAGCTCTTTGAAAACCGATACAAGGTTGAGAGGAGGCCGGAAATTCGCTTTGACAAATTCGTCAAGGATCATTTCTTACCTTACTCAAAGCTACACAAGCGGACGTACCCCGATGACGTGAAGGTTTGCGATATGTTCTTCGAAACGTTCGGGCGGTTGATGCTTTCCGAAATCAATCCGCCGCTGATCGAGAAGTTCAAGCAAAAGCGGCTTGAGGGAAAGACGATGTACAAACGGCAGCGAAATCCGGCCACGGTAAATCCCGAGCTGTGCGTGCTATCAAAGATTTTCTCGCTGGCGTTCGATGCTGAACTGATCGATAGCAATCCTTGTCGGCGAGTGCGGAAGTTTCGCACGGGCTGTGGAAGGACGCGGTATTTGACTTTCGACGAGGAAGCTAAGCTGTTCGAGAAACTTCAAGGTCAGGAATGGGTACAGCGGATCGTTACGATGGCTATAAACACCGGAATGAGGCAGGGCGAGATTTTCAATCTCACCTGGTTCGACTTGGACTTGCCGCGAGGGGTGATTCACATTCGGGTCTCCAAGAATGGCAAAGACCGTTTCGTTCCGATCAATCAGACGCTCCGTGCGATGTTGGAAGGACTACCACACACCAGTGAGTATGTCTTTCCGAGTCCAAAGACGAAAGGACGTTTGATCGACGTGAAGCGTCGATTTGACTTGGCGAAGAGATGCAGGAATCAAAGATTTCCGCTTCCATGACTTGCGTCGTACGGCAGCCACGCGGATGGCTGACTGCGGAGCGGACGCTTTCACGCTTGCCGCGATCTTCGGCTGGTCTGACGTTCGAATGGCTCTGCGCTACACGCACGCGACCGACGAGGCGAAGCGCCGAGCAGTTGAAAATTTGGTCAGGCCCGTTGGACCAAGTGACGAATCGGTGACAAATGAAAAAGGCAGGGTCGCTCCCCTGCCCTAAGTCATTGTTTTAAATGGTGGAGCAGAGGAGGGTCGAACTCCTGGCCTCCGCATTGCGAATCAGCTTAAGGGGTGTATGACCTTTTTGACATTCCTTAACAACCCTTAACATTTTCAACGGGTTACAGCCGCCGACGCGTTGCAAGCTTTTACACGTTTTACCTTACTTTGGCAGGAATTCTGGGCACGTTTTGGTCACAGAAAAATCTCCCCGACCTCCGCACTGCGGGTGCGATGGGCGCGTAATTCTCTGGTCACATTGACGTTAGACCTCGTGACCTCCGCACCGTTTGCGCGTAGTCCCCGCAAGCGATCTCTGATGCTGGCAACACTGCCAAGAGGCGCAGTATTCTATTTTGCTCAAATTGCTTCCGACGCTATTTGGGAGAAATAGGACGCCAGGAAGGAACTACGGCTTAGGTTCCAGGACAAAGAACTCATCCTAGAGAAGTCATCGAATGGACCCAGCATGCGATTAGGACGGTAGTGGGTCATTTTCATTGTTGAACAATTGGGCGTTGTTAGGCTTCTGCTCGTTGCCTCCCACACTTCCAACATGAAGTGAATTGACCTTCAATCGTTTCGCCGCAATTTGAGCAAAGCCAATTGTCGTGAGATTCAATCGGCGAGTTTCGCCAAGCCTCAACCATTTCATAAGCTCTGGGGTAATCCTCGTCATTCAAAACCCAGATTTCTGGGACGCCCTCTGAAAATGGAATCTCACCCAGTGCCATTGAGAGGTGTTCGTTTCGGATCAAGCAAGGAATGTCTTCGTTTTCCAGAAGGGCCCTAAGTGTCTCAAGGCGCCCTTGATCGATTATGCTGGTTGGCGCGAACAAGCATTTCATAAGTTAACTCCTGGAAGTCGTAACGTCAGGGTTGATTCAACTATCTTGCCTGTTCAACATTGTAAATGACCCACTACCGATTAGGACCTATACCTTGACAATGGACCGTTACGACCGTAGCATGACTACATCATCCCAGTTAGGTTGGGCTTAGCCCAAACTGCTGGCCCCAGCCTCCTAGTGGGGCTGGGTTTAATTTTGTCCGGCATTTAAGTCTCCCGCTTCCATGGGCCGAATCATTTTTCTGATTGATGGGTTCAACCTCTACCACGCCCTAGACTATCGCAGGGAATATCGCAAATATAAATGGGTCAATCTCGCCAAACTTTCAAAGTGCTTTGTGACGAACAAAACCGACTCACTTGAAGCGGTCTATTATTTCACGACGCTGGCGACTTGGGACCCAGGAAAAGTAGCTCGCCACAGGCTCTTCATTAGGGCCCAGGAAGCAGAAGGCGTCAAGGTCGTGTACGGCGAGTTCAAGCGCAAGGATCGATACTGCCCCATATGCCGGAACCATTTTCGAACCGTCGAAGAAAAACAGACTGATGTAAACATCGCGATATATCTGTTCCGGCTTGCCGTCTCCGACTCGTACGACAAAGCAATAATCATTTCTGGAGATACGGATCTAACTCCAGCTGTCAAAGCGGTTCAGGCGACTTTCCCGACGAAGCAAATTGGCGTCGTACTTCCCATTGGTCGCGCCTCAGAGGACTTTAAGCAAACAGCGGACTTTCATTACAAGATGAAAGAGAAACATCTCCTGACAAGCCGGTTTGACGACACAGTTGTTCTGGGTGACGGAACACAGCTCGTTTGTCCGCCAAATTGGAAATAGTGAAGCAATGATTTAGTCTTCTATTCGGCTTGCCGATTCCAAGCGCCTAGGCTCTCTCACCGAACATCGACACGAAAAGAGAGGAGAGGATCAGCAAACCCCAGCGCCGGGGTCGTTATTGAACTCCGCTTTAATTAGTCGAGGCGAGCCGAAAGTGTGCTGGAACCATAAAGCAAAAAGGCGTCCGCGTGTGACGCCTTTTGCTTCGTAGTCGGAATGCTGAATTTGACTACGCCACGCGGGACAACGATCCGTTTTCAGGGTTAGACACGTACTGACGATATGCCAGTCTTGCCGCATCTCCTCCATGGAAAAACGCTGTCCAGTCCCGTGTGGGATCAGAAGATCGGTAGATGCCGAGGAACGGCTCGCCGTCCTCTGGCACTGGTCGGTTATTCAGATTGTAATTGAACCCTTCATCGTACTTAGTTACGAGTCCTCCATTAGCTTTGTCCTTGTTGTTATCTAAAAGTAACGCTCTAAGGCATTCGTCAAATGATTCATACATAGTAAAGTACCTCCGATCCATTATTATCCCGGAGTCAAAAACTAAGCAACACACTAACGAAGCACTACCGAAATTCGGCGTAGTGTCCAGCAAACCCAAAAGTCCTTCTCAATGATCGCTGGTGCACGTTGGGGCTTGATACTTTCATGGCTCTATAGTCAGAAATAACGATCTCTCTTCCTGACCTGTACTAGTATTATCTCTTCGACGTGCATTATTTCGCTCCGTAAGTTTTAATTGTCATTTCTATCAGAATTTCCACGACCAATTTGATTTGTAAATCGTAACGGCGTGCTCCTGCCAATGCGACTTTTCCCACATCAGTCGACGTGGACTTCCGCCATGCTTCGTTTGATCATTAAGCATTGTGAAGACGCCCTCCGTTATGAAGATCGAGTACGCACCATCCACTAGTCCGCAAAGTTTAGCCGCGTAGTTTGGCGCTCGCCCCACCCATACGAGGTCATTTGAATTACGGATCCCCGTTTTGGCAACAAACAGCTTAGTATTATCTATGCCGATCGCTTGACGAATCTGATATGCAGTATTTGGGTATGCCTTCTTAATTGCAGAATTTATCTCCTTCACGATGAAGCTGATTTGTAAAGCGCTCTTGGCGGCGGACGAATTCTTAGAGTCGCCAATGTAAACCGCCATTACGCGGTCTCCATCGAAGGCCGTAATGCTGCCTGCATTGTTTCGGATTATGTGACAGGCCGCGACCAAATAAGATTTGTAGATTTCAGCCGCGAACCAATCTTTGTGATTGTTCACTAAACCGGTCGAGTCGGTTAGGTCCGCGTAAAGAACAGTTCCGTCGAGCGTCACTGCATCATTGCCCAACTTAACTTCCTCCGCTTCAGGAACCTTCTTTCCTTCACGGGTTTTCCATTGGGTGACGAGAATATTTCTCACGTCGGTCAAAATTTCTGCTGATGTTTTCATCGTCAATTCTCCAATCATTTTGGGCCAAGTTCTTTAATGCGCTTCCAAAGCGCCTGGCAAAGTGGCTGTAGACGCTTTCCCAGCGTCTTTTTCGGCCCGCTTTTGTACGGCAAGCGCGTAAGTCCAAGCAGATCTGTCGGGAGTTTTATATCCTCACCACTAGGCGTAACAATGAATGTTCTTTCGCGACCTAACTCTCCCATGAACAATCCGAGTTCGAATACTACATTGTCTCTAGGCGAAGACTGCTTTTTCCCCCTACTCGCTGTCATATCGTCCGCCGTCAAGACTAATACGGCGAAATCGCTTTCCGCCGCAATCGCAAAGAGACTTTCGATGGTTGTCTTTGAAAGTTGAAAAACACCTTGACTCCACAGGCGGCTTACGGCCGGTCTCCGGTTGAGCGATTGCGAAATCCAAGTTGCTTCCGTAAGTCCTTCGCTGGATGAGCCGACAAAAATCACGGGCTCTGCATGTAAGGGCGAAATGAACTTGGTTCGTTCCCTTAGGCGAGCGCCGAGTTCAACTGCAATTCGTCGCCAGAATTCAGGAAAGCCATCCGCAACCTTTGTTATTTGAACTTCAGGCACCCGGAACGCTAACGTTTGTTCGATAGCTTTCACCGTCGCACTGCGCCTCGACGTTGGGTCCAACAGAGACATTTCACCGACGTGTTGACCCGCTTTTCTGGTAGCGATCTCTCTGCCATTAATAGTGATGCTGACCTCACCACTGATGATGAAGAATAGATCATTATCGGCTTCCCCTTGGATAGTCAGAATCGTTTCGGCAGGTAACTCGCGCAACTTACCGATCTTTGATAACTCGGTCGCGAGTTTGCGGTCTCCGGCGATACATGGCTGGATCGACAGAGCCTCGATCAGGCGCTGACGTCCGCGCTTTCCGATGAAACGGCGGATAATGGTCGGTGAAGACTTAATTGTCATGAACAAACGCTAGCAGAATCGAGCCCTCCTTCCGGCGACCAAACGCTGTGTGTGCTACCGATCCACAAATGTGATTCGCTCGTGCGGCCAATGGTGGAAACACTCCAATCTTATGCCGGGGCGCGAAATCCGAAAGGTGCAACACATGATATTACCAACTGGTTTCAGTCTTTTTATCAAGAGGCTTTCGACGTCTGAAAGTAATTGCCGTGTAAGACGGCCTGCCATGATTACCTCACCACAGAGTACTTTCACCGCACTAAGTTCAAGATCATGAAGAAAGAAATCGAGAAGTGCATCCTTATCGCGATCGCGGAATCTTTGACGAACGGTTCGGCGCCATGCCAAACCTATGTACAGGATTTCGTCGTTGTAAGGTCTAAATACGCATACAAGACGTGGCTGTAATTCCATTCTTTACTGGTTGGTAGCAGCGTTTTCCATTCGATTTCGATTGTCAATGCGAGTGCGACCCTCCTATCTGAAGACGTCCAATTCGAAGAGGCCTCAAAGCTTCGCCCGCGGAAACGAATTCAATCTGACAGACTCATTACTGAAAATGTATTGCGGGAGAAGTAGGGCGGGCTTGAATCCGAGGTTTGCCGAACACTTCAAACGCGGAATTCCGTGGGGCACATCGAGCGTAAACGCTCCGCCTTATTCGAGTCCGCAAATACGTCCGTCATTATAGCAACAGCTGAACCTGCGTCAACGGCGTTGAGTGGTTTCTGATTGTAATAAGACTGGAGTTTCCGCATGTCCACAACGAAGAGTAGATTCGGGTTGATGTAAATACTGAATCCGGGGTCGCTGCGGATCTGGCACCTTAAATTTCAACTCAATACTATCTAACGTATCCTCATGATTCGCAAAAGTGGATCCTGCGATTCACGGCGAGCTTCCCAAAACCTCAATGCATTCCGCGATTACCTGCAATTGACCCTCTTGTGCGTCGGTAAGCTCGATCGCGTCGAATTCGGGATTCACCGGCTTTAGTGTGATCTTCGAATGACGCCAAGAACCGTCAGTTTCAACCTTCTCGCTCTCGTAGCGTTTGACCGTGTAACGTTCACCCGTCTCAGGATCGATGGTATCCCGTAATTCCACGAGGACCGTTTTGCCCTGACGCGAACCCTCAACCGGCGCGGCGAACAAACAATAGGAACCATCGGGGATCGTTGGCTCCATTGATTTCCCCACGACCTGAGCAACGAACATGCCGGGTCGAAGTCGGTGCTTGCTTTTAATCTCCGTCCATTCCCAGTTTTCATCCTCGATGTGCTGCGGATCACCAAATGCACCTGCTGCCGCTTTGAGCGGGACAAACGGTACGCAAGTGACGTAGCGATCCTCTGGCCGCGGTTGCACGATGCGTAGGTGAAACTTTGGTTCGGGCTCGTAACCGCTAGGAAGTACTTCCACCCAACCTCCGGATAGAACTTCTGCCTGCTCCAGCACCGTCTGCGTTGCTTTCTCCTGCTTATCAGGTGGATAGCCGTGCTTGCGCAGTATGCGCTTGACCAGGACCCGAAGCTGCGCCCGAACATTGTCGCGCACGGTCCAATCTATTGTCAGATTATTGCGCACTGTCGCGACCAGCTCACGAGCGATAGTTCGCAGCGTTTCATCACCAAGCACCTGGACTGCGCTATCGTTTGTCTCCAGCGCATCATAGAAGGCGACTTCATCGTCCGACAGTCCTAGCTTTTCTCCGCGCGCGTTTGCTTCGCGCATCTCGCGGGCGAGAGCGATCAGTTCTTCAATGATCTGTGCGGTTTCGATCGCCCGGCTCTGATATTTCTTGAGCGCCCGCTCAATCATCTCTGCGAACGAGCGCGCTTGAACGACGTTACGGCGCGACCGCGTCTTGATCTCACCGGCAAGAAGCTTGCGCAACAACTCCACCGCGAGATTCTTCTGCGGCATCCCTCGAACCTCTGCGAGAAACTCATCGGAAAGAATCGAAATATCCGGCTTCTTGAGGCCGGCGGCAGCGAAGATGTCGATCACCTCACCTGAAATGACGGCCTTGGAAATTATCTGCCTGATTGCGTGGTCGAGTTCTTCGTCGGTCTTGCGCGCTCCCGGCTCGTTTTTAGCCAGAACCGCGCGCACTACCTGGAAAAAACCGACATCATCGCGGATACGTATTGCTTCGTCGTGAGGAACTGAGAGCGCAAATGCCTGAGAAAGTTCGGTAACGGCGTGGAGGAACCGGTCCTTCCCATCCTCCTGAATAAGAATATGTTCTTGCGCGGCAGGCAGGAGCGACAGGCGCTCCTGCGGTGTGCCGGTTGTCCAACGTGCCCAGTCGAAGCCGTGCATCAGCCCAAGACACACTTCATACTTCTCCTGCATCAGCGCGACCGCTTCAGCCTGATCGATCGCGGTCTTTCCAATTCCGCCACTCTCGGTGTAAGTCGCCAGCGCCTGCTTCAGCTCGTCTGCGAGGCCGAGGTAATCAACTACGAGGCCGCCCGGCTTGTCTTTGAAGACGCGGTTCACGCGCGCGATGGCCTGCATCAGCCCGTGCCCGCGCATGGGCTTGTCCACGTACATCGTATGGAGGCTGGGCGCATCGAAGCCGGTAAGCCACATGTCGCGGACCAGAACGATCTTGAACGGATCTTTCGTATCACGGAATCGTTGAGCAAGGGATTCGCGCCGCGCCTTATTTCGTATGTGTGGTTGCCAGGCGAGAGGATCGGAGGCTGAGCCGGTCATGACGGTCTTGATCAAACCCTTGTCATCGTCATCATGCTGCCAGCTCGGACGAAGAGCAGTGATCTGTTTGTATAAGTCCACGCAGATGCGGCGGCTCATGCACACGATCATCGCTTTGCCTTCCATCACGGCGAGGCGGCTTTCGAAGTGCTCAACCAGGTCGCGCGCGATGATCTTGATCCGAGTCTCTGAGCCGACTACGGCTTCGAGCTGCGCCCACCTGCTCTTGAGCTTTTCCTTGCGCTCGACCTCTTCGCCTTCAGTGGCTTCCTCGAAGTCGGGATCAATTTTCGGACGCTCCGATTCGCTCAGCTCGAGCTTAGCGAGCCTGCTTTCGTAAAAGATCGGGACGGTCGCGCCATCGATAACAGCTCGCTGGATGTCGTAAACACTTATGTAATCACCAAAGACTGCTCGCGTATTGGCGTCGGTCTTCTCGATAGGAGTGCCGGTGAAGCCAATAAACGACGCGTTAGTCAGCGCGTCGCGCATGTGACGTGCGAAGCCGTCGATAAAGTCGTACTGGCTACGATGCGCTTCATCGGCGATGACTACGATATTGCGTCGTTCCGAGAGCACCGGATGGCGGTCGCCTTTTTCTTCAGGAAAAAACTTCTGAATCGTGGTGAAGACCACACCTCCCGATGCGACGCGAAGTTTCTCGCGCAAGTCAGTGCGGTTTTCGGCCTGGACCGGCGGTTGGCGCAACAGGTCACGACAGCGGGCGAAGGTGCCGAAGAGTTGATCGTCGAGATCGTTGCGATCAGTGATTACTACGACGGTCGGGTTCTCCATTTCCGGATGGAGGATCACGCGCCCCGCATAGAAGGCCATTGTCAGACTCTTTCCCGAGCCCTGTGTATGCCAGACCACGCCGACACGCCGGTCGCCAGGATCTCCACCATGCCGATGTCCCTGCGCGTTGTGGATCTCTCGCGCTTTCGCCGCGCGCAACGTCTCCTCTACGGCGACGTTTACCGCGTGGAATTGGTGGTAACCCGCCATCTTCTTGGTGAGTTTGCCTGCGCCTTCATCCTCGAAGACGATGAAGTAGCGCAGCAGATCCAGGAAGCGTCGCTTGTCGAAAACACCTTCGAGGACCACCTGCAACTCGGCCAATACCGTTGCTGCATCTGCGACGCCGGTAATCGTGCGCCAGGGTTTGAACCATTCACGGCCCGCCCCGACGGTGCCGAGGCGCGCTTGCACCCCGTCAGAGATAATGAGTGTTGCGTTGGTTGCAAAGAGAAGCGGAATCTGTGCCTGATAGGTTTGAAGTTGGTGGAACGCGGTCCAGATTGTCGCGTTCTCATCGGCTGAGTTCTTGAGTTCGATCACCGCCAAGGGCAGACCATTGATGAACAGAATAAGATCGGGTCGCCGAGTGTGCTGTCCCTCCGCCACGGTAAACTGATTGACGGCAAGCCAATCGTTGTTGTCGGGCGAGTCGAAGTCGATCACGCGCGCCTGAGCACCGGCGATCGAGCCATCCGCGCGTGCGTACTCGACCGTGATTCCGTCCACCAGCATGCGATGCACGGCGCGGTTGCGAGCGAGCAGGGAAGGCGCGTCGACGCGAGTGAGTTTGCGGTATGCATCTTCCAGTGCTTCGGACGGAAGATGGGGATTAAGACGTGCAAGTGCCCGTCTCACGTGACCTTCGAGAATGACATCCCGGTAGTTTGCATCGGTGCGCTCAGCGCCAGGCTCACTTACGGCGATATCCGGACCATGCAACACTGCATATCCCAACTCTTCGAGCCAGGCTAGAGCGGCATCTTCAACAATTGATTCGGTAAATTTGGCCAAGTTTCTTAGGAACGGGATTAACGTCCAAGTAACCGCTAACGGATCCAGCTAGACACCCTTTATGAGTTTATTCTCTCGGCATCGTTTGGATAGTGCCTTAAGACCTGAAACAAAATCTGTTGTTTGTGCGAGAGTTACCTCAAGTCGCCCTGGGTTGTCATGGCTCAGAAAATTGATTAGGTCACCGCCGAAAACTCGACCGAGTTCGTTTTTTATCTCTACTTCTTCTGACGGAGTCTTGGCCAGTAGCTGTTTGCGGAGTTCATTTTGAATTCCCCCGATTACGAAGTCGCCGGACGTATATCTCCCCTCAAAGCTATATCGAACTTCCAAGCCAATCTTTGCGGCCACTCGCTTGAGAAAATCCTCAAGTACAAGGCGCAATGGTCCGCCTAATGCTCGATAGCAATCTTCAGTTAGATTCGCCTGAATGTACGACCAAGTGGTCTCAAATGCCGAAGTCTCGGGCCCCCCGTCGACAGTCCATCTGGAGATTCGATTGAAATTCCAATTGCCCTGATCGCCACGAGCTATGGCCATTGCTTGAAGATTGTCGAACCAGTACTCGTCATGCGTAGTGAGAACTATTTGATAATCCGCGAACTCTTCAAACAGCAACTCGGCAACCCTATGGCGGTGTTCTTTATCAATACTGGTCAAGACGTCGTCTAAGACCAATAGGCTACCGGGGCGATTGAATATCCGAACGGTCGCGAGGTAAATGCAGAGGCCCAGCGAATCAAGGTGCCCCTCGCTTAGGAAAGCGCGTGCATCAGAAGATGTCACCACACCTAAGAACTCTATTGCCAGCCGTAGGCCGCCAGCCGCAGCTCTGGGGGTCGATGTCAGAGAAAGCGCTGTGCACTCCGACTGCTCGGACGCACCGTCGGTGTTGTGCAGTTTCTTGTAATAAGCAAGAACCTTATTGGCAATCTGGTCAAAGATTTGCTGAATGGCCTTCTCTCTTGCCGTTGAAAACGCTTGTCTTGCTTGTTCGGCGGCTTCATTTGTTCTTTCCGCCTTCCGAACCGCCGCTTCGCCATTGCGGATTCTCGGAAGCGAGTCTTTAGCCTTCTTTAGCAGCGCGATCGCATTCTCAAGCGCAGTGCTATTAGAAGGTATTAAAGCCGTTCGGCGCGTCGCTAGGTCACTTCTGAGCCTTTCGCGCAGTGCTACGATATCGTCGAAATTCTCTGGAATCCGGATTTCGAGCGAAGCCGGATTTCTTCTTATTTCTTTAATCGCTTCCTTATTTTCTATTAGTGACTTACTTGCTTCCTCAAGAAGTCTAACCGCTTCGACACTGAGCAACCCCTTGTTCTCGAGATCGTGCTCGAATCGGTCAGACGCTTGTTGAAACTTTTTGGCGAGTTCGTCTAGGTTCTTCGAAAGCACTTCCTCGTACTCTCGTAATTGCGTTAATGCCTGGTCCCGGTTCTTCAGTCGTTCCATCACATTGCCATAATCTTCATCTAGGGACTTTTCGCAAAGTGGACAAACCGAGACTTCTTTATGTTCATGGAAAAAGGAGATTCCTGCTTTGATGATTCCACCTGCAGCAGCTTCCTCTGACGTGGCCATAAGCGTGTTTAGAGTGTTTTGAGTTTCAATCACACCCATTACTGTATCTGCGATGCCTGACGGCATCTGACGCTCGAATGACACGATCGCTTTGTTCAGCGCGTCGATCTCGGCTGTGACTTCAGGCGAACGCCGAGCTTCCAACGCAGACAATACTGAGTCCAGGTCGTCCCACGATGTTAGCCCCGAAAGTCCGGCGTCCCGCGCTTTGTTGGAGCACTGGATCAAGACAGAGTCCAGGGTCTCAGCGCTACCGCTTTGTCCTCTAAATAATGCGAGCTCGCTTGTAAGAGTCCGTCGTGAACTTACTACTTGTTCGTTTGCGGTCTGTGAGGCTTCCACAAAGGCGCGCTGCATCGTGTCGATATCAGTAAGCCCCAGCAGTTGAATGTATTTTCTGTATCGACTTGCGTCCTGATCTGAAATGAAGTCGAGGATTTGCGCTCGTCTGAGGATGAACGATTCAACGGGCGGATGGTTGGTGACGTAATTCTCAATTGATGTATTTGACGGTGTCTCTAAGTCTAAGGATGAAAGTGCACGCCTTACCTTGTCATTTGTGGGCGTGAAGTATAGCTCGACAGCAGCTTCTCCCTTCCTCTGAACATGCTGAATTGCTTCTTTCGCATCAATTGCTCCCGTGCCTTCACCGTGAAATCTTGCGATTCTGCCGGAAAAAAGAAACTCTATGCCGTCAACGATGCAGCTCTTGCCTTTGCCGTTGCCGCTCAAAACAACAATGCTCTTGCCTCTCAGTTTGCAAGAGTAATTGGGCAAGCCTCTGAAATGCTCAAACGTGATCTGTCTTACTCTCTCGCTCATCGTATTCGTCTTCAGCGCTTCCTAGTAATTTCAATAGTGACTCGGCGCTGCATTTTCTCGCCTCCACAGTTTCAATTAGAGCTTCACGTTGCACGGCTGTAAGAGCTGTTTGCGAGAGGAGCGCAGTGTTGAACTCTTCGGCCAGAGCTCTTTTTAGCTCTCCGCGAAGGTCGATAGGTTCGTCAATCTCGTCGTCAGTTTGTGATCGCGTTTCTTCGGCTTCGCTCATTAGTGGCCCTCAAGTCTGATCTCACCTGACAATAACTTAGGAAGTAGAGCGTCGCGCAATGAGGTGACAGTATTAGATTCATCTAAGTTCCATCGGAATTTTTCAAGAAATGGCTTCACAAGCCCCTCAAAAGCATACATCACTGCTTTCGGCGGTAATACAAGCTGGATCGACCTTAAGTAAGTCACGGGCCTCGCGATCGATGGAACACCCGAAGATGAAGTGTTTGCAAGAAGCCCATGCTGACCCTCAGGTGATCTGAAGTAGAGGGTCACGAAACTCGGAGTTATCAGCGTGAGGTTGCATCGCAAAAAGAACTGGCGTTGGGATATGACATAACGGTCGTATTTCGAGGTCTCTGGGATGTATGCGACTTGTCCGATGTTTCCCGCGTGTGTGAACACCACGTCGCCTCGTTCGACAATGGCACTCTTTAGTCTCGCGGCATGATCAGCGCTGATAAAGTTGAAGGAGGTATCCTCCATCATGAAACCATGGAGATGTTGGCCGCTGATTATGGGAACGCCCTCACTGAGGAAAGTTTCAACCTTAATAGAAGATCCAAATGGTCCCATGCCGACGCGGTTTGCCACGTCCTCAACTTTCTTGACCTCCCACCCCTTTGGAATCTCGCCCAACTCCGAGTCCTCAAAGGAATCTGGGAACAGGTCGGCGAGGTGTTCGGGGAGGCCGGGTTCGCGGCCAGCGGCTTTGGCGCTGACGGGGTCAAAGTCTACGAACCACGACTTGAAAAGCGCCTGCGCCATCGCCTCCAGCGTCTCGTTCATCCGCCGGTTCAACTCGAACTTGTCGTCAAGCGCGCCAAGGATCTGGCCAATGGCTCGTTGATCTGCTATTGGAGGCAGCCTGAGTAAGACCTTCCGCAATTCGCTTTGCTTGATTCCAGATACGGTTGTGCCCGAAGCTCGCGCGCGCAATTGATCCTGTATCGGCGGGGACTGGAGTAAGAACTTTAGAAAGGTGTTATCGAGGACATCGGGCTTGCCACGGAGAGTTATGAGTCGCTGCGCGAGAGCCACACGCTCTGGGCCAAGCTGGGCGACCTCCCCTAGCGGCGCCTCAGTGGTTAAGACGACGTCGCCAGGTTTGGGAATGCCACGGCGCATCCAGAGATCGTAATCCGCAACCGAGATAAACTCAGTAGGGGTTCCGATCCTTCCGCCCTTTACCACCTTGGCGGTAATCAAAGGAATTCCAGACGACCTCTTCTTAGGAGTCTTGCCGCGGTAGTCGATAACTGCTGACATGCAATCTTCCAGAACGGCGACAGTCCACTCACCGGCCATACCCGAGCTCCTTTAAATTGGCTGCGATCGTGCCATCGAGCGTGGCCGCCTGTGCCTGCTGCTGGCGCAGTATGGCGGTCAGTCGCCTCATCTTCTCTTCGAACGGTTCGCCGTCATCCTCAGCCTCCTCCGCGCCAACATAGCGACCCGGCGTGAGCACATGCCCATGCTCTCGAATATCTTGAAGCATGGCTGACTTGCAGAATCCGGGAATGTCTGCGTAATTGCCATTTGATGACTTACGATTAACTATTGCTGAGTCCCCACGCCACGAGTGATAAGTATCCGCGATCTTTCCAATGTCGTGATCAGTGAGTTCACGGTGGACGCGGTCGATCATCGAACCCATTTTGCGCGCGTCGATGAAAAGCGTCTCACCGCGACGATCGCGGAAACGGCCGTTGTTCTTGGTGCGGGCGAGAAACCAGAGACAAACAGGAATCTGCGTTGAGTAGAAGAGCTGGCCTGGCAGCGCCACCATACAATCTACTAGATCAGCTTCGATAATCTTCTTCCGTATCTCGCCCTCTCCCGACTGATTAGAAGACATTGAACCGTTGGCGAGTACGAAGCCAGCGAGACCTGTTGGCGCGAGGTGATGAATGAAGTGTTGCACCCATGCGAAATTGGCGTTGCCAGCAGAAGGTATTCCATAGACCCAGCGCTTGTCGTCTTTCAAAAGCTCGCCGCGCCAGTCACTGTCGTTGAAGGGCGGGTTGGCCAGCAGGTAGTCGGCTTTGAGATCCGGATGCTGGTCGTTGTGAAAGGTATCGCCGTGCGCGATCTGCGCGTCGATGCCGCGAATGGCCAGGTTCATCTTCGCCAGACGCCAGGTTGTGTAGTTTGACTCCTGACCGTAGATCGAGATGTCGCCGAGCTTGCCGCTATGAGATTCGATGAACTTCTCACTCTGAACGAACATTCCGCCGGAGCCGCAACAGGGATCGTAAACCCGGCCCTTGTACGGCGCGAGCATTTCGACCAGTACACGCACCACGCGCGACGGCGTGTAGAACTGGCCGCCGCTTTTGCCTTCGGCGCTGGCGAAGCGCGCGAGGAAGTACTCATAGACGCGGCCTAATGTGTCCTTGGAACGATCGGCCTCGCTGCCGAGCGCAATGTCGCTTACGAGGTTGATAATCTGCCCGAGTCGCTGCTTGTCGAGCCCGGCGCGCCCGAAGTCTTTCGGCAGTACGCCTTTCAGCGATGGATTGTCGCGTTCGATCGCTGTCATCGCGTCGTCGACAATCGTGCCAATGGTCGGCTGCGGCGCACTCGCCTTCAGGTGTGACCAGCGAGCCTCTTTCGGCACCCAGAAGATGCGTGCCGCGCGATATTCGTCAGGATCTTCTGGGTCGGCGCCTTCAGCCTTCTGAGCTTCGAGCTCTGCGTGCTTCGCCTCAAAGGCATCAGAGATGTACTTGAGGAAGATCAGACCCAGGACGACGTGCTTGTATTCCGCGGCGTCCATATTGTTACGCAGCGCGTCGGCAGCAGCCCAGAGCTTCGCTTCGAAGCCAAGGTTGGCGCCGGTGTCATTCCTACCGTTAACGGTCTTCTTTGCCTTTGGCACAGATTGCTCCTAAGGGAGGGAAAGTCAGGTCATGATGCTCGCGATTTAGGCTGCGGAGAGTGCTGTCACACTGGGAGCGAGGTACTCGAACAGTCTAAATATCACAAATCGGAAAGGTGACAATCAGAGACAAAAGTCTAGCATCTACATCGAAGAGTGTACACGGCAGCGGCTGTCCGGCAGGGCCGTGGAATGGCAAACATAGGCCACTTGACAAAGTGGTTCTCATTATGAGAACATATGGTCGGTGCTAGCTTCGTAAGTCGCTACATCCCAATGCAAAGCACAAACAAAACCGAAAAGCAAAAAGACAACGACACCGAACACAAAAGCAAACAAGACAAGCAAACCAAAATCCAAAAGACACGGAGAAAAACAAATGAAGAATCTGCTCACACATTTCAGAGGAGGAGGTTACGTCTTAAATGAACGTAATCAGTTACAAGAGAATTCGGCAATTCTCTTCTATGCACCGAGATGCGGAGATTCCCTTAAGAGCCTGGTACACGACGGCCAAAAGGTCTGATTGGCAAAATGTTGTTGAATTGAAGCGCGTGTACCCTTCCGCCGACCTGGTAGGGCGATACACTGTGTTTAATATTAAAGGCAATAAATACAGATTGATCGCGCGAATAGTTTATCGCAGTCAGACTTTGTTCGTGGTGGCAATACTCACACACGAGGAATACGACCTGGGAAGATGGAAAGAATGAGCAGAGCCGTTCGAAAAATAGATCCTACACGTTACAAAAGACTCCTTTCTCAAACTATGCCTGTAGTTATCGAAACGGAACAGGAAAATGCGCGCATGTTAACTGTTGTGGAAAAGCTAATGGAGAAGGGTGAGCAGTTATCACCGGAGGAAGAAAAACTCCTCAAACTGTTCAGTCGGCTAATCGAGGATTTTGAGCAGAGATACTACCATCCGAAGGAGGCAACTCCCTTGGAAGTTTTACAACATCTGATGGAATCGGCAGATGTGAAGCAAAGTCATTTATGGGAAGTCTTCGGCTCCAAAGGCATTGCATCCGAAGTACTGAATGGCAAGCGTGGAATCAGCAAGACTCAAGCAAGGGCCCTGGCAAATTACTTCCATGTGCCCGCCGATCTGTTTATTTAACTGGCAGGCTTCGTCTTAAAGAACTGCTGCCATCGGGTACCACGTTCCGAAAACTGCAATCCCACTCTCTTATCGAAATCGACCGTCCACCAAGCGACTACCGTCCGTTGTGCTGTGCCCTTGACCGATGATCCGCGAGGGCCTGATCGGTGATGAGATTGAGGTTTGCTCGGGCGTAAGCGCGGTACCTCTTCCAATGTGTCCTCCGCAAGTAGTTGAAATCCGCTGTCCAAGAGAAATCCGGTGCGGGCGATTTGCGAAAAGAGAATACGCTGGTTTGGTGTTAAGCCTTCGGGCATTCGCAGCGTTTCGAGCGTGGTCATGCGGCACCATTCGTTTGGTGTCTCACCGCTATCGGCGGCAGCTCTTTCAATCTTCAACCAGTCTTCTTCAGTGACACGAAAGCTTATGACTTTGGACATCTTTGGACGTTTCATGATCGTTACTTCCTTCTTTGTCGCCGTATACAAACGCAGACAGGCCGCATGCTGAGCAGACGGGACGCATGCGTTTGTAAACACGAATCCGTATCTCCTTCAATCGACGCGTTTACATTTGCATACGTAATGTGTGCTTTGCAGACAATTTGTTTACTCCGTAGACTTGACGCGAAAAACCGTAGGGGTGACGTGTCAAGAAAACCTCAGGTGCATAGCACCTCGTTCCACTACTTACTACTGAGTGGGTACTTCAAACGCCGCACATGGACCAGTCTCATTCCTCCCCTTTCGCCTCCACTGGTGCGATGCATCGACGCCCGTCTTGTCAGTGCCGCGTGTAAGGAAACCAGCGACTCAGCGTCTCTTAAGGAACTCGTAGTCATGTCCCTCGCCGCTTGTTTAGGTTCGTTATCAAGTGGCTCGATCACTTCACTCTGCCGGAGGTGACTGGTCTTCTGGAAGTGGTTTGCTGGCGTCTTGAGGGTAACTACAAAGGTGGGTTCATCACCCTCGGTTGAATCCTTGGCCTCAACAGTTATGTGCTCAAATTCAAATCGCATTTGGTCTCCTTCCTTCTGCTTCAGAGCGAGTCAATCGGATGTTTGCGGCGCTTGGGGGCACCACTCTTGAGTTTCTCGTTGGGTAGCTTCAGCCGTCGCCAATGTGCCCTCGGCCGGCTTAGAATCAGAACCCGGGTCGATATAATCTCTGCTCAACGCTAGGCGCAAAGAATCACCAAACCTCACGCTGGGAACCGCTAAACGAGCTCTCACCAAAGAACAGAACTTCTCCTCCCTTAGACTGGATGCTCTGGTCAAAAAATATATTCTTGAACGGTTGCGTCGAATCGCATTCTGATTCCCCGGTCGTTGCGATAACGAAGGCTAGTGATCGATGATTCTGTCTTCCCTTAACAACTTTTGTGCCATGAGATTCGCGAAGGAGCGGTTCGCAAATCTGCGTTAGTTCGCGCGTGCTATCAAGACTCCTCGGCATCTGATGGACAGCATCTTCAGCGGCGCGCTCACGCGCCGCCCCGGCGCTGACGCACCCCCGGTGCGCTGACGCACCCCCGGTGCGCTGACGCACCCCCGGTGCGCTGACGCACCCCCGGTGCGCTGACGCACCCCCGGTGCGCTGACGCACCCCCGGTGCGCTGACG
>Ga0136617_10001992_pt1 | contig 18184 bp, 22 predicted proteins | sample AntDrymUQ3222106_2_FD_129672 | JGI IMG/M metagenome (GOLD analysis project Ga0136617, IMG submission 129672) | Polar desert sand microbial communities from Dry Valleys, Antarctica - metaG UQ322 (21.06) | ecosystem: Environmental > Terrestrial > Soil > Desert | place: Antarctica: Dry Valley... | reverse complement strand
TCCGCGCACACCGCGATCGCCCGTGCGGTGGGCAGCGGCCCGTCGCTTCGCAGGATCTCTCGCAGGGTCTGCCCCTCGACGAACTCCATGACGATGAACGGCGTCGACCCGTCCGGTCCGGAGTCCTCGCCGGTGTCGAAGACGTCGACGATCGCCGGGTGGTTCAGCGATGCGGAGGCCTGCGCCTCGCGACGAAACCGCACCTGGAACGTCGCATCCCGGGCCAGGTCGTGCCGGAGCACCTTGATCGCGACCTCGCGACCGAGCCGGATGTCGCGGGCGCGGTGCACCTCGGCCATCCCGCCGTACCCGATCGCCTCGCCGAGTTCATAGCGATCGTCCAGCAGCCGGGTCGGGCTCACCATCTCAGCCGCCCTCGGGGACCGGTACGGCGTACGGCACGGTGATGACATCACCTTCTTGGACCTCGCCCTCCGGCTTGATCCGGCCGACGGTGTTCTCCTCGATCTGGCCGTTGTTGACCCGCTCGTCCTCGACCGGCACCGCCTCCACGACCAGGCCCAGGCCCTCGAGCTCGGCGGTGACCTCGTCCAGCGGGCGACCGAAGTAGTCGTCGCTGTCGAGGACGATGACCTCCGGCGCTGCGCTCGTCGTCGAGGTGGTCGACTCGGTGCTCTCAGTCGAGGTCTGCTGAGTCGAGGTCTCGGCCGAGGTCTGCTGGTCCGTCGTCTGCTCGGCTGTCGTCTGTTCGGCTGTCGTCTGTTCGGCGGAGGTCTGTTCGGCGGAGGTCGCCCCGGCCGAGGACGAGACGGCCGGATCGGTCGTCTCCGGGGTGTCCGACGTGTCGAGGTTCTGCGAGACGACGAGGCCGATCACGCCGGCGAGCACGACGAGGGCGAGGAGCAGCAACAGCCACCAGCCGGTGTTCCGGTCTCGGGCAGGCGACGGAGCAGCAGGTGGCGGCCGGCGGTGGGAAGGGGAACGGACGACTGACGGAGACCCCGCGCCGGGCGGACCGGCCGACGGCAGAACTTGCGTGCCGGGGCGTCCAGCCGCGGCAGCGGCCGGCTCGGCCCCGGCGACGCCGGCGCCGGCCAGCCCCATCACGGCCGCCCCGGCGGGGACAGCAGCACCGGCGGGCGGGACACCGACCACCTGGGTCGGCACATCGGTGGCGACCGACGGGCCCGCGGCCGGCCCCGGCGCGATCGGCCGACCCGCCTGGACGGCGGTGATCGCGGTCGCGAACTCACCGCCGGTGGGAAAGCGCAGCCGGCCGTCCTTGTTCATCGCCCGCTCGATCAACTCCCGCACCGGGACCGGCACGTCGGCTGGCAGCGGTGGCGGCTGCTGCCGGATCTGCATCAGCGCCACCGCGATCGACGTCGCCCCGTCGAACGGGCGTTGGCCGGTCAGGCATTCGTACCCGACCACACCGAGGGAGTAGACGTCGCTGGCCGGGGTGGTGACCCGGCCTTCGGCCTGCTCCGGTGAGAGGTAGTGCGCCGTACCGACGACCATCCCGGTCTGGGTGAGCGGCACCGTGCTGGCCGCCCTGGCGATCCCGAAGTCGGTGACCTTCACGGTGCCGTCTGGGTGGACCAGCAGGTTGCCCGGCTTGATGTCGCGGTGGACGACGCCGGCGTGATGAGCGGCGTTCAGGCCGGCTGCGGCCTGGCCGAGGATGTTCAGCGTGCGATCGGGGGACAGCCGGCCCTCCCGAGCCAGCACCTGCGACAGCGGCTCGCCGTCGACGAGTTCCATGACCAGGTAGGCGACGTGCTCGCCGGTGGGGTCATCGGCCTCCCCGTAGTCGTAGATGCTGGCGATGTTGGGGTGCGAGAGGGCCGCGGTGTTGCGGGCCTCGGCCCGGAACCGGGCCAGGAACGTCGGGTCCCCGGTGAACTCGCTGCGCAGCACCTTGACGGCGACGGCGCGGTGCAGCGTGGAGTCCTCCGCCCGCCACACCTGTCCCATGCCACCGGTCGCGATCAGCGACTGCAGCTCGTAGCGTTCACCAAGGCTCATCCCGGGAACCGGAGCCATGCTCAGCCACCCCCCGTGCCGAGAAACGCCTCCATGACGGCCCGTGCGACCGGCGCCGCTGCCCGGCCGCCCGTGGTCTCGCTGCCGCTGTCGCCGCCGTTGGCGATGAAGACGGCCACCGCGATCTGCGGATTGTCTGCCGGTGCGAAGCCGGCGAACCAGGCGTGCGGGGCGATGCCCTCGTCCACCTCCGCCGTACCGGTCTTGCCGGCGACCTCGACGCCCTCGATCTGAGCGTTCTGGCCGCTGCCGTTCTCGACGACGCTGACCATCATCTGGGTGAGCGCCGCGGCGACGTCGGAGGAGATCGCCTCCCGGATCTCATCCGGCTCGACGTCGTCGATGACCGTCAGGTTTGGCTCCTGCCGTTCGGCGACGAGGAACGGCTGGTACAGCGTGCCGCCGTTGCCGATCGTCGCCACGATGTTGGCCGCCTCGATCGGGGTGAGTCGCACGTCGCGCTGCCCGATCGAGGACTGGCCGAGCGCCGCGGCGCTGTCGATCTCGCCAAGCGTGCTCTGGGCCACCGGCAGGGGCATCTCGTAGCCCTCGTCGTCGATCCCGAACCGTTCGGCGATATCGCGGAGCTTCGTCTCCCCGAGGTCGATACCGAGCTGGGCGAACGCGGTGTTGCAGGAAATGGTGAGGGCGTGGATCAAGGTGTCGTCTGCGCCCCCGTTGCAACTGGAGCCGCCGAAGTTCCGGATCGTCGCCGATGTCTGCGGCAGATCCAGAACGTCGGGCGCCGGAATCGTCGAGTCCGGGCTCATCCCCTCCTCCAGCGCCGCCGCCGCGATGATCACCTTGAACACCGATCCCGGTGGGAAGTTGTCCTGCGTGGCGCGATTCAGCCGGGGGTCCACCTCGGCGCCGTCCAGCGTGGCGGCGTAGTCGCGGATGGCCTCCGGGTCGTGCGAGCTGAGCAGGTTCGGGTCGAACGTCGGAGCGCTGACCATCGCGAGGATCGCCCCGGTCTGCGGGTCGAGGGCAACCACGGCGCCGGCCGCCCCGCTGTCGGCGAGCGCCTGGTACGCCGCCTGCTGTGCCCGCGGGTCCAGCGTCAGCTCGACGTTGCCGCCCTTGGGTTCCCGCCCGCTGAACAGGTCGGTCAGCCGCCGGACGAACAGTGAGTCGGAGTTGCCGGACAGCAGATCGTTCTCGGCCCGTTCGATGCCGGCGGTGGAGTAGATCAGCGAGTAGTAGCCGGTCGAGTGCGCGTACAACGGCCCGTTGGCATACGTCCGCAGGTACTCCAGTCGTTCGTCCGGGGTAGGCCGGGAGGAGGCCACCGCCCTTCCGTCGACGATGATCGAGCCACGCTGGCGCTCGTACTCCTCGAGCAGCACCCTGGTGTTCCCGGGATCCTGCTGGTACGCCGTCGCCTTGACGACCTGGATGTAGTTCGCGTTGAGCACGAGCAGCGCAAAGAGCACGAGCATCGCGATGGCGACCCGGCGTACCGGTTTGTTCATCTGTGTTCCCCGGCGATGGTCATCGCTGGTCCCCAGCAAGTGTCATCGCGAGACCACTTCGGTCTTGGCCTCGGCCAGCGGAGGCGGTGCCTCGATCGGGGCTGCCGGTCGCCGGGCGGCGTCGCTCATCCGGACGAGCAGCGCGACAAGTGCGAAGTTGGCCACCAGCGAGGACCCGCCGTAGGAGACGAACGGCGTCGTCAGCCCGGTCAACGGAATGAGTTTCGTGACCCCGCCGACGACCACGAAGACCTGCAGCGCGACGGCGAAAGCCAGTCCGGCGGCCAGCAGCTTGCCGAAGGGGTCACGGACCAGCAGCGAGGTGCGAAAGCCCCGCTCGACCATGACGAGGTAGAGCATCAGCACCGCGACCAGCCCGAACAGGCCGAGTTCCTCACCGATGGTGGTGACGATGAAGTCGGTCTTCGCGAAGGTCTGCAGGGTGTCCGGGCGCCCGCCGCCGAGCCCGGTCCCGAACAGCCCACCGGTGCCGAACCCGAGCAGGGACTGCACGATCTGGAAGCCCTCCTCGTTGCGGTAGGCGAACGGGTCCAGCCAGATCTGGACCCGCACCCGCACATGCGAGAACAGCTGGTAGGCGACGAACGCGCCACCGGAGAACAGCAGCAGCCCGATGGCGAGCCAACTCACCCGCTCGGTGGCGACGTACAGCATCACCACGAAGATGCCGAACAGCAGCAGCGAGCTGCCCAGGTCCTTTTCGAAGACGAGCACGCCGAGGCTGGCCACCCACACCACCAGGACCGGCCCGAGATCGCGGCCGCGCGGCAGTTCCAGGCCGAGCACCTTTCGGCCGGCCAGCGACAACACGTCGCGCTTAGCCACGAGGTAGGCGGCGAAGAAGATCAGCACCGCGATCTTGGCGAACTCGCCGGGCTGGATGGAGAAGCCGGCGACCCGGATCCAGATCTTCGCGCCGTTGACCTCGCTCAGCGCGGAGGGCAGCACCGCCGGCAGGGCGAGCAGCAGCAGGCCGCCCGCTCCCAGGGTGTAGCCGTACTTCGCCAGCACCCGGTGGTCGCGGATAAGCACGAGCACGGCGGTGAAGAGCACCAGGCCGACGAGGGTCCAGGCCAGCTGCAGCGGGGCGTCGCCGGCGGGGAGCGGCTCGCCGCTGCTCTGCGCATCGAGGGTGTCGGCGAAGTCCAGCCGGGCGATCAGAACGAGCCCCAGTCCGTTCAGCAGCGCCACCGCCGGCAGGATCAGCGGATCGGCGTACCGGGCGAACCGGCGGACGATCAGATGCGCGACCAGCCACAGCCCGGCGAACCCGGCACCGTAGTAGACAACGTTGAGCCCGACCGAGCCTCGGACGGTGGCGTCGACGATCGCCTGCGCCGCCATGACCACCAGCACCGCGAACAGCAACATGACCAGCTCGGTGTTGCGCCGGGTCGGCATGGTCCGGCCGACGGCGAGGGCCGGATTGGTGCGCGACCCCATCAGGGAGCCTCCGCAGCGTCGGGGCGCATCAGTCGCCGACCTCCCGGCATTCCACACCGGGTTCCGGCGTCGGCGGCTGCGACGAGCTGGCCGAACGTTCCGTCGTCCGCGGCGTCGTCCGCGGCGTCGTGTTCGGCACGGTCGCGGCGGTGCTGGCCGTCGGCTCCGGTGCCGGGAAGGTTCCCGGGTTGTCACTCGGCGAGGAGCTGGAAGCGCTTTCCGGGGCCGTCGACCCGGTCGGCTCACTGGATGCGCTGGGATCGCCCGGGGTTGGGCACGGTTCGAGCAACTCATCGCGCAGGTCGGTGAGGATCCGGTCGGCCTCTGCCTCGTCGCTCGCGGTGATGCCGTCGCGGACCAGGGTCTGGTGCACGGGGGTGAGATCCATCACCCGAAGGTCGCTCCTGCTTTGGACGTCGGACAGTGTCAGGCCGGCGATGCTCAGGTCCATGCCGCGAAAGATGGCGACCTGCTCGCCGTCGGCTCCGACGTACCACTGGCTCTGACTGACCCGCCACAGGGCGAAAACTCCGGCGCCCAGCACGGCGCCGATGAGCAGGACCACGAGCAGTGGCTTGAGGACGCTGCGCCGGGTGGGCGGTGGCGTGCGCTGGACCGGCGGGGTCGGTGAGTCCGCAGCGGGCTGTGGACCGGCCAGCGCCGCTCGGCCGGCGGCCGACGTGGCGGAGACGTCGCGCTGCCCCACGTTGTCCCCGGCCGCGCCGTCGACGACCGGCTGGGAGGTCGCGGTCTCACCGGGCCCGTCGTTGATGACCTCCGCGACGATGCAGGTGATGTTGTCCGGTCCGCCGCCGCGCAGGGCCAGCTCGATCAGCCGGTCGGCGGCCTGCTGCGGGTCCGGGGCCTGCAACGCTTCCTGCATCGTCTCCAGCGAGACGACGTCGGACAGGCCGTCGCTGCAGAGCAGGTAGCGGTCACCGACCCGGGTCTCCCGGATCGACAGGTCGGGTTCGATCTCGCTGCCGTTCAGCGCGCGCAAGATCAGCGAGCGCTGCGGATGGACGTGGGCCTCCTCCTCGCTGATCCGGCCCTCGTCGACCAGGGTTTGGACGAACGTGTCGTCGTGGGTGATCTGGGCCAGCTCGCCGTCTCGCAGCAGGTAACAGCGGGAGTCGCCCACGTGACACACCGCAAGGCGGTTGCCGGCGAAAAGCAGTGCCGTCAGCGTCGTACCCATGCCTTCCAGGCTCGGGTCGTCGCTGACGAGTTCGCGGATGTGCGCCGAGCCCTCGTCGGTGGCCCGCCGCAGCGCCTCCAGCAGGTCACCGGTCGGGGTGTCCTCGTCCAGCGGTTCCAGGGCGGCGATGGCGATCTTGCTGGCAACCTCGCCGGCGGCGTGCCCGCCCATGCCGTCTGCGACTGCCAGCAGCCGCGGCCCGGCGTACACCGAGTCCTCGTTGTTACTGCGGATCAGCCCGCGATCGGACCTGGCGGCGTAGCGCAGAGCCAAACTCATGAGCGGAGCTCGAGCACCGTCTTGCCGATTCGGATCGGCGCGCCGGGCGGGATCAGCGTCGGCCCGGAGACCCTGGCTCGATCGAGGTACGTGCCGTTGGTGGAGCCGAGGTCCTCGACGTACCAGTCGCCGTCGCGGTTGGTCAGCCGGGCGTGTCGGGAGCTGGCGAAGTCGTCGGTGAGCACGACGGTGGAATCGTCGGCGCGCCCGACCAGAATCGGTTGTGTTCCGAGCGTGATCCGCGTGCCGGTGAGCGAGCCGCCGGTGACGACCAGTTGCCTCGGCCCTTTGAGGCCCTTGGATCCCTTGCGCGTGCCCAACTTGGCCGGCGGTGCACCCCGGCGCGGCACGGCGCTGACCCGGGCCGGGTTCGCGCCGAACAGGTCGGCCTTGACGACGCGGAACGCGGCGTAGATGAACAGCCACAGCAGGATGAGGAACCCGAACCGAAACGTCTGTACGACGATGGCTGCTGTCATCTGCCCGGCCCCGTCCTGATTGTCATCCGCCGTCCACGCGGTAGACCAGAACGCTGTGCCCGATCCGGATCACGTCGCCGTCCCGCAACTGCTGTGCGGCGATCCGCTGCCCGTTGATGATGCTGCCGTTGGTCGAGCCGAGGTCGTGTGCGACCGCGGTCGGGCCCTGGACGGTGATGTCGACGTGACGGCGGGAGACACCGGTGTCGGGGAGCTTCACCTTGGCATCCTGGCCGCGACCGATCAGGTTGCTGCCCTCGTCCAGGACGTAGCGGGTGTTCGGCCCGTCGACGACGAGGGAGTGCTGCCTGACGGGCGACTGGCCGACCGGCGCCGGCGGGTGGGCCATACCGGCGGGACCCTGCCGGGTGGGCGAAGAGCCATTCTGCGGCGCCGACTCGGCGGGCGGCGGAGGCGGTGGCTGGCGCGGCCGCTGGCCGGGTGCGTCGGGGTCGACGCGGCTGCGGACGTCGAAGACGCCGGTGCGCAGGTTGTTGTCGCTTTCGAAGTTGACCGAGACGTAGCCGAACGTCGACCAACCCTCGTTGTCGATCTGCTCGTGCAGCAGTTGGGCCAGGGTGCTCGTGAGCTGGTGCTCCCACTCTCCGAGATGCGCGTAGTCGATCTCCCCGAGAGTGACGGTGTAACGGTTGGGCACCAGTACCCGACCCTCGCCGACGACGACCTTCTGCTCGTCTGCCTCCCGCTGTAACGCGCGGCCGATCTCTGCCGGATGCACCTTGCCCTTGAAGAGGCGAGCGAACGCGCCGCCAACCGCTCCCTCGAGCTTGCGCTCGAAGCGCTGCAGCACACCCATGACTGCCCCCCTCTCACGCTGTACCGGTTGTCGGACCCCGATCGTAACTGGGCGCGGGGCCGGCAGGGTCCAGGCGACCCAAGTGACAGGGGCCTGCGTGCTATCGTCGTCCGGCTGCCAGGGCCCCCTGCGGGGGTGGTCGGCGGCGACGAGGTGTGCCGGTCGAGGTTGAGACGGGCGTTGGGGCAAGTGGCGGAATGGCAGACGCGCACGGTTCAGGTCCGTGTGTCCGAAAGGACGTGGGGGTTCAACTCCCCCCTTGCCCACTCCGGGGCTGCCGGCATGATCAGGCGGCGAGTTGGGCCAGAACGTCGCGGGTGACCCGGCGTTCGACGACGAAGGACAGGAACGGGATCGTGCCGGCCAGCATCACCCCCGCGGTACGGCGGAACGTCCACAGACTCTTCGTCCCGACTGACAAGGTCGCGAGCAGGTAGACGGCGTACAGGAAGCCGTGCAGCGGCCCGACGACCCCGATGACACCTTCGGAATCGGCGAGGTACTTCAGCGGCATCGCGACGAGCAGCAGGATCAGCAGCATCACGCCGACGACGTAGGCCATGACGCGGTACCGGGTCAGCGCCGCGCGCAGCTTCGCATCCATGGGCTCAGCCCAGCCGGGTGCGGAGGAACTCCAGCGTGCGCACCCACGCCGTACGGGCCGCTTCCTCGTTGTAGTTGCCCTGCGGATCCTCGTCGTTGAAGAAGGCGTGACCGGCCGGGTAGAAGAGGAACGCCGCCGGGCGGCCGGACTCGGCGTGGATCCGATCGGCCAGTGCCCGCGCCGTGTCGGGTGGGATGGACCGGTCGAGTTCGCCGTAGTGCCCGAGCACCTCCGCCTGCAGGCCCGAGAAGTCCCGCTCGTCGTTGACGAAGCCGTAGAACGGCACGGCCGCGGCGATCCGCTCGCCCTCCCGCGCGGCCAAGGTGAGCACGAATCCTGCACCCATGCAGAAGCCGACGACACCAAGCCGTTCGCTGGTGACCGCCTCGTGGTCGAGCAGGTAGTCCACCGCCCCGGCCAGGTCGCTCACCGCCCCGTCCACGGGCAACTCCTGGGCCATCCGCTTGGCCTCTGCGGCATCGTGCGTCGTCACGCCGCCGTACAGGTCAGGTGCCAGTACGACGTACCCCTCGGCCGCGAATCGGTCGCAGACGCCGATGATGTGCGAGGTGAGTCCCCACCACTCCTGGATCACGATCAGTCCGGGTCCGGTCCCCGCGGGTGGCAAGGACAGGTAGCCATGGCCTTGACGTCCGTTGCTCGCAAAGGTGACGTTCTGGGCCGAGTTGTCGGTGACTGGCATGGTTCCTAGGCTAACCGTGGGCCAATAATGTGCCCGTGCAATCAATTCTTGAGAGGACACCGCTGATGCCCAGCCGCGACGCCACCACCCACTGGACCGGAGGACTGCAGGACGGGTCCGGACACGTCACGTTGGACTCGTCCAACGCCGGCCAGTACGACGTCTCCTTCCCCAAGCGGGCCGCCGACGAGGCGCAGGGCACGACCAGCCCGGAGGAGCTGATCGCCGCCGCGCACTCCTCCTGCCTGGCGATGAACATGTCCGGCGTGCTGGACGGCGAGGGCCTCACGGCGGACTCCATCGACGTCAGCGCCGAGGTCAGCCTGGGGCCTGACCCGGCCGGCGGCTTCGCGATCACCGGGATCGCGGTCACGATGCGGGCCGCGATCCCCGGCATCGATGAGGACCGGTTCCAGGAGCTGGCGAAAAAAGCGGAGCAGACGTGCCCGGTGACCAAGGCCCTCGGCGGCACGAACATCACCTTCGAGGCGAGCCTCGGCTAGCCGCCCGGTCCCTCACCGACAGCAACCTCGCGCACTTCGGACTACAGACGACCATGAGCGCAGGAGTTACTGTCGCGTGTGACCTGTTCGGATGTCACCACCTCGGGCATCCGGTCGCCGCACGACCGCCACCAGTGCGTCCGCACCACGGTCCGCTCGGATGCCCGCCCGGTGGTTGCCGGGCGCCACGTCGTCATCCGGTTCGCCATCGCCCGCGCCGGTCGTCCGGTCAGCGGCTGACCCCCGTCTGGAGACAGACCTGATGTTTGCCTTGTTGTCCCGCCGCCTGCGCACCGTCGTGATCGGCGCTGTGCTGGTCCGGCTGGCTCCGGTCCTCGGTCGCGTTCTGCATTCGACCGCCGACAAGATGCGCCGGCGCGGCTCGACCGGCGCCGTCCCCACCGTGCTGACCAAGGCGGGGGACGGGATGTCGTGGGTGGCCCGCAGAGGGGGTCGCGGCCGCCGCGCCGTCGACTAGACGTTCCCGCGGCTTTGCGGCGATGCGAAGTCGGAGCCTGAGCCCGTACACCCGCTGCGCGAACGAGTGCTCATCACGGGTTGCGGCGGTGCGGATACTGGCCGCATGACCGGCACTCCACCGACTCCGGCACGCGCCAGGGTGCTCTATTTGGCCGTCGCGCTGTTGCTGCTGGCCGGCCTGGTCGCGTTCGGTCTGATGGCGCTGTTCGACCTCAGTCTCGGTGTGGCTGTCGGCTGGACGGTCGTGCTTGGCGTGGCGATCCTGCTGCTGCTCGCGGTGCTAGTTGGCTGATGTACCTCCCAGAGTCATCCGGGCCAGGTGCTGCGTGGCTTCACCCCTCGGTGGCACGGACGACTCTAGCGACGCCGACGAATGACCACTGATTCGTCGCTACCGTGCCTGGCGGAAGGGCGCTAGGCGGCCTCGGCGTCGGGTGGGTCTGGCGGGTGCAGGTCACGCGGCCAGGGCTCAGTGCTGACGTGTTGCCCGGTGGGGCTGGTCCAGGTCAGCACGCCGTCGTGGTCTTGTTCGACGCGCCATCGGGTGTGCGTTTTCAGCCGGTGGTGCCCACGGCAGAGCCCGGCCAGGTTCGAGGTAGCGGTTGGACCGTGCGGGTAGGGAACGGTGTGGTCCAGGTCACACCGCGACACCGGCTGTCGGCAGCCGTACCAGCGGCAGGTCCGGTCCCTTGCCCGCACGAGTGCGGCCATTGCCGCGGGCGGGGCGTAGCGGGTGCTGCCCACGTCCAGCACGGTGCCGGTGGCGGGGTCGGTGAGCAGCCGCCGCCAGGTGGCATCAGCGGCCAGCTCCCGAGCGGTTTCGGCGTCGATGGGGCCGTACCCGCCGAGATAGCCCGGCCCGTCGTCCAGGCCAGCCAACGTCGTCCACGCCACCGTCACGTCAAGCCGCACCTGGCCACGGTCATTGCTCGCTCGCGGCGGCGCCGATCTGCGAAGTGCGGCTGGCGGCGCGCCGGGAGCGTGCGCACCCGCAGCAGCCACATCGGGGTGCCACGAGGCAGCGGCGGCGCCCATGATCAGGTCAACGAGAGTGTCCGCGCGGCGGGCGTCGGCGGTCCGATAATCGGCGACTGCGCTACCGGTGGCCAGGGCCGGGTCGGAATCAGCAGCGGCTGCCGTGCCGGGCGGTGGCGCCGCGGTGTCGGCAAGTTCGCACAGTTCGCGGTAGCAACACAGCGCGTCCTCGGCGGGCAGCCGCGCCCACAGGCTGGCCATCCCGTCCGTCCCGGGACTGAACCGCACCGTGCGTTCGCGCACCGCCTCGGCGCGCCGGCGGCGGGCGGCATCGGGGTCCGCGGCCAGCACCGCCCGCGCCACCGAGGCGCCCAGCCCGGCCGGGGTCTGCCGGCCGGCGCGGGGCAGCACCCGCGCCTCTACCTGGCGGGCGTGCTCCTCGGACAGGTCGGCGGTGGCGTCGGCGATGATCCGGACCTTGGCCAGGCTCAACGTCCCGGAGCGCATCGCCGCAGCCGTGTCCGGCAAACCGCGCAGAACCTGCACGGCCAGGCCGAGTCGGTCCATCGCCGAGCGCCGGGAGATCCGCAACGCCACCCCGATCTCCGCGGCGGCGATCTCCGCGGCATCGACCAGCCCTGGTGTGTCGGCCGGGGCGGTGATCCAGTCGGGTGCGCGGCGGTACAGCTCGGCGATCAGCCTCAGCTGCTCGGCGTGCAGGACGGCGATCTGCCGCTCGGCCTCGCGGAGCCGGTCTACGACCTCGTCGTCTGCAACACTCTCGTACTCGAACACATGTTCGATAGTACTCCTCAGCCGATCTGTCAACCCCCTGCGCACAAATCTGTGGACAACTAGAACGAGCCTGCTGGGTGGACGTTGCGGCATTGATCGCTGGGTAGCTCACGCCGACTGATCGCGCGGGTTGGCAAGCAGGTAGTCGTAGCGTCCGCCGGGGAAGCCGTCCTCGGCGAAGGAGTTGCCCAGCACGATGTGCGAGGCGTCCTGGCCCTTGAGCATCATGTCGGAGCGGCAGACGGCGTACGTCTCCGGATTCAGCTCCTGGCCGTAGCCGGGCGGGCCTGCGGGTTCAGCGATCGCGGGTGGTCCTCGGCGACGCTGAGCATGCCGCCGGTGCCGCACGCCGGGTCGAGCATCGTCTTGAACCACGCCGGGCTTGCTCAACGCGGGGTCGTCGTCGATGAAGAGCAGGTTGACCATCAGCCGGATCACTTCACGCGGGGTGACGTGCTCACCCGCCGTCTCGTTCGGACAGCTCCGAAAACCGGCGGATCAGCTCCTCGTAGAGGTAGCCCATCTCCAGGTTCGACACCGCGTCCGGATGCAGGTCGATCTCACAGAACTTCGACGTCATGAGACAGAGCAGTCCCGCCGCGTCGAGCCGGCGACCTGGCCCGGCGGGTCGAACTTCTTCAGCACGTCCCGCGCGCCGGAGGAGAACGAGCGGGTGTAGGCGAGCAGGTTGTCGGCCACGTTGTTCGGGTCGTCCAGCACGCGGTGCATCGTCAGCGGTGAGGTGTTCTAGAACTGCTCGCCCGTTCACCTGGCGCAGCAGGGGATCGACGTTTGCAACCCGCCCGGCCAGCGCCGAAGCGCGCTGTACAGCTGCCTCTTTCGTCGGCTCCAACACGCAGTCCAGCCGCCGCAGTACGACGAACGGCAGGATCACCCGGCCGTACTCCGACTGCTTGTAGTCCCCCCTCAGCAGGTCGGCGACCGACCAGATGAACGCCGCGTGGTTGCGGATCGACTCCCGGTTCGGCACTGCCACCGTGTTCCCCCATGCACATCGCGTGATCGTCCCGCCCATCCTGGCACCAGCAAACCGAACGAGTCAGGTGCCGGCCAGCAGCAGCCGAGCGCCGAGCACGGCGATCGCAACCGTGCCGACGAGGAACAACAAGACCCAGACGACGGCCGGCACCCGAGTCAGCCGGGCGAGCTGATCGGCATCGGAGGTTCGGGCGCGAGCAGATCGCCGCGCCCGGGCGAGTTCCAGGACGGGGCGGACCCCGCCGAGCAGCAGGAACCAGGCGAGCAGGTAGCCGAAGAGTGCCTGCACGTCAGCCGGCGCCCAGTACGAGACGGCGAGCACGATGCCGCCGGTGACGATCAGCAGGCCCAAGCCGAAGAAGTTCCGGATCTGCAGCAGCACGCCGGCCAGGAGCAGCAGCGTCCCCCACAGCATGGCGGTCACCCGGCCGGTGGCGAGCGTCGCCGCGGCGGCCAGTCCGAGCACCGACGGCGTCAGGTAGCCGACCGCAAGGGTCAGGATCATGCCGATGCCGGCCGGCCGGCCCACCGAGACGCTCAGGCCGGAGGTGTCCGAGTGCAGCCGGATACCGGCCAGCCGCCGGCCGGTGAGCAGCGCCAGCAGCGCATGACCGCCCTCGTGCGCGATCGTCAGGAGGTGCCTCGTCCGCGGCCACAGGCCCGGCATCAGGACACCCGCGGCGGCCACGGCGGCGGCGATGACGATCGATTCGATCGGCGGCATCGGCTGGACCGCCAACACCGCATCCATCCAGGTCGGTGCGGTGCGGAGGTCGCCGTTCACCATGACCACCGTATCCGTCGGCCCGGTGGGCACGACCCCTCTGCGGGAGGTTCCGGACCGGGCGACGGTCATCGGGCTGGCCGGTGGCAGCGGAGGCTCGTTTGACACCGCCACGACTCCGCTTGTACGAACAGTCCATGGTGACTACCGAAGGACACGTGGACTCCCGGCAGATCTACGCCCAGCTCTACATCGGGGGGAGCTGGATCCCCTCGTCGGGGACCGAGCTGATCGACGTCGTCAATCCGTACACGGAGGAGGTCATCGCCCAGGTGCCGGCCGGTGCGGCGGCCGATGTCGATGCCGCGGTGGCGGCGGCCCGTGCGGCGCTGCCGGCGTGGTCGCAGACGGCGGTGTCCGAGCGGGCGGCGTACCTGTCGAGGATCGCCGACGTTCTCGTTGACCGCACGGACGCGCTGGCGGAGGTCGTCTCGCGGGAGATGGGCTCGCCGCTGCGGATCGCCAAGCTGGTCCAGATCGGTACGCCGATCGGAACGCTCAAGACCTACGCGAAGGTGGCCGAGAACTACGAGTGGGAGACCGAGGTCGGCAACTCGCTGATCGTCCGCGAGCCGATCGGAGTCGTCGGCGCGATCACGCCATGGAACTACCCGCTGCACCAGGTGGTCGCGAAGGTCGCTCCGGCGCTTGTCGCCGGCTGCACGGTCGTCCTCAAGCCGAGCGAGGTCGCTCCGCTGATCGCCTACGAGTTCGCCGCGATCCTGGACGAGGTCGGCCTGCCGCCGGGCGTGTTCAACCTGGTGTCGGGGACCGGGCCGGTCGTCGGCGAGGCGATGGCGGCGCACCCAGACATCGACATGATCTCGTTCACCGGCTCCGGCCGGGCCGGCCGGCGGATCACCCAGCTGGCGGCCGAGACGATCAAGCGGGTCGCGCTGGAACTCGGTGGCAAGTCCGCCAGCGTCGTGCTGTCCGACCTCGACGAGGAGGGCTTCGCGAAGGCCGTCAAGGCGACAGTTTCGCAGTGCTTCACCAACGCCGGACAGCGCTGTACGGCGTTCAGCCGACTGCTCGTCCCGGCCCAGCGGTACGACGAGGCGCTGGCCGCGGCGGCGAAGACCGCGCAGGGGCACGTCGCCGGTGACCCGATGGACGAGGGCACCAAGCTCGGCCCGCTGGTCAGCGAGTCGCAACGCGAACGGGTGCGTGGGTTCATCGCGCGCGCGCAGGACAACGGTGCGCGGCTCGTCACCGGCGGGGCTGAGGTTCCGGAGGGGCTGTCGTCCGGATACTTCGTGCAGCCGACGGTCCTCGCCGACGTCGCTGAGGATTCGGAGTTGGCGCAGGACGAGGTCTTCGGGCCGGTCATCGCCGTACTGCCCTATAGCGATGTCGACGACGCGGTGCGGATCGCCAACGGGACGTCGTACGGATTGGCCGCCGGTGTCTTCGGTGCGGACGCCGACGAGGCGTTGAAGGTCGCCCGCCGGCTGCGGGCGGGGCAGGTCGATGTGAACGGCGGCCGGTGGAACTTCATGGCGCCCTTCGGGGGTTACAAGCAGTCCGGCAACGGCCGGGAGCTCGGGGTGGCCGGCCTCGAGGAGTTTCTGGAGACAAAAGCGCTGCAGCGGTGAGCGCACCTCCGGCCTCGGTGGTCGTCGTCGGCGGCGGGACCATGGGTGCCGGGATAGCGCATTTGTTCGCCGCTGTCGGCTCGACCGTCGTCGTACTCGAGGCCGATCAGGCGTTGGCCGATGCGGCCATCGGGCGGGTCGGTGCGTCCCTCGCAAAGGCGGAGGAGAAGGGCAAGCTCGCTTCCGCTGCCGCGACGCTGGCGCGGATCTCGGCGGTCACCGAGGCGGCGGATCTGCCGGAAGCGGAGCTGTACGTCGAGGCGGTGCCGGAGGATGCGGCGCTCAAGGCGGCGGTCTTGCGCACGTTGGCGGGGGTGGCCGGTGCGGGCGCCGTACTGGCGACGAACACGTCCTCGCTGTCGGTCGCGGATCTCGCTGCTGCGGTGGAGCGCCCGGAGCGGTTCTGTGGGATGCACTTCTTCAACCCGGTGCCCGCCAGCGCCCTCGTCGAACTCGTCCGCCATCCCGTGACGACGGACGAGGTTCTTGACCGCGTGCGGGGCTGGGTCGCCGCAGTGGGCAAGGAGGCGATCGTCGTACGGGATTCGCCGGGGTTCGCGACCAGCCGGCTCGGCGTTGCCGTCGGCCTGGAGGCGATCAGGATGCTCGAGGAGGGAGTCGCCAGCGCGGACGACATCGACGCCGGCATGCGGCTGGGCTACCGCTGGCCGATGGGGCCGCTGCGGCTGACCGATCTGGTCGGCCTGGATGTCCGGCTCGGAATCGCGGAGTACCTGGCGACGACCCTGGGAACGCGCTTTGACCCGCCGCCGCTGCTGCGGGCGATGGTGGCGCGCGGGCACCTCGGCCAAAAGTCCGGGCACGGCTTCTACCGCTGGGACTGAGGTAACCGGTCGAGCAGGAATGTCGGCATCAGGAAGATGTGCCGCTGGACGCAGCGCACACCCACATGCTCCACCGGTCCGTCGGTGCTCTCCAGCACGACGCGTCGGGTGATCTCTGCGGGGGCGCCACAGTCCGGGCAGTTCGTCAGCTCTGGCAGCGCTGCACCGACGGCTGTCCCGGCCGGTACGACGTTCCTACGGGTGTTCATCTCGTCTCCTCATTGGCTTGGCTGCTGCGATGGGTACGCCCATGAGGAGCAGTTCGGTTCGCGATCAGTACATCCGTGCCGCTACTGATGCGACGGGTGGGCACTACGCAGCACTTGCTGCATGAGATGCCTCTGGTCGTACGGTGATGGGCATGTCGAGCCTGCCGCCGAGATCGGTGCCTGCGGCCCTGTCAGGGAGTACACGCACGCGACTCGGCCGGCATCGCGAACGCGGCGCGGTTGACCGCGCGGCGCTGCACGAGGTCTTGACCGAGGCGCTGATCTGCCATCTCGGCTTCGTCGCAGATGGCAGCCCTGTCGTGCTGCCGACGGGGTACGGCGTCGAAGCCGAGACGCTCTACCTGCACGGCTCGGTGGCCGGGCGACCCCTGGCCAGTACGCCGGGCCAGCCGGTGTGCGTCACGGTGACGCTGCTCGACGGGATCGTGCTGGCCCGCTCGGCGTTCCACCACTCGATGAACTACCGGTCCGCGGTCATCTTCGGCGTACCCCGGGTGGTTACCGACCCGACCGAGAAGTTGCGGGCGTTGGAATGCATCACCGAACATCTGGCCCCCGGTCAGTGGACGGCGACCCGGCAGCCGACCCGCAGGGAGCTGGCGGCCACGTCGGTGCTCGCGCTGCCCCTCGACGAGGCGTCGGTGAAGGTGCGCAGCGGACCGCCGAGCGACGACGCGCAGGACGTAGCAGCCGGCGGTTGGGCTGGCGTACTCCCGGTGCGCCGCGGCTGGGCCGAGCCGGTGACCGCTCCTGACGTACCGGCGGGGATCCCCGTGCCGCAGCACGTCCGTCGCGGATGAGCCGGGCCGCCTGATCAGCGACCGGGTGCCATGACGTCGTGGGATCGGATGCGGATCTGGCCACCCAGCGACCGGATCCGCATCCGATCCGGTCGATTGGCGCGCCGGCTGGCTAGCGGTCGACGAGTTCGGTCGGCAGGGCGATCACGTCGACCATCGCGCCATTGCGCAGGACGGTCAGCGGAAGGTCGGCGCCGATCGACTCGGTGAACAGCAGCCGCTGCAGGCTCTGCGCGTCGTCGACCGGGCGACGTCCGGCGGTGAGAACGAGGTCGCCGGCCTTGACGCCTGCGGCATCGGCCGGTGAGCCGGGAACTACCTGGACCACGCGCATCGCCGTACGACGGCGCAATCGCTCGACGAGTGGGGCAGGAACCGGCGAGGGGACGCTGACCAGGCCTAGGTAGGCGCGGCGGACCCGGCCGTCGTGCATGAGCGCGGCGATGATGCGGTGCGTCGTGGCGTTGATCGGCACCGCCAAACCGAGTCCCGCACCGGCGACCGCGGTGTTGATCCCGACCACGTGGCTGCGCGCATCCGCGAGCGCCCCGCCGGAGTTACCGGGATTCAGCGCGGCGTCGGTCTGGATGACGTCCTCGATCACTCGGGCCGCGCTGCCGCTGCGCACCGGTAGCGACCGGCCCAGCCCGCTCACCACGCCGGCGGTCACCGAGCCGGCCATCCCGGCGGGCTGCCGACGGCGACCACGAGTTGGCCGACGCGCAACTGGTCCGCGTCGCCGAGCACGGCCGGACCGGGCGTGGTCGAGCTGCTGCGTACGACGGCGAGGTCGGACAGCGGGTCGGTGCCGACAACGTCGACCCTGGCCTGGGTGCCGTCGGAGAACAGCGCCGTACCGCTGTACTGGTCACGGACCACATGGGCGTTCGTCAGCAGGTAGCCGTCGCCGGTGAAAACGACTGCGGACCCGCTCCCGCGGCCGATCTGCAGGCTGGCCACGTGCGGGGTGAGTTTTGCCGCCACCCGGGTGACGACGGCCGAGTAGGCGTCGAGGGCATCGGCGTCGGACGGGGGTTTCATCAGCGTTCCCAGTGTCTGATTACAGTGTTGCAAGGGTAACGCGAACCTGCGCCGCAGATTCCCTTCCGTCGCGAGATGATGGCGCGGTGACCGAGCCGCCGTTCGTCCCGTACC
>Ga0136617_10001991_pt1 | contig 18192 bp, 16 predicted proteins | sample AntDrymUQ3222106_2_FD_129672 | JGI IMG/M metagenome (GOLD analysis project Ga0136617, IMG submission 129672) | Polar desert sand microbial communities from Dry Valleys, Antarctica - metaG UQ322 (21.06) | ecosystem: Environmental > Terrestrial > Soil > Desert | place: Antarctica: Dry Valley... | reverse complement strand
GTGACATGGGAACGCCGAGATGTGGTCCTCACCAACTGGCGCGACGGATCGGTCAACTTCGAGCAGCGTGGGGTGGAGTTCCCCGATTTCTGGTCGGCCAACGCGACGAACATCGTCACCACGAAGTACTTCCGCGGTGCGGTTGGCACGCCGGCGCGCGAGTCAAGCCTGCGCCAGCTGATCGACCGGGTGGTCCTGACCTACGTCAAGGCCGGCAAGAACCACGGATACTTCGCCTCACCCGCCGATGCCGAGATCTTCGAGCACGAGCTGACCTACATGCTCTTGCACCAGGTGTTCAGCTTCAACAGCCCCGTCTGGTTCAACGTCGGCACCAGCGCACCGCAGCAGGTCAGCGCATGCTTCATCCTCGCCGTCGAGGACTCGATGGACTCCATCCTGAACTGGTATCGCGAAGAGGGGTTCATCTTCAAGGGCGGATCGGGCGCCGGCCTCAACCTGTCCCGCATCCGCTCGTCGAAGGAGCTGTTGTCCTCCGGCGGCGCGGCATCCGGGCCGGTCAGCTTCATGCGCGGGGCCGACGCCTCGGCCGGGACGATCAAGTCCGGCGGCGCGACCCGGCGCGCGGCTAAGATGGTCGTGCTCGATGTCGATCACCCTGATGTCGAGGAGTTCATCGAAACCAAGGCGCGCGAGGAGCACAAGGTCCGGGCGTTGCGGGACGCCGGCTTCGACATGGACCTCGGTGGCCGGGATATCACGAGCGTGCAGTATCAGAATGCCAACAACTCCGTCCGGGTCAGCGACGAGTTCATGATCGCTGTGGAGGAGCGCCGCGAGTTCGGCCTGCGCGCCCGCCAGGACGGCCGCGTCCTCGACACGGTCGACGCCAAGGCGCTCTTCGACAAGATGGCGCAAGCCGCGTGGGAGTGCGCCGATCCCGGAATTCAGTACGACGACACGATCAACGACTGGCACACCAACCCCGAGACCGGTCGGATCACCGCATCCAACCCGTGCTTCCCGGCAGACGAGCGTGTCGTCACCGACAAGGGGCTGATCCAAATCGGCGACCTCGTCGCGAGAGCGGCCACCGGTGAGACCTTCGATGTCTACACCAACGACGTCACCTCGGGTGACGGCGCTGTGTCGCGCGTCGTGGCGACACGACCCATTCGGTACATGGTCACCGGGACGAACGAAGTGCTGCAGCTGCGCTTTTCCGACGGCTCTCGCCTGCGCTGCACGCCGAACCACCGCCTGTGGACGCGCAACCGCGGCTGGGTCCCGTCGCAGGACCTCGACGCCGCTGACGAGATCGTCCGGTCGTTGGAGTACGCGGGGCGGCCGATGGCGTCGCCGGCGTTACCGGTGGCCGCCCAGGAGGCCGCCAGACGAGCGACGACATCGATGCTCCCGACGAAGTGGGATGAGGATCTTGCGCACTACGTGGGGTGGCTCGTTGGCGATGGCTGCATGACCGCAAGCACCGCAACGACGATTTACGGCAGTATCCAGGACCAAACCGAAATCCTGCCACGGCACGCGAAGTTGTTGGGCCAATGGCTCGGCTTCGAGCTGAAGCCGAGCGTGCAGTCGAACAGCACACTCCAACTGCGGACTGCGCGCCGTGGCGTGCTCGACTTTTTGCGTGGCTTGGGTGTCACGTCGGCGAAGTCGTCACAGAAACGCCTCCCTGACTCGGTGTTCGAGGCATCGGAGGACGCGTTGATCGCGTTCCTGCAGGGTCTATACGACGCCGGCGGCTGCGTCGTGAACCAGCTCGACAAAGGCACCCGGTACGTCGGCCTTGGGAGTCGCTCCGAAGAGTTGCTGCTCGGCGTCCAGGAGCTCTTGGCCTCCCTCGGCATTGCTGGCCGCATCTACCAGACCGGCACGAAGTCTGCCTCGATCCCGTACACGCGCAAGGACGGCAGCGAGGCAGTCTACGGGTCAGACGGACCATCGTTCGACCTGCGCATCACTGGGCGCTCGCTCCGTGAGTTCGCAGCGCAGATCGGCTTCACCACCCCGGCCAAGAACGTGAAACTCACGCACCTCGTTGACGACCACGGCTTCTACGTCAAGGACGAGACCGTGCGCGTAGTGTCGCGCGAGTCACAGGGTTTCGAGACGACGTACAACCTCACGGAGCCGCGGAACCACTCCTACATCGTCAGCGGCGTCGTCGTTGCAAACTGCTCGGAGTACATGTCTCTCGACAACTCGTCGTGCAACCTGGCGTCGTTGAACCTCATGAAGTTCCTTCGCGACGACAGCACCTTCGACACCGAGCGTTTCGTCAAGGCAGTAGAGCTGGTCATCACGGCCATGGACATCTCGATCTGCTTCGCCGACTTCCCGACCCAGGCCATCACTGAGACGACCCGGGCTTATCGCCAGCTGGGCATTGGCTACGCCAACCTTGGCGCGCTGCTGATGGCGACAGCCCACGGCTACGACTCCGATGGCGGCCGGGCCCTGGCGGGGGCCATCACGTCGTTGATGACCGGCGCTTCGTATCGCCGGTCGGCGGAGTTGGCCGGCATTGTCGGCGCCTACGACGGCTACGCCCGCAACGCCGACGCGCACAAGCGGGTGATGCGCAAGCACACGGCGGCCACCGATTCACTACGTACGGTCGGTGCCGACGACCAGGCGATCCGGCAGGCGGCAGTTGAGCAATGGCAGGAATGCCTGCGGATCGGCGAGACCAACGGTTGGCGCAATGCACAGGCCAGTGTGATCGCCCCCACGGGCTGCCTCACGGCAGACACCATGATCAGCACGGACCGTGGGCTGACCAGGCTCGGTGAGCTGGGGGAGCGCTACGGCGAGACGTGGCAGGACCTTGACCTGACGGTTTCTACCGACGAGGGCCCGCAGCGGGCGACCAAGTTCTTCGTCAACGGCGAGGAGCTCACCAGGTCCGTGGTGACCCAGGGCGGGTACCGAATCCAGGGCACCCTTGCTCACCGGATCAAGGTCATCGACCCGGCCACCTCGGCTTGGGTCTGGAAGCGGATGGCCGACGTCGCGCCAGGCGACATCGTGCCGATGCAACTGCGAGCCATGGTGGGTGCTCCCCGACGAGTGGCCATGCCGGTGCTGGAACAGGCCTACTACGCGGGTAACTGGGATCTGCGCGTTCCGGACCAGGTGGACGCCGACCTCGCCGAGCTCGTCGGCTACTTCATCGGTGACGGCAGCTTGCATGCGAAGGGCGTGCGCCTGTGCGTCGCGGACGCCGACCTCGATGTAGTCGAGCGTGTTCGGGTGCTGAGCAAGGAACTGTTCGGTTTGGAGCCAAAGGTCGCTCAGCGACAGGGCTACCAGGAAGTCATTCTCCAGTCGGTGCGGCTGGCGCGGTGGTGGCAGGCCGCCGGCCTCACCAAGGTGATTCCACGCGAGGGACATGTGGGCAAGGGATGGTCTCCGCGGATCCCGTCGGCGATCCTCGAGACCAACGATCCCGAGGTCTACTCGGCTTTCTTGCGCGGAGTGTTCGAGGCGGACGGGACAGTGCTGGCCAAGGTGCCTAGTGTCAGCACCGCCTCGGCGCCGTTCGCCGCAGAGCTACGCACCATGCTGCTCGCACTGGGTCTGGCCACGACCACCCGGAAGACCGAGAGCGGATTGGGCGGGACGTCGTACCAGGTCCGGCTCCGAAACATCGATCACGCATTGGCCTTCGACGAGATCATCGGCTTCATCGGCGAGCGTAAGGCGCGCTTGCTGGCCGAGGTCGATTCGCCGCAGGCAGGCAATCGTGACCGCATCCATCTCGCTGCGGCCGTCTGGGAAGAGATCGTCCCCATCGGCCACGAGTTCCGTGACCTGATCGTGCAGTCGGTAGGCCGGGGGGTCGGTGTCTCCCGCACTCTGGCCAGCCGCGTCTTCGAGGCGACGTTGGACGAGCGTCTCGGCTTCGCCTTGGGCTACCTCTTCGAGGTTGTCTCGACCAACTCCGACGGTGGAGTGCAGCCGACCTACGACATCTCCGTACCGGCCAATCTCACCTACGTCGCCGGCGGCTTTGTCAGCCACAACACCATCTCCTTCATGCTCGACTGCGACACCACGGGAATCGAACCGGACTTTTCGCTGGTCAAGTACAAGAAGCTCGTCGGCGGTGGGTCCATGCAGATCGTCAACCAGGTGGTGCCGCGGGCACTGCGCCGGCTGGGCTACCAGGAGGAGCAGGTGGAGGCGATCATCGCCTACATCGCCGAACACGGCCACGTCGTGGATGCGCCAGGGCTGCGACCGGAGCACTACGAGATCTTCGACTGCGCGATGGGGGAGCGGGCCATCAAGCCGATGGGCCACGTCCGGATGATGGCGGCCGCGCAGCCGTTCGTCAGCGGGGCGATCAGCAAGACGGTGAACCTGCCTGAGACGGCGACGGTCTCAGACATCGAAAACGTCTACCTGCAGGGCTGGAAGCTTGGCCTGAAGGCGCTGGCGGTCTACCGCGACAACTGCAAGGTCGGCCAGCCACTGTCCGACGCGAAGGCGAAGAAGGCCGCGGCCGAGCCCGAGGTGATCGTGGAGGACCGGCCCACCCGCCAGCGGCTGCCCAAGTCGCGGCCGTCGCGGACCACATCGTTCTCGGTGGGCGGTGCCGAGGGCTACATGACGGCCGGATTGTACCCACATGACGGGCTGGGCGAGGTGTTCCTCAAGCTGGGCAAGCAGGGCTCGACGCTGGCCGGCGTGATGGACGCCTTCTCGATCGCCATCTCTATCGCCCTGCAGTACGGCGTGCCTCTGGACACCTACGTGTCCAAGTTCACCAACATGCGCTTCGAGCCGGCCGGGATGACCGACGACCCCGACATCCGGATCGCCAACTCGGTGATGGACTACATCTTCCGCCGGCTTGCTCTTGACCACCTGCCCTACGAGCGGCGCGCCGAGTTGGGTGTCTTCTCGGCCGAGGAGCGGGCCCGCGAGCTCAACGGTCAGGACGTTTCTTCCGCCGAGGAGGTGGACCTCAGCGGGATCAACGACACGGTGGAGGTTGCCGCGCCTGGCGCTGACGGCAGTCCGGGTGCCGGCGCTCGGTCCGCCCCGGTCGATGTGCGGTCGACTCCGGAGCTGCTCGAGGCCGTTCAGGGCAAGGCCGCCGACGCGCCGCTGTGCATGACCTGCGGCACGAAGATGCGCCCAGCCGGCTCCTGCTATGTCTGCGAAGGCTGCGGCAGCACCAGTGGCTGCAGCTAGAAGCGAGCGATATTGCAACTGATGCAACGTGACTGTCGGCCCCGGCCCCCTCGTGGGGGCCGGGGTAGCCGCAGTCCGAAGATCCCCGCCGGCAACGGCGGCCGGAAGCCCGATCGCGTAGGCGATCGGGCTCTTGGTGCTGACCAGGATCGTGGTGTCGTTGTGCGATTGCGGAACCGCAGTCAGACCACCTTCTCGGTCGCGATGCAACGACCGAGAGCGAGGTGAAGAGACGTCGGACAAGAACGTTCACGTGACGCCTCGCGATGGTCGCTGGGCTGTCGAGCGCGAGGACAGTCAGCGCGCGAGTTCGCTGCACCACACGCAGGCAGACGCCGAGGCGGCTGGCCGCGTGACCGCGCGACGCGAGCAGGTCGAGTTCTACCTGCATGGTCGAGACGGTCAGATCCGCGAGCGTGACAGCTACGGAAATGACCCGTACCCGCCGCGCGGCTAACTGCTAGCGGGCTGACAGGGGGTGCTCGAGAACATCCTCGAGCACCGCCCGGAGCAACTCAGCAATCGAGATGGAGGGGCACGTGGCGGCACGAACCTGCGAGCAGTTCGCGCGAGCGGTCATGCGTCGCATCGAGGACTACGAGCGTGGCAGCATCCGAAAGAGCCTTGAGCTCGCTCGCGCCGACACCCTGCAGGCTTCGGCGGCCAGTACTCCTCCGTTGGGCACCCGGCGTTCGCGGATCTTCCGCTCGGTGCGTTCGGCAGCACCGACGCGGTCGCGATGTTCCTCGATCTGAGGCGATTCACCGCGCGGTCGTTTTGGGATCCGCCCGAGCAGATCATCCGAGTGAACGTCGCCGTCATTAGCGAACTGGCGTCAGCCATCGAGCAGCACGGTGGGTATGTGCTGGGTTCCCGCGGCGACGGTGTGTTCGCGTGTTTCGACGGAGCCGGCCGACTCGACTCGCGAGGCGTCGCCGCCATCGCGGTTGGCGCAGCGGCGTGGGCGCTTGACGCGGTGCAGAACGCGTTGAACGGCTTGTTGGAGCTTTCCGGCATCCAACCGGTGCAAGTTCGCGCAGGGCTCGACTTCGGCCGCCTCGACTTCGTCCGCATCGGCTCGCCGTCAGGCGGCAGCGAGGTGAACGTGTTGGGCTTTGCGGCGAACTTCGCGGCCAAGTGCGAGAAGTTCGCGAAGGCGTGGGAAGTGGTCGGGTCTCGGCTGGCAGCGTCGCATGCTTCCTGGCTTGGAGCGTGCTCAGGCATTGAGCGCGGCCGGTAAGAAGTAACGATCGGTACTCAAGTTTGACTATTGACCCGAAGCAACAATGTTGTGTTTGATGCAACGGTGGATGTGGATAGTTTGGCGGGTTCAGTGGCCACTGTCTTGGCGCGAAACGTGCGGCATCTCGAGCCGAAGTCGGCGACCTTCGCGGCGATGGTCCACGGCTGGGGGCTGCAGCCGAGGTCGCGGTTTCTGAAGGCGTCGACGATCGGGACGCGCGGCGACATGGTGCAGCGGTTCGCGCGGTTCACGAACGAGTACCCGTGGCAGTGGCGGTCCGTCGACGTTGAGGCGTTCGTGACGGGCCTGCGGTCTGGCGGCCGGCCTGTGGCGCCGTCCACGGCACGTGGCTACCAGAACGCGCTGCGGTTGTTCGTCGAGTACGTGACCGACTCGCGCTACGGCTGGCCGGAGCTCTGCATCGACCGCTTCGGCGCGGCACCGAGCATGATCTTGCACGAGTGGAACACGGTCTCTCACGTCACCGAGTACGAGGGCGACGCGCGTCGGAGACCGTTGACCTACGACGAGGTGCAGGCGCTGTTTGACGCCGCCGAGTCGCTGGTCGATGACATCCGGGCGCGCGGCCGCAAGGGCGCCCGCGCAGCCCAGCGGGACGCCGTGCTGATCAAGACGATCTACGCCTTCGGGCTGCGCCGCCGAGAGGCGTGGGGGTTGGATCTCGCCGATCTTCGGCACAATCCGAGCGTCGCGCGCTTCGGTCGGGTTGGTGGCGTATTCGTCCGCTGGGGGAAATCGTCGAAGGGAAGCCAGCCAAAGCGCCGGACGGTCTTCCTGGTCCCCGAGATGGACTGGCTCGTGCCGATCGTCGATCAGTGGCTCGACGAGCTGCGACTGAGTTTCGGCGCCAGTGAACATCCGGCGATGTGGTTGACGGAGCGTTGCGGACGGATCTCCTTGCGCGGAGTCAACGAGGCCTTCGTGAACGCCCGGACGGCCGCCGCGCTACCGCCTGAACTCGACCTGCACTGCCTTCGGCACTCCTACATCACCCACCTGACCGAGTTCGGCTACCCCGAGAAGTTCATCCAAGACCAGGCCGGCCACGCCACCGCGTCGACGACGGCGATCTACACGGGCGTCTCCGACGAGTACCGCAACCGACTGCTGATGCGATCGGTCCAACGTGACGCCGAGCGATGGGACGTGTCACCGTGACGAAGAAGATGGAGTGCGACTGGCACCTGCGGCGACTCATGGCCGAGCGCGGCATGTTCCAAACCAGCGACCTCGTCTCGCTGCTCGCTGAGCGCGGCATCAACCTCTCCCGAGAACAAGTGTTCCGCCTGGTGACCCAATCGCCGCAGCGATTGTCGATGGACACCCTGGCCGCACTCACCGACATCCTCGGCTGCGGGGTCCAGGACTTGATCGAAGTCCGAGCGGCAGAGGAGCACCTCCGGAAGACAGGCACGGCTACGGCCGCGGCGAAGCCGGCGGTGCGACGGACCACAATCCGCCGGCCCGACGGTCTGTGACCCCGGTGGCGCCCGCCCGCGATGACCTCGAGCGCCTGATCGACTCCATCGCGGCGCGACTACCAGGCAGCTCGCAGACCCGGAACCAAGTGTCATCGGCCGTTGCCGGACTCAACCTCAACGCCGCGCGAACCACAGCGCTCATCCATCACCTCGAGCAGAACCCGGACGCACTGACGTCGGGGAGATCGGACGGGCCGCAGGCATGGCTGACGATCTTGAGGCCTCTCTTCCTTGATTTCCCGGACGACGTGGTTCGTGCCCGCTGCGTTCGATGCGGGCGACGGCAAAGCCTGCGGCGGGTGATGGATGACCAGCGTGGCTGCGACAACTGCCACCGCCTCATCCTGCAGAAGCCGTGTGTCAGGTGCGGCCAGCTGGGCACCCCGGTGTGGCGGGAGAACGGCGGCACCGTCTGCTCGCACTGCGCGAACCGCGACCACAGCCGCGACGAGCCCTGCGGTGGCTGCGGCAAGACAACCAGGGTGGCCGCTCGAACGTCCAACGGCCCGCTCTGTCAGACGTGCGCACCGCGGCCGCTGCACACCTGCGCTTCGTGTCACCGCCCCAATCAAAAGGCGCACAAGATCACCGACGCTGGCCCGATCTGCGCCAACTGCTATCACCGCCAGAAAGTCGCGACCTGCAGCGGTTGCACGGTGGTGTCGTGCTACGTCCAGCGGCGGCCTGATACTGGCACGCTGCTTTGCACCTCGTGTTGGAACCCTCCACCGATTGCATGCGCCCGGTGCGGAGACGAGAAAACGATCAAGCATGCACGGAGCGGGACGCCGATCTGCGGAAGCTGCCGGGCAAAGTATCGCCCGCGCCGCGAGTGCGTCGAGTGCCGGCGCATCCGGCCGGTGCACTCCCGCCTGCGCATGGGCGAAGTCTGCGGCAGTTGCTACTCGCGTCTTCGCGACTATCCGGCGCCCTGCAATCGCTGCGGCGAGACACGTTCGCTCATTGGCCGCGACCCCGATGGCGCTCCCATCTGTGGTCCGTGCGCCGGGGAGGAACGAACGTGGATCTGTGACCAGTGCGGCCGGTTCTCCGCGCTCTACGCGGACGGCCGGTGCCCCCAGTGCGTCGCTCGCGAACGCGTCGCCGAGCGGCTGTCGGACGGAACCGGCCGGATCCATCCACAGCTTCAGCCTCTTGCCGATGTGCTCGACATCGACGGCAACCCGCGCTCGGTGACCATATGGCTGCACGGCAGCAGGTGGTCGCGGCTACTCGGCGATTTGGCCAGGGGCCACGAGAGGATCACTCATCAGATCCTCGACGACCTTCCGCAGACTCGGCACCTGATCTACCTGCGGCAGGTGCTCGTCCACACGGGAGCGCTCGACCAGCGGGATGAGGACATCGAGGGGACGGTGCCCTGGGTCGAGGACCTACTCAGACGGCACACTTCGTCGATCGGCATGATCGTGCGTCCCTACGCCACCTGGTCGGTGTTGCGTCGTGCGCGAAGACGGCCAAAGGTGACGGAGAACCGGGCGGCGCGCAAGTACGCGAGAAGCCGCATCGCCTTGGCGGTGAGCTTCTTGAGCCGCCTCGAGAGCGACGGCCGCACCCTTCGAGGAGCTACTCAGACCGACGTCGACCGCTGGCTCGCCGGTGGCGGCATCAGCCGCCACCGACTGCGCGACTTCGTCCTCTGGGCTCACGCTCGTGGGCTTTGCGACACCCTCGATGTCCCGTGGGCGGAGCGCACCGAACCGAAGGCCTTCCTCGATAGCCAGGCCAGGTGGGATCTGCTCCGTCGCTGCGTCCACGACGACGACGTCGTGTTGGAGCAGCGCGTGGCCGGTGCGCTCGCTCTGCTCTACGGCCTCACGCCAACGCAGGTCGTCCAGCTGACCGCTGAAGACGTCGAACGTCGTGACGACCACACGTTCCTAAGACTCGGCCACAGCCCGATCGTCCTGCCCGACAGCATCGCGAGCACGATCACTGAACTTGCCGACCAAGCGACCACATACCGACACGCAATTGTAGGGACCAAGCCGCCTCCGACGCCCTGGCTCTTCCCCGGTGCAGCACCCGGTCATCATGCACGCGCCAGCTGGATCAGCGAGCAACTCAACCGCGACCTCGGACTCTCACTGCGACGCGCCCGGAACACCGCTCTTTGCACCCTCGCAGGGGACCTCCCCGCATCGGTGCTGGCCGACCTGCTCGGCATCCACATCACCACGGCGACGCGATGGACCAAGCTCGTCAAGCGCGACTGGGCTGAGTACGCCGGCGAGCGATCCACATCGATCATTCCGGTGGACTGAGATTGAGCCTTGGGACATGATGACGGGCTGCCCATCACCCGGAGGAGGTGCACAAGGTGCTCGATAGCATCGGCCGTCGTTTGCTCCGCAAGATCCGCGGCGCACCCGAGCCGGCACCGCCTCTCGTTCCTCCGCATGTCCTTCACGTCAACCGGGATCAGCTTCTCGCCGCCGTGAGTGACGCCCGAACCGGCGGTCCAACAGCAGTCGATCGGTTGTCATCCCTGCTGATCGAGGCTGACCGCGGCGAGAACCCGGACCTCGAGAGTCTCGCAGTAAGCCTGCTTGCCGGGGCCGATCCAGCGCTTTGGAAGAACCTCGACCTCGCGGCGCGACGAACCTGGGGCGTCTCGGACTGGGCCAAGATCGCCCGCGAGCGCATCAGCCAGGGCGAACCGAGCACGCTCGCACTCGTGGTGGCTTCGTTCCACCCGGTCGGATTTGTGCGTGAGGCCGCCGTCGCTCGGCTCGCCGAGATCGACGACAAGGTGGTGCTTCCCGCGCTCGCGTTGAGGACGGGGGACTGGGTCCCGCAGGTTCGAGACCGCGCCCGCGCGGCGGTCGGCCGACATGTGTCCTCATCGGTCCAGTCGCTGCTCGGTGTCGGTCCACTCGCGGTGCTGCTTGCTGATCGCATCCAGGGCAGTTGGCTCTTCGCCCAGATCAAAGAGTCGATCACCACGCTCAACGACTCCGAGCTGCGTCAGCTTCTCGGCGGACCGGACCGGACTGGCGCCTGCGCCGCGTCGGCTACTCCATCGCGCTCCGCGATGACCGACTTGGACTGAGTGACCTGCTGGACGGCGCCAAACGCGACGGCGACCTCGTGATCCGGGTCCAATGCGCAGATGCGGCAATTCGCGCCGCCGTTGCCGCAGGGTCGGTCGACGACGTCCGGCCGCTGACAGCAAGTGGCACAGCCGCAGTGCGAGCAGCGGCGGTCTCTGCGCTAGCGCGAGCCGGTGAGACTGACGTTGCTGAGACCGCGCTGGCCGATCGTAATCCGACGGTGCGCGAGGTCGCCCAAGCCGCCCTCCGCCGAGCCGGAGTCGATCCACCAGAGCGCTACCGCGCGCTGGTGCGCGCGACAGTGCCTGCCGACCCAGGTGCCGTCGCCGGACTCGGCGAAACTGGCGCCACCCCGGACACCGAACTGGTGCAACCGTCCCTGACCGACGCCCGTCCTCGAGGGCGCGTCGAGGGAGTGCGCGCTCTGCGACGGCTGGGCTCGGTCGACGTCCCGACGCTGGTGAAGATGCTCGACGACCCTTCGGCGGCCGTGACCCGCCAGGTCGCCACAACGCTCGCCCCGCACGCGAGCGACATCGCTAGCGAGCGTCTTACCGAGCTGCTCGATGCACGACAAGTCCCGCATACCCGAACGGCGGCCTATCGGCTCCTCCGGGCGCAAGGCGTCTGGACCCGAGTGCTTACCGATCTTGAGCTCTACGAGGACAGTGACGAGAACCTGCGCGGCCGGGCGAGGGGCGACCTCACCGGTTGGCTCGAGCGTGAGGCCGCCACCACCTACTCCATGCCGACCGGAGCAACTGTCGGTCGCCTCGACGCACTCTTGCGCCAAGTCGCACCGTCGCTTGGTCCGAGTCGGGAGCGTCTCCTGCGTTTCCACCTCGGGCTCACTGACGGCGGGAGTCGACCGTGAAAGAAGCCCACACATGACCTTCGCCGAACCCATGACAGCAGTGGTGCGTCAGACTGCGCCGCTGATGAAGTCATCTGGGTTTCGCAAGCGAAGGCATTCGTTCAATCGGCCAGCTACCGACGGCATCGTCCATGTCCTGAGCTTTCAGATGGGCGCGTTCGACCCGCCGGGCGCCATTGAAATCCCCGGGGCTCAGCCCAACCTCTACGGCAAGTTCACCGTCAACCTTGGTGTCTACGTCCCCGCGATGGGACGCATGGGGGCGCCGAAGTCCGATTGGATCAACGACTACAACTGCGCGCTGCGGAAGCGTCTGGGCGAGTTGCTCCCCGAACAAGCCGACATCTGGTGGAGCTTGGAACACCCCGCCGCCGCCGTCGAGCGCGAAATCACGATCCATGCGATTCCTTGGCTTGACCGCTTCGGGAACTACGAGCAGATCATCGAGGTATTCGAGACAGAAGGTCGCGATCCGCTGGGCATGCACCCGGCTGCACCGCTCGACGTCGCCGACCTCTACCTGTCAATGGGCCGGCAAGAGGAGGCAAGGGCACTGCTCGCGGGATACGCCGCGGCCGAGCACAACCCGGGTCATCCGGACGTCATCGTGCAATTCCTGCGGACGCGAGGGTTCGCTGACCTCGTCCCGCTCGTCAACCGCCAGCCCAAGCCCAAGCCGCTTCTCGAATAGCGCACACGAGGAATACCTGCTCTCCGCCAGTAGTGCGACCGGCGCGGCGAATGCCTGGACGACATCAGGGTTTCCGGCTGACGACGAGGTTCATCAAGGTTCATCTCACTTGATGCGATGCCGGACCGACTGGTCGCGACTCCGTTCGCGGGACGGCCTCTCGGGGACCTGTCCCCGTCGCGGGTCCGATGTAGCCGACGAACAGCGCTGGTAGCCACCAAAACGCTGTCGACGGGTCGGCGAAGTCAGGCGCTGTCGAGGTCTACGAAGACGGGTTCGCGAGTACGTGGCTGAGCACGCCCACCCGTCTTCCGCATGTGCGAACCGCCTTGCCCGGTGTGAGTGACCAACTCGCGGCAGAGCAGGCCGTTGCACCGGAGGATCTAGGCGAGCCGCAGTATGGCGCAAGATTCCTGGCTCATCGCCGACGCGGCCTGAAGAGGGATTGCCCTACACATAGATTCATGTAAATATAGATGAGTGTCGAAGTATCCACGCATCTTGCAGCCGCCGTCGCCCGCGGTGGCCGCGTGTTGTTCACCGTTGGCGCGTGAGCCACTGTCAGCGGCAGCGGCCGAGACCCTCTCTGGGCTGCTCAAGGCGTTGGCTGATCCGACCCGGCTGAGGCTGATGTCCCTGGTGATGGCCCACGAGGGTGCCGAAGCGTGTGTGTGTGAGCTGACCGAACCCCTCGACCTTGCCCAGCCGACCGTCTCTCACCACTTGAAGGTGCTGGCCGAGGCGGGGCTGCTGGCACGGGACAAGCGCGGCGTCTGGGTCTACTACCGGGTGGTGCCGGAGACGCTGGCCGCGCTGCGTGAGGTCCTCAGCTGGCCGCCGGTGAGCCGACCATGAAATCCCAGGCGGCGCGACTGGCGGACGCGATCGTCATTCCCCCACCCACAACGAGATCCGAGGAGCGATCATGATCGAGCAGAGGCCAGCGTCAGACGATATACGTGAGATCGTGCGCCAGCGCTACGCGGCAGCGGCGACCCATTCGGCAGCCGGCCAGCACGACGAGGCCCGAGCCATCGAAACAGACTGCTGCGGAAGTGCGCCCGAGGCGTCGTGCTGCGGATCCGCACCCGTCGGCGTCCTCGACCGAGAGGACCAGGTCGTCTTCGGCGGTGAGCTGTACGACGCGGAGACTGCCGCGGGCGCACCGGCAGCCGCGGTGCAGGCGTCTCTGGGGTGTGGTGTGCCCACGGCGGTCGCCGGCCTGCACCCCGGCGAGACGGTCCTCGACCTGGGGTCCGGCGCCGGTGCCGACGTGCTCATCTCCGCGCGTCGGGTCGCTCCCGGTGGCCGCGCGATCGGACTGGACATGACCGATGAGATGCTCGACCTTGCCCGGCGCAACGCCATCGAAGCTGATGTTGACAACGTGGAGTTCGTCAAGGGCTACCTCGAGGACATCCCGCTACCCGACGGCAGCGTCGACGTCGTCATCTCCAACTGCGTCATCAACCTTGCCGCCGATAAGCGGGTCGTTCTTGTCGAGGCAGCCCGGGTGCTGCGGCCCGGCGGCCGGCTCGCGATATCCGACGTCATCGCCGATCCGGACATGGACGAGGCCACCCGTACGGACATGCGGGCGTGGACCGGCTGCGTCGCGGGCGCCCTGACCCGGACGGAGTTCGAGTCGGCGCTTGCCGGCGCGGGGCTCGCGGACGTCGAGATCGTCGAGACCCACCGGGTGCACGAGCACGCTGCCTCGGCCATCATCCGGGCGGTCAAGCCAGCCGGAGAATGATCCGACAGGAGCTTCGGCGGTACGTCAGTGGCCGGGATAGCGCCGTAGCCAGCCTTCGACGCGTTGGTCGAGGGGTGCGTATTCGCTTCCGACTCCTTCGCCGTGAAAAGCCTCGGTGAGGTCGTCGGCGCTCCTCGCGATGACGTCTCGGAGCTCGAGGTCGTGGAGGAGGTGCGCCGGGATGGCTTCCTCGCCATGGATGGTTCCGAGGATGTTGCCGGTGATGCTCCCCGTCGAGTCCGTGTCGCCCGAGTGGTTCACGGCGAGGAGCAGCCCGTCGAGCACGTTGTCGGCGACGAGCGCGCAGCAGACGGCGATGGCGAGCGCCTCTTCGCCGACCCAGCCACCGCCGAGCGACTCGAGCTGTTCTGGTGTTGGACGGCCGCCGGCCGCGAGTGCCCGCGCCGCGGTGAGCTTGGCGAGCGTCTCCTCGTGGGAGTCGTACGCGCGCAACGTCTCGGTGGCGGTGTCGAGCGCCGCGTCAAGCGGCTCACCTGCGAGCAAGGAGGCGATGACCGAGCCGAGCACTCCGGCCGGCAGATAGCCGCTGGGATGACCGTGGGTGAGGGCTGCGCATTCCGTCGCGAGCCTGAACGGGTCGGCGACCGTCGTGAAACCGATCGGAGCCACGCGCATGACACCGCCGCACCCCTTTGAGTCGTTGATGGGTTCGCTCATGGTGCCGACGCGTCCACTGCGCAACGCCGAAAGGCACGTGTTGCCCGGGCTACGCCGCGCTCGTAGTCGATCAACCTCGGTCAGCCAGCCGTCCTTCCCGTGTCCTGGTGGAGCGAATCTCCCTTCTGGCCAGGCTTCGCCCTGGGTGATGAGCCACCGCCAGTAGGCGCGCTGCACGACGGAGGGAATGTGGGCGATTCCCCGATGCGAGAAGCGCACGAGTGCGCGGATCATCCCTTCGGCCGTGAACAACGTCATCTGGGTGTCGTCGGTGATCGCCCCACCGGGGCGGCCGTAAGCCGGCAAGAATCCAGTGACGCCGGATGGGCCGTGTTGGCGCCGGATCTCGTCCAGGGTCATGAACTCCACCGGGGCGCCAAGCGCGTCACCGGCCGCGCCGGCAAGCAGGGACCCGCGAACCTTGCGGCGGACCTGGCCGGTGCGATCATCAGCGGGTGTCAAAGGACTCACGCACCTGAGTTGGTCGTCAGACCGAGCGCGTCGATCGCCTCCCACGACATCAGTTCGGTTCCGCAACGTGCATCCGGTCATCATGTCCCAGTGCGCGCCCAACCGGCACTGGTACTCTGTGCTCACAACAGCGTGTAGCTCAGTAGCAGAGCGCCGGGCTTGGACCCGGAGGGCGCGGGTGCAGGTCCCGCTACGCTGGCTCGCTATGGCCGACGACGAAGAGCTGCGGATTGGCGAGGGGTCACCCGCTCGGTCAACTCGCGCAGGCGTTCGTGACCGCGCCCAGCCACGAGGACGCCGACGCCAGGCGCCGGGCTGAGGAGCGGATAGCCCGGTGGCGGCGCGTGCTCGACGACATGGCCGGCGGGTCCTCGACATCGGCTCCCGCACTCCGGTGGCCGCGACATCCATCGCGGCCATGCCGCCGGGCCGATTCGGTGTCGTCTTCGGCTAAGGCCGAAGGCGCAGGCCGTCGAGCAGCTGGCGGGTCGCCTGTTCCACGGCGGTCACCGCCTTCTCGAAGGCGTCGGTGTTGGCCTTGGAGGGGAGGCGGTAGCCGGAGACCTTGCGGACATACTGCAGCGCGGCCTCGCGCACTTCGGAGTCGGTCGCCTGCTCGACGACGGGGGGTCGCAGCGTCTTGATGCTTCGGCACATGCACCAAGCATGGCGGATCACATGACGAATGGCCGCCCCACATACGCGGACGACCACTCGCCGAAGCCGGTACCGCCAGCTCGCCTCACGGCAAGTGGTCGCTCGAGGCGACAAGGTTGGGTCAGGGGGGCATGGATCGGACCGGCTCTGCGACTAACGGTACCCGGTCGCCGGACATTCCACAGGCCAAGGCCCAACTTGCGCACCCGGCCCGGCAATGGCTTTCTACACTGGTACGGATCCGCCGCTCGGGCGGCCGGCAGCATCGAGACGGAGAAGTGAGCAAGCGTGTCCGAATCAACCGCTCCACGTCCGCGGCCCTTGCTTGCCGCGGACGTGGAGCGGTTGGCGCGTGACGCTGGGCACGGCGACCCGTACGCGCGCCTAGAGCTTGCGCATGCCACTGCTGCGGCGCTGGTTGAGGCGGGCCGCGGTGAGTTCGGGAGACCGACCGGGCACCTGGTGCGGCTGGTCGACGAGGTCGGGCTGGACACCCTGGCCGAGCTGTGGTGCGATGCCGCGGCCGACAGCCTGCCTGGCGCCTTGTGGGCCTTGTATCTGCTGCAGACCTGGTGTGGTCGACAGGGTGAGACGGTGGCCCAGGCCTACCGCGCCGGCCGAAGGCTCGCCCCGGTGGATGAAGTCATCGCCGGCGTCATCGACGATGTTGACCCGAAGGCTGTTCAGCAGCTGGCCGAAGAGGTGCTCACCGGTGCCTACGAGGGCGACTTCGACGTGGCACTGGAGCGGGCGGCGGCCTTCTTCCGGGTGGTGGCCACCGGGCGTGAGCAACTGGGCGAGGACACCGAGTTGGCCGCACGCAACCTCGACACCGCCCAGGCCCTGCAGCGCGCCGCGGCAGGCTGGCGGGCAGGCACGCTGCACTGACCATGGGCCAGATCCGAGTCGGCACCGCCTCGTGGACCGACAAGACGCTGCTGGCCTCGGGCTGGTACCCGCCGGAGGTGACCACCGCCGCGGAGCGGCTGGCCTACTACGCCAAGCAGTTCTCGCTTGTCGAGGTCGATGCCACCTACTACACCCCTCCCAATGAGCGCAACAGCGATCTGTGGGTGGCCCGGACACCACCTGGATTCAGGTTCAACATCAAGGCTTTCTCGCTGTTGACACAGCACCCGACCCGCCCGACTGCGCTCTACAAGGATCTGCGCCCCGAAGGGGACAGCAAGAAGAACCTCTATCTGAAGGATCTCGAGCCGTCCACAGTAGACAGCGTTTGGGAGCGTTTCCTGGCCGCCCTGGAGCCGCTGCATGCCGCTGGAAAGCTCGGCGCCGTGCTGTTCCAGTTCCCACAGTGGTTTCCCATAGGAAGGCGCAACAAGCACTACCTTCTCGACTGCAAGCGTCGCTGCAAGCCCTACCGGATCTGCGTGGAGTTCCGGAACAAGACCTGGCTGTCGGAGGACAACCGCGCGCAGACGCTCGACTTCCTCACCTCGTATGCCGTGCCCTACGTCTGTGTCGACATGCCACAGGGACATCCGTCATCGGTGCCGCCGATCGTCGAGGCGACCGCTGACCTCGCGGTGGTCCGGTTCCATGGGCACAGTGACAAGTGGACCAGCCGCGACATCTACGACCGATTCGGCTATCTCTACTCCGAGCAGGAGATCGGGCAATGGGCACCGAAGATCGAGTCGCTGGCCGATAGGGCGCAAGAGACCCACGTGCTGATGAACAACTGCTACCGCGACTATGCGCAGGTCAACGCCCGCCAGCTCGCCGACCTGTTACCGGGCGAAGCCGGCACATGACCACTGTTGTCGGCACGTCCGGATGGCAGTACAAGGACTGGCGCGGCCGGCTCTACCCGGAGAAACTGCCGCAGCGGCTCTGGCTGGAGCACTACGCTGAGCGCTTCGCTACCGTCGAGGTCAACAACGCATTCTACCGCTTGCCTGAGAAGACGGTGTTCGAGGCGTGGCGTTCTCGCACGCCGGCGGATTTCTGTGTGACAGTCAAGGCCAGCCGATACCTCACCCATATCAAGCGGCTGCGCGAACCCGGTGAGCCGGTGGCGCGGCTGATGGAGCGTGCT
>Ga0136617_10001990_pt1 | contig 18193 bp, 17 predicted proteins | sample AntDrymUQ3222106_2_FD_129672 | JGI IMG/M metagenome (GOLD analysis project Ga0136617, IMG submission 129672) | Polar desert sand microbial communities from Dry Valleys, Antarctica - metaG UQ322 (21.06) | ecosystem: Environmental > Terrestrial > Soil > Desert | place: Antarctica: Dry Valley... | reverse complement strand
CGCTACGCGGCCAGCCACGACGCGGCAGAACGCCGCGGCCCCGCCGGAAGACCGTGGTCCCGCCCGCGCCGCGCCGTCAGGGAGGAGACGCCGGAGGCGGGCTCTGCCCTGGCTGTTGCTGGCGCTGCTGCTCATTCCGCTCGGCGTGCTCGCCCTCCTAGACCTCAACAACCGGGGCGATCCTGGCGGGAACAATCGGCGGGTGAACAACCCCGCCGGCGCGCGTCAGGTACAAGTCCCCGAAGTGCAGGGCCTGACCCAGCAAGCGGCGGAGAGACGGCTGCGGGAGGCGGGACTGGAGGTCGGCTCCATAAACCAATTCCCGAGTGAGACCATCCCGGTGGGCAGGGTCATCGCGCCGGGCTACGAGGTTGGAAGGAGCCTGGATCCCGGCACCGCCGTGAACCTGGACGTCAGCACGGGACCCGCGCAACCGGCCACCCCCACGCCTACTCCCACCCCAACCTCATCGGCAAGCTCCTCGGCAAGCTCCTCCGCGAGCTCTTCAGCCTCATCGCAGTCCGCAGCGGAGTCACTGCCTTCAGAGTCCAGCTCACCGGGGGACCCTGTCGCGGAACCGGAGGACATCCCGACGAGAGATCCTTCAACTGAGCCGCCCGGACGGCCAGGGAAGGGCAAGCCGGGCAAGGGAAATCCGAATGGGTCAGAAAACTCGGGAAAGGGAAGCAACGGCGCGGGAGTCAGGGTCGGCGCAGACGTGGGAGGCGGCGGCAAGGATTAGCCGGATGTCAGAAGGAAACTACGTTCGAGGAGGAGAAAGATGAAGGCGATCAGGGTACACGAGACCGGCGGGCCGGAGGTTCTGAGCTTCGAGGACGTGGACGTTCCGGAGCCGGGCCCAGGCGAGGCGCGGGTGAGGCTCGCCGCCTCCGGGGTCAACTACATAGACACCTACCAGCGTTCGGGGCTCTATCCGAAAGACCTCCCCTTCACCCTGGGCATGGAAAGCGCGGGAGAGGTGGACGCCGTCGGGGAGGGCGTGGAGGAATTGTCGCCGGGCGACTACGTCGCGTTCGCCAGCGCGCAGGGAGCCTACGCGGAATACGTCGTGGCCCCGGTTGACAAGCTCGTGCCTTTCAACGTCACTTTGGTGGAGGCTCGGGTGGCGGCGGCGATCATGCTTCAGGGAATGACGGCCCACTACCTGACCCACAGCACATTCCCCATCCAGGAAGGCCAGACCGTGCTCATACACGCGGCGGCCGGTGGCGTCGGTCTCCTCTTGTGCCAGATGGCGAAGATGCGGGGGGCCACCGTGATCGGGACCGCCGGAACCGAAGAGAAAGCCGGGCTCGCGAAGGGCGCGGGAGCTGACGAGGTCATCCTCTACACCGAGCAAGATTTCGTCCATGAGACAAAGCGCATAACGGATGGAGAGGGCGTCCACGCCGTCTACGACGGGGTCGGCAAGGAGACCTTCGACGGCGGCCTCGACGTGCTCCGTCCGCGCGGTTACATGGTGCTCTTCGGGGCGTCCAGCGGTTCCGTCCCGGCTTTCGATCCCCAGACCCTCAACCATAAGGGCGGCCTCTTCCTCACACGGCCATCCCTCGCCCAGTACACCGCCAACCGCGAGGAGCTTGAGTGGCGGGCCGGGAGCCTGTTCTCCTGGATCGGCCAGGGCAACCTCGACGTCCGCATCGGCGGCTCATACGCTTTGCAGGACGCCGAACAGGCCCACCGCGACCTCGAAGGACGCAAGACAACCGGCAAACTCCTCCTGATGCCGTAAGGGGAGGCCCTGTGAAACTCGACGCCAACTTCGGCACAGAAGGCGAGTACCTGAAATGGGCGGGAGAGACCGCTCGCGCAGCGGAGGAGATCGGCTTCTCCGGCCTGTGGACGAGCGAGACGAAACACGACGCTTTCCTGCCGCTGGCGATAGCTGCGGATGCGACAGAGAGCATCTCGCTCGGCACCTCCATCGCCGTGGCGTTCTCCCGCTCTCCGATGCAGGTAGCACAGACGGCGTGGGACCTCCAGAATCTCTCGGACGGACGCTTCATCCTCGGCCTCGGGACCCAGGTGAAGGCGCACGTCACGCGCCGGTTCTCGATGCCCTGGGACAGCCCCGCGGCCCGCCTCAGGGACTACGTGCTCGCGTTGCGGGCCATCTGGAACTCTTTCCAGACTGGAGAGCCGCTACGGTACGAGGGTGAGTTCTACCGGCACACTCTGATGACGCCGTTCTTCGACCCCGGTCCCATCGAGCATCCCGACACTCCGGTCCACATCGCAGGCGTCAACGAGCGCCTCGCGTCCGTGGCGGGCGAGGTCTGCGACGGCTTCCACGTCCACCCTTTCCATTCTCCCGAGTACGTCCGCCGGACTGTCCTGCCCGCCATCGAAAGGGGTGCCGAGAGCGCGGGGCGCTCCACAGAGAGCGTGGAACTCGTCGCCAGCGCGTTCGTGATCACCGGCGATAACGATGCGGAGATGGAGAAACAACGCGAAGCCCTGCGCGCCCAGGCCGCCTTCTACGCCTCGACCCCCTCATACCGCGTCGTCCTCGAAGCGCACGGCTGGGAGGAGGCCGGAGAGCGGCTCTCGGCCCTCGCCAGAGAGAAGAAATGGAACGAAATGCCATCGCTCGTCACGGACGAGATGCTCTCAGCCTTCGCTGTCGAGGCCGCCCCGGACGAGATTGGAGCGAAGCTCAAAGAGCGATACGGAGGGATCGTGGACCGCGTATCGCTCTATTTGCCGTTTGTGCCCGGCGAGCGGGAAGATTTCTGGCGCGAGGCCATAGAGACGGTGCATGACGGTTGATAGACTCTCTCAATTATGAGCAACACTAAAATGCAAAACACGAAAGCGGAGACTAACCTTTGAGCGAAGAGACCGGGGCGACGGGTCCCGGAGACGGCAGCAAGCCCAACAAAGGAAACCTCACCGTCGCGCAGCGACGCCACTACGGCGTGCTCGACACGGAGCAGGCGAAGAGAATAGCTTCGGCGCGTCTGGCAGGCATGGAGTTGGACCGCGTCACCAGGTTTGGTTTGCCCGAGGTTGACGACCGATACCACATCTGGCGGGTTCCGGTGCTGGACGTCGCCGGTCAGCGTCTCGGCGAGGTGGTCATAGACGCGCGCACGAGCATCGTGGACCCGAAGCGAAGCACCGGCGCGGAGCAGATGGAAGCTCGCTTGCTCAAGCGGGACGATACGAAAGAACGCCGGGCCAAGACGCGGGCAAACAAAGGGAACCCTGGAGGCAATCGTCACAACCTCAGGAACACCATCGCGCTGGGCGAAGCCGCCGACGTTTCAGAGGACCTCCCGCCGGGGTCCGTTGACCTCATATTCACCTCTCCCCCTTACTACAACGCCCGCGTCGAGTACAGGGACTACACCTCCTACGAGGAGTACCTTGAAGCCATGCGTCTGGTCATCCGCGCCTGTCACAGGGTGCTGGCCGAAGGACGTTTCTTCGTAATGAACGTATCGCCCGTGCTGGTCAGGCGAGCCAACCGCGCCGAAGCGTCGAGGAGGATCGCGGTGCCGTTCGACATGCACGCCATCTTTTCCTCGGAGGGCTTCGATTTCGTGGACGACATCCATTGGATAAAGCCGGAGGGCGCGGGCTGGGCCACGGGCCGAGGCAGACGTTTCGCCGCCGACAGGAACCCGTTGCAGTACAAGCCGGTCCCCATCACCGAATACGTGCTGGTTTACAGGAAACATACGGATCGGCTCATAGACTGGAACATACGCTTTCATCCCGATGCGAATAAGGTCGCCGCCTCGAAGATTCGGGACGGCTACGAGACGACAAACCTGTGGAAGATAAAGCCTCGTCACAGTCAGAAGCATCCGGCGGTCTTTCCACTGGAATTGGCCTCGCGGGTTGTCGAGTATTACTCCTTTGTCGGCGATGTCGTTTTAGACCCGTTCGCCGGCATAGGCACTACTGGTCACGCGGCCGCATCTCTTGGGCGCAAGTTCGTCATGATCGAGGCTCAAGAGCAATACGTGAAGACGATGACGCAAGAGAGCCAGGGCTGGGGAGACGTGACAAAGAAGGATACCCTTTTCGTCAACACTCGTCCCGAGGCGGACAGGCTCTTCTGAGCAATGAGGCGCCGCTCTCGAAACCAGCCTTTGGAGTCGGAGGTCCGTCTTTTTCTCGATGCTCTACCCGAAACTGCTCGTCCGCTTCTCGAAAGCAGGAGCGGCGCGGACGTTGTGGAGGAGATCGGGCTGGAGGTTGTTCGAGGCGTCGTCCTCGACGTTATGCGCGGGGTCAATATCCGGGATTCGACCGAGCCTCTCACGCGGCGTAGGATCGCCTTGCTGAACGCAGCGATGATAGCCCAATATGCGTCCGTTCCTGGTACAGCGACTTCGGTAGCGTCGCTCGCCGAATCCGTCGCGGCGGCCCTCGAGGGCTCACGGCTCGGGAGAGGTGAGGAGTGGATGCTCAACTGGTCCCTCGGACTAACGGAAAAGGCGGTCCAGAACGTCTTGAGAGACGATCATCTCGGACTCGCCGGTTACACCGACCGCTTCTTGAACACATTGCGAGAGACGGCCGAGACGGCCAGGGAAAGCTTCGGCGAACTGACCGGCACCCTCAAGGTCGGAAACAAAGAGGTTCCTCTCGATTGGTTCTTCCTTCTCTACCTGGCTACGAGCATAGGGTCTCAAACTCTCACCATACGCGGTTCGGAGAAGTCACTGTACGGGAAATTGTTTGAGAAGCTCGTGCTGGGATCGGTGCTGCACGTTTTGGGCTTCGAGTTCCAGTCCGGTGGCCCAATAGACGTTTCAAAGAGGCAATTTTGGATGTCCACGACCGAAAAACGCGAGAGCGACGCAACCTTGCTGATGACGCCAGGCAAGGGAATATACTTCGACATCGGGTTCATCGGAAGAGGCAACCCGGAGATAATTCTCGACAAAGTCAGCCGATTCGAGCGCACGGCACAGTTTGCCGAGCGGGAGCACGACATGGTCACGTTCATCATCGTGGATAGGATCGGCGCACGCAGCCGGGTGGAGGAGCTTGCGGATCGGATAGACGGCACCGTGATCCAGATGTCACTCAGCTATTGGCCCCAACTTCTGGCCCAGCGCTTGCGCCAGCGTTTCGACGATTACCGGCACGAGATTCTGGACGCGGAGCACGAGCAGGTGGACCGGATACTCGAAACTCGGCTGGCGACAGCCCCCATCGAAGACCTGTTGCATAAAGCTGCCATCGCCGAACAGGAAGAGAGCACTTGAGAGAACGCCACGGCGGACTCGGATAGTCGAGGAGGTGCATTGAGCGCAAGTTCGGTCATCAAGACGGCGGATCTCTGCGACCATTTCGCCGACAGCGTGCGGGTCTGCGAACCCATGTTCTCATCCTACGGATCGGTGTCGAGTTTCCACGGCCCCATCTCCACGGTACGGGTATACGAAGACAACGTGCTCGTCAGGGAGGCGCTGGAAGACCTGGCGCCGGGGCGTGTCCTGGTGGTGGACGGTGGAGGCTCCAGGCGATGCGCCCTCGTGGGAGACAGGCTCGCGGAGATCGCCGCGTCCAGGGGGCTTACCGGGGTCATCGTCAACGGCTGCGTCCGCGACTCCCGCGAACTTGCGGGGATAGACGTTGGCGTCCTGGCGCTTGCGAGCCATCCGCTGAGGAGCCGGAAGGAAGGTGAGGGGATCAGGGACGTGCCCGTGGAGTTCGGCGGCGTAACGTGGACGCCGGACCACTACGTCTACGTGGACGAGGATGGGATCGTCGTGTCTGATGGCAAACTCCACGATACGAGCCGGGCATAAAGCCAATCCCCAACCCGGAAACCGCTGTTTTCGCACCACGGCGTCTTCTTGTATAGTCAACGTATCTCATTCAGGAACGGAGGTCGCGCGGAGTGACGAACAGGCGCCACGCACAGGCGAGATCGGTGGAAGGACGGCCTGGCTTCGAGATCGTCACAGATCATCCGGAAGAGTACATGATCGTATTCGAGGCGATCCCCGAGGGCGACGCCGGGGAAGAATACCTCGAAATAGCCGCCGAGATGAACGAGCTGGTCGAAAAGCAAGACGGCTTTATAGAGATAGACCGGGCGCGTTCCGTCTACCACGAAGGCCGCCTGTTCTCCGTGAGCCGATGGGAATCCGAGGAGGCCATAGACAACTGGTACGCGAACAACTCCCACCAGGCGGCCCAGAAGATGGGCCGGGAGCGGCTGTTCAAGTCCTTCCGCATCAGCCGCGTGAAGGTGCTGAAGACCATGCAGATGAACTGGCCGGCTCCCGCGGAAGTAAAATCATGATGCCGTAGAGTCTCGCCGTGCCTGGTTGCGTAGACAAGAGATCTCCGCGAGATGATAGGCTCCTACACCATTACTCATACTACGAGATGAAGGGAGACTCGGATGAAGGTGCTGGTAACGGGTTCGGGGGGCAAGGTAGGAAGGGCAACGGTCGCGGCGCTTACGCAGGCGGGCCACGAGGTGCGGGCCACGGACCTCTTCCCACCGGTGTTCGAGCGTCCCGACGACGATGCACCAGAGTACATCCAGGCTGATGTCACCGACGCGGGCGACATGTTCGCCGTGGTGCGGGGTATGGACGCCGTGGTCCATGCGGCGGCGCTTCCGGAGCCCACCAAAAACCCCCCGCACGTGGTGTTTCAGAACAACCTCATGGGCGTCTTCAACACGCTTGAGGCGGCCATCCGCTTCGGTGTGAAGCGGTTCGTGAATATCTCCAGCGAGACCGTTCCTGGTTTCTTCTTCCCTGAGAGGGAATTCCTGCCAGATTACGTGCCGGTTGACGAGGAACATCCGATCCGCCCTCAGGACCCTTACGCGACCGCCAAACACTTCGGTGAGCAGTTGATGGACGCGGCGGTGAGGAGAAGCGATATCCGGGCAATCTCTATACGTCCATGCTGGGTGCAGCACGAGGGCAACTACGAGCGCAACCTCGGGCCGCAGGTTAGGGACGCCTCCGTCCTCTCTCCCAACTTCTGGAGCTACATAGACGTGTATGACCTGGCCGATGGGATCACGCTCGCCGCGGAATCGGACCTTCCGGGACACGAAGTCTTCTACATAGCCTCCCCCGACAACGTGGGTAGCCGCCCGTTCGAGGAGACCGTGCGTCGGTACTACAGCGACAAGGTCGAAGTCAAGAAGCCTCTATCCCGTGAGGACGCTTCGGGTATCTCTTGCGCGAAGGCCGAGAGGATGCTCGGATACGCTCCGAAACGTTCGTGGAAGGATTACCTGGACGAGGACGGCCACGCGAAGCCTGGCGTGAAGGGGCTGTTCTCTGACGGTTGATAAGTTCGCGTCTTGTCGGGAGATCGGGAGCTGGGAAGCAAGATCTCGACTCCCGAGTATCACTGGTGAAGTCTTCGTTCTTGCTTATAGCTGACGGCTGAATGCGGAAACTAGCGTTCCTCGAAAGGGTTGTGGACGGATTCAGGGGGCGAGGACTCCACGGTGATCACACGGTATCCGGCCTCTTTCAGGGTACGCACAATCCCATCGGGGTTCCTGGTCTCCAGACGCAGCACGATGGCGCGATAGGTCTCGCGGCTCGCCGGGGCGACGAAAGCGCCTGCGATGTTGACGTGGCGGTCCCGGATCACATCGGTCAGGTTCGCAAGCTGGCCCGGTTCATTGGGGACCTCGACCTCGACCCAGCTCCCGGACCCATGCGCCCCGACGAGCTCTATGAGGGTACGCATCATGTCAGATGAGGTGACGATACCAACCAGCTCGTCCCCGTCCACCACTGGGAGGCAGCCGATCTTGCGGTCGTAGATCATGCGCGCCGCGTGATCTATGGTGTCGAAGGGGCTGATGGTTACGAGGTCCCGGGTCATCATCTCCCCGACCCGCACCCATCTCAAAGTGTCGGCCTCGCGGTCTCCACCCGGCGGGCTCACGTCCCTGAGGTCGCGATCGGAGACCAGCCCGGCCAGCCGACCATCGTCAACGACCGGAAGGTGGCGTATCTTGTGCTCCCGGCAGAGAGCCCACGCCTCCGCCGCGCTCGCCCCAGGTCCCAGCGTGATGACCTCCCGTGTCATGGAATCTCTCACCCGCAGCATCCACACCCTCCTGACTCGCCCATCGAACCTCCGGCAGCTTAACATCCACCCGAGAATTGCGCCCGGATCACCGGAAGTAGCGGCGTTATCTAGCCGACGATGGGACCGTCGGTGTGCTGCTTGCCGCCAGGTGGGACGAGCTCGTAGAGGACGCCTTGCTCCACGCGGACTATGCCGATGCCTGCGTCGCGGAGGTTGCTCGGGCCGGCGCTCTCCTGGTCCAGGATGTAGACGGGTCCCTCTTTAGCTGCCTCCTTCACGGTGCTAACGCCCGTGTAGTCGTTGGCGCCGTAGCGGAGGTTGGTGTCCACGTTGTCTATATCGTCGGGCCACACGATGTCTGTGAAGCGGATACGTGATGGATACCACGGGTCTATGATCCGGAGATCCCGCCTCCGCTCTTCGACGAGGACCATGTACCACAGAGTACTCCGGTGGTGCAGGATGGTGGAGTTCGGCAGAGCGTCTTCGGCGACGGTCTCGATGATCTCACGCCCCCGGTAGTCCTCGCTGCGGTCATTCGTGGTGAAGGAAGACGGCGCGCCCAGGAGCGGGACCAGCAGCAGCGCCACCGAGGCCATGACCAGAATCGCCGTCCCGGCTGGCCGCGGCAATCGCCCGGCCAGGTCCTCCACCGTCTGGGCCAGAGCGCCGACGCCGACCGCCAGCATCAATGAGACCATCATGTAGGTGGGGATGAAGTACAGAAGGGCGTCGTAGATACGGTACTCGATGCCGTAGACCAGCCATCCCAGGAAGAGAAACCCGAGAAGCGCCGCGCCAGCCCGGTCGCGGAAGAGCATATATGAGAAGCCGACCATCGCGATCATCACGAGAACCCAGTGGAGGTTCTCGAAGAGGTGTCCACCGTAGAAGATGAACCGGCCGGGGATCTCCGCCGGCCCGTAGGCGAACATGTTGCCCTGATGCCCTGAGCCGCTCACCAGATACCAGAAGCGGTCGAAGGTGATCGGATCTCCCTCGTTCATTGGTGGGTTCATCAATGCCCGCAACGGCAGGTACACGTATGGCACGAGGCCCAGAATGAACAGCCCCGCGCCCTTGAGGGCGAGCTTCCAGTCAAGGAGCCGGCTCCGGTCCACGATCCCCACGAACAGGAACGCGGCAGGCAACACCAACCCGCTGGTGACGTGGTTGGTCAGGGCGAATCCCATCAGGAACGAGGCGAGGAGGAGGTAGCGGTCCCTGCGGCCCTCGCGCCAGAGGAGGAGGCAGACTATGGGGGCCATGATCAGGAACGTGTTCAACGTGTAGACCTCGGCGATCACCGCCTGACTCCAGAGCGTGGTCCCGAGCCCGAACGCAAGAGCCCCCACCGCCGCCGCGACCACCCGCCCACTCAACAACAACCCGGCCCGGTACACGAGCAACACGGCCCCAGCAGCATATACGGTGGAGGCGAGGTTGGTCCGGTACGCCGGGTCCCCGAACGGGAGATAGGTAAACAGATGCGTCAGCATGGCCCACGTGGGCTCCCCGGTCCCACCGGGGATGCCGAGCACGATAGCCTGCGTCGAAAGCATCGCCGAGTCAAGCAGCACGGGCCGGTCGTAATAGAGGATGGTCGGCGCGAGCGTCAGCACGTACAACACGAAAACGAGCAGCGTCACCCCGGCCCCGGCCAGCACCGCGAGGCGCGTGCCGGCGCGCGCCTGGCGGCGCTGCTTCTTGTCCTGGGGGACACCATCTTTGGGGACCGGCTCCACGGGCGAAAAGCGTATCACAGAGCAAGGTCCGTGGGCTACCAGGAAATCCCGGCAGGGCGAGCCTTTATCCCCAGACTCGTCCGGCGGTCTCGACTATCGCGCGGAGCTTGCGCTCCTCGTCTTCGACGGAGATGGCGTTGCCGACCACGGAGGTCGAGAAACCGCACTGCGGGCTCAGGGCCAGACGCTCCAGCGGGACGAACCGCGAAGCCTCGCGGATGCGGGCCTCCAACTCCCCAGGCGTCTCCCTCCTGGGGGTCTTGGTCGTCACCAGACCGAGGACGGCGACCTTTTCTTCCGGTACGTGGACGAGGGGCTCGAAGCCGCCGGAACGCGCGTCGTCGTACTCGAGCATCAGCCGCTCGGCCTTGACGCCGCCGAAGATGCGGCGGGCGAGCGGCTCGTAGGAGCCGGAGACGAGCCAGCGGCTCCCCTGGTTGCCCCGGCACAGATGGAAGGCGAACGTGACACCGGGATGGTCTCCGATGACGTGGTTGTCCAGCTCGATGCCTCGGGAGAGCCAACGATCCAGATCCCAACCCCGCTGCTCGTAGAAACGGCGGGTTCCTTCGTCTAGCAGCAATGGGTAATGGGGGGCGTCGAGCTGGAGGTAGGTGGCGCCGAGCCGTACCAGTTCCTCGACCTCTTCCCTCAGTATCTCCGCCACGTCCTCCAGGAACTCGTCGAGCGTGGTATACGCCTCACGCGAAAGCTCCGGCGACCACAGGTTGGCGTAGAGTGACGGGCTCGGCAGCGTGATCTTGACGGTCTTGCCGGTGCGGGCGCGGGCGTAGACGAACTCTTCCACGGAGAGGTGCCGCTTGCGGCGGAGCCTTCCGACGACGCCCAGGGTCTCCGGGCGCTCGACGCTCGTGTCCCCCACAGACTCGTCGCCATGCCACTCGCCCCAGAGCCAGGCGTCCATGGTGCGTCCGCCAAAGCCTTCCACGGCCTCGACGAGCTGGCTCTGGAACGACTCGCGGCGCATCTCGCCGTCGGTGACTACGTCGAGCCCTGCCCGTTCCTGCAACGAGATGGCGGCGTCCACCGCCCGGTCTTCGATCCGCTTGAACTCCGAGGCGGAGATGTTCCCCGCCACCAGTCGCTCGCGGGCTTCGAGGAGTTCCGGCGGTCGGAGAAGGCTCCCGACTACGTCGGCATGAGGATGGGTCACGTATTTTCCTTTCCCAGCCGGATGACCTCGTAGAGCAGGGTGTCTTCGTCAACCGGGATCAGGTCCAGGCCCACCCTCCTGTACAGAGACCGGCTGTCCTCGACGCCCATGTAGTAAGGGGTGGTGTTCTCACCGGGGAGGAGAAGGTAGACAGGTCCATCCTCCAGGGCCGTCTTTGCCTCCGGAATCCCTTTGAACCGCGGTGGTCCGGCGTTCTTCTCCAGGTAGTTGATGAGGGTGAGGTCTTCGCGGCGGTCATCTACCAGGATCATGTAGTAGAGCGGGCTGCGGTGGTGCAGCACGGTCGCGTTCGGCTCCGTCTCTCGCGCCACGGCGTCCATCATCCTCCGGCCCTCGTAGTCCCCGCTGCGGTCAACCGCAGCGTAAGTATCCGTAAACCCCGGCAGGGGCAGGACGAGCATCGCCACCGAGAGCAGAACCAGGGTCCCCACGCGAACCACGGACGGTAGCCTCTCCGAGAGTCCGTCCACGGCATCTAGCAGGGCGCCGAACCCTACCGCCATGAAGACGCCGAGGACCAGGTAGGTCGGGATGAAGTAGTACTGGATGTCCTCGATGTTGTACTCAAGGGCGTGGAAGAGCCAACCCAGGAAAAGAACGCCAAGCAGGATCGCGCCTGGGGCGTCGCGGTAGATCAGGTAGAAGACCCCAAGCAACGCGACGAGCACGAGCGCGACGTTGAACTGGCCGAGGTTTCCGTACAGGTAGTCCAGATACATCGAGAACCGTTCCGGCAACTCCGATGGACCGAACGCCCACATCCTCCCTTTCCAGGCTCCACCCGAGACCAGGTTGTAGAAGCCGTAAAAAGTATCGGGCGGATACTTGGCGATCTTGGGCTGGTCCCAGGTCCAGCCAGCGGGCAGATAGTCCATCGAGGCCCGGATCGGCAAGAAAATGTAAGGCAGCAGACCCAGGATGAAAAGTCCCGCCGCCTTCAAGACGAGCCCGGCCTCCAACAACTTCCCCGGCTCCACCGCGAGCACGAAGAGCAGGCCGGCCGGGATGAGCATCCCGCTCGTGATGTGGTGCGTCAGCGAGAGGCCGCACAGAAATGCGGCGAGCAGGAGGTAGCGATCCCGGCGGGTCCGGCGCCAGAGTAGAAACACGAAGATGGTGGCCGCCGCGAAGAGGGCGTTCAATGTATAGACCTCGGCGATAACGGCCTGGCTCCAGAAGATGCGGCTGATCCCGAAGGCCAGGGCTCCGGCCGCGGCGGCTACCGGACGACCGGTGAGCAAGTATCCGATCAGGTACACGAAAAGCACGGCCAGCGTGGCGTATACCGCCGAGGCCAGGTTGACGCGATAGGCTTCGTCTCCGACCGGCAGGTAGGTAAAGAGCTTGCCGAGCATCACGTAGGTCGGGTAGCCGGTGTAGTCAGGGATGCCTAGCACATATGACTTCACCTGCAGCACGGCGGAGTCCCGCAGGACGGGCAACTCGTAGTACAGGATCGTCGGGGCCAGCGTCAGCAGGTACAGGATAAAGGATAGCAAGCAGACGCCCGCCCCTGCCAGAGCCGGGAGCAAACCTCGCTGTTTTCCAGACTTTTCGAAGATCGGCCGCATAGCCAAATGGAAGCGTACCACAGCCCATGCTCCGCTTATGCAAAGCCCGCCGCGAACGGTTTATACGGAACCTGGTCCATCGCCTCGTGTCTTATCCTGGGCGGGAGCCGAGTGGCGATGTCTCGTCTTTCGACCCCCAAATCACGGACGTAGCGAACCCTTCAACCGGATTCCGCATGGGAACCCGGTCTCACTTCAGGCCACGCGCTCCACGCAGCGTTCGTCGTCGTTGCCGGGGCGGTTGACGAAGCGGCTGACCGGATATGCCTCCAGGGCGTCGTCAGGGTACGGAACGAGCAGCGCCGCGAGGGGGTCCTTCTCATCGAAATCCGGGTCGAGCCACATATCGTGGTCTTCGAAAGGCAGGATCACGGGCATCCGGTGATGGACCTCGCCAACCACTTCATTGGCCTCCGTGGTGAGGATGGCGCAGGAGCGAACCGTCCCGCCATCAGGGTCTTTCCAACTCTCCCACAACCCGGCGAAGGCGAAGGGCTCTCCGTCCTTCATGCGGAAATGGTAAGGCTGCTTGCCGCCTTCTTCCTTCTTCCACTCGTAGAAGCCGTCGGCTGGTATCAGGCAGCGGCGCTCCTTGAAGGCGCGCCTGAAGGACGGTTTGGATGGGGCGGTCTCGGCGCGGGCGTTGATCATGCGGTAGCCGATACCGGGGTCGTCGGCCCAGGATGGGATCAAACCCCACCGCAACATCTCAAGCCGCCGCCCATCTCCACCGGCGTCACCCACCACCGCCGGAACCTCCCGGCCTGGCGCGACGTTGTAGCTAGGCGACAACTCCGGCAGGGAGCCGCCCACGCCGAATTTCTCACCCAGTGTCTCATTCCTTACCGAAAGGGTGTACCGTCCGCACATCTGTTCCGCTCCCTCCACCAGAGAATGCTCTTCCGGTAATTTTACCGGGACTGGCGGTCATTCCCCACGGTAGATTAGTCCAGGTCTACCTTCCCGAGAACCTGCGAAGACGCTCCCGCCAGCGGCTCTCCACGGACCCGGCCAGCTCGGCCCCGAGTCCGGCCTCGACCTCCCTCCTCAAAGGCCCGAGTTCCCGGGTCACCCGGCGCGCGATGTCCGCCCTGGCGCGCGCGTAGCCTCTGGTCTGCACGTCCCTGGCAAGCTCTTCGAAAAGTTGCCCGGCTCTCTCCATGAATGCTTCGACCTTCTTCCGGGTCTCCTGCTCGAACCACATCGAACGCGGGAGGTACTGGTTGGAGAGGTCGGCGAGCGAGCGCGACACCTGCTCTTTGCGGCGTTCCTGCTCCTCCTCATCGCTCACGTCGTATAGCGAGCCCCAGGAGATCAAAGCTCGGTAAGGCCGCGCCAGAAGCTCCCGCATCTCCGCCACCACCCGCCGACGCCCGGTGTACGCGTTCTCTATCGCTCGCAAGATAATTCTCCTGAGCTATCGGATCAACGGCCCATCTGGAGACCGCCTTCACCTTACTACAAGACCGCGACACCTCCGTCAAGAGGAACGTGGAGCATCATGCGGCGAATATAGGGGCGGTGGGACTCGAACCCACACTCCTTTTCAGGAACCGGATTTTAAGTCCGTTGCGTCTGCCTGTTCCGCCACGCCCCCGGAGGTGTGCTTCGCCGGGAGTATAGCAGCCGGATTTACCCGTCCAGCCTGGTGCAGCAGCCAGCTTCCGGGTACGGCTTCTCCAGGCGTTCGAGGGTCCATTGGGCGACCGGATTGGGGATGGCGCCGGAGAGGTGAATGGCGGTGAAGGCGTGGAGGCACTTCACGTAGCCGCCCTCGCGGACGCCGGCGACCCGGCTACCGAAGCGGGCGTGGTGTTCCTCGTGGATGCTCTCCACCATCCTCTCGCCGACGGCATCTCCGGCTGCCCTCACCCCGCCGATGGACTCGACGCGCGCGATGGCCCTGTCAAGCGCCGGGCACGTCACCCAGAAGCTCGTCGGCATGCTCCGCTCTGGGACGTTCTCTATGACGCTCGGCAGCCCGAACGGACAGCGGGCGGCGACCCGGAACGGCTTCGGCTCGCGTCCGAGCTGGCGAGCCACCGCTTCGCGGTCTCGTCGCTGCGCTTTATGGGAGTCGGGAGTTGTCTGGTTTTCTCGACTCACTACTCACTACTCCCGCACGGGTTGACGGCTATTCCTTCGGGACGATGTAGACCTTTTCGCCGGGACGGACCATACCGTACCTCTCGCGGGCGGCGCGTTCTATGCCGGCGGGGGTGTGCAACTCTTCGGCGAGCCGCCGCTGGCCGTCGTTGTATTCCCGGGTCTCGGCCAGGTTGTGTTCGAGCCTGGAGACATCGTCCCGGCCTTCCAGTATCCCCTGCAATGGGGAGATATAAGAGGCGAGGAGGAGCCCGATGAACGCTGCGTACAGCACGGCGATCAACGGGCGGAGTAGAGACCTCGGCAGGCTCACCGGCTTCTACCTGTCCTCCCCGACGCTGTAGACCTCGAGCACGTTCGTCGAGCCAGGCAGCGAGCCAGCGACCCCGCCGGTCATGATGAGGCGGTCACCTTCCTCTATGTGACCGGCCTTCTCGGCGGCCTCGACGGCCCCGTGGAATCGCTCCTCCAGGGAACCGGCCTGCTCGCCCTTTATGGAGATGACACCCCACACGAGGGCGAGGCGGCTTACGGTCTCGTCTATGGGGCTAACGGCCAGTACCTTGTTCGGGGGGCGGAAACGGGCGACCCTGATCGCGGATAGCCCGGTCTGCGTGGAGGTCAGGATGGCCTGGGCCTCAAGCACTTCGGCGAGCTCGCAGGCCGCGTGCGTGAGGGCGTCGTAGCGGTCGCCGCGGCCCCACGAGGCCGAGGCGGAGATGTCCCGACCGTAGTTTATGGCGCCTTCGGCGGCGCGGCAGATGCGGTCCATCTCCTGGATGCTCTGCAAAGGATAGCGCCCGACCGCCGTCTCACCCGAGGTCATCACCGCGTCAGCCCGGTCGAAGATGGCGTTCGCCACATCGGAGACCTCGGCGCGGGTGGGACGGGGGTTGCGCATCATCGAGTCGAGCATCTGGGTAGCCACGATGACCGGCCTTCCGAGGCGGCGGCAGCGCGCGATCATGCGCTTCTGCTCGATTGGCACCTGCTCGGCGGAGAGTTCGACCGCCAGGTCTCCACGGGCCACCATGATCCCATCCGATGCGCGGATGATCTCCTCGATGTTGTCTATGGCCTCGTGCTTCTCGATCTTGGAGATGACCGGCGCGTCTCCGCCGAGCTCCTTGATCCGCTCCTTGAGTTCAAGAACCTCGTCGCCCGTGCGCACGAACGAGGTCGCAACCCAGTCGGGGTTGAGTTCCTTGATCCCGAACTCCAGATCCTCCAGGTCTTTCGGCGTGAGGCCCTTTATGGAGAGCGATGAATCCGGGAAGTTGAGTCCCTTGTGCGACGAAACCGGGCCGCCCTCGATGACCTCGCAGACGATGTCCCCGTCATCGTCGATGCGCTCAACCCGGAGGCCGAGGAGGCCGTCGTCTATGAGGAGGCGATGTCCCGGCTTCACATCCTCGGCGAGCCGGTCGTAGGTAGTGGCGAGCCGGCTGGCGTCCCCGACGAAGTCACCGGCGGCGATGGTCACCCGGTTGCCCTCATAGAGCTCCGTGCCGTCGGTCACGTCGCCGGTGCGGATCTTGGGCCCTTGCAAGTCCTGCATGATCGCCACGTTGCGTCCCCGCTCATGCGCCGCCTCCCGGATTATTCGGGCGTTCTCCAGGTGTACGCCGTGGTCGCCGTGGCTGAAGTTGAACCGTGCGCAGTCCACCCCGCAATTGACGAGGTCCCGTATCCGCTCCTCCGAGGAGGTCGCCGGTCCCAGCGTCGCGACTATCTTGGTCCGGCGCACGCTACGCCCCCTTCCCGAGCTTTGGGTTGAACGCTGACCGGCCAGGGTATATCGCCGAGCCACCCAGAGCCTCTTCGATGCGCAGGAGCTGGTTGTACTTCGCGACGCGCTCTCCGCGGGCCGGGGCGCCGGTCTTGATCTGCCCTGCGTTCACGGCGACGGCGAGGTCGGAGATCGTCGCGTCCTCCGTCTCGCCCGAGCGATGGCTGATCATGGTCGTATACCCGGACTTGTGCGCCAGGTCCATCGTCTCGAACGTCTCTGTGAGCGTGCCGATCTGGTTGACTTTTATAAGGATGGAGTTGCCGATGTTCTCATCTATCCCGCGCCGCAATATCTTCGGGTTGGTCACGAACAGATCATCCCCGACGAGCTGCACGCGGTCTCCGAGACGCTCGGTGAGCCTGGCCCACCCGTCCCAGTCATTCTCGTCGAGCCCGTCCTCGATGGAGATGATGGGATACTCGTCGCAGAGTCCCGCCCAGTAATCCACAAGCTCCTCACTCGACAGAATTTTGCCCTCGCCGGAGAGGTTGTACGAGCCGTTCTCATAAAACTCGGAGGCCGCCGGATCGAGGGCGAAGAATATCTGATCTCCTAAAGCGTACCCGCTGCGCTCGACGGCCTCCGAGATAAGGGCCAGCGCCGCGCCGTTGCTCTCCAGGTCAGGGGCGAAGCCCCCCTCGTCCCCGATGCCTCCCGAGAGACCCCGTTCCCCGAGCAACTTCTTCAGGCCCTGGTAGATCTCGGCGACCGAACGCAGCGCCTCGGCGTAGCTATCGAAGCCTGCCGGGACGACCATGAATTCCTGGAAGTCCACGTTGTTGGCCGCGTGCGCCCCGCCATTGAGGATGTTGGCGCACGGCACCGGCAGCGTGTGCGCCCCGGCCCCGCCCAGGTACCGGAAGAGGTCCAAATTCGCCGCGTCGGCGGCGGCTTTCGCGGCGGCGAGCGAGACGCCGAGCATGGCGTTCGCCCCCAGCCGGCCTTTGTTGTCCGTGCCGTCGGCTTCGATCATGGCGAGGTCGAGCGCCCGCTGGTCGGTGGCGTCCATCCCAAGTACGACCTCGGTGAGCTCGCCCTCCACGTTGCCCAACGCTTCGGTGACGCCCTTGCCTCCGTAACGCCCAGCATCGCCGTCACGCAACTCGACAGCCTCATTCTGGCCCGTGGAAGCCCCGGAAGGGACAGCCGCCCGGCCAAAAAAGCCCGTCGCGGTCTCAATCTCCACCTCGACCGTGGGGTTCCCTCTGGAGTCCAGAACTTCACGCCCGTGGACCGCGACGATCTGCGTCATCGGCAACATCCTCCCCATGTCATCCTCATAACATTCCTATGCAACCCGTAACTCTACGACGTCAACGAGCACGGCGCTACGGCAAGCGTACCGCAAAAACGCCTGGAGGAAACCGGAAGGGCCGCGAAAGCCCTTCCGGCAGGGCCGAACTTATTCTTCCGAAGGCTGCGGGGTAGACGAACCAGAAGGCTGTGGGGTGGGCGAACCGGAAGGTTGTGGGGAAGCCGAGCCCGAAGGCTGGGCTGAGGAAGGCTGGCTCGCGGGCATCTTCGGCGGCTCGTAGCCATTCAGGTACTTGACGTTGCGGTCCTTGATCTGGCCCTCTATCCACTGCTGGAACTTCGCGGACTCCTGCTGGGAGGAGAGCTGCTGGCGGATCTGACCCTCCGCCTCCGAGTACGGCGTGACCGACTCATCCCGGATGTCCGTGACCTCGATGAGATGGTATCCGAACTCGGTCTCGACGGG
>Ga0136617_10001989_pt1 | contig 18195 bp, 19 predicted proteins | sample AntDrymUQ3222106_2_FD_129672 | JGI IMG/M metagenome (GOLD analysis project Ga0136617, IMG submission 129672) | Polar desert sand microbial communities from Dry Valleys, Antarctica - metaG UQ322 (21.06) | ecosystem: Environmental > Terrestrial > Soil > Desert | place: Antarctica: Dry Valley... | reverse complement strand
GTGGCGTAGGCGCCGGCCGACTCGCGCTGCTCGGCGATGACCTCCTGCGCGGTGGCCGCGCGGGCGTTGTCTCCCAGGGCCGTGAAGCCCTGGACCATGAGGCTCGCCACGCGGTCGTCCGGGCGCTCGCCGGCCAGCTCGAGGTGGCGCTCCCACGCGCGGCCGGCCGCGCGCAGCTGGGCCTGGCCGCCCTCCGCGAAGGCGCCCTCCGCCTGGTCGAAGTTCTCGCCCGCGCTGGCGAGGTTGAAGCGGGCGCGGGCCACTGCCGCCCAGGCGGCCGCGTCCTCCGGGTTGGCGCGCGCCCTCGTGGTCGCTTCGCGCTCGATGCGCTCGAAGCGCGCCGCGCCCGTGTCGCCCGCGCCGCCGCCCTCCGACACCGCGTCGAGCAGCCCGCCCGGCATCGCTCCGCCGCCGCCGATGCCGAACAGCACCAGGCCGCCGCCCATCAGCAGGGCGAGCGAGACGAAGATCACCTTGACCACGCGGCGGCGGCCAGCGCCTCTGAGGTCGAAGAGCATCGCGGTCAGTCCTCCTCGTCCGGCTTGCGGCCGGGCAGGTCGATCTTCCCGGGCGAGAGGTCGAGGCGCCGCGGCTCGCTCGGCTCGCTCGGCTCGTAGGCGTCCTGCAGCGTCGCGACCGACGGCGCCGGCCGCTCGTCGGAACGCGGCCGCTCGTCGTCCTCGTCCTCGTCCTGGTAGATCTCGAAGCCGGGCAGGGGCCCCTCGACGTCGTCGCTCGCACGCGGCGCGACGTCCGTGCCGGGCCCGCCGCCACCGTCGTCGTCATGGTCGTCATCGCCCGGCTCGGACCCCGGCCCGCCGTCATCGTCGTCCTCCCCCTCGCGCGCGTCGCGCTTGGCGGCGCGCCGGTCGAGCACGGTGGCCATGAGGATCGAGACCTCGTAGAGCACCACCATCGGCGCCATCATCGTGAGCATGGTCACGGGGTCCTGGCCGGGGAGCAGGGCCGCCAGCACCGCCATGCCCAGGAATGCGTAGCGGCGTCCGTGGCGCAGCTGCGTCGTGGTCACGAGCCCCGTGCGCGTGATGGCGAGGATCCCGATCGGGAGCTGGAACAGGAAGCCCATGACCGCCAGGACCATGATCGCGAACTTGTAGTAGTCGCGCGCCTGGAGCAGGATGTCGTAGTTCTCGTCGTTGAAGTTCTGCAGGAAGTTGACCGCCGCGGGCAGCACGAGGTAGTAGGCGAACACCACCCCGCCCAGGAACAGGAACGGCACCATCAGCATCAGCGGCAGCGCGACCTTGCGCTCGCCCGGTGAGAAGGCCGGCAGGACGAACGAGTACATCTGGTAGAGCAGCAGCGGCATCGCAATCAGCAGCGCGGCGTAGGCGGCGACCCGCAGCGTCGCGGTGAAGGGCTCCCCCACGCCCAGGGTCACGGGCCGCTTGGGCGACGCGTTGGGGGTGGCCAGCTCGGTGGCCCGGGCGGTCCTCGCGAGGCGCTCCGCCTCGACCTTCAGCACGGCGTCGTCCGCCGCCGCGGGCGAGTCCGCCAGCGCCCGCGCCGTGCGCGCCGTGTCGCGCGAGAGCCGCTTGACGGCCTGCTGCCAGCACGAGGCCTGCTCGAACGGATCCTTGGAGGTGCCGCAGGTGCCGAAGGCGGTCAGCGTGAGCGGCCGGTTGATCAGCTTCAGGATCGTGTCGTCCTGCCACAGGCACAGCCCGAAGGCGATCGAGAAGGCGATGACGGAGATGACCACGCGATTGCGCAGCTCGTCGAGGTGCTCGACGAGCGACAGACGGTCTTCGTGCCCGATGGGCTTGAGGCGGGTGGCCATGGCGAAGCGGAGCGGCGGCGGGGGCGGGACGGAGGCGGAGCGGGACTCAGCGCCGCTCGCGCATGACCTCGCCGTCGACCGGCGCCTCCTCGCCCTCGGGACGTCCGAGGGCGGCGGCGGGCGGCGGTGAATCCTGCGCGTCCTCGTACTGGTCGCCGGTCCTGCTGGTGACGGACTCCTTGAATCCGCGCATGCCGTCGCCCAGCTGGCGGCCCAGCGCGGGCAGCCGCCTGCCGCCGAAGATCACGAGCACGATCACCAGGACGATGATCAGCTCGAGCGGGCCGAGGCCCGGAAGGAATCCGATGGTCATGACGTTCAAGAAGTGCACACCAGCAGTACGCGCAGCGTAGCGCCTGCGGATCCGTCGGATAAACGACGAGCCCCGCTCAAGTCCATGTCCGGGGGACCGATGTAGGGCGCAGACCCCATCGAGATTCCATGAGCCAGCCTTCCGAGAACTCCCATCACGTGCGCCGCGTCGTCCTTCCGTCCGGACGGGCCATCGAGGTCGTGTACTTCGAGAACCAGCCCACCGGCCGGGCCGCCCACGCCGCCCCCGTGCCGAGCCGCGAGCGGCTCGACCTGCACTGCTGCTCCGAGTGCGACAAGCAGCTGGTCTACCCCGTCGAGTGGGAGGAGTCCTCGCCCACGCACTGGGAGGTGCAGCTGCGCTGCCCCAACTGCGAGTGGAGCACCGTGGGCCTCTACGACCAGGAGACGGTCGACCGCTTCGACGAGGAGCTCGACCGCGGCACCGAGCTGCTGGTCCGCGACCTCAAGCGCCTCACCCGGGCCAACATGGAAGACGAGGTCGAGCGCTTCACCAGCGCGCTCGACTCCGACGCCATCTGGCCGATGGACTTCTAGGGCCGCGCAGGCCTAGGCGTACCGGTCGGCCACCGAGTCGGCCACCAGCTCCAGCGCGGCCTGCTGCGCCTCGCCCAGCGCGGGCAGCCCCGCCTTGGCGTCGGTGACCATGGCCAGCGCCTCCGCGCGCGCGGCCTCCAGCGCTCCCGTGGCCGCGATCGCGTCGCACACCGCCGCGGCCGCCGCGGGCGTGCCGATCGCGCGCAGGTCCAGCCGCCCAAGGGCGGGATCGCGCTCGCGCGCGAGGATCAGCGGCAGGGTCACGGTGCCGTCGAGCAGGTCGGTGCCGCGGTGCTTGCCCGTGCGCGCGGCGGGGCCCGAGACGTCGAGCACGTCGTCGAGCAGCTGGAAGGCGAGCCCGATGCGCCGGCCGAACTCCCCGAGGGCGTCGGCCGGCCCGCCGCCCTCCAGCCCGCCCAGGCGGCAGGCCGCCGCGAACAGCCGCGCCGTCTTGAGGTCGCAGCGGCGCAGGTAGCGCTCCCGCGTCGTGGCCGGGTCCCAGGCGTCCTCGCGCTGCAGCAGCTCGCCGTCGGCCAGCGCGGAGGAGGCGTCGGAGAGCACCCGCACCTCGTCGGCGCGCCCGTTGGCGGCCAGCTCGGCGAACGCGCGCGAGAACAGCAGGTCGCCCGTGGCCGTGGCGATCGCGCGGCCCGCGGTCGCCACCACCGTCGGGCGCCCGCGCCGCAGCGGCGCCGCGTCGAGCACGTCGTCGTGGACCAACGTGGCCGAGTGGATCAGCTCCACCGCCACCGCCGCGCGCAGCACGCCATGATCGGTGGCGTCCGGACCGGCCGACAGGAAGACCAGCAGCGGGCGCAGCCGCTTGCCGCCCGCCCGGATGGTCGCCCCGGCGTGGGCGGCCAGCACGTCGCCGTGCGAGGCGGCCAGTGCCTCCAGGCGCGCCTCCAGGCGCTCCATCAGGTCGGGCACGTGCGCGCCGCCGGCCTCGACCAGGGCGAGCACCTGGTCGGCGCTGCTCACAGCACGGTCCCGGCGTGCAGGGCGATGATCCCACCGGCGGTGAGGATCCAGCGCACGTCGTGGCAGCCGGCCGCCGCCAGCCGCGCGGCCAGGGCCTCGGGCCCCGGGAAGCGGCGGACCGAGCTGGGCAGGTAGGCGTAGGCGTCCGGATCGCCCGCCAGGCGCCCCAGCGCCGGCACCATCCGGTCGAACCAGAGCCCGAAGAAGGTCGACAGCGGCGGCCGCGCCGGCGTCGTGATCTCCAGCACCACCACGCGCCCGCCGGGGCGCACGACGCGCACCATCTCGGCCAGACCGCGGTCCAGGTCGCCGAAGTTGCGCGCGCCGAACCCGACCGTCGCGGCGTCGAACCCGTCGTCGGGATAGGGCAGCGCATGCGCGTCGGCCCACTCCCAGCGCAGGGCCGGGCCCTTGCGCCGGGCCAGGGCCAGCATCCCCTCCGAGAAGTCGGTGCCCACCACGGTGCCCGACGGCGCGACGCGGCGGGCCAGCTCGAGCGCCAGATCGCCGGTGCCCGTGGCCACGTCGAGCGCCGTGGCACCCGGCACCAGCCGCGCCAGGTCGGCGGCGCGCGCGCGCCAGCGGTGGTGCAGCCCGGCGGTCATGACCGAGTTCATGCGGTCGTAGACGCCTGCGATGCGGTCGAACATCGCGCGGACCTGCGCGTCCTCCAGAGTGCCCGTGCGGGCCTGCGCCGACCCCATGGCGGGGTGAGGCTACTCGGCGCCGCGCAGCGAGGCGAGGAAGTCGACCATGGCGGACTTCTTCTCGGGCGGCAGGCTCCTGAACGACGGCATCGGCGCCGTCGGGTTGTCCAGCGTGCGCGAGATCGCCGCCTTGGGCAGCACGTTGCCGACGTCGGTCAGGTTCGGCCCCAGCGTGCCGCCGTTGGCGCCGATCTTGTGGCAGGCCAGGCAGCCGGACTGGGCGGTGGCGAGCTTGCCCGCCTCGTACTGGGGCGCTACCTGCAGCTCGATCTCGTTCGGCGAGCCCGCCTCGGCGCCCAGGAAGGTCAGGTAGCCCATGGCGAAGATGACGAGGATGCCGGCCGCGGTGGCGATCGGCCGGCGCTCGGGCCGGCGCTCGGGGCTGCGGTCGATGAACGGCAGCAGGATCAGCAGGATCATGCAGATCGTCGGCACGCCGATCGTCGCCAGCGGCGTGAGCACGGCCGGCTTGATCACCCGCAGGACCTCGAAGAGGAAGAAGAAGTACCACTCGGGCCGGGGCACGTAGGTGGTCGTCGTCGGGTCGGCCTTGGGCCCCAGCTCGGCCCCCAGCACGATCGCCAGGACGATGATGGAGATCAGGACCACGACCGCCATCACGGAGTCCTTGGCGACCGCGTAGGGGAAGAACGGCTTCCCCTGCGACTTCAGGATCGAGTACTCCCGGAGGTAGAGCTCCTTCTCGCGCTGGTTCACGCTAGACCCGCTCCTCCGTCTGCCCGTCGTGGCTCTCGGCCTTGAGCCACGGCGGCGCCGTGGTGCCCAGCCGGGCGACGAGGTAGAGGTGCGCGCCGATCAAGGCCGCGAGGCCGCCCGGCACCAGCAGCATGTGGATCGCGTAGAAGCGCGAGAGCGTGGTCGAGCCGAACTCGGCGCCTCCGCGCAGGAAGTCCGACAGGAAGGGGCCGACGAGCGGGCCGGTGCCGTTGATGTTCACGCCCACGACCGTGGCCCAGTAGGAGCGCTGGTCGAACGGCAGCAGGTACCCGGTGAACGACATCAGGAAGGTGAGGATGAGCAGGACGACCCCGATCACCCAGTTGAGCTCGCGCGGGTACTTGTAGGCGCCGAAGAAGAACGTCCGCGCCATGTGCAGGCAGACCAGCACGACCATCACCGACGAGCCCCACTTGTGCATGCCGCGCACGAACTCGCCGAGGAACACCTCGTTGGTGATGTAGCGCGCCGACTCGTACGCGTGCGTGACCGACGGGTCGTAGTACATGGCCAGGAACACGCCCGTCACGGCCTGGGAGAGGAAGGCGAACAGCGACGCCGAGCCCAGCGTGTAGAACCAGTTCGTCCCCTTGGGGACCTTGCGGAACATCAGCCACCGCGCGCCGCCCGAGAGCGACGTGCGCTCGTCGATCCAGTCGACGGTGGCGATGCCCGCCTCCTTGGCCTGGTCGAGCGGCTTGACGCGCTCGGCCTCCCCGGGGCGCTTGGGCTTTCGCTGGAGGGCGGTCGGGAGGGGCGGAAGGGGTAGCTTCATGCCGTCAGTCCTTCTTGGGCGTGGAGAAGCGGCCGGGGTAGAGATACTGCCCGACGCCGTCGAGATCCTGCGCCGGGTCGCGGTAGGAGGGGAAGCGGCGGAACTCGGAGTTCACGGAGTAGCGCGGGCCGATCTCGACCTGGCCGTTGCGCACCCTGGTGTAGAAGCGGTCCAGCGGGCGCACGGGCGGGCCGCCCGAGACCTTGCCGCCGAAGTCGTAGACCCCGCCGTGACACGGGCACACGAAGCGCTGCGCGGCCTCGATGTAGCGCACGGGGCAGCCGAGGTGCATGCAGCGGGTGGAGACGGCGACGAACTGCTCGTCGTAGCCGGGCGGGTTGGGCGCCCGATCCAGCTCCTCGTTGCGGGCGCGCACGTACGCGGTGGTCTTGCCCACCTGCCCGACGCCGGCCACCGCGGTGATGGTGCGCGGCACGTAGGTGTCGTCCGGGAAGTCCGCCGGGGTCCCGACCGCCTCCCAGATCGCCTTGGGACGGTCGAACAGGGCCGAGCCGGCGGCGAAGCCGAGCGCCGGCAGCGCGAACGCGGCCACGGCGATCCCGCCCGCCCCGTGGGCCGTGGCCGTCATCAGCCGGCGGCGGGTGACCGTCTCGCCCTCGAAGGCGCCCGGCATCCCACGGTCGGCCGTGTACTTGCTCTTCGGGTCCTTGCGTCCGTCGGCCATGGCTCTGGGAGGAGAACTGTATCGCCGCACCGCGCGCGGAGGCGCACTCCTGGCGCCCGCGGGGGCACCGCGTTCAGGGGGTGGGCGCGGCGGCGCGCAGGCGCCCCGTGGCCCCCGGCTCGCCGGCGCGCGCCGCGGCCTTGGCGGCGGCGTGTCCGGGGGCGCCGCCGTGGCCCACGGCGGCGGCGCCCGCCGCCCACGCCGCGGCCGCGCGCTCGGCGTCCCCCTCCGCGTGCGCCTGGGCCGCGAGCGAGATCACGTCGGCCAGCTCGCCGACCGCCTCGAGGTCGCCCAGCTCGGCCAGCCGGGCCAGCCCGAGCGCGTAGAGCCGGTCGCCGGCCAGCAGGGCGAGGTCGGGGTCCGCGGGTCGCACCACGCGGCCGGTGCCGTAGTGCTGGAGATAGCCCTCGACGATCGCCTCGACCAGCAGCGCATACTCCCGCTCGCGCCCGGCGGCGCGCGGCCCGGCGGCGGCCGTGGCGCCCAGGGCGGCGGCTCCGTCGGCGGACTCGGCCACCGTGCCCGCCAGCAGGCCGCCGCCGGCGCGGACCGCGGTGGCGAGGTCGGCCAGCGTGCTCACGCGATCTCCGCGAATGCGGCGGCGGCCGCGTCGAGCGTGTGTGCGACGTGCTCGGGCGTGTGGGCGAGCGACGGGAACCAGGCCTCGAACTGCGATGGCGGCGGATAGACCCCGCGCGCCAGCAGGGCGCGGCACCAGGCCGCGTGGGCCTCCAGGTCGCACGCCGCGGCACCGGCGTAGTCGCGCACGGGCGCGGCCGAGAAGAACACCGTCAGCAGGCCGGGCGCCCAGCTCACCTGCACCGGCCGGTCGCCCGCGGCGGCGCGCAGCCCGTCGGCCAGCGTCTCCGTGACGGCGGCGAGGCGCAAGTAGGCGTCCTCGTCGAGCTGGGCCAGCGCGGCGCGGCCGGCCGCTACGGCGAGCGGGTTCCCGCTCAGGGTGCCGGCCTGGTAGACGTCGCCGGCCGGCGCGATCCGCTCCATCAGCTCGACCGAGCCGCCGTAGGCGGCGGCCGGCAGCCCGCCCCCGATCACCTTGCCCATCACGGTCAGGTCCGGGATGACACCGGTCAGCTCCTGCGCGCCGCCCGCGGAGACGCGGAAGCCGGTGATCACCTCGTCGAACACGAGCAGCGCGCCGTGCTCGCTCGCGAGCGCCCGCAGCGCCTCCAGGAAGCCCGGCTCGGGCAGGACGAGGCCCATGTTGGCCGGATAGGGCTCGACCAGCAGGGCCGCGACGTCGTGGCGCACGAGCGCCGCGCGCACCGCGTCGACGTCGTTCCACGGCACCACCACGGTGGCCGCGGTGGCGGCGGCCGGCACGCCGGGGGAGGCGGGGATGCCCTGCGTGGCCAGCCCGGAGCCGGCCTCGGCCAGGAGCCCGTCGACGTGACCGTGGTAGGCACCGGCGAACTTGACCAGCGACTCGCGCCCGGTGGCGGCGCGCGCGAGCCGGATCGCGCTCATGGCCGCCTCGGTGCCCGACGAGGTCATGCGCAGCATGTCGACGCCGGGCATCCGCCGGGCCACCAGCTCGGCCAGCTCCACCTCACCGGCGGTCGGGGCGCCGAACGTCGTGCCCGCGGCGGCGGCCTCGGCGATCGCGGCGAGCACCGCCGGGTGCGCGTGGCCCAGGATCAGCGGCCCCCAGGAGCACACGTAGTCGACGTAGGTGTTGCCGTCGACGTCGGTCAGCTCGGCACCCTGCGCGCGGTCCACGAAGAGCGGATCGCGCCCGATGGCGCGCATCGCGCGGACGGGCGAGTTGACCCCGCCGGGGAGCACGTGCACGGCGCGGCGGTACAGCTCGGCCGAGCGCGCGTCGGAGACCGACGTGCTCAGCGGGCGTGCTCCTCGTCCCAGCGCCGGTGCTCGCCGGTGAAGTAGAGCATGCGGATCTTCTTGAACTCGGTGCTCGAGTACAGGGTCTCGCGGTGCGTTATCGACGTGGCTGCAGCGAGCGCGTCCAGGACGGCGTCGCACTCCGCCTTGGAGCGCCCGTGGGCCATGGTGAACACGGAGTAGGGCCAGTCGGCGTACGTCGGGCGCTGATAGCAGTGCGAGATGCCGCGGAAGGCGGCCATGCGCCGGCCCGTGGGGAGGATCTCGGGCTCCGGCACCGCCCAGACGCCCATGCCGTTGGCCGAGAAGCCGGCGCGGCGGTGGTAGAGGATGGCGGCCACGCGCCGCAGGCCGCCGCGCTCGCGTAGGGACTCGAGCCGCTCGAGCACTGTCCCGACCGGGAGGCCGAGGCGCTCGGCGGCCGGCGCGAAGGGCTCGGGCGTCACCGGCATCGGGCCCTGGGTGGCGCGCACGGTGGCGACGTCCTGCACCGAGAGCGCGATCGGCTCGAGCTCGAGCGGCTCGACCGCCTCGCCCTGGGTGGCGAGCGCCTCGGTGTCGCCCTGCATCTCCAGGTCCATCCGGATCTTGAACAGCTTGAGCGTCGGCAGCTGGCGGACCGACTCGGCGCCGGTCCGCTCCGCCATCACGTCGAGCGTCCCCTGCAGCCCGAGGGCCGAGTCGGGCTCCACCGCGATCGTGAACCACAGGTTGAACTCGTGGTCGCGCAGGTAGTTGTGGGTGACGCCCGGGTGGGTGTTGATGAACTGGGCCGCGCGGTGCGGGAAGGCGGGGTCGACCTTGGCGGCGACGAGCATCGACTGATAGCCGAAGGCGCGCGTGTCGAAGATCGGGGTCAGCTCGCGGATGATGCGCTTGTCGAGCAGATAGGCCGTGCGCTCGAGCACCTCGGCCTCGGTCAGCTGCGCCAGCGCGGCGATCCGCGCGAACGGGCGCGGCTCGAGCGGGAACGAGCCCTGCAGCAGGTTGAGCAGCTGCTTGTCGACATCGTCGAGCGGGACGGCCGAGCCGCCCCGCCGCGTCCGAATTTTCGCCCTCGGTCCTCGCAAGCTCGGATCTCCGGGCGACGTTACGCGGTCAGCCACTCCGCCGCGTCCTTCGCGTGATAGGTGATGACGATGTCGGCGCCGGCGCGGCGGATGCCGGTGAGCGCCTCCAGCACCGCGGCGCGCTCGTCGAGCAGCCCCGCGGCGGCGGCGGCCTTGACCATGGCGTACTCGCCCGAGACGTTGTAGGCCGCCACCGGCAGGTTGGTCGCGTCCTTGACGCGGCGGATCACGTCGAGGTAGGCCAGCGCCGGCTTGACCATGATCACGTCGGCGCCCTCGGCGGCGTCGAGCTCCGCCTCGCGCACGCCCTCCAGGGCGTTGGCGGGGTCCATCTGGTAGCCGCGCCGGTCGCCCTGCCGGGGCGCCGAGCCGGCCGCCTCGCGGAACGGGCCGTAGAAGGCCGAGGCGTACTTGGCCGAATAGGCCATGATCGGGGTCTCGGCCAGCCCGTGGTCGTCGAGTGCGGCGCGCAGCGCGCCGACCCGGCCGTCCATCATGTCGCTCGGGGCCACCAGGTCGGCGCCCGCCTCGGCCTGGGAGACCGCCGTGCGAGCCAGCAGCTCCAGCGTCGCGTCGTTGTCGACCACGCCGTCGTCTCGCAGCACGCCGCAGTGCCCGTGGCTGGTGTACTCGCACAGGCACAGGTCGCAGATGACGAGCAGGTCGGGGTGCGCCGCCTTGATCGCGCGGGTGGCGAGCTGCACGATCCCCTCGTCGTCCCAGGCGCCCGAGCCCAGCTCGTCCTTGGCGGCGGGCAGGCCGAACAGCAGCACCGCGGGGATGCCGCGCGCGGCCACCTCGCCGGCCTCCTGCACCGCGGCCGAGATCGAGAGGTGGTCGATCCCCGGCAGGCTGGCGATCGGCTCGCGCCCCTCGGCGCCGTGGCGCACGAACAGCGGCTGCACCAGGTGCGCCGGGGTCAGCTCGGTCTCGCGCACCAGCCCGCGCAGCAGCCCGGTGCGGCGGAGGCGGCGCATGCGGGTGGCGGGGAACATCTCGCCCGCCAGCTTAGAGGCGGGCTCGTCCCGATCAGCCAAACCGGCGCAGGGCCACCCGGGCGAGCACGGCGAAGGCCGCGGTCAGGGCCACGAGATGCGCCGCGGGGGCGAGCACGTCGCCGCCGCTCAGCGCAGCGTCCAGCGCCTCCAGCGCGGGCTTGAACGGGAAGGCGCCCGACACGACGGTGATGCCGGCGTAGAGCCCGCTCCCCACCGCGCCCGACGGCACGAGGGCCAGCGCCGCCACCGGCAGCGCGAGCATGAAGGCCAGCAGCGACGCGGCGCGGACCTCGCGCGCCAGCGCGCCGATCGCCACCCCCAGCGCCGCGAAGCCGGCAGCGCCCAGCGCCAGCGCGGCCAGCCACAGCGGCGTGCGCCCCCAACCCAGGTCCAGCCACGCCACCAGGACGGCGAGCATCGCCGCGCCGAGCAGCCACCCGGCCAGGGCGGCGAGGCAGAGCTTCTCCGCCAGCAGGCCCGAGCGCGAGACCAGCCCGCGCACGAGCCGGCCGAAGGCGTGCTCCTCGCGTTCGAGCGCGAGCATCCCGGCCGCCAGCAGCAGGCAGACGAGCATCAGCGAGATCAGCACCGCGACCTCGACCCCGAACACGTCGAGGTCGGCGCGCGAGCCCTCCAGCGCCTGCTCGCGCACCGCCACAGGAGTCCCGATCGAGGCGAGGATCGGCCGGGAGATGTCCAGGTTGTCGGCCGCGAGACGGGCGAAGCGCGAGACCTGCACCAGCGCCACACGGGCAGGGTCGTCCTCCGGCAGGCCGCCGATCGCCGCGTCGATGATGCCCTGCGCGCGGCGCAGGCCGAGCACATCGACCTCGCCGACCAGGGGCAGGTCGATCGAGCCGCCCGTGACGATCAGGGCCAGGTAGCGCGCGGCCTCCTTGACGATCTCATCGGTCAGCGCCTTGTTGGCGTCGGCCAGGGTGGACTGGATGGTGGACTCGACGTAGCGCCGCTTGAGCGGGTTCTCGGCCGAGTAGTAGACCTCCACCTCCGGCGGCGGCCCGCCGCCCAGCGCGAGCGTCCCCCGCAGCCGGTCGATCACGTCGGCGGGGATGACCAGCGCGCCCAGCGCCTCGCCGGAGCGGACCTTCTCCAGCGCCGCGTCGCGCGTGCGCACGCGGATCGGGTCGACCTGCTCGAACAGCTGCTCGGCGTAGACGCCGGCGTCCAGCTCGCGCCCACCGAGCGAGAAGCCCGCGTCGCCGGGCGCCACGAGGTTGGCGAAGGCGACCTTCGGCTTGGCCGGGCCGGAGGAGAGCGCGGCGCCGACCAGCAGCGCGACGACCAGCGGGTAGGCGACCAGCAGCCCGAGCAGCAGCGGCGAGCGGCGCAGGATGCGCAGGTCCTTGACCAGCAGCCAGCGCACGGCGGTCAGTGTCCCCGCTCGCGCAGGAAGCGCACGAAGGCGCCCTCGAGGTCGAGCGCGTCGTGGGCCTCCGTCGCCGCGCGCAGGTCGGCCGGCGCGCCGGAGTACAGCAGCTCGCCGTCGGCCAGCACGAGCAGGCGGTCCGCGTGGCGCTCGGCCTCGGCCACATCGTGGGTGGAGAAGACCACGGCCACGCCGTCGCGGTGCGCCGCGGCGGTGACGAGCTCCCATAGCTTCTCGCGCTGGCGCGGGTCCAGCGCGGCGGAGGGCTCGTCGAGCAGCAGGACGGACGGGCGCCCGAGCAGCCCGACGGCGAGGTTGACCCGCTGGCGGTTGCCGCCCGAGAGCGTGCCCAGCGGATCGCCCGCGCGCTCCTGCAGGCCGGTCTGCTCGAGCATCCGCACGACCGCCGCCTCGTGGTCGTCCACCCGCTCCAGGCGGGCGAACAGCTCGAGGTTCTCCCGGACCGACAGCTTGGTGTAGACGGCGGGCTGCTGCGGGACCCACCCGGCCTCTCCGGGCGTGAGCGAGACGCTGCCGGCGCTTGCGGACTGCACGCCGGCGAGGATCTCCAGCAGCGTCGTCTTGCCGGCGCCGTTGGGGCCGATCAGGGCGAGCAGCTCGCCGGGGGCGGCGGCGAAGGTGACATCGCGCAGCGCCCGGCGGGCGCCGAAGGCCTTGGCGAGCCCGTCCGCGCGCAAGGCGACGGGCGCCGCCACGTCTCCGATCGCCATGGATCCAGGCTACCCGGCGTCGGGTAGCGTGCCGGGACGGTGACCGCCATACTCTTCGTCGGCGACGTGGTCGGCACGGCCGGCCGCCGCGTCGCCCGCGCCATGCTCGGCGACCTGCGCGCGGAGCTGGGCGCCGACTTCGTGGTGGTCAACGGGGAGAACGCGGCCGGCGGGATCGGGATCACGCCTAAGACGGCCGACGAGCTGTTCGCGGCCGGCGCCGACGTGATCACGCTGGGCAACCACACCTACCGCCACCGCGAGGTCTGGCCCTACCTGCAAGAGCGCCGGCCGATCATCCGCCCGTTCAACTTCCTCCCCTCCCAGCCGGGCCGGGGCACGGTGGAGGTCGAGCGCGGCGGCGTGACGCTCGGGGTCGTCAACCTGGCGGGCAACCTCTACATGAACCACGCGGCGCCGCACCTGCTGGCCGTCGAGGAGGCGCTGCAGGCGGTGCGCGGCGCCGACCACGTGCTGGTCGACGTCCACGCGGAGGCCACGAGCGAGAAGGTCGCGCTGGGCTGGCACCTCGACGGGCGCGTCGACGCCGTCGTCGGAACCCACACGCATGTGCCGACCGCCGACGCCCGCGTGCTGCCCGGCGGGACGGCCTACGTGACCGACGTGGGCATGACCGGCGCCCGCGGCGGCGTCATCGGCGTGCGCCGCGAGCAGTCGATCGCCGTCATGCGCACGCAGATGCCCCAGCGCTACGACGCGTCCGACGAGGACCCGTGGATCAACGCGGTGCTGATCCGCTGCGAGCCCGGCCGCCGTGCCGCCACGTCGATCGAGCCGATCCTTCGGCCGCTGCCCGCAACTTAGAGGGGGTCAGACCCTTTTATGAAGTGGGCCAGCACCATCGGCGCCACGTCGCGCAGCGTCCACTGCTCGCGCACGTCGGGCGAGGCCGGGCCGGTGCCGCACCACAGCAGCGAGCCGAGCGAGTCGGCCGCGTCCAGGCCGCCGTGCGACCCGCCGCCCGCGTGGAAGGAGCGCCCCCAGTCCAGGAACTCCCAGCCGGGCTTGGCCGAGGCCAGGACCTCGCCGGAGGTGCGGCAGCGCAGCGCGGCCCACACGCGGCCGAGCGCGTCCGGGTAGCGCGCCGAGTCCAGCCTCCCGTCGCGCTCCAGGAGCCCGAGCACGGCGCGGTCGCCATCGACGCTCCAGGTCGCTCCCCGCCGGTCGGTCAGCTCCCCGCGCGGCGCGAAGCGCAGCTCGCCCTTCATCGAGCGCACGACCGCCTCGCCGTCGGGATGCCCGGTCATCCGCATCACCAGGTCGACGCCCTCCAGCCCCAGCAGCGTGCGCTCGATCCGCGGCACCAGCGTCTGCCGGGCCTCGCGATCGAGCACGTAGACCTGCGCCGAGCGCGAGCCAGGGCACAGCGCGATCTCGGCCCGCTCGCCGGCGCGCGTCTCGCGCGCGCCGCTGGGCGGGAGCACGGCGAAGGCGTCGAACGCGGTGAACAGGTCGATGGCGTCCTCCACCAGCGACTGGGAGTGATCCGAGCAGACGATCACGGCGTGATCCTCGAGGAACGCGTCGGCGCCGCCGGCCGCGTCGAAGAGGCGCCCGAACTGGCGGTCGGCGGCCGCGAGCGACTCCACCTGGGCTTCGGGCCCGCGCTTGTGCGAGACCGTGTCGTTGTCGGGCAGGGAGAGCAGGAGGAAGTCGAACAGGTCGTGCTCCACCAGGTGCTCGCCCACGCAGCCGGCGTGCTGGTCGCGCACGCCCGGCAGCCCGAACTGCGAGCGGCAGCCCGTCCGGCGCGAGGCGAACAGGTCGGCGTAGAAGAACTCGCGCGGGCCGCACACCGGCTCGCGGAACACGGTGGCGGCGATCCGCGTCAGCGCCGTCTCGTTGGTCACCTGGTGGCGGTGGCGCCCGCGGTACATCAGGTACGTGGTCCCGGCGGTGCGCACGTCCGCGTCGTCGAGCGTCTCGAACACCGTCGGGGTCGACGGCGCAAGGTGCTCGGCGTTCATGCGGTAGATCGTGTCGGTCAGCGAGCGCTTGAAGCCGAACGCCTGGGAGGCCTTGAAGGAGGTGCCGTACTCGACGTAGCGCTCCTCCTCGCGGTGATACCAGTTCATCGAGGGGATCTGGTGACGGTCGGGGCCGGCGCCGGTGGCGATCGAGGCCGCGCACACCGGGGTGACCGACGGAAAGGCCGCCACGCACTCGCCGACGTGGTGCCCGCGCTCCATCATCAGTCCCAGCGCGGGCGCGCGCCCCTCCGCGACGACCCGCTCGAGCATCGCGGGCTTCATCGCGTCGATGACCGCCAAAACGAGCTTCTTCCGCGCCGGCACGCGGATCAGCGCAGCACGCGCAGGCCGGCGTACTTCTCGCCTGCGCGCCGGCGGCTGCCCACGAGCAGCCAGGCGAGCCCGCCCAGCACGAGCACGGCGAGCGGAGGGAAGAGGATCGAGAGCCCGGCGGCACCCAGCGCGGCGCCCTCGGCGTAGACCGGCAGCGCGCCGGCCGCGTCGGCGTCCAGGCGCCGGCGCACGCGCCCGAACAGCGAGCGCGCGGCGAAGAACCCGAGCGCCGCCGCCGCCGCGCCGGCCACGAGGCCCGCCCACCACGCGCTCGAGCGATCGGCCACCGCGCCGGCCGCCTCCAGCGCGCCGAGCCCGACGGCGAGCGCGAGCAGCCCGTACAGCAGCGGCGCGCGGTCGGCCGCCTCGTGCCCCGCCCGGCGCCTCACCAGATCGAGCCCCGCCACCAGCACCAGCACGGCGAGCAGGAACGGCCACGCCTCCAGGAAGGCGAAGTCCGTCCCCTCGAAGTCGAGGCCGACATCGGCGACGGCCAGCGCCCCGGCGAGGAGCACCGGCAGGAAGGGCCGAATGCCGATCGCGGCGGCGAGGCCGGCACCCTGGAGGAGGTCGAGGAGGAGGTCCATGACGGTAGGCTCTGCTCGGCGGCGCATGACGATAGACGAGACGCCAAGGGGCCCCGGCGGTGGCGGCGAATCCCCCGGCATGGGGCGTTCGCGGTCGACCGCACGCGATCTGGAGCGCTACGCCGGGCTCTTCGCGCAGCGCACGAACGGCATGAAGTCCTCCGCGATGCGCGACCTCATGGCCATCACCCAACGGCCCGAGGTCATCTCCCTGGCCGGCGGGCTGCCCGACACCACGCACTTTCCGGCCGAGGACGTCGCCGCGCTGATGGCGCGCGTGGCCGCCGACGCGTCGGCCGCCGCGCTGCAGTACGGCCCGACCGACGGGCTGGAGGAGGTCAAGCGGGCGATCGTGCAGGTGATGGCCGCCGAGGGGATGGACGTCGAGACCGACGAGCTGCTCGTCACCACCGGCGGCCAGCAGGTCATCGACCTGGTCTGCAAGACGCTGATCGACCCCGGCGACGTGATCGTGGCCGAGGGCCCGACCTACCCGGGTGCGGTGCCGACCTTCGGCGCCTACGAGGCCGATGTCGTGCAGGTCGAGATGGACGCCGACGGCATGCGGGTGGACCGCCTGGAGGAGACGCTCGACGGGCTGCAGCGCGCGGGTCGCACGCCGAAGTTCGTCTACACCGTGCCCACCTTCCAGAACCCCGCGGGCGTCACGATGGCGCTGGAGCGCCGCCACCAGCTCGTGCGGATCGCCGCCGAGCGCGAGCTGCTGGTGCTGGAGGACAACCCGTACGGCCTGCTGCGCTACGAGGGCGATCCCCTCCCGCCGCTCTACGCGCTCGACGGCGGCGAGTACGTGATCTACCTGGGGACGTTCTCCAAGATCCTCTCCCCGGGCCTGCGGCTGGGCTGGACCGCGGCGCCGCGCCCCGTCCTGGAGAAGCTGGGCCTGGCCAAGCAGGGCGCCGACCTGTGCTCCTCGACCTTCGGTCAGCACTTCGTCGTCCAGTACTTCGCCCAACGCAACTGGACCGACCTGCTCGGGCGGCTGCGCGGCGTCTATACGCGCCGGCGCGACGTGATGCTCGAGGCGCTCGCCGAGCACCTGCCGGCCGAGGCGACCTGGACGCGGCCGGCCGGCGGCCTGTTCATCTGGGCCACGCTGCCCGACTACATCGACACGACCGACCTGCTGGCGCGGGCCCTGCGCGAGCACGTCGCCTTCGTGCCCGGGCGGGCGGCGTTCCTGGACGGACGCGGCGGCTCGAGCCTGCGGCTCAACTTCTCCGGCGTTGACGAGCCCGACCTGCGCGAGGGGATCCGCCGGATCGGCAAGGTCGTCTCCGAGCAGGTGCAGCTCTACTCCACCCTCACCGGCACGCCTGCGGCGCCGCCCCGGCCCGCGGCGGCCACGCCGGAGGACGCGGCGGCCGGCCGGGTGCTGCCGCTGCGCCGGCGGGCCGGCGGCGAGCGATGAGCCGCGTCGCCGTCCTGGCCGGCGGCGAGTCGCTTGAGCGCCAGGTGTCGCTGCGCTCGGGCGCGCGGGTGCGCGACGCGCTCGAGCAGCTGGGGCACGACGCGGTGGCGATCGACGTCGGCCCCGACCTCGTCGCCCGCCTGACCGACGAGCCCCCCGACGTGGCCTTCGTCGCCCTGCACGGCCGCGACGGGGAGGACGGCACCGTGCAGGAGCTGCTGGAGCTGGTCGGGGTGCCCTACACGGCGTCCGGGCCGTCGGCCTGCATGCGCTGCTCGGACAAGGTCCTGGCCAAGCACGCGCTGCGCGACGCCGGCCTCGCCACGCCCGACTTCTACGCCTTCAGCCGCACGGCGTTCGAGTCACTCGGCGCCGCCCAAGCGCTGCCCGCCATCGAGGAGCGGCTCGACTTCCCGGTGGTGGTCAAGCCCGCCTCCCAGGGCTCGGCGCTGGGGATCCGCTTCGCGCCGACCGCGCAGGAGGTGCCGGCTGCGATCGTGGCGGCCTTCTCCTACGACACCAAGGTCATGCTCGAGCGCCATGTGAACGGGCGCGAGCTGGCCGTCTCCGTGCTCGACGGGCCCGAGGGCCCCGAGGCGCTGCCGGTGGTGGAGGCGATCCCGCGCGGCGGCGACCACTACGACTTCGAGGCGCGCTACCAGATCGGGCGCACCGACTTCGCCTGCCCGGCCCGGCTGGAGCCGGAGACCACGGCGCGCGTCCAGGGCCTGGCCCTGGACGCGTACCGCGTGCTCGGGTGCTACGGGTTCGCGCGGGTCGACCTGATGCTCGACGCCGCCACGGGCGAGCCGACCGTGCTGGAGGCCAACGCGATCCCGGGCCTCACCGAGACCTCGCTGCTGCCCCAGGCCGCCGAGGCGGCGGGCATCTCCTTTCCGGCCTTCGTGGCCCGGGTGCTCGACCTCGCGCTCATCCGCGCCGCCGCCTAGCCGACCGGGATCCTGAGGACTCGGCACGGGTTGACGCTCAGCAGGTCGTTGCCGCCGGCGTCGGTGATGGCCAGCTTGTGGCCGTTGGCGTCGATGGAGAACGGGTTCGAGTCCGCCGGGCCGCCGTCGGGGTTGGCGTCGGCCTCGTACTGGCCGAGGTCGGCCATCTGCCAGAGGCTGCCGGAGTGGCCGAGGCGGTACAGCGACGCGAACCGGCTCCCGGCCGGGCCGAGCTGGGCCCGAGCGGCCGGATCGGCCCCGAGGCCGACCACGAAGTACGCGGTGTGGCCCTTGAAGGC
>Ga0136617_10001988_pt1 | contig 18205 bp, 15 predicted proteins | sample AntDrymUQ3222106_2_FD_129672 | JGI IMG/M metagenome (GOLD analysis project Ga0136617, IMG submission 129672) | Polar desert sand microbial communities from Dry Valleys, Antarctica - metaG UQ322 (21.06) | ecosystem: Environmental > Terrestrial > Soil > Desert | place: Antarctica: Dry Valley... | reverse complement strand
TTTGAAGCGGTTGTCGTCGTCACTAGCGGTGTTCCGGCAGCTGTCAATGTCACGCCGGGCACATACTTTGTTGTTCCTCCCGCTGGCGTTACACCGTACCTCACCATCCCTGATATTGAATAATTTGAAGCTGGATTTTGTACGGTAATAGTGTTGCTTGTAACAACGCTGGTGTAACCGCCATTTAATAAATAGCGAAACTCATATTGACCAAGTTGACTCGGAGCAGGTAGATTAAAGACTCCGGTTGTTAATCCGTTTGTATATCCGCCATCAATAAAATTAGCATTTGCCGCGCCGACGCTATAAAGCCCTACCCAGTCAGTCATTGATGCTCCGACCGGCGCCGTAAAAGTAACACTTAACTGACCACCTGGTGCAACGATAATTGGAGTGGCAATCAACGTATAACTGCTGGTAGTAGTACCTGTCTGTTGAATGGTAGAGCTTTGTCCCGCAATGGTAATTGTTGCCGAGCGCGCAGAATTGCTTGTGTTAGACGCAACCGAATAATTTACCGTTCCGTTTCCGTTTCCGCTGTTGCCTGATGTAATAGTAACGAAACCTTGATTGCTGGCGGCTGTCCAACTGCAACCGTCCTGCGTTGTAACGCTCACACTGCCTGTTCCGGCTGCCGAACCGAAACCTCGGCTCGAAGGCGTAATCGAATACGTGCAGTTTTGAGGCGGTGTCGGCGTAGCAGTCGGGGTTGGCGTCGGCGTAGCGTTTGTGTTCAGCTCAACTTGAACATCGAGGCTTTCAGGGGTCGTGCCTCCTTTATTCAAAACCGTAATTCTTATCCGGCTTTCGCTATCGTAGAAACTTTCACCTACCAGAAGCGGAGCATCTGCATCAAAATAGCTGACAGTGGCTGGTCTTATGTCCAAAAGTTGCGTCTCTCGAAAATTCTTGCTCGAATAATCCCAACGAAGCATCGCCCCGTTCATAGCGTATGTATTACGATTTAGCTGTCTAAACTCAACCCAATAATTTTTCGTATCATCTTTTTTGATTTTTAATGTGCGAATCCCACCCTGCGACGTTGAATCATGAGCGAAAATTCGATATGTGCCGTTGCTCGTTACCGTCTGCGCATTTGCGTCGGTCAACCAACCGAGTAATAGTTTATAGCGAGCGTTAAAATGCAAAGACATACTTTCGTTATAACAACGCCCCATTACGTCGAAACAATCGCCGTATTCATCATTCGACCCCGGACCGATAACGCTTCCGTCATAAGTGCGCCAGAGATTAGCATGATTCAGTCCGTAGTTATGCCCTAACTCGTGAGAGGCTTCCTGCATAAAAAAAGCGCCGTTGAGTAAATTTCCTTTCGCGCCGAGAGAAGCTATTCCCACCCAACCGTACATTGATGTATGACTAAACGCAACGACATCCAAATCAAAATTGCTTACATTAAATCCGGCAGCATTGGCGGCGTTTCGCGCATCCGCTTGCAAAACGCTGGAATTTGTATAAGAAGTTTGTGGTTGCGGCATACGCACGACCGTGGTAACGGTCGCTTGCATTGAAGTTTTATTATAAGAATTGTTTACAAAAAACGGACTAATCTCGTTGGCGAATAAGTTTTGAGCGCGAGTCAACGTGAGCGGTTGACCGTAAAAATCTTTTGGCTCGCCGGGTTTATCAGGAAAATCAACCCGAATAACGAGAACTGTTTTCGCACCTTCCGTCCAAGCTGAAGCCGTTCCTTCGGGCGCAAGACTTTCTGGCGTTCGTTCGGGTCCGATTTTCGATTCCCATTCGATTTGTTCGCTAACAAAATCGCCGAGTTCCATTCGGTCGGAAAAATAACGCAATTTGCCTCCGACTTCCGCCGCGATACCGTCTTCGCCGAGGCGCGCTGAATCAACTTGGCGGGTTTTATAGTCCGCCGGGTTTATCTCTCGCAAAAGCTGTTCGTCAAGCGTTATTACATCATCTAAAACAATTCCCTCAAGCGGAATATTTAACTTTGTCGTCATCGCCTCGCGTCTGCCGTAAACGAAAGCCTTATATCTGGTCTTGCCGATAACAACTTCGCGCTCGATACGCGAGCCGGTCATTGTTCTGGTTTCCGGGTCCATCTCGTCCAAAATATAAACGAAAAAATCTCCGTATGCGCTGACGCGCTTTTCCGAATGTTTGGTAATAAATGAAGGAAGATTTTTGTAAGTTTCCGGCGAAATCGCCATTTCAAAAGCTGCTTTCGGGTCTTGTCGAATCAATTCTTTGAGAAGCTCGCTCCTTTTGATGGCAAGTTCTTCGCCCGATTCATTATGTTGAGTGAGGTTGCTGAAACTCCGGCTGTTATGATTTTTAACCCAATCTTCAAACTCGGCAAAGACAGACGATTCTTTAATGTCCGAAACTTGTTTCTGATGCTGTTCAATTGCCTGGTTAACATCGTTTCCATCAAAAGAAATTGTATTATTGTTTGTAGAAGCCGCCGAATTAATCGTTCCAATTGAAATTGAAACAAAGACAAGCAATAAACTAACAAGAGCCAAAAACGAAAAGTTAAGTTTCTTAGATGAAATGGTAGTTATAGAAGTTTTAGACATAAATATTCCTTATTTTGTCAGGTTTTATAATTTGAACGTGAACAGAATAATAAGACTAACCAAAAAGCGGGTCGATAAATAAACTTAAAATTCTGGTTATTGTTTTAATAGCGATATAACAGAAGCGTATTAAGTTGCGTGTTTTGATTATAGAAAACCTATTTGTAGGTGGAAATAATTATACTTTATTTAATAACACTTTGTCAAAAAAAATGTTTGTTTTACTGAACTTTAAAGTTAAATCAGTTTGCAGTCTTTCGGGCTAGTTATTAAAATCCAAGAAAATAAAAAGATTTAACTTTAAGTAATTTGAAGGTTGGTTCAGTTTAAGTAGAGCGGGAATACAACTATTGCCCGCGTAAAATAAGCGCTATTGAGTATTAAAGCTAAAGTGCTAAGATATTCGTTAACAAGCAGTAACATTAAATAAGATTAGGTAAAAACTTCTATGGCGAAACATAAAATCACATTGATTCCGGGTGACGGCATCGGACCGGAAATCGTTGCGGCAACCGTTAGAATAATTGAGGCTTCGGGCGTTGACATCGAATGGGAATCGCAAATTTTGGGTGCGCACGCGCTGGAAAAACTCGGCACAACGCTGCCGGAAGCGGCAATCGATTCGATAAAACAAAATAAAGTCGCGCTCAAAGGACCGCTGACGACGCCGATTGGAAAAGGTTTTACCAGCGTTAACGTCGGACTTCGGAAAGCGCTCGACCTTTATGCGAATGTCCGTCCGATTCGCGCTCTGCCAAACATTCCGTGCAAATATCCCGAACTCGATATTGTTATCGTCCGCGAAAACACCGAAGATTTATACGCCGGACTTGAACACACGGTTGTTCCGGGCGTCGTCGAAAGCATCAAAATCATTACTGCGAAAGCCTCGACGCGCATCTCGCGCTACGCTTTTGAATTTGCCAAGCGCGAAGGACGCCGCAAAGTAACGGCAGTTCATAAAGCGAATATTATGAAACTCTCGGACGGGCTTTTTCTCGAATGTTTTTATAGCGTCGCAAAAGAATTTCCCGAAATCGAAGCCGACGATAAAATTATTGACAACTGCTGTATGCAGCTTGTGATGAATCCGCAGCAATTTGACGTGCTGGTTATGGAAAATCTTTACGGCGACATTGTTTCGGATTTGTGCGCCGGTCTTATCGGCGGTTTGGGACTCGCGCCGGGCGCTAATATCGGTGAAATCGGCGCAGTTTTTGAAGCCGTTCACGGTTCTGCGCCGGACATTGCCGGTCAAGGCGTAGCAAATCCGACGGCGCTTCTGATGTCGGGAATTTTAATGCTCAGACATTTAGGCGAGCGCGACGCGGCGGACAGAACCGAAAAAGCGATGCTCGACGTTTTCGCTGAAGGCACAACAATTACTAAAGATTTAGGCGGCACGGCGAAAACTGCGGATTTTGCCAACGCGATTATTGATAAATTAAGTCAGTGAGAATAGGACGCGGACTTTCGCGGATAAGCGGATTTCCGAGGGTTAAATCTTTTGAAAAATCTGCGTCAATCTGTATAAATCCGCAAAACCCACGTCCTATTTCTCTTCTAAAAAATGAACAGCATTTGGGATAAGAACTGGAAACCAATTGGTTGACGCCTTAAATTTATAAAACAGGTTTCTGTTTATAAATCGTTTTGTCTCGCGCCAAATAGAATTATTACAACGCTGATAGTTGTTTGAACTTCAAACAAAGTGGATTGGAAACAATTAGATTTAACTTCTTGTTGACGGTAAAAAAAATTATGCAAAAAACAATTTTAGCTGTGCTTTTAACCTTTGTTTTAGGAGTCTTTGCGCAAGCGCAAACAAATCAAAAAGTCACTGTTCAAATAAATCAGCAAAAAACGATTGCCAAAAACAAATTGACGATAAAATTTGTTTCTCTCGTCGAAGACTCGCGCTGCCCGACCGATACAAATTGCATTTGGGCAGGCAACGCTAAAATAACAATCAAAGTCAGTAACGGAAAAAGCGCAGCCAAAGCTTTTCAAATAAACACAAATTTAAAACCGCAAACCGTATCCTTTGCCGGTTACGAAATAAAACTAACCGACCTTAACCCACACCCGGCAACCAACATCAGAATCAACCGCAACGGTTACACGGCAACGTTTGTTGTCAGCAAATCGAGATAATAAGATTCAATTAAGGCTTTTCCAATATATGCAGGTATTCAGTTGTTCCGATAGCTGTATGATTTCTGTTTTCCGTTTTGTCAGCTTTAAATCTTTGATATTCTGTTGTTAGTAAATCGTATCTGCCGTATTTTTTCATTATCGTTTGAACTTCTTCTTTGGTCATCAAGCCTTCATTGTTGTAGCTCAGAAAAATATACTTGAATTTTGCATCTCTGATTAAATCATTGAAAACTTTTCCAACTTCTCTTTTTTTGCAGTAAAGCGACCGACTGTATTCTCTTAAACCTGTTTTGCCGCGCGGCACGAAATCGTCGTATAAAGCGATTGTGTTTAGCAGATAATAATTTGCGCCGTATTCTCTGGCGTTATACGGCGGGTCGAGATATAAAATATCGCCTTCGATTTGCTTAATTAATTTGTTGGCATCTTCGTTGAAAACTTCGTGTTCGTTGTCATTGACTTCAAGTAAGGCAGGTTTGATGTCTAAACTTTTTTGAGCGGACTTTTTGAGATGTTTGAGAAACGCTCCATAGACGCTCGCCGTATTTGCTACCGCATCGGCTTTTTCCAAAAGGCTTGCCAGCAGAAAATAATATAAGTTTTCGTTTATCTCTTTCTTCGTTTTCCAATCTTCAATCTTTTGCCGAACAGCATCAATCCTTTTGCCGTTCTCGTCGCTGAAATACTGTCTATCGTTGCCGCCGATGCAGTAGTTTTTATAAATAAAGCCTTCAACGCCTTGCGTGTCGTTTAGCTCGTCAATGTATTGCTGATAACTTAGCTTTTCGTGATTGCCGATGTAATTTTGATTCAGAATGTAGCTGTAAAATTCGATGTCGTTGGCGATTACTTTCTTCGACTCTGTTTTGAACACACGCCCGATTGCGCCCGTTCCAGCGAATAAATCACAGAAAACTTTGTTGTTTATTTTAATTCTTTAACTTTACATTTCATTCCTGTAAATTTGAAATTATCTTTGAGTTCTTCAATGCGATATTCAATAAATTCGGTTTCTCGGTCAGCATAGTTAATTTTCCAATTAGGATATGCGTTAGTATCATAATCAGTTCCAAATTTGTTTGAATTGGTGTTGGCTTTTTCCGTTTCAATCGTAATTGTAACTTCAAATTTTTTGGTTATTTTCATATTGTTAGAAATAATTTACTTTTTGTAGGAAGTTCGCCATCTCTGCAATTTAAGCAAACCAACGCTTCTGCTAAATTTGCTCCATCAATATCAAACATACGAAAAACTTTTGTGTTTTCCCCACACATTTCGCATCTATATTTTTTTTCACTTTTAGATTTTCGTTTGTTTGCTGTATTACTTGCGCTCATAAAACTCGTTGAGAATAAAATTATCCTTGAAATATAAATTTTCGATGATATTCAAGAAACTCTTCCCGCCCATTTATATCCAAATTCTCAATTTCTTGGTTTTGAAAGATATTCAATTTGGCGATATTTTCCTTTGAAATTTTATTTGATATTAAGATTCTTTTTTCGAGCGTGAAAGTGATTAATCCGATTCCTTTATCAAATAATTTATCAAATAGCGGAGAAAGTAGTATGCCGTTTTTTGTATTCACTCTTTCTTCGTTATTACTATGAACCCAAGGTTTTATATGACTTGCAATCAACAACCTTTTATCGTCAATTCCGGTAATCGGACAATTTTTCATCTCGGATAATAATCTTGCTCGAAAATATGACTGCCCAACTCTGATTTTTTGTTCGACTATTCTTACGGTGCTTACAAATTTTTTCGCCTCTTTAAAGACAACTTCATTTTTTTCAATCGTAAAAAATCCTAAATCTTCTCTTTCTATATCTTCCAAAAACTCGGTGAGCGCATAAACTCCTTTTGCTATTCTGGTAAATCTTGGGTCTCTTTGAACTCTTTCCTGAATCGTAAAATCAGGAGTCTTGCCGATAATTTTTGATTTATCCTTGTAACTCCAAATTTCTTTGTAGAGAAGTTTTAGCGGCGCAAAATTACCATTGTGCTGCATAACTTGTTCAATGGCTTCCGAATATGTTAAATCTCCGTCGTTATTCATTTCTTAACATTTATTCCAAATACTATTTTGTCTGATTTTCCCGTGATTGCCTTCGATGTTTTTAACGATAATACCTTTTAGCTTCACCGCAAAACTTCGCTTTATCATATCCATACAATAGAAAGCCAAAGGCAAAACTTCGCCGTTTTTATAAACATCGCCGACAACGGTGGCAAAGTATCTATTCTTATCGAGATATTTCAAAGAGTTTTCGCAAACCGTTCTGAATTTGCCGATGAAATCTTTGAGATTGCCGATTTGCGATAAATCGTTTGCGTCGTCGGTAAATTTTACGATGTCCAAATATGGCGGGTGCATCAAAACAAACTGCACGCTTTTTACAGACAATCTATCAAAAGCATCGTTGACGTTTTCATAAACTTTTTCGCAATCAACCGAATTACATTCTTTGATAAAAGATTTATTCAAATGCAAATCATCAGATATTTTTCGCGCAACATATTCGACTATCTTCGGATTTATGTCGAAGCCAATATATCTTCTGTCTAATTTTTCACATTCAAAAAGCGTTGTTCCACTTCCCATAAACGGCTCGAAAACAGTCTCACTTTTTTTCGTGAAGCGTCTGATTAACTGATTTGGAATTTGCGGAACAAAATTCCCGTGATAGATATTTTCGTGCTTGCCGCTTTTGTCGCGTTCGCTGATAAGCCACAATGAGTCGGTATTGATGTTGCAATCTTTCCAATTTTCAATATCCAAATCATTGTGTTTCATAATCGGTTGCTGTCTTCCATTAAACTTTCAAAAACGGATTCGTCAGATACATCAAAATAATCAGCAGAATAAAATACGGAATTAAAACCGCCGCGCCCGCGTAATCTTTGGCGACGCGCTGACCGAAAAAGAGCGCGACTATTGACGCCGCGCCGAGAACGGAAGCGTAAAATATCAAACGGAGCGAACCCGTCATCAGAAAATAGACGATTCCGACGGCGCTCAAAAGCCCGGTTGCTATTTCCATCAAAGTAATCATTGCAAGCATCGGCGAAACCATTCCGCGCAGAAACGTTTTGGAAAAATGACCGGTCAGCCATTCGAGATTGCCCTTCCAATCGAACACTTTATCGAGTCCCGATTGAATAAAAAGAATGCTCGCCAGCAATGCGCTGAAAAGCGCGGGAAGATTTTTGCCTATCTCTTCAAATTGCATGTGTTTTTTGAAAGAGGTTATACCCTTGCTGACGCGCGGGTTTCTACCTCATTAGCTAATTATTTCTTGGCGCTTTTAGCTTTGCCTTTATTCATTAATTCTTCAATTGCTTCCGCTTGTTTCGGACATTTTGCCGTCAAATTTACATTTCCATCTTCGGTTACAAGCACGTCGTCTTCGATGCGGATGCCGATGCCGCGATATTTGGCGGGCGCGTCTTTGTCGTCCGCCGGAATGTAAAGACCGGGTTCGACGGTTAGAACCATTCCGGCTTCAAACGGACGCGAGTTTTTCGCTTTCTGGTCGGTGAAATATCGACCTGCGTCGTGCGTGTCCAAGCCTAAATAATGTCCGACGCCGTGCATATAATATTTCATAAACTTCTTTTTCCTGATTAATTCTTTTGTTTTGCCTTTTAAAAGTCCGAGTTTTTTCATTCCTTCCGTCAGAAGCTCGATTGATAATTCGTGGCGCTGTTTGATTGTATTTCCTTTTTTCGTCGCTTCGAGACAGGCGATTTCAACGTCCAAAACGATGTCATAAACTTCGCGTTGCGCTTTTGTAAATCTGCCGCCAACGGGGAATGTGCGCGTGATGTCCGAAGCATAACCTTTGTAATGCGCTCCGGCATCAATCAAAATCAATTCGCCGTCTTTTAGTTCGGCGTTGTTTTCAACGTAATGCAGAATCGTCGCATTCGCGCCGCCGCCGATGATTGAATTATAAGCCACGCCCGCCGCCCCGCTCATTCGGAAATGATGCTCGATAATCGCTTCGATTTGCGATTCGTTCATTCCGGGTTTGGCGCTTTGCATTGCAAGAACGTGCGCGTCCGCGGCGATGTCGGCTGATTTCTGCATTATTTTAACTTCTTCATCGGTTTTATGCAGACGCATTTCGTGAATCAAAGTTATCGGGTCAAAAATCGTGTGCGGCGGATACGCGGTCTTCAAACGGCGAAAACGCTGTGTCGAAATATAACTTAAAATCTGCTGGTCGAGTTTCTGGTCAACGCCGAAACGATAGAAAAGTTTTTCGTGTCCATTAACCATTTTTGCCAATTCGGATTCAAATTTTTCAATCGGAAATGCTTTGTCAGCTTTATAATTTTTCACCGCGCCTTCCGTGCCTTCGCGCCTGCCATACCACGTTTCCATCAACGGGTCGCGCGGGCGAACGAAAAGCGTAAACGGATTTTTTTTATTCGACGGGTCAATGACGGCAATCGCGTCGGGTTCGGGAAATCCGGTCAAATAAAAGAAATCCGGGTCTTGATGAAACTTAAATTCCGTGTCATAACTGCGCGTTACTTCGTGCGCCGCCGGGATGATGGCAATCGCATCGTTGCCGATGGCTTCGATAAAATTTTTTAATTGTGGTCGCATAATTTTCTCCTCGCCGGAAATTTTAACGCAAAAACATATATAATTGATAATTGATAATTGATAGTTTCAGGTTTTTGCAGTTTTCCTTTATCAATAAAGTTTTATGGATTTACGTATCACGGAAATTTTTCTCTCGATTCAAGGCGAATCAACGCACGCCGGACGCCCGTGCAGCTTCGTGCGCCTGACAGGCTGCCCGATGCGGTGTGTGTGGTGCGATTCGGTTTATACATTTACGGGCGGCGAGCGATTTTCATTTGGAGAAATTACGGGGAAATTAAAAGAATTCGGCTGCAATCTGGTTGAAATCACCGGCGGCGACCCGCTCGCGCAGAAAAACGTTTTTCCGTTTATCGAAACGCTGTGCGATTTGGGTTATGAAGTTTTAATCGAAACCGGCGGATTCTTTTCGACGGAAAAAGTTGACGAGCGGTCAAAAATTATTTTAGATGTAAAATGTCCGGCGTCGGGCGAGAGCGAGAGAAATCATTGGGCGAATTTGGAACGGTTGCGAGCCGACAAAGACGAAGTAAAATTCGTTATTGCAGATTTGAACGATTGGGAATTCGCGCAAGAAATTATTGAAAAATATGACTTGGAAACCTGCGCAAAAGAAATTCTAATTTCGCCGATTTTCGGCATTGAGAATTTAGCGGAAATCGCCGAAACGGTTTCTAGGAGCGGTTTGAAAGTTCGCCTTAATTTGCAGCTTCATAAATATATTTGGGGCGCCGACATTCACGGAGTTTAAGGCGTCAACAAATGAACGAATCCAAAATCCAAAATCCAAAATCCAAAATCTCAATCTGTCTTGTTTCCGGCGGCATGGATAGTTGCGTCAGCGCGGCGATTGCTCGACAAAACAGTGATGAAATCGCGCTTTTGCACATTTCTTACGGGCAACGAACCGAACGACGCGAGCGGAAAGCGTTTGAAGATATTGCGGATTTTTACAATGTGGAAAAACGTCTCGCCGTTTCAATCGAATACTTAACAAAAATCGGCGGCTCATCTTTGACCGACGAACAAATCGAAGTTTTGGAAACGGATTTAGAATCGAAAGAAATCCCGACCAGTTACGTGCCTTTTCGCAACGCGAATATGCTCTCGATTGCGACGAGTTGGGCAGAAGTTTTGCGGGCAAATCGAATTTATATCGGCGCGGTTGCCGAAGATTCGAGCGGCTATCCCGATTGCCGACCGGAGTTTTACGCGGCGTTTGAACGAACAATCGAAACGGGGACAAAACCCGACACGCAAATAAAAATCGTGACGCCGATTATCCATCTCTCGAAAGCCGAAATCGTGCTGAAGGGAATCGAGTTGGGCGCGCCTTTGCATTTGAGTTGGTCGTGTTATTGCAGCGAAGATTTGGCTTGCGGAACGTGCGATTCTTGTGCTTTGCGTTTGCGCGGATTCGAGCGGGCGGGCTTGAAAGACCCGATTTTGTATAAAAATCAATTTACAAATTAAAATCTTCGCGCACGAAAGAGAACACTATGGCGTCGTGCGTTCTGCCGCCGATTAAAAGTCTGTTTCGCAAAATGCCTTCGCGCGCCGCGCCGGCTTTTAACGCGGCTTTTTGGCTCGGCTCGTTTTCGATAGCGGTGGGAATCTCGATTCGTTTGATTGATAAAGTTTTAAAACCCGCCCGCGCCAACATTCGTGTTGCCGTGCTTGCCGCGCCGCGATTTTGGCGGCTCGTGCGAATCCAGTAACCGAGATTGGCGAAATTATGCTGCCGGTTGAATTGATTAAGCCCGACTCCGCCGAGAAAAACGCCGTCAAATTTGTCGAAAATCGCAAAGTTAAATTCCGTGTCATGTTTCCGATTTTCGACACACTTTTTAACGAAAGATTCGCTGTCGGCGAGCGTATAATTCGCGTGACACCACGGCATCCAGCGCGAAAACTCGCCGCCGCGCGATTCAAACGCGGCTTCGTAAAGCAGCGGTGCGAAACCGCTTTGATAGCGGCGAAGAATGATTTTTTCGCCCTCAATTTCTTCTCTCATTTTATTTCTTACGAAACGTCCAGTCGTTCACGCTTTATTTTCAAGCCATTCAAATTTCCCAAAGCAACGAGCGCAAGTTTTTCGGTTTGAAAAACTTCACGCGCCAAACTTTGAATTTCTTCCGTTTCGACTTGTTCAATTTTCCGTAATGTTTCTTCGACGGAAATTTGTCTTCCGTGCGTGATTTCGCTCTGCGCGAGATTTCCGGCGCGAATGCTCGAATCTTCGAGTCCGAGCAAAACTGATGCGACGGTTTGCTGTTTTGCTAAATTTAATTCGTCTTTTGAAACGCCTTTATGTTTCATTTTTTTGAGTTCGGCGACGGATAAATCAACGACTTCGCCAAATTTCGCGGGCGAAGTTCCTGCGTAAATTGTGAAAACGCCGCAGTCTTCAAATGAAATCGCGCTTGCGCCGACCGAATAGGCGAGTCCGCGTTTTTCACGAACCGTTTGCCACAAGCGCGAAGACATTCCGCTACCTAAAATCGTTTCCAAAAGATGCGCGGCATAGCGTTTTTCGCTTTTCAATTCAATCCAGGGCGCGGCTAAAATCAAATGCGCTTGTTCAAGTTCGCGTTTTTGCTTAATTAAAATCGAAGCGTTTTGTATCGGAAAACTACAATCTTCAATTTCTGATTTCTGATTACTGACTTCTGTCTTCTCTCGAAAAAACTTATTAGCCAAATCAACAATATCGTCGTGTTCGACATTTCCCGCCGCTGCAATTATTAAATTTTGCAGCTGAAAAATTCGCGCGTGAAAATCTCGCGTAACTTCGTGGTCGAATGTCCGAACGGTTTTTCGCGTCCCTTCAATCGGGCGTCCGAGCGCGTTATCGGGGAAAAAATTAGCCTGAAAAATCTCGCCCAAAAAATCTTCCGGCGAATCTTCAACCATTTTCATTTCTTCGACGATAACTCGTTGCTCGCGCTTTAATTCCTTTTCATCAAAACGCGGATTCGTCAAAATGTCGGCAATCAGATAAAACGCTCGCGGCAAATCTTTATCAACCGTTTTCATTACGAATCCAACCGATTCATGCGACGTGAAAGCGTCAAAATTTCCGCCTAAAGAATCGGTTTCAATTGCAATATCGAGTGCGCTTCTACGGGTTGTTCCTTTAAAAACGGCGTGTTCGATGAAATGTAAAATTCCATTTAGATTTGCAGGCTCGTGGCGAGAACCTTTTTTAAGCCAAAATCCAAGCGTGACAGAACGCACGTCGGACATTTTGTCGGTGAGAATCGTTAATCCGTTTGCAAAGCGTGATACTTCTATGTTTTCTTTCATCTTGATAAAGCGATAAAAATTTTAACATATCAAATACCCGACCGCATTTCGTTAAAAAAGACGAGCCGAAACTCGTCCTTTTTAACCGTCCTTAATTGTTTTAATTATTTAATTTCCACTTTAATTTCCTTTTCGGCAGAGCCATTTTGTTTGGTGCTTCCATCAGTTTCAATTAGTTTTTCGTCCTGATTAATGCCGAGTTGCGCCATCACTTCGGGCATCGTCAACCCCATCGCTTGCAGTTGTTGGAGCAGCGAAAAAATCATTGTCGGCGCAGTTTGGGCGAAACGATTTAATCCGCTTGAACCGTTGCCGGTTCCATTCCCGCTTCCGTTGTCAATCATTACAACTTTATCAATTTTGCCCAAAGGTTCGGCGACGGCTTGAAAAACGGGCGCGCTCGCTTCGATGATTGAGGGCAATTTTTCAAGAATCGTTTGCAGCCGAGCCGAGTCATTGAATTCACGCCACGCGGCAGCTTTTTCCTTAATTGCGGCAGCTTCGGCGAGTCCTTGCGCTTCAATAGATTTCGCCTGCGCCAAACCTGTCGCCTGCAGTTTTTCGGCTTCGGCTAAACCTTGCGCTTTGTTGCTTTCGGCTTCGGCAAGTCCGAGCGCGCGAATGCGTCCCGCTTCAGCACGACCTTCGGCTTCAACGGCGAAAGCGCGACCTTCGCCTTCGCGCTGGAGTTTCGCGGCTTCGGCTTCGGCTTGCGCGATTTGCGCCTGCTTGCGACCTTCGGCTTCTAAAATCGCGGCTTCCTGCGCGCCTTGAGCGCGAAGCACGGAAGCGCGGCGGTCAGCTTCGGCTTGTTTAACGACGGTTGCTTCGAGTTCCTTTTCTTTGCGAAGAACTTCCTGTTCCTGGACGGCGATTTGCTCCTGCGTGCGAATGCGTTCGATGCGGACTTCTTCTGCAACAACTTCCTGCTGCGCTTTGGCTTCGGCGAGTGGTCCGGCTTGATTGGCAGTGGCGCGTTCCTTTTGGATTTCCGCCGCGACCTGCGCTTTTTGAATTTCCGTTTCGCGGTTCGATTGCGCGATTAACGCTTCAGTATTGAGGCGAACTTTTTCGCCTTCCTGCAACGCCAAAGACGCTTTAATTTTTGAATCGCGGTTCGCTTCTGCCTGTCCGATTTCCGCATCGCGTTTGACTTCCGCCGTGCGCCGTTTGCCGAGTGCGTCGAGGTAACCTTCTTCGTCAGAGATTTCCTGAATAGTCAGCGCATCCAAGCCAATGCCCATTTTTTCCAAATCACCCGCCGCTTCCGATGTCAATTTCTGCGCGAAACTTTGCCGGTCGTTATTAATTTCTTCGACGGTCAGCGTTCCGAGAATCGCCCGCAAATGTCCTTCGAGCGTTTGAAAAATCAGCCCGTGAAATTGTTCTTGCGGCATTCCCAAAAATCTCTCCGCCGCCGCCCGCAAGCTCTCGTCGTCGCCTTTGATTTTGACGTTGGCGACGGCTTTCACGGATACGGGAACGCCTTGCGAAGTGTAGGCGCGCGATGTGGCGAGCGGCACGGTTATCACGTTCAAATCGAGATATTCGACTTTTTCGAGAAACGGCACGACGAGTGTCGCGCCGCCGCGCACCTGCCGGTAGCCGACGGTAGTGCCGTCGCCCAAACGTCTGGTTCGACCGGAAATAACCGCCGCTTGATTCGGCGAAACTTTAATGTAGTTTTTGCTCAAAAGCATCAAGGCAATGAGCAAAGCGACGACGATGCCGACGACGACACCAACGATTAACAGGAAAGAAGACTCAAACATTTTTCACCTCTAATTGATTAATTGATTGCGGAAACACGCACGATAGTCGAGTGTGTCTCTGCGCCCTTACTTCGTGCAGGCTTCTGCATTAAAACCGCCAACTGAAATTTCAAGCATTTTCGGAAAAAAGCGACAATCTTTCGCCGCTCTCGACGCTGACAATAACCGAATCGCTTCCGATTGATTCGATGCGGACGATTTGACCCGCCTTTATTTCTTCGCCGCTGACAGTGCGGGCAAGTTTCTCGACCCTTTCTTCACCAATGCGGCAGGAAATTTGTCCGAGACCATCGGGTTTAATTCCGACAATGACTTGCGCCGTGCGCCCGATTAAATTTTCCCCGCTGACGGAACTCGAAGATTGCTGATTGTAAAGAAGTTTACCGAAATAAAAAACAATCGCCCCGAATGCCGCGCCGCCGAGCAAACCGAAAAGCGAACCGCCGAACGCGCCGTAACCGAGCGTCGTTCCGATTGCGCCAAAGCCACCAAACGCGGTCAGAAAAACGGCAATCACGCGGCTGTCGAAAATGCCGAAGTCGTGGCTCGCGTCTAACCCAAAGTCAAAGCCCATGGCTTCAAAAACATCGCCCACAATCAAGGAAACAAGCAAGAACAATAAACCGATTACGCCGATTACTAGAAAAATTGTCATCAATCCGGTCATTAACTTTCTCCGTGTATAGAATGATACAACGAATTTTGCTTTTCAGTAGTTTCAGAATTGAAAAAAGGGAATTTACAGGGATATCAAAATAAACAGAAGTAAGAAAGAATTCAATTTGATTTATCCCTGTCCATCTCTTTTATGTTTTTTTACAATCGAGTATTAACCCTTTTTGCTTGACTCGCGCTTTTTCCTTGCTTGTTTTTCCGACGCAAGGTAAATTAGTGCAAGATTTGCAAACAATTTCTTTCCCCTAAGATTTCAAAAAAAATTCGGAGGTTTTAGTTTTCAGTTATGACTAATAATCCTTTTCTCGCAAGATTTCGCCCTTATATTCCGGCAATCGTGCAAAATATGCGCGAGCTGACGCCCGTTCCGCTTATCGTCGGAACGCTTTTGGGAATTATCTTCGGCGCCTCGTCGCTTTATCTGGTTTTGAAAACCGGATTGACGGTTTCGGCTTCGATTCCGGTTGCGGTTATTTCAATTACTTTGTTTCGCCTGCTTTCAAAATTCGGAATGCGCGACGCGACGATTCTTGAAAACAACGTCGTGCAAACTGCCGGAAGCGCGGGCGAATCAATCGCTTTCGGTGTTGGCGTAACGATGCCCGCGATTTTGATTTTAGGTTTCGATTTGGAAATAACGCGCGTGATGCTCGTTGCTGTTTTGGGCGGTCTTTTGGGAATTTTAATGATGATTCCGCTGCGCCGCGCTTTGATAAAAGACCAGCACGGAATTTTAAAATACCCGGAAGGAACGGCATGCGCTGAAGTTTTAAAGGCGGGCGCGTCAGCCGAATCTCGCGCCGTCGCCAATGAACACGCCGACGTAAAAGTCGTTCAAACTGACGATTCGGCGCTGCAGGGCGGAAAAATTATCTCAATCGGTTTCGCCATCGGTTTTGCTTACAACACGCTGATGCAGGTTTTCAGTTTTTGGAAGGGCGAACCGGAAAAAGCGCTCTCCGACAACACGCTCAAAGGCGGCTCGATTGCGCTCGAAAACAATCCCGCACTGCTCGGCGTCGGCTATATTATCGGTCCGTATATTTCTTCGATTATGATGGCGGGCGGCGTTCTTTCATATTTGGTTTTAATCCCGATGATTAAATTTTTCGGCGCCGGACAAGCGACGCCGATTGCACCGGAATTAACCGCGACGATTGACGAGATGAGTCCGGGCGCGATTCGCGGCGCTTATGTTTTATATATCGGCGCGGGCGCGGTGGCGACGGCGGGAATTATTAGTTTGTTTCGTTCGCTTCCAACGATTTGGAGCGGTTTGAAATCCGGTTTGGCGGATTTTCGCGGCGGCGGAACCGACTCCGAAGGCACTAACTTGCCGCGCACCGACCAGGATATTTCGATGAAATGGGTTGTCGTCGGCGTGATTGCGCTTGTCGCCGCGATTATGCTTTTCCCGCAACTCGGTTTGAGCGTTTTCTCGAATCCGATTGTTTCATTTTTAGGCGCGATTTTAATCGTCGTTTTAGGCTTTTTGTTCGTCACCGTTTCGTCGCGTTTGACGGGCGAAGTCGGTTCGTCGTCGAACCCGATTTCGGGAATGACGGTTGCAACTTTGCTGATAACTTGTCTGGTTTTTCTGGCTTTGGGTTGGGTTGCGCCAAGTCCGTATTTCGTAACGGCGCTGTCAATCGGCGGTATTGTCTGCATCGCGGCGTCAAACGGCGGCACGACTTCGCAGGATTTGAAGACCGGATTCCTCGTCGGCGGTACGCCGCGCAAACAGCAAATTGCAATTCTCGTCGGCGCGCTTGCGTCGGCGCTGGTTCTAGGACCGCTGCTTATCGTTTTGAACGATTCAAAAACTTATTATCAGAAAGTTGACCCGACAAAATTTAGCGCGGTTACGGTTTCTGAACAACAGCTTTCACGCGACAGCGGCGGACAATTCCGCGCCGAAAAAGCGGGCGGAAGTTTCGCCGATACTGACACGGCAAATTACCGCGTCTGGCACAACACAGACGCGAAAATCGGATTGCCGGGCAAATATTTGGTTGATACGCAGGGCAAACCCGCATATTACGTTGGCCCGACCATTAACGGCGTGATCACCAAAGACGAGCAGGGCAATGATTTGGAACGCTACGACGCGCCGAAAGCGACTTTGATGAGTTACATTATCAAAGGAATTTTAAGCCAAGAACTTCCTTGGGGCTTGGTTTTAATCGGCGCGATGATTGCGATTATGCTCGAACTAACTGGCGCGCCCGCGCTCGCTTTTGCGGTTGGTTTATATCTGCCGATTTCAACGAGCGCGCCGATATTTGTCGGCGGTTTAGTTCGTTACGCGGTTGACCAATACTTAAAACGTAAACTCGCCCGCCGAAATTTAACCGAAGCAGAAATCGTCGCCGAAACCGACAAATCAAACGGCGTTCTTATGGCTTCCGGTTACATCGCGGGCGGCGCGATTGCGGGGATTTTGATTGCTTTGTTTAGTCTCGATTACGGTTATCTAAAATATCTCAAAGATATTAAAGACAGCTTTGCGAAATGGGCGGGAACAAACAATCCGTTTTTCGCCGGACCGAACGCCGATTGGCTCGGCTTGATTCCGTTCTGGATACTCGCCTTGATTTTATATTACGTCGGACGCGAGTTGATTCTAACTGGAAAGAAAGCCGGATTAAAATAGCGGAAAACGATAGAAACAAAAGCCGTTTTGTCTTATATTTGGCAAAACGGCTTTTTCACTTTGAACAATCATAAGCGGCAATATATGTTAACGGCTGACCCGCCGTTGATGAAAAGATCGAAAAAGTTTTGTTTTTTAGAAAAGAAAAGGCAAAAACTTCACTTTTCAACTAGAAGCCATCTCAAAAATAGTTTGATAAAATTCACGGATGGCTAGACGTGAAGAATTAACCGATGAACAATGGTCTTTGATAGAACCGTTATTTGATAAACCGCCCGTTGTTACGACACGCGGCAGACCGCGCCGTGCAGAGCGCGAAGTCTTGAACGGAGTGCTTTGGATACATTCGTTCTGGCGCACGGTGGGCGGATTTGCCCGACCGCTTTCCGCCATACCAAACCTGCCATCGTCGTTTCCAGCAATGGGTCAAAGACGGCAGACTGCGGAAAATACTGGAAAC
>Ga0136617_10001987_pt1 | contig 18230 bp, 20 predicted proteins | sample AntDrymUQ3222106_2_FD_129672 | JGI IMG/M metagenome (GOLD analysis project Ga0136617, IMG submission 129672) | Polar desert sand microbial communities from Dry Valleys, Antarctica - metaG UQ322 (21.06) | ecosystem: Environmental > Terrestrial > Soil > Desert | place: Antarctica: Dry Valley... | reverse complement strand
GGTTGGCCCCGAGCGCGGAGGTCGAGACCACGAGGAAGCGCAGACCCTGGTAAGCGACGTGGCCGCGCTGTCCTCGGAAGGTCCAGAGTCGGTTCCAGGCGTAGTTGTTCGTGACTGCGACGAAAAACGAGCAGGTCGCGGCCGCCAGGTAGTGGAAGCCGAGCGCGTGGACGAGGAGCGTGAAGACGGCGAGGTTGACGGCATAGCCGCTCGCGCCGACCGCGCAGAACTTGGCAAGCTGGAACCAGTTGTGCCGGCGGCCCAGCGCTCCCCGCGTGCGGGCGAGCGCGCCCGTAGGGCTGACGTCTGAGGAGCGCTCCATAGGACGCGGGCGAGCCTAGCAGCGGTCCGCCGCGAGTCAGGGAGTGGGATCCCACCCCGGCTCCTCGACGAATCCTCCGCTGCCGACGAGCGGGACGAAGCGGCAGGCAACGGATCTCGTCGTCAGAAGCTCGTCGCCGGAGCGCCGGATCACCGCCAGCCGCTGGCCGCGGCGTCCCCCGACCGGCACGACGAGTCGACCCTCGGGAGCGAGTTGCTCGACGAGCGCGGAGGGAGGCTCCGGTGCTGCGGCCGCGACGGCGATTGCGTCGAACGGGCTGCGGTCCGCCGCCCCGAGCGTGCCGTCGCCGAGCCGCACCTCGACACGGTCGTACCCGGCCTCGGCGAGGGCGCTCCGTGCGCCGTCCGCGAGCGCCGGGATGCGCTCGATCGTCACCACCTCTGCGGCCAGCTCGGCGAGAACGGCGGCCTGATAGCCGGAGCCGGTGCCGACATCGAGCACTCGCTCACCACCTTTGAGCTCGAGCAGGCTGCAGATCGCCGCCACCATGAAGGGCTGCGAGATCGTGGCGCCGTGACCGAGCGGGAGCGCTCGGTCGTCGTAGGCCTTCGCTCGAAGCTCCGTCGGGACGAACAGCTCGCGTGGAACGAGATCGATCGCCGCGAGCACTCGCTCGTCTCGGAGCCCTCGCTCGCGGAGATTCGCGACGAGGTCGGCCCGAGTCGTCATCGACGCACGTACGCCGGCAGCGGAACGCCGAAGTGCTCCAGCGCGAGCGGCATCACGTCCGTGATCGAGCGAGGCCCACCGCCTAACCCTGGGTCGAGGCCGACCGTGAGCATCGGCACCTCGGAGTCGCCGGTCTGCAACGAACCGTGGGAGCCGCCACCCGAGTGATGGCGGCCGGCGAGGTCGGCGAACTCCCAGCCGGGCGCTGCCGAGACGATCAGCTCGCCCGCGTTCGGGTTCGCGAGCGCGGCCCAGGCCCGCTCGAGCCCGTTCGGATGGTCGAGGATCGACGCGTCGCCGCTGGTCGCGAAACTCGTCTCGTCTCGCCCGAAGCGGAGCTCCTCGCCGTCGCGTCGCGCTATCGCCTCGTCGCCCTCGCGGTAGAGGACGACGTCCACCGACTCGTGCCCGTCGAGGCGCGCCGCAAGTAGCCGCGACTCGCCTGCGGCGTAGACCATCCCGGCGCGATTCGATGCGGTCACGAGCGCTTCGGGATAGACATCCTCGAGTCGGGCGACCTCGCTCACCGACGTCTGCCCGTGATCCGCACAGAGCACGACGGCGTAGCGCTCGAGGAACTCCTCCTCGCCGCCCGCCGCCGCGATCAGCGACGCCACCGCTTCGTCGCAGCGCGCAAGAGCCTCGTGCGCCGCATCCGGCCCTTGCAGGTGAGAGGCGTAGTCGTAGTCCGAGAGGTAGTAGACGAGGAAGTCGAAGCCGTCGCGCGTCACGAGCCAGCGGGCGACGGCGCCTGCGTAGGCGTCGATCGTCCCGGCGGGCCGGTTGCGCACCGACAGGGGAGCCCCGGTCACGTCCGACTCGAAGAGGTTGTAGAAGAAGAAGCGCTTCGGTCCGTAGGCGGGGCGAGTCAGGATCGGCACCGTCGGCAGGTGTGGGGTTCGCCCCCGGTAGCACGTGATGTTGACCGCAGCCGTCGTCAGGCCGGCGTCCTCGAGCGCCTCGTAGACGGTCACCGCGCCCGTGCCGAGGTGACTCGCGTTCAGCTCGTAGACCGTGTCCTGGAGCGAACGCCGGGTTCCGGCGGCGCGCACCGCCCCGAACGAGGAGCCGTACTCGACGAGCCGCTCCTCGCCCCGGTGATACCAGACGAGGTGCGGGATCTCGTGGACGTCCGGATGGGCGCCCGTGACGAGCGTCGAGAGGCAGACGGGCGTCAGCGAGGGAAAGGTCGAGATCGCGCGCCGATAGCTGCCGTGCGCCGTGAGCAGGGCGAGAGCCGGCGCGGAGCCGTCGCCCACCACCTGCTCGAACATCGACGGCGTCAGGCCGTCGATCACGATCAGGATGAGCTTGGTGGCTCGTCCGGTCACGACGGCGAGTCGATGGCGGTCGAGCTGCAAGCCAGGCAAGGACGCAGGGAGCGCCCATATCGAGTCAGATATGGGCGCGACTGAGGACGCCGCATGGCGCCGCAGATCGGTCGCCAGCGGCCGTCGCTCGTGGCCGGCCGGGCCACCTTAGTCTCTGGCAAGCGAGCGGAGGCCGGCGTACCGGTCGGCCTGGGTCCGGCGCAACCTGGCGGCGAGCGCCGGAAGCGCGACCGCCTCGAGATAGCCGACGACGGGGATGAAGGCCAGTGCGGCGAGCACGATCGCCGCTCCCGCGACGATCAGCGCGAGGCCGGCTCTGGTGCCGCCCCGCCGCAGCGCGCCGGAGACGACAACAACGGCCGCGGCGCCCCCCGCGAGCCCGGCGAGCGCGCCCGCAACGAGCTCGGCGGTGTCGTCGATCAAGACTCCTGCGAGCCCGCCCGCGACTCCGGCGAGCACGACGGCGGCGAGCCGTCCGAGCGGCGTCGCCGAGAGCATCCCCGCGAAGAGCGCACCGAGCGCGACCCCGACGCCGAGCGCGACCCCGATCGAGTACCAGTCCCCCACGCGAGCAGTCTAGTTTCGGTCGGGCGTTTGCTGGACATACAACACGCGACCCCGCTGCATCACCCAGGAGGAGAAAGACGTGACCGAGGACGTGCGCCCGCTACTCGTGTTCTTCTGGTCCGAACGCTCAGGTCCCGCCCGGCGGATGGAGAGCCTCCTGGCCCATCTCGCGCGCAAGGAACGCGCGCGCCTGCGCATCCGCCGCGTGGACATCGATGCAAGCCCCGAGCTCGCCGAGCGCTTCAAGGTCGAGATCGTGCCGACGCTCGTCCTCGTCAAGGGCAAGCAGGCAGTCGCGAGGATCGACGGCCGGACGAGCGCACCGCGGATCGAGGCCATGCTCGCGCCGCATCTGACGGGCGAGCTCGCGGTCGCCTGAAACCGAATCTCACTCGGCCCCGTAGAGGTCTACGGCACTTCTAGGCAATGCTAGGGGAAGAAGGAGGACAGGTATGCGGAAGCTCATGCTGTTCGCCGGCTTGGGCGGCGTGCTCTTGCTCGGTCTCGGCTCGTTCGCGCTCGCCGACAGCGGCTCCAAGAACGCGAACGGCAAGCTGATCGGCTATCAGGAGGTTCCGTCCGTGTCGTCGCGCGGCTCGGGCGAGTTCGAGGCGAGGATCGTGGACAACTCGAAGATCGAGTACAGGCTCAGCTACCGCGATCTCGAGGCAGCGGTCCAGCAGGCGCACATCCACTTCGGGCAGCGGTCGGTCAACGGCGGGATCTCCGTCTTCCTGTGCTCGAACCTCGGCAACGGGCCGGCAGGAACCCAGGCATGCCCCGCTGCAAACGGAACGGTCAGCGGCACGATCGTGGCAGCGGACGTGAGTCCGCCGATCGCGGCGACGGCCGCTGCGCGAGCACAAGGAATCAACTCGGGAGAGTTCGCGGAGCTGCTCGCTGCAATCCGAGCCGGCAAGACGTATGCCAACGTGCACACGACGATGTTCCCGGGCGGCGAGATCCGGGCGCAGCTCGGCAAGAACCGCGGCGACAAGGGCGACCGCGAGAAGGACGACGACTAGGGGAAGGTGCCGGACTCCAGGCGCGCGATCACGTCGAGCGTGAACGCCGCCGCCCGCGCCCCGTCGACGACGCGATGGTCGAACGTGACCGAGACGTTGCCGATCTGGCGGATCACGACCTCGCCGTCGCGAACGACGGGGCGCGGGCCGATCCGGTGGAGGCCGAGGATCCCGACCTCGGGATGGTTGACGAGCGGCGTCACGACAAGCCCGCCGAGCTTGCCGGCGCTCGTGATCGTGAACGTGCCGTCGCGGAGCTCCTCCGGTCGGAGCTCGCCTGCGCGGGCCGCCTCGGCGAGTCGCGCAACTTCCGCCGAGAGCTCGTCGAGCGAGGCGGTATCGCAGCCGCGGACCACCGGCACGACCAGCCCGTCGTCGGTCTGGATAGCGATGCCAAGGTCGTAGCGCTCGAGATAGACGAGCTCGTCGTCCCCGTCCTCAGTGTGGTCGAGCCGGGCGTTCAGCTCGGGGAACTCCTTCAGCGTGGTCGCCGTCGCCTGGAGCGCGAGCGGCACGAGCCGCTTGACGTCGACGTCGGTGAAGTCGCACTCCTCCACGAACGTGACCGCCGCGACCTCACGGTGAGCACGCGCGAGGTGCTCGGCGATCCGGCGGCGAACGCCACGGACGGGCTCTCGTCGCTCCAAGGGCTTGTGTTGCTCCAACACAAGCTCTCCTCTCCCGGCGCCGCGCACGTCCGCCTCGACGATCCGCCCGTTCGGTCCGGAGCCGCTCAGGGAGCCGAGCTCGACGCCGAGTTCCTCCGCGAGCCGCCGAACGAGCGGCGTCGCCTGGACTCGAGCCGAAGAACCCTTGTGTTGGAACAACACAAGGGTTCTTTCAGGCGTGGGCTCCTCCTCGGGAGCGGGTGGGGCCGGGACGTCGTCGCCGATCACGACGAGCACGGTGCCGACGGGGACGATGTCGCCCTCGGCGACGAGGATGCGCGCGACCTTCCCCGCAGCGGGCGATGGGATCTCGACCGTCGTCTTGTCGGTCTGGATCTCGACGAGCGGGTCGTCCTCGGCGAGCTCCTGCCCTTCGACGACGAGCCAGCGTGCGATCTCGCCCTCGGTCAGGCCCTCGCCGAGGTCGGGCAGCTTGAACTCGTACGCCACGGGCGCGGAGCCTACCGAGGAGTTCCGAGCCAGGCGTCCGCGGCGACGATGAGGACACGCAGGCCGCCCTCGACCCGCCAGAGCGAGACGGCCTGCTCGTCGCCGTGCAGCTCCGGGGCGATCGCCGCCGGGACGTAGCCGAGCTGCAGCGTCCGCTCCTCGTTCCAGATCGCGACAGCATTCGGATCGTGCTCGTTCTGCGGCTCCGGGACGAGCGCGAGCCTCCGGCCGGGATCGAACGAGGGGTCGTCGAGTGCCTCGATCCGGTAGGAGACCCCGGCGACGGGAACGACCCGGATGCGCGGATCCTCCCAGCGCACCGTCTCGCCGCTCGCCGCATCGCGCAGGCGAACCCCGCGCTCGCCGCGCTCGAGCCAGAGCCGGAGCCGCTCAGAGCTCGGCTGCATACCCCCGAATCGAGCGCGTGTAGCGCACGAGCTCGGGCGCGTCAGACGCCGCCAGCAGCGTGTCGACGAGCACGCGCATCGCATCACCGCCGCGGTGGGAGCTCCACAACGAGTACGCGTAGAAGACCGGCAGCGCCCGATGCTCCGGAAAGCGCTCGCAAGCTGCCCGGAGCACGGCGACCGACTCGTCGAGCTCGCCGACGTTGCGCAGGGAGCTACCGAGACCGAGCATCGCGGCCACCGTGTCGGCGTCGTTCAGACCGAGCTCGAGCGCGCGACGGTAGCAGGGGATCGCCTCTGCCTCGTCACCGTTCGAGTCGAACGCGAACGCTTTCTGGAGTGCGGCTTGCGCCTCCATCAGAACTCCAGCAAGCGCCGCGCCGCGTCCACGACCCGCGCCACCGACGGCATGTACGCGTCCTCGATCTGCCAGTACGGATACGGGACGTCGTAGCCGGTCACACGCAGCACCGGTCCGCGCAGGTCGAGGATCGCCTTCTCCGCGAGGATCGCGGCGAGCTCGGCGGCGTAGCCGCATGTCCGCGGCGCCTCCTGGACGAGCACGACGCGGCCCGTCTTCGAGGCCGACGCGAGCAGCGCCTCCTCGTCGAGTGGCTTCAAGCTGCGCAGATCGAGCACCTCGACCGAGGCATCCAGCTCGTCGGCCGCCCGCTCGCACACCGGCACCATGGCGCCGTAGCCGACGAGCGTCACGTCGCTGCCCTCGCGCGCGAGCCGCGCCTTCCCGAGCGGGACGACGTGTTCGCCCTCGGGCACCTCGGCGCGCTGGATCCGGTAGACGAGCTTCGGCTCGAGGATGACGACGGGATCCGGGTCGCGGATCGCGGCCGCGAGCAGGCCCTTCGCGTCGGCGGGAGTCGAGGGGATCGCGACCTTGATCCCCGGCGTGTGCACGTAGTACGTCTCCGGCGAGTCGTCGTGGAGCTCCGGCGCGCGGACGCCGCCGCCGTACGGCATCCGGATCGTGATCGGGAAGGTCATCGTCCCGGCGGTGCGCCAGCGATAGCGGCCGACGTGCGTGATCAGCTGATCGAGGCACGGGTACGAGAAGGCGTCGTACTGCATCTCGCAGACCGGGCGGAAGCCGGCCATGCAGAGCCCGACGGCCGAGCCTAGGATCCCCGCCTCGGCGAGCGGCGTGTCGACGCAGCGATCGGCGCCGAAGCGGTCGCGGAGGCCGGCGGTAGCGCGAAAGACGCCGCCGGCGCGGCCGACGTCCTCGCCGAGCACGAGCACGTCGTCGTCGCGCTCCATCTCGACGTGCAGCGCGTCGTTCACAGCCTCGACGAGGAACCGCTCAGCCAAGGATCCGCCTCAGCTCTGCAAGATCGGTCTCGAATGACGCCGGCGGGTCGACGAGCGCGTGCGCGAAGAGGAGACCCACGTCCGGCTTCGGCTCCCCCTCGGCCGCCGCGATCCCGGCACGCATCAGGTCGGCCGCCTCGGCCTTGAGCTGCTCCTCGAGCTCGTCGTCGAGCAGGCCCTGCCGGCGGAGATAGCGCTCGTAGCGGCCGAGACACTCGTTCGCGCGCGCCTCCTCGACGCGCTCGGGGTCGATGTACGCGCTCGGATCGTCGGCCGTTGCGTGCGGCATCGCCCGATACGTGACCGCCTCGATGAAGGTCGGCCCCTCTCCGGCGCGCCCCCGCGCGACTGCGTCCCGCGTCGCCTCGTAGACGGCCAGGACGTCGCCGCCGTCCACCCGCGCACTCGGGATCCCGTAGCCGATCGCCTTGTCCGCGAGTGTCTGCGCGCGCGTCTGCGCCGAGACGGGCGTCGAGATCGCCCAGCCGTTGTTGTTGCAGAAGAGGATCACGGGCGCCCGCATCACGGCGGCGAAGTTCGCACCCTCGTGGAAGGCACCCTCGGAGGTGGCGCCGTCGCCGAAGTAGGCGATCGCGCACGCGTTCTCGCCCCGCAGCCGCTTGCCCCAGGCGAGGCCGGCGGCGTGCGGCACATGCGTCGCGATCGGGACGCAGATCGAGGCGACGTTATAGTCGGCCGGGTTCCACCAGCCGGCCGGATGGCCGCGCCACCAGGAGAGGATCGTCGCCGGCGGCATCCCGCGGAGGAGCCCGATCGCCGACTCGCGATAGCTCGGGAAGATCCAGTCCTCATCGGCGAGCGCGTGGAACGAGCCGGCCTGCATCGCCTCGTGGCCCCAATAGAGCGCGTACGTGCCGATCCGGCCCTGCCGGTGGTAGATGACCGAGCGCTCGTCGTAGGTGCGGAGCAGGACGAGCGAGCGATAGAGCGCGAGAAAGTCTTCCTCGTCGAGCCCTTCGACCTCGCCGTCCGGGACGTTCGCCCCATCCCCGATCACGCGTCGGAGTCCGCGCTCCGCAGGAATCGTGCTCGCCATCGCGGGCGAAGTCTAGGTCAGACGAGCACGTCGACAGCGTCGCGCTCCGCCTCGAGGACGACCTCCGTCACGTCTCCCAGATCCTCGCCGTCCACTTGAAGCGGCAGCGGCTCGCGGCAGCGGATCTCGATTCGATCGAGATCGTGGCCGTGGATGACGTCGTGGGCTCGGTCCTGGCCGCGTCCGCGCAGGGCGTAAGCGGCAAACCGAGGCCAGGTACGACCCCTCACGTCCCGCGGCGCGACGACGTCGAGCCCGCCCTCGAAGGTGGCCTGCGGGGTCAGCCGAAGCGGGACCGGGCCGGCGTAGGTGTACGGATCGCCGTTGCCGACGAGCGCGAAGGCGGCCGTCCCGTGTCCTGCGATCTCGAGTAGCGGCTCGAAGCGGCCGCGGTGGCGGGCGAGCGTGGAGATCGCCGTCCACGCGAACACGAGGTCGCCCGGCCGGCGGCCGTTCTCGTCCCGTCCCCGCGCGTCCATCAGCCGGATCAGCTCCGCGTCCAGCCCAACGCCCGCGCTGAACGCGAAGCGGCGGCCGTTGGCGCGGCCGAGCGAGATCCGCCGCGTCCGGCCGGCCGCGATCCGGCGAGCCGCGGCGAGCGGATCGCGCGGCAGGCCGAGCGCGCGCGGCAGCACGCTCGTACCGCCGCCCGGCACGAAGCCGACAGCCACCCCAGGGCGCAGGCCGTTGAGCACCTCGTTGAAGCCTCCGTCACCCGAGAGGACGACGACGGCCTCCGCCTCGACCTCGCGCGCCAGTTCGGTCGCGTGGCCCGCGCGCTCGCTGCGCAGCGTCCGAATGGGGCCGAGCACCCGCTCCACCTCGGCGACGAGGGCGTCCGTGACCCGGCTCGCGTACGGGTTGACGATGAGGACGCTCCGCACAGGACGAGGGTAGTGCGAGGAGTCGCCGGCAGCCGAGCTCCGGCGACTCCTCTGGGAGGATCTAGCCGCGCGGCTTCGGCGGCGCCGGCAGCGTCGCCTCATAGACGTCGATCGCGCTCCGGCCGGTCGTGCCGAGGTAGAAGTCGCCGGTCGCGCCCCAGTAGGTGAACGTGCCGTCGGCGTTCTCCCGCATCTTGAAGACGGCCGATGTCCACGTATTCGCTTTCTCCGGGATGAACCAGCCGGCGTCCTTCAGCTCGACCGTGCCGTCCTTGCGCTCGACGAAGTCGACGACCTGGGTCCCCTGCGAGTACCAGCCCATGAAGATCCGGTTCTGACCCGGGATCTGCTGGAAGACGTGGGCGGTGCAGACCGTCGGCTCGGCCCCGGTGCGCGGAGTCGCGCGGTAGATCGCCTTCGCGCCGGCCGGCGTGCGGGCATAGGCCCGCCAGGCCTCGCTCTGGGTCGGCACGGAGGTCAGCGAGTTGCGGAGAGCCGAGCGCTTGTAGAACTGGACGCCGCCGTTTCCTTGCGGGTTGTCGACGCCGGTGGCGCACGTGGCGCCCGGGGGAGCGACGCCGCCGCCGCGCTCGTCCGTCGCGATCAGGTACTTGCCGGAGGCGGAGAGCTCGGTCTCGTGGTCGAAGTCGTTGTCCTCGGCCGAGGGGAACGGGCCGCCGCGACCCTGGTGATGGACGGAGCCGACGTAGCGGACGCCTTCGAGGGATGGCGCGCCGCTTGCGAGCCAGGTGGGAACGTCGAGGTTCTGGCCGCCCTGGCCGACCACGCAGTCGGTCACCATGGCGCCGGTCGCCGTCGGGCCGACGGTCGTGCTCGGACGCACCGCGCACGGAAGCGGCGTCCCTTTCGGCTTCCCCTTCCGGTCGAATGCGCCGCTCAGGTCGAAGACGATCGCGGCCGCGCCCGATCCGCAGGTCAGCGTGTCGTCCGGATAGAGCTCGAGCTCGTGGCAGCCGTAGACCGCGTTCTGCGTCGTGTGCCCGAGGGAGACGAACGTGCTCGGGAAGCGGTAGCGGTAGACGTCGGGCCGGCAGAGCATCCGCCGCAGATCGACGCTCGTGAGCGCCGGGAAGTTCATGCAGCTCGACATGTCGACGACCTCGAAGCCGTCGAGGTCGTAGCGGTCGCCCGAGCCCGGCACCTCGTTCTGGCGCTTGTACTCCGGCGCGGGGCCAACGTTGACCGAGTCCGAGGTGACCGAATAGGCGATGTGAGGCCGCTTCGGGTCGACGTTGACCGTGTGCGACTCGCCGATATGGCTCGTCAGGCCGATCTCCTTGGGTCGAAGCACGTTGGTGATGTCGACCAGCTCGAGCCCGCCGCGAGGCGCGTCGACGGCGCCCGCAACGCCCTGGTCGTGGCAGCGGCCGCGCTGGTCGGTGGCGTCGACGAGGAGCTGCGCGTCGCCGCCTGCGGCCGTGGCCGCCGCAGTGTTGAGCAACACGCCGCCCTTCGGGGTCGCCTCCACGTCGTGTTGCAATCCGAGCGCTGCGTCCGGCCGCGAGATACAGGAGGCGGACGGGTGGCTCGAGACGTAGCGCGGCTCGACTGTCCCGCGATCGGTGAGCTGCACGATCGTCTGGCGGCCGCCGTTCGGCCCGGCCGCGAGCGTGCCGACGGACGCATACGTCTCGCCGCCCTGCGTGAAGAAGTCGAGGTCGGTGTGCGGGTTGCCGGTCGGGAAGGTCGTCACGAGCTTCCACGTCGCTCCAGGCCCGCCCGAGTTGAGGCCGGTGCCGATCGGCGCTGCCGGCTGATACGGAGGAGCGGGGTGGTCGAGCTCGTGGGCTGCGGCTCCCGTCGAGAGCATCAGCGCCGTCGCTGTGACGAGCGGCGGAATCAGGCGTTTCCTGGTCATCGTCTCTCCTTCTCGGGAAGATTGCCGCGCGGAGGCTCGGGTGAGCCCCCGCGCGCCCGTCCGCTACTTCTTGCCGCCCCTGGCGCCGGCGACGCTGCTCGGACCGTTGAAGAGCTGTAGCTCTGCGATCCGCACCTCGTTGTCGCGTGGCGCGACCACTTGCGGCAGGTCGCCGATCAGCTCGACCGTCGCACCGGGCGAGCCCTCGCGGCAGTCGGTGCCGTTCGTCGGGTCGGCATCCTGCTCGCCCTGGAACGCGGCGGTGCCGGTGCACTGGTTCGTCAGTACGCGGATCGCCACGTGCGTCGCGGTGGTGCGGGGCACCGTGAACGTGCGCAGGATCAGTTCGGGCGCGATCGGCCGCGGCGTCGTGCCGGGGAACGCGTCGACCGGGCTCGTGAAGAACCGCGTGTAGCCGATCGCCGGGTTGGCGCAGTTGGCGTTGGCGACGGTCGCCCCACAGGCGAGCAGCTCGAACTGCCGGACGGCCGTGAAGCGGTTCTGACCGGGCGTCAGCATCGCGCTCACCTGCGCGCGGTCGAACACCTGCGAGCTGCCCGCGAGATCGACTACGACGGTGCTGCCGGAGACGCTCGGGACGGTGCCGGTGCGCTCCCAGTTCGTCGCCTCGGTGTCGTCGATGAGCTCGCCGTGACGCACGCCGTCGCCGCTCGCTGCAGCACCGCTCGCCGCCGAGGCGACGTTCGGACTCAGCGACAGCTTCACGCTCTTGCGCTCACCCGCGGCGAGCGTCTGCGTGAAGCGGAAGTGGCCGTAGCCGGCGGCGCGTCCGACGAAGTCGTACGTCCCGGCCACGAGCGCGGCCGTGGCGTCGAGGTTGTCGACACCGGGCGCGGGCGCCGAGGTGGCGGGATCCGTGTCCGCGACCGGCGACGTGCGAGCCTCGAAGGTCCCGACGAAGACACGCGCCGGAACCGGTGCGCCCGTCACGGCGTCCACTGCCGTAAACGTGACGGTCGCCTCGTCGTGGAGCGGCGAGGCGAAGTCCGGCTTCGGATCCGTATCCGTGTCCGCCAGGGTGTTCGAGCTGAATGCCGCCTCCCCGAAACCGCGCTGTGCGAACGCGTTCCACAGCTCGGCCTGGTTGGCGCCGCCGAAGCGCATCCGGTCGGCGGCGAGGTAGGCATCGCGCGCCTGCAGCATCGACGGCGCGGTCGGCATCAGCAGGTAGGCGTCGAACATGATTTGGATCCAGCGCCGGTTGCCCGGGCACTGGTCGACCGGACGCTTCCCCTCGGCGCACGCGATCTGCGTGGCCCGGTCGCTCCCCCCGTACTTCTGGACGAGAGCCTGCCGGATGTCGTAGTTCGTGGCGCTCCAGATCTCGCCGTCCGCGTGCACCTGCGGGCCGGTGAGGTCGTAGCCCATGTTCGAGAAGTTGAGCGGATCGGTTCTCGGCAACGAGCCCGGGGCCGGAAACGGCCCGGTGCGCGGGAAGTTCATGCCGTAGTTGCGGATCCCGCGTTGCGCGTCGCCGGTGACATAGCCCCCGACCGCGAAGGGGTTCTCGCCCGAGACGGGCACGAAGCCGTACTCGTTCAGGTACTCGACGGCGAGCAGGTCGCCTGAGCTCTCGCCCATGGCGCCGGCGTGGTGCCCCGCGCGATTGCCGCCCTTGCCGATCATCCGGTTCTCGATCAGGTGGCCGTACTCGTGGCCGATCACGGACATGTCGAAGTCGCCGTCCACGCACGGCGCGTAGAACGTCGCCGCAATCGGCTGCCAGAGGTACATGTTGGTGATCGGCGGGGTGCCGTCGGGCAGAGACGTCATGTTGGCGTTGTCGCGGCCGTTGTAGGCCGGGAAGCCGCCCGCCAACGCGCCTGCCTGGGCGTTGCCGAGCACCGGGTCGTTCTCGAGCGTGCCCGGGCCGCCGTTGCCGAGGTTCGACTCCTGCGCGTTCCAGTGTGCCTCGTCGAACCCGAGGTGATACGACCAGTCGTGCATGCGGTTGTGCATGGCGAAGAGGTTCGTCGCCGCCGCGTCGATGTCATGGCTCTGACCGGGCACGAACGGCGTGAAGCAGTCGCTCTTGTGCCAGGCGTTCGTCCACGGATACGAGTAATCCCGCCGCAAGCTGACCGGCCGGTAGGCCGTCGGCCCGGGCGCCCGGAAGTTCGTCCAGCCCTCGGAGGCCTGGGCGTTGTTGCCCACGGTCGTGAAGGTGGGCGCGCCCGCGCGGTAGCTGTAGTCCCACGGTGCGCGCGAGGCCGAGTTCTGCACCTCACGGTCGCACTCCGCCAGGTTCGTCGGCGGGTTGCCGACCGTGGAATCCCAGCACCACGTCTCGCGGTTGTCGGTCGACGGATAGCTCCACGGGAACGCGTCGCCCCCGATGAGCGGCGTGGACGGGAAGACCGTCCACTTCGGCGGATACGGGAAGTCGCCGTCGACGGTCGCAGGCGTGAACGCGATCTCGCCCGTGTATGTCGTGGGCGCGTCCCACCCGGCGCCGTCGGAGAAGTCGCACACGCGCACGAAGTACGTGCCCGCGCCGCTGTCGGCCGGGTTGTAGGCGAGCGCCTCCGGGCTCGCGCCGGTGTCCTGCGTCGCAACCACGACGCCGTCGCGGACGAGCTGGATCACGCTGTCGTTCGTCGTCAGCGTCGCCTCAACGGCAACCGCGACCGAGCCGATCGACTCGCCGGAGGCCACCGTCCACGGGCCGTTGTCGACCGCGCAGGCCCCATCGGTCGGAGGCACGGCGCCGGTGAAGGTGGCGGCGGAGGGATGCGATTGCTCGACGAGGTCGCGCCGGATCAGGATCTCGCCCGTGGCGGCATCGACGAAGTGCGTGAACGCACGCGGCACGGTTCCGCGCTAATCGAGCACGAGCGTCTCCCACGCCGGGCGCACGCCCCTGCTCGGGGTCGGCACCGCGACGAGGCGGGCGCGCTGCGGATCCGGAAGGCCGCCGACCGCGAGCAGCGTCCAGCCGGCGCCCTTGCGGGTCGCCAGGACGTTGACGATCGACCCGCCGAGGCCGACATCGCCGCCCGCCCTGGCCCATCCCTCGGCGGCCGAGAGGACGGGCTGCGCCGCGAGCCGTGCGTCGCGGGTCAGGGAGCCCGAGGCATAGACGACGTCGTCGCCCTGAACGGCGACGACGAGCAGGCCACCCTCGGCCGCCGGGAGACCGCCGAAGGTCTGACGGAGCACGACGGCGTGCGCGGAGCCGCCAACGAGCCGCGAGTCGGCTGTGACCTGCAGCCGGTCGAGCGACGCCTCCGAGAGGCCGAGGAGCTCGGTCTGCTGCTCGGCGAAGTTGCGCGCGACCTTGGCCGCAGAGCCGCCCTGGAGATTCTCGGCGAGGGCACCGTCGTGCTGGAACAGCGACGCGGGCGTGCCAAAGCGTGTCCACGACACCTCGGCGTCGAGCTGCTCCGCGGCGGCGCGCTGGTCGGAGGACGGAGCGACACTCGTCGTGCGGGCATCGCGATCGGCGAACACGAGCTCGCCTGCCAGAGCGCTCGAGGGCAGCGCCAGCACGGCGGCCACCACGAGGAACGCGATCGATCGTCGCGTCATCGGACGACATCTCCTGAACTCGAAGTATTCGAAGGCCGGCGCCTGCCGACGCTGCCATTCCTGCTCGCGGGAATCGCACTTGAAACGTGCCGCACTCGTTCAGCCCACCCGAAAGCAGGTGGAGCTCGCGGCCACTCCGGCCACGCGCAGGACGACCTCGTAGCGCCCCGGCGCGAGAGCGCGGCCGCGTCCGTCACGGCCGTCCCAGGCGAGCGTGATTCTTCGACCGGCCCTTCCCGTGAATGACCCGAGCTGGCGAACGACGGTCCCGGAGCGGGCGCGGATGTCGACCTCGACGCCGCTCGCCGCCGGAAGCTCGAACGCGATCGTCGTCCGGCCGCGCACAGGTTGCGGCGCGATCGTGGCCGCCGCGATCGGCCGGAGCTCGGTCGACGGGATGCGCTCCGGTCCCTTGTAGCGGTGCGCGGCGCGGAAGTCCGCGAACGCCTGCTCGTCGAAGCGATCGCAGTCGAGGCGACCCGCCCACGCCGCCGCGCGGACCCTGTCGCCGAGCTCTGGCCGCGGCGCGACGACGATTCCGACCGGATCGTCTGAGTACCAGTCCGCCAGTCGCGCGATCTCTCCGGCAGGCACCCGGTTTCCGTACTGGACGGCGACGCCGCCGTGCAGGTGGTTGTGGCGCAGCCGAGCCTCCTGAACCGGCTGCGCGTAGAGCCGCCAGGGAAGTGGGTCGAGACCCGTCGCGACGACCGTGGCCTCTGCGGGCGCCGACGAGAGGCGCTCCTGGGCACATGCCTGCGCGTCCTCCCCACCGCCGGTCAGAAGGAGCGCGAGCACGAGCGCCGCGAGAGGCAGCCCGAGTCCGGTCGCGAGGAGCGCCGCGACTCGGGCGTGGGAGTGAGGGGAATGCCCGTCCGTCACAGAGTCGCGTACCCGCGGATCCCGTCGACGAGGATCGCGGTGAAGCGGTCGGCGAGCTCGTCCGTGTCGCGGCCGGGATCGAGCCACGTGTAGGCCCAGTTCGCGGCCGAGAGCGCGAGGAGCGCCGCCGCGCCCTCGTCGAGGTCGGAGCGCAGCTCGCCCCGGTCGCGCCCCTCACGGAAGAGCGCGCGCAACCGTTCCTCGTAGCGGCGCCGCTCTGCGACGAACTCGTCCCGCCGCTCGCCCTCGAGGTAGCGCCACTCGCGGATGAAGACCGTGGCGACATCGAGCTGCTCGGCGACGACGCGCAGGTGCGCCCGCAGCGCCAGGCGGATCTTCTCGCCGGCGGGTAGCTCTTCCGGGATCCCGTCGAGCCCCGCGTGGAAGGCTGTGGCCCCCTCGCGCAGCGCCTCGTAAAGAAGCTCCTGCTTCGAGGCGGTCAGCGAATAGAGCGAGCCCTTCTGCACGCCCATCGCGGCGGCGAGCTCGCCCATCGAGGTGCCGTGATAGCCCTTCTGGGCGAAGAGCCGGGCGGCCTGGCGGGTCAGCTCCAGGCCTCGTGCGGTGGGCGGGCGAGTGGCGATACACTCAATGCTAACGACCGTTAGGTAGGGAGGCCGAATGTCCGACGCGCGCACCGCCGAGTTCCTCGAGTTCGTCCAGGCCGGAGGGCAGGTCGAGACGGACGATTGGTTGCCGGACGAGTACCGGAAGCGGCTGATCAAGTTCATCGAGATGCACGGCAACTCCGAGCTGATGGGCGTCCTCCCCGAGCGCGACTGGATCCTCCGCGCGCCGACGCTGCAGCGGAAGCTTGCGCTGACGGCGAAGATCCAGGACGAGGTCGGCCATTGCCAGCTCATCTACCGCGTGGTCGAGGATCTCGGGAAGCCGCGGGCCCAGTGCCTCGACGACCTGATCTCGGGCAAGTCGAAGTTCCACAACGTCTTCCACTATCCGACGAAGAGCTGGGGCGACGTCGGCGTGATCGCGTGGCTCGTCGACGCGGCCGCGATCATCAGCCAGAAGGCGCTCCTCAAGTGCTCGTACGCGCCCTACGCGCGCGTGATGAAGAAGGTCTGCTGGGAGGAGTCGTTCCACATCCTCCACGGCCGCGACACCGTGCTCGCGATGGTCACCGGCACGCCGGAGCAGTTCGAGCTCGTGCAGGAGGCGGTGACGCGCTGGTGGGAGCCGCTGATGCACTTCCACGGGACGCCGATCGCCGCAGAGGAGGATCCGATGGTGCACTGGCGGATCAAGAGCCAGGGCAACGAGGACGCGCGCCAGCAGTTCCTCGACGGCTACGTGCCGCAGATCCGCGAGCTCGGCCTCGAGCTGCCCGACCCGAAGCTGCGCCGAAACGACGAGGGCGTCTGGGAGTACACCGAGCCGGACTGGGAGAAGCTGACCGCCGTCGTCACCGGCCACGGCCCCGCCTCGCAGGAGCGGCTCGCGTTCCGGCGGCTCTCGCGCGCCGAGGTGGACTGGGTCTCGAAGGCGATGCTGCCCGAGGCCGCTTGATCTACGAGGTCTTCAGACAGGAGCGAAAGGGCCAGCCGTTCGTCCACGGCGGCTCGTTCCACGCGCCCGACCGGCCCTTCGCGGACGCCTACGCGCGCGAGTTCTACGCGCGCCGGCAGGAGTCGGTCGCGCTCTGGGTCGTTCCGCGCGACGAGATTCTGGAGATCGACGAGTTTCCGGACGAGTTCGACCTCAAGTACCGCCGCGTGGACGGCTACTCGATCAAGGCGCGACTTGCGATCGCGCGTGAACGAGCGGGCGCCGCGACCTCCTCAGGCGACGGCGAGGGGCCGTGATGGACGTTGTGTTGGAACAACACAAGCGTCGGTACGTCCCCTCGAGTCCAGGCGGGCAGCCGAATCACCGCGTCCTCGAGAAGTTTGTGTTGTTCCAATACAAGCTCGCTTCGTGACGCGCCCGCGCGCCGACCTCTTGCTCGAGCTAGCTGACGACGAGCTGATCCTCGGTTGGCGCGACTCGGAGTGGACGGGGATCGCGCCCTTCCTCGAGGAGGACGTCGCCTTCTCCTCGATCGCCCAGAACGAGATCGGGCATGCCCGGGCGCTCTACGAGCTCGCCGCGCGCGACCTCGGCACCGATGCCGATGCGCTCGCCTTCGATCGGCCCATCGCGGAGTACCGCTGCGCGCCGCTCGTGCAACTGCGACGGCTCGAGTGGGCGCGCACGATCGCGCGGCACTGGCTCTACGAGACGGCCGACGCGGTCCGGATCGAGGCGCTGAAAGGCTCGGACGACGTCGAGGTGGCCGGGCTCGCCGGGAAGATCGAGCGCGAGGAGACCTATCACCGCCTGCACGCGGAGATGTGGATCGAGCGGCTGCTCGCCGCCCCCGAGGGCAGAACGCGCTTGGAGGAAGCGCTGCTCGAGCTCTGGCCGTACGCGCTCGGCGTCCTCGAGGGCGAGCTGCGCGAGACCTTCGCCGCCCGCGTGCGCGAGCGACTCCCGTTCGGGCTGCCCGAGGTCGAGGCGATCCCCCGCGACCGGCACGAGCCGGAGCTCGGCGAGCTGCTCGACGAGATGACGATCGTGCGCCGCTCGGCTCCGGTGGGCGCGCAATGGTGACAGTCGAAGCTGTCTGGGAAGCGCTCGCCGAGATTCCCGATCCCGAGATCCCGGTGATCTCGCTCGTCGACCTCGGCGTCGTCAAGAGCGTCGAGATCGAGGGTGACCGGGTGCGCGTCGAGTTCACGCCTACCTTCATGGGTTGCCCCGCGCTCGAGGCGATGAAGCTCCAGATGGAGGGGGCGATTACGGCCCTCGGCGCGGAGCCGCACGTCGACGTCATCCTCGACGACTCCTGGTCGACCGACCGGATCACGGCGGAGGGCCGTGAGAAGCTCCGCGTCGCCGGCTTCGGCCCGCCCACCCCACGCGCGGCCGGCCCAACGACGCTCGTTCAGCTCCAGTCGAAGGCGTTCCGCTGCCCCTACTGCGGTTCGACCGAAACGCGGCTCGACAACATCTTCGGCCCCACCCCATGCCGCTCGGTCCGCTACTGCGAGAGCTGCCGCCAGCCGTTCGAGCAGTTCAAGACGATCTAGTAGTACCGACAGCGAGGCACGGTGGAGACCCTGCGCGGCCAGGGTCTCCACCGATCTTCGGGAGCCCTAACGGCTCGCGCGCAACGCTGCGAGCAGCTCTTGGTGGC
>Ga0136617_10001986_pt1 | contig 18233 bp, 21 predicted proteins | sample AntDrymUQ3222106_2_FD_129672 | JGI IMG/M metagenome (GOLD analysis project Ga0136617, IMG submission 129672) | Polar desert sand microbial communities from Dry Valleys, Antarctica - metaG UQ322 (21.06) | ecosystem: Environmental > Terrestrial > Soil > Desert | place: Antarctica: Dry Valley... | reverse complement strand
TCCTCATGGGCATGCGTAAGGACGAGGCCTGCGAGATTGCGCCGGTCCTTGGCGATGAAGGAGATGTCGGGCAGCACCACGTCGATTCCGGGTTCGCTATCTTCGCCGAATTTCACGCCGAGATCGACCATCAGCCATTGCCGGTCATCAACAGGGCCCACGCCGTAGCAATAACAATTCATGCCGATCTCGCCCGTGCCGCCCAAGGGCAGTAGCACCAGATCGTTGCTGTGATCGAATTTGCGCTTGGCGTTCAAGATTTTCTCAAAGCCTCGATGGCGGCGAAGCGGACGTCGCCTGCGTGAATATGTTTCTGCGTACCGTCTGCAAATTCCAGGATCAAGGCGCCGTCAGCTGCCAGGCCCTGAAACGTGCCGCGCACCTCTTGGTCCCCGATCTTCGCCACGGCTTTGCCGTTTAGTCCGGCGGCGCGTTCCATCCAGGCGCTGCGGATGGCGGCAAAGCCCCTGCCCTCATTCCATGCCGCTAAACGGCCGGACAGCCTTGCTTCGAGTATTGGCAAGATTGATTCAATACTTGGAATATCTCCATGGCGGGCCAACGCGGTCACCGGATAGGGCATGTCTGGCGGTGCATGAATCAGGTTGATGCCGCAACCCAAGGCTATGGTAGTGGGATTGCTGGCGGCAACTTCGGCGAGGATCCCGCAGAATTTGGCCCCGCCAATCAGCACATCATTGGGCCATTTAATCAGCGGCTTGATATCGGGCAGCAGCACCGTCAAAAGATCATGGACAGCAAGGGCGGCCACGAAACTCACCTGCGCCGCCACTTCGGAACCAGCCGCGATCGGGAATAGAAAGGTCGCGTAAAGGTTGCCGGGCTCGGAAATCCAGGTGCGGCCCAACCTGCCGCGTCCCTCAGTCTGCCTATCGGCCCATAACAAGAGAGGGCCGCGCTCACCTTGCTGGGCAAGCCTGTGGGCTTCGGCGTTCGTGGAGTCGATCCGCTCGAGGTGGACGACGCGATGTCTCAAGGGAGCGGAAACGATTGCGCGGCCGCCGCCGCGAGATTGAGCAGGGGGTTGGCGAAGATCACGAACAGTAGGACGAAGGCGCCAGAGCCGTAGGCCACAAGCTTCACCTCGCTATCCATGGCGTCGAAGGCCTCGAGCGGCTCATCAAAATACATAACCTTGACGATGCGCAGATAATAGTAAGCGCCGACGACACTGGCGATGACGGCAAGGACGGCAAGCGTATAAAGCCCGGCCTGCACTGCGGCGAGAAACACGAAATACTTGGCGAAGAAACCGGCGAGCGGCGGAATGCCCGCCAGCGAAAACATTTGTACGGCAAGCACGAAGGCCAACCCCTTGTCGGTACGTGCAAGGCCCGCCAAATCGGATATCTGTTCCACCTGACGACCGTTGCGGCGCATGGCGATGACACAGGCGAAAGTGCCGAGCGTCATGATCATGTAGATCAGCATATAGATGACGACGCCGCTGACGCCCTGCTGGGTTCCCGCCGCCAGCCCCACAAGCGCGAAGCCGACGTGGCTGATGGAGGAATATGCCAAGAGGCGCTTGATGTTGTTCTGGCCAATGGCGGCGAAGGCACCGAGCGCCATGGAGGCGAGTGCGATGAACACGACGATCTGCTGCCAAGAATCGGCGGCGTCAGTGAACGGCGTCATCATTACGCGAATGAATAGAGCCATCGCCGCGAGTTTCGGAGCCGAGGCGAAGAACGCGGTGACGGGCGTGGGCGCGCCTTCATAGACGTCGGGTGTCCACATATGGAACGGCACAGCCGAAACCTTGAAGGCGAGTCCCGCGATGATGAAGACAAGACCGAAGACGAGACCGATCTGGACGCCCGATGCTGTAATCGCCGTGGCGATTTCCGGAAAGCCGACGGAACCGGTGAAGCCATAGACCAGCGATGCGCCATAGAGCAGCATGCCGGAGGAGAGTGCGCCCAGCACGAAATATTTGAGTCCGGCTTCCGAGGAGCGGGCACTATCGCGGTTGAAGGCGGCGATCACATAGGCGGCAAGCGACTGTAGCTCGAGGCCTACGTAAAGGGCGATCAGCGAGTTGGCCGAAATCATCATCATCATGCCGGTGGTGGAGAGCAAGATGAGCACGAGATACTCAAACCGCGCCATGCCTTCGCGCTTGAAGAACTGGGAGGAAAGTACGATCGCCACGGCGGAGCCAAACAGAGTCAGTACCTTCATCACTCGGCTGAATGTATCAGTGATGAAAGCTCCGCCGAAGCCCGCGCCGTCCCCCCCCACCATCACCAGCACGGCGGCGATGGCCAGCGCCGCAACGGAACCCAGGGTTACCGTGTCGAATGTGTTGTCCTTGCGAAACACGCCGAACATGAGCAGCACCATGGCGAGAACCGCCAGCACGATCTCCGGGAAGACCGCCGCCGCACCTGCTTGTTGAAGAAACGACATTCCCTGATCCCTATTGCAGCGCCGCCGCAGCAACCTGCTTTGCTGCGACAGCGGCGGTCTTGAGCGGCTTCATGAGATTTTCAACGGAGGACCCGAAGATATCGAGGATGGGCGATGGATAGACGCCGAAAAAAATTGTCAGTGCGGCGAGCGGCCCCAGCGTCGCCAGCTCGCGGGGCGTCATGTCGGCGATATGGGCGAGCGACGAGTTTTCCAGTTTGCCGAACACGACGCGGCGATAGAGCCACAGGGCATACCCCGCCGACAGGATAACCCCTGTCGTCGCAAAGAAGGCGACCCAGGTGTTATCCCCGAAGGCGCCGAGCAGCGTCAGGAATTCGCCGACGAAACCGGATGTGCCCGGCAGGCCCACATTGGCCATGGTGAAGAGCATGAACACGGTGGCATAGAGCGGCATGCGGTGAACGAGGCCGCCATAAGCCGCGATCTCGCGCGTGTGCATGCGGTCGTGGATGACGCCGACGCACAGGAACAGCGCCGCCGACACCAGCCCGTGGCTGATCATCTGAAACATGGCGCCATCAATGCCTTGCCTGGTCATCGAGAAGATGCCCATGGTGACGAAGCCCATATGCGCCACCGAGGAATAGGCGATGAGCTTCTTCATATCTTCCTGCATCAGCGCCACCAGGGACGTGTAAATGATGGCGACGACCGAAAGCGTGTAGACGAAATTTTGGAAGTAGAGAGACGCGTCGGGAAACATGGGCAGTGAGAAGCGGAGAAATCCATACCCCCCCATCTTCAGGAGAATTGCCGCCAGGATGACGGAACCGGCGGTCGGCGCTTCCACATGGGCGTCGGGCAACCAGGTGTGAACCGGCCACATGGGCAGCTTCACCGCGAAGGAAGCAAAGAAAGCGAGCCACAGCCAGGTTTGCATCTCTGCCGGAAATCCGGGGCTGCGGGCCAACAGTTGCGCGATATCAGTCGTGCCGGACTGCCAATACATGGCGATGATTGCCAGAAGCATGAGCACCGAGCCGAGCAGCGTATAGAGGAAGAACTTGAAGCTCGCGTAGACGCGGCGCTGGCCGCCCCACACGCCGATGATGAGGAACATCGGTATGAGGCCGGCCTCGAAGAACACATAGAACAGCACCAGATCGAGTGCACAGAACACGCCGATCATCAGCGTCTCCAGCACCAGAAAGGCGATCATGTATTCGCGCACGCGGGCTTGCACATGCCAGCTCGCCAGTATGCAGATCGGCATCAGGAAGGTGGTCAGGACGACGAAGGGCATGGAAATGCCATCGACGCCCATGCGGTAGGATGCGGAGGCGCCGAGCCAGGAATAGCTCTCGACGAACTGGAAGCCGGGCTCGCCCGCGTCAAAGTTTATCCAGATCAGCAACGAGATCAGGAATGTGACGAGCGTCGTCCACAATGCGCCCCAGCGAATGTTGCGCAGCGCCACCGCGTCATCGCCGCGCACAGCTAGGATGAACAGCACTCCCACCAGTGGCAAGAAGGTGACGACGGAAAGGATGGGCCAGCTCGTCATCAGCGCAGGCCCCCGAACATGAACCAGGAGATGATCGCGGCAAGGCCGATCATCATGGCAAAGGCATAGTGATAGACATAACCGGTCTGAAGCCTCACCACGCCGCGAGTGACATCGACAACACGGGCGGAGACTCCATCGGGGCCCAATCCATCGATCGTAGCACCATCACCTTGCTTCCACAGGAAACGGCCAAGCCACATGGCGGGGCGCGTCAGAAAGTTCCAGTAGAGTTCGTCGAAGTACCATTTGTTGAGCAGGAATTTGTAGATGGGCTCATGCTGGGCCGCGAGCTTTGCAGGCAGCGACGTGTCGCGGATATAGAAAGCGAAGGCGAGCAAAAACCCCGCGGCCATGACGATGGTGGGCGCCCATATCACCCATGTGGGCACATGGTGCATCTCCTCGATGATGGCGTTCATGGCGACCGAGCCATGCCAGAACTCGGCATAGTCGTGACCGATAAAATAGTCCTTGAAGATGAAGCCTGCGGCAAGCGCGCCTGCGGCAAGCACATAAAGCGGGATGAGCATGACATTGGGGCTTTCATGCACATGCTCCATCGTATGCGCATCGGCGCGCGGGCTTCCGTGGAAGGTCATGAAGGCAAGACGCCACGAATAGAACGCAGTGCAGAAGGCTGCGATCACCAGCAGCGTGAAGGCAAAGATTGCGCCCCCCGCGAAGGAAGATTCAATGATTGCATCCTTGGAATAATAACCGGCGGTGAGGGGGAATCCGGTCAGCGCGAGATTGCCGATGATCATCAGTATCCAGGTGGTGCGGATGTGGGGAGCGAGACCTCCCATCTTGCGCATGTCCTGTTCGCCCGACATGGCGTGGATCACCGAGCCCGAGCCCAGGAACAGCAGGGCCTTGAAGAAGGCATGAGTGAAGAGATGGAAGATGCCGACGCCATAGGCGCCGACGCCCATGGCCACGAACATGTAGCCCAATTGCGAGCAGGTCGAATAGGCGATGACGCGCTTGATATCGTTTTGCACGAGCGCCACGGTCGCGGCAAAGAACGCGGTGATGGCGCCAACAATGACGACCACCTCTCTGGCATATGGTGCAAGCTCGAACATCGGCGACATGCGGGCCACCAGGAATACACCGGCGGTGACCATGGTCGCCGCGTGGATGAGAGCTGAAACCGGCGTCGGGCCTTCCATGGCATCCGGCAGCCAGGTGTGCAGCAGGAACTGCGCCGACTTGCCCATGGCGCCCATGAACAACAGAAGGCACAGCGTGGTCAGCGTATCGAACTCCCCACCGAGGAAATGAATGGTCTTCCCCGCCTGGCCTGAAGCTGCGCCGAAGATTGTATCGAACTCGATCGACTGGAAGATATAGAAACATCCGAAAATGCCGAGAGCAAAACCGAAGTCGCCGATACGATTCACCACGAAGGCCTTGATAGCGGCAGCATTGGCGCTTTCCCGCGTGTACCAGAAGCCGATCAGGAGATAGGACATGAGGCCCACGCCCTCCCAGCCGAAGAACAACTGCAGGAGATTATCGGACGTCACCAGCATCAGCATGGCGAAGGTGAAGAGCGAGAGAAAGGCGAAGAAACGCGGTTGATGCTCGTCGTGGGCCATGTAGCCCAGCGAGTAGATATGAACGAGGGAGGATATGGTATTCACCACAACCAGCATGACGGCGGTGAGCGTGTCGATGCGCAAAACCCAGTTGGCGGAGAGGGTCCCCGAGTTCATCCAGCGCAGGACTTCCAGCTTTTCCGAATGAGGCTCGTTCAGGAAGCCCGCGAATACGATCCAGCTTAAAACGGCGGAGACGCAGAGCAGCGCCGTTGCGAGGTACATGGGCCAGGGCGGGCCGTCGTAATGGCCGTGGGCGTCGCCGTGGACTTCGCTATAAACGCGATGCTCGCCACAGACTTCCGCGTCGCTCCCCATGTTGCGGAACAGCCTCGTCCCGGCGAGTCCGGAAACGAGCGCGCCGATGAGCGGCAGGAAGACAATGGCGTAGTACATGATCTCCCGTCAGCCCTTCATGAGATTGATGTCTTCGACCGCGATGGAGCCGCGGTTGCGGAAATAGGTGACGAGGATGGCAAGGCCTATGGCCGCTTCGCCCGCTGCCACGGTGAGTACAAGGAGCGCAAAGACTTGGCCCACCAGATCGCCCAGTGCGGCCGAGAAAGCCACGAGATTGATATTCACCGCGAGCAGCATGAGCTCGATCGACATCAAGATGATGATGACGTTCTTGCGGTTCAGGAAAATCCCGAAGATGCCGACAGTAAACAGGATGGCGGCCACAGTGAGATAGTGAGACAGGCCGATGGTCATGTGCCGGCTCCCGTTCCTTTCCCCCTCGCGGGGGAGGGTGGATCGTGCCAAAGGCGCGAGACGGATTCCAAAGCGGGACCCCAGCTTTCGCTGGGGTGACGAGAAAAGAAACCGTCATTCCAGCGAAAGCTGGAATCCAGCGTTGGCGAGGGCGTTGCGGTAATCACCCTCATATCCCCTGCCCCGGTTTGACCTGGCGAATTTCGATGGCGGTGGCGGGGTTGCGCGCCACCTGATCGGAGACATCCTGACGTTTCACGCCAACCTTGTGGCGCAGCGTCAGTACGATGGCGCCGATCATCGCGACGAGCAGAATGAGGCCCGCAGCCTGGAAGTAGTAAATGTAATCCGTGTACAGAATGCGGCCCAGAGCTTCGGTGTTGCTGACGCCGCCCGGCGCCGGGGAAGCGATTGTTTTGATGCTTGCCGGGTCGATCACCCAGCTGCCGGCGACGAGGGCCAATTCAGCAAGCACGATCAGTCCGATGGCGCCGCCTACCGGCAGATAATTCAACATGTCCTGGCGCAGCTCGACAAAATCGACATCAAGCATCATGACGACGAACAGGAACAGCACGGCGACGGCACCCACATAGACGACGATCAGGATCATCGCCAGGAATTCAGCTCCCAACAGAATGAAAAGCCCGGCGCCGTTGAAGAAGCACAGGATCAGAAACAACACGGAGTGGACCGGGTTTCGCGAGGAGATCACCATGACCGCGGAGGCAACCGCGAGTGCTGAGAACAGATAGAAGAATGAAGCGGGCATGGTCCCTCTACCTGTAGGGCGCGTCGAGCGCGATGTTGGCTGCGAGTTCGCGTTCCCAGCGATCGCCGTTGGCGAGAAGCTTTTCCTTGTTGTAGAGAAGTTCCTCGCGGGTTTCGGTGGCGAACTCGAAATTAGGGCCCTCCACGATAGCATCCACCGGGCATGCTTCCTGGCAGAAGCCGCAATAGATGCATTTCACCATGTCGATGTCGTAGCGCGTAGCGCGGCGCGTCCCGTCGTTGCGGCGGGGGCCAGCCTCGATAGTGATGGCGAGTGCGGGACAAATCGCCTCGCACAGTTTGCAGGCGATGCAACGCTCCTCGCCATTGGGATAGCGGCGCAGCGCATGTTCGCCGCGAAAGCGCGGGGAGAGCGGACCCTTCTCGTGGGGATAGTTCAGCGTGGCCTTGGGCGCGAAGAAATAGCGGAGCGCCATCCAGGTGGCGGAGGCGAATTCCCGGAGAAACAGCGAGCGCGCGGCCTGTGCAACTCTCATATGGCGCTACCGAGGCGATTGCCGAGCAGAAAACCCAACACCGGCATGATGACAAGGCTCTGGAAGCGCAGACCGTTGATGATCAGATCGGGGCGAATGCGGTGCGATTGCGTCAACTTTGCTTTCTCGTGGCGCCAGCGCAACACCGGATAAAGCAGGCGCTGCAGGACAATGAGCTCGAGAAGGCCGAGCATCAGGAAAATCAGTGCCCCGAGAATGCCGGTCATGGCGCCCATCCGAAGGCAACGAGCACGCCCGCCGTCAAGGCCACCCAGAAAAGAGAGAGCGGCAAGAAAACTTTCCAGCCAAGCCGCATGAGCTGATCGTAGCGATAGCGCGGCACAATGGCTTTCACCATGGCGAACATGAAGAAGACAAATAATACCTTGAGAAGAAACCAGACGACCCCGGGGATCCAATTCAATACCGGCACATCGATGATGGGTAGCCAGCCGCCGAGAAACAGGATGGCGGTGAGCGCGCACATCAGCACCATCGCCACATATTCGCCGAGCATGAATAGAAGGTAGGGCGTGGATGAATATTCGACCATGAAGCCCGCCACCAGTTCCGATTCCGCTTCGACGACATCGAAAGGCGGGCGGTTGGTTTCAGCCAGTGCCGAGATGAAGAACACGATGAACATGGGAAAGAGCGGGATGAAATACCAATCGAGGAAGGAACTCGGTAGGCCGAGCATTGTGCCAAGCCCCGTTTGCTGCGTCCTCACGATCTCGCTCAGGTTGAGCGATCCGGCGCAGAGCAACACAGTGATGATGACAAAGCCGATCGAGACTTCGTAGGACACCATCTGCGCCGCAGACCGCAGAGCCGCGAGGAACGGATATTTGGAATTCGAAGCCCAGCCACCCATGATGACGCCGTAAACCATGAGGGAGGAGATGGCGAAGAGATAGAGAACGCCGACATTGATATCGGCGATGGCCCAGCCCTCGGCCACGGGCACCACGGCCCAGGCGGCGAGCGCCAGGATCGATGTGACCAAGGGGGCGATCACGAAGATGCCCTTGTTCGCCCCGTCTGGGATGATCACTTCCTTGAAGGCGAATTTCAGTAGATCGGCGAAGGATTGCAGCAATCCCCAGGGACCAACCACATTGGGGCCGCGGCGCATCTGCACCGCCGCCCACACCTTGCGGTCCATATAGATGAGAAAAGAAACGGCGATGAGGAGCAGGCTGAGCAGCAGCACGCTCCAGAGCGCTATGACGGCGGCGTTAAGCAGCGAGCTCATCATTCCGTCACTCCGCCGCTTCGAGGTTGCGCGTATTTTTGAGCGCCGAACATTCCGCCATGATGCGGGACGCCCGCGCGATCGGGTTGGTGAGGTAGAAATCCTTGACGCTTGAGCGGAACGGCGCCGATGTCATTTGCCCCTCGACCTTCGTGAGATCGGCAAGCAGCGCGGGATCGGCCGGCGTCAACTGATCGAGGCGGGCGAGATGGGGAGCGATTTTATACATGGCGGCGCGGAGTTCACTCAGATTGTTCCACGGCAGGGTAGCGGAAAGCGATGCCGAAAGCGCCCGCAGAATAGCCCAATCCTCCCGCGCATCGCCCGGCGGGAAGACGGCGCGCTCGGTCATTTGCGGGCGCCCTTCGGTGTTCACATAGGTGACGGATTTCTCCGTATAGGCAGCGCCGGGCAGGATCACATCGGCGCGGTGAGCGCCCGCATCGCCGTGGGTTCCCTGATAGATGACGAAAGTGGAGCCGAGCGCATTGGTATCAATCTCGTCAGCGCCGAGCAGAAATAGCACATCCAGCACGCCGCTCCTGGCCGCAGCGAGCATTTCGGGGGTAGCCAGACCGCCATCCTTCGCTGGCAGCGCGCAAACATCGAGTGCCCCCACCCGGCCTGCGGCAGTGTGAAGAATGTTGAAGCCGTTCCAGCCCTCCTTGATGACGCCGACGGCCTGGGCCGCCTTCATGGCAGTAGCTAGCACCGCCGCGCCATCGGGCCTCGCCAACGCGCCTTGGCCCACGATAAACATGGGCTTCTGAGACTTGGCCGCGGTGTGCTCGACGAAACGAGCGAGGGTTTCGGGGCCGGCACCCAAATAGGTGTAGGGATAGGTGAGATCGGCCTGCTCACCGATCACGCCGATGAGGCAATCGCCCCGGAGATAACGCTTGCGGATTCGGGCATTGAACACCGGCGCTTCGAGCCGGGGATTGGCGCCGATCAGCATGATGGCGTCGGACTCATCAATGGCGGCGATGCCGGTGTTGAAGAGATAACCGGCGCGGCCTCCCAGCTCGCCCAAGGGCGTTCCGTCCTGGCGGCAATCGATGTTCTTGATGGAAAGTTGTTCCGCCAACTGACGAAGGGAGAAAGCCTCCTCGGCGCCCACGAGATCGCCAAGAAGGATGCCAATGCGTTCGGGAGTCGTGGCTTTTATCTTCTGCGCGATTCGCATGAAAGCCTCGGCCCAGGTCGCGGCGCGCAGTTTGCCGAACTCTCGGATATAGGGCCGGTCGAGACGCTGGGTGCGCAGCCCATCCCAGACGAAACGGGTCTTGTCGGAAATCCATTCCTCGTTCACATCTTCATGAGTGCGCGGTAGAATGCGCATCACTTCGCGGTCGCGGGAATCAACGCGGATGTTTGAGCCCACCGCGTCCATGACATCAATGGTCTCGGTATTGCGCAATTCCCATGGCCGCGCTTTGTATTCATAGGGCTTGTTAACCAGCGCGCCGACGGGGCACAGGTCGATGATATTGCCCTGCAGTTCGGAGGTGAGCGCCCGGCCAAGATAATTGGTGATCTCCATATCTTCACCGCGGCTGGTCGCACCCAATTCCTCGACGCCTGCGACCTCCGCCACGAAGCGCACGCACCTTGTGCACTGGATGCAGCGGTTCATGTGGGTGTTGACCAGAGGCCCCAGATATTTGTCTTCGAGCGCGCGCTTGTTCTCATAGAAGCGGTTCTTCGAAATACCGTAGGCCATGGCCTGGTCCTGCAAATCGCATTCGCCGCCCTGATCGCAGATCGGACAGTCGAGTGGATGGTTGATAAGCAGGAATTCCATGACGCCTTCGCGCGCCTTCTTTACCAGCGGGGTCCGGGTGAAAACTTCCGGCGGCTCGCCATTGGGGCCGGGACGCAGATCGTTCACCGACATGGCGCAGGAGGCCTGCGGCTTTGGTGTACCCTTCACTTCAACGAGACACATGCGGCAATTGCCGGCAATCGACAGGCGCTCGTGATAGCAGAAGCGCGGAATCTCGGCTCCCGCCTGCTCGCAGGCCTGGAGCAGAGTCGTGCCGTTTTCGAACTCCAGTTCCGTGCCGTCGATATTGAGCTTTGGCATCGGCTACTCCGCCGCCATGGGTTGAACAACGCCCTCGTGATCCGGGTTCGCCGCATATTGATCGATGCGCTCCTCGATCACATGGCGGAAATGAGCGATCAACCCCTGGATCGGCCAGGCAGCGGCATCGCCAAGCGCGCAAATCGTGTGGCCCTCGATCTGCTTGGTGACATCAAGCAGCATGTCGATCTCGCGCTTTTCGGCGCGGCCATCGGCCATGCGGAGAAGAACACGCCACATCCAGCCCGTGCCCTCGCGGCAGGGTGTGCACTGGCCGCAGGATTCATGTTTATAGAATTGCGCCAGGCGCGCCACGGCGCGGATGAGATCGGTCGATTTATCCATGACGATCACCGCCGCCGTGCCGAGGCCGGAACGCAGCTTCATGAGAGAGTCGAAATCCATCGGCGTGTCGATAATCTGGGCCGCCGGCACCATGCGGACCGATGAGCCGCCCGGGATGACGGCCAGGAGATTTTCCCAGCCGCCGCGCACCCCACCCGCATGCTTGTCGATCAACTCCCGGAAGGGAATACCCATCTCTTCTTCGACGTTGCAGGGTTTGTTCACATGACCCGAGATGCAGAAGAGTTTGGTGCCGGTATTGTTGGGTGTTCCCAGCGCTCCAAACCACGAAGCGCCGCGCCGCATGATCGTTCCTGCCACCGCAATCGATTCCACATTGTTGATGGTCGTCGGCGCGCCATAGAGCCCGACATTGGCGGGAAACGGCGGCTTCATGCGCGGCAGGCCCTTCTTGCCTTCGAGGCTTTCGAGGAGTGCTGTTTCCTCCCCGCAGATGTAAGCGCCTGCGCCGTGATGAATGTAGAGATTGAAATCCCAGCCATGAATGTTGTTCTTGCCGATGAGCCGGGCTTCATAGGCCTGATCGATTGCCGCCTGCAGCCGCTCGCGCTCGCGAATGAACTCACCGCGAACATAAATATATCCCACGTTCGCCGCCATCGCCGCGCCCGCCAGCAGGCAGCCCTCGATCAAGAGATGCGGATCATGCCGCATGATCTCGCGGTCCTTGCAGGTACCCGGTTCGGATTCATCGGCGTTGACCACGAGGTAGTGGGGCCGCTCGCCCACCTGCTTTGGCATGAACGACCATTTGAGGCCCGTGGGAAAGCCAGCGCCGCCCCGTCCGCGCAGGCCGCTTGCCTTCACCTCGTTCACCATCCAGTCGCGGCCCTTGGCGATGAAGGATTTCACATCCACCCAGCAGCCGCGCTTGCGCGCGCCGTCAAGGCCCCAGTCGTGGAGACCGTAGAGATTGGTGAAGATGCGATCCTTGTCAGCGAGCATTGCAAATACCTTCATGCTGAGGTGCGACCCCGGACTTGATCCGGGGGAGCCTCGAAGCATCGGCAGCAAGTTGAACTGGTGGCCGACCCTTCGAGGCACCGCCTGCGGCGGTGCACCTCAGGGTGAGGATGGAGTGGGCTTCAAGGTTCATCATCACTATTTCTTCGGCTTCTTCGCGGGCGGCCGCGGCTTGCGGGCCGGTTGGATTTTTTGTTCCGCAAGCTTGATCGGTCTCGGCGCTTTGGGATTGGTGATTTCGACAGCCTTCACGTCGGCGGCCGGCCTCACAACCTTGGTGCGATCATCGGCGGCGGCCTTGGCGGGCTCCTTCAAAGCCGTAGCGACGGGAGCGCCGGTGATCGCCTTCACCTCACTGGCCTTTGCAATGTCAGAAGCACCGGCGGGCGGCGTGGCCGGCGCTGGCTCCTGCCGGCTAAATTTCCGCTCGACCGAATAGAGTGCTGGATCGGTGAGCGTCGTGAGCCCGCCTTCCGGCGCCGAAAGCTGGCGATTGATCTGCGGGCCCGGCTTCACGGGCCGCCCGGCGGCGATGTCGTCGATCAGCTTGGCAAATGTCTGGGGCGTCAAATCCTCATAGGTATCCTTGCCGATCTGCACCATGGGCGCATTCACGCAAGCGCCGAGGCATTCCGCTTCCTCCCAGGAAAAATCGCCGTTGGTTGAGAGATAGTGCGGTTCCGGATTAATTGTCCGCCGGCAGATTTCCTTCAACTCCTCAGCGCCGCGCAACATGCAAGGCGTCGTGCCGCACACCTGAATATGCGCTCTCCTCCCCACCGGGGAAAGCTGGAACATGGTGTAGAAGGTCGCCACTTCCAGCACGCGGATGTAAGCCATGTCCAAAAGCTTCGCCACGGCTTCGATGGCGGGCCGCGTCACCCATCCGCCATTCTGCTCTTGGGCTCGCCAGAGCACGGGAATAACCGCCGAGGCCTGCTTGCCGGGGGGAAAATTGCCGAGGATTTTTCTCGCCCACGCAAGATTCTCCGTGCTGAACGCGAAGCTCGCAGGCTGAACCGGATCGAGGCGGCGGGCTGACATTAGTTGCAACCCATCTGCTTCAACGCTTCAATCAAAGCCCTTCCACACACATCTCCGTGACGATGTTCCACGGCTTCAACCATCGGCCGCAGACGCGCAAAGTCCTTTCCTGATAGTCTGAATTCCCATAATCCGAGAACGCCAGTTCTCACCTGTTTAGAAAGCCATGGCAGCACTGTCATGGGATCCGCGCCATCATCGAAAAGGTGCTCATAGAAACTTACAGCTACGGCATTCCACAGTTCTTTGGCTGGATGGTCGTAAGACCACTCGGCGAAACCATAGGCATTCGCGAGGAATTCGGTTTTTCCAGTCCGGTGAGCTTCCCTAACCTCGGGCAACAAAGAGAAGAAGAATATGTAGGTGGATATACGCCATGAGTCGTTATCAGAAGCATCGCTGAAAGTTGTGGGCAGCATTTGTTTTGCCAAGGCGCGCCATCTCACGGCTGAAGCTACCGTCACACTACCGCGACCAAACGATGCTTGGTTGACGTTTGGCGACATCACCTATCCACCTCGCCGAACACGATATCGATGGAGCCGAGCACGGCGGAGACATCGGCCAGCATGTGGCCGCGGCACATGAAATCCATGGCTTGCAGATGGGCAAAACCCGGCGCCCTGATCCGGCAGCGATAAGGCTTGTTGGTGCCATCCGAGACTAGATAGACGCCGAACTCTCCCTTGGGGGCTTCGACGGCGGCATAGACCTCGCCCGCCGGCACCTTGTAGCCTTCAGTGTAGAGCTTGAAGTGGTGGATCAGCGCCTCCATGGAACGCTTCATCTCCGGGCGGCTGGGCGGCACCACCTTGCCATCCTTTGAAGTAATCGGTCCCTGCCCATCAGCCCCCGAAAGTTTCTCAATACACTGCTTCATGATCTTCACCGACTCGCGCATTTCCTGAACGCGGATCAGGTAGCGGTCGTAATTGTCGCCGTTCTTGCCGATGGGAATATCGAAATCCATTTCGGAATAGCACTCATAGGGCTGCGCCTTGCGCAGATCCCAGGCAGCACCCGATCCCCGCACCATCACGCCCGAAAAGCCCCACTGGAAGCATTGCTCAAGTGTCACCACGCCGATATCGACATTGCGTTGCTTGAAGATGCGGTTCTCCGTAAGCAGGCCTTCGATGTCGTCAAGAACCTTGGGATGCGTGTCGCTGAAATGGCCGATGTCGTCGATCAGCTTTTGCGGCAGGTCCTGATGCACGCCGCCGGGCCGCACATAGGCCGCATGCATGCGCGAGCCCGACGCGCGCTCATAGAACACCATGAGCTTTTCGCGCTCCTCGAAACCCCACAGCGGCGGGGTGAGCGCGCCTACATCCATGGCCTGCGTGGTGACATTGAGGAGATGGGAAAGCAGCCGCCCAATCTCCGAATACAGCACACGGATCAATTGCGCGCGCCTTGGCACTTCCATGCCGAGCAGCTTTTCCACGGCGAGCGCAAAGGCGTGTTCCTGATTCATCGGCGCCACGTAATCGAGACGGTCGAAGTAAGGGATGGCCTGCAAATAGGTCTTGTATTCGATCAGCTTCTCGGTGCCCCGGTGCAACAGCCCGATATGCGGATCGACGCGAGTGACGATCTCGCCATCGAGCTCCAGCACAAGTCGCAAAACCCCGTGCGCCGCCGGATGCTGTGGCCCGAAGTTGATGCTGAAGTTGCGGGTGGTCGAGGCTTCGGTCACTGCTTCGCCTTTTCATCGCCCGGCCAAGCCTTAAAAGCCAATACCCACAACAACACGAAATTTAGGAATGGAACAATCATCAGTAGCGCCAACGCGCCGGGCCACCCAGCACGCGCAAATATTTTCCAGAATGGAATAACGGCGCTAACCGCAACGCAGAGCATGAGGACAACGATGATCCAGTTATAGATATAGAACTCGCTCACGCTCTACCCCTTCGCTTTCTCGTCGCCGGGAAGGACGTAGTCCGTCCCCTCCCAGGGGCTCAGATACTCGAAGCGCCGGAATTCCTGAACCAGCTTCACCGGCTCATAGACCACGCGCTTGGCTTGATCGTCGTAACGCACCTCGACATGGCCCGTCAGCGGAAAGTCCTTACGTAAGGGATGGCCGGAGAAGCCATAGTCGGTGAGGATGCGGCGCAAGTCCGGGTGATCGGCGAACAGTACGCCATAGAGATCGAAGACCTCGCGCTCGAACCAGTTGGCCGCGGGAAACACCGATATGGCGCTCGGCACCTGGGTCTCCTCATCGTCTTGCAGCTTCACGCGAATGCGGCGGTTCTTGTAGGGCGCAAGCAAATGATAGACGACATCGAAGCGCTTCTCGCGCTCTGGATAATCCGCCCCGCAAATATCGATGAAACAGACGAAACCGCATTCCTCGTCATCGCGGAGGAACGTCAGCACTCTGATAATTTCGGCGGCGTCGACGTCCACGGTCAATTCGCCGAACTCGATCTTGTGACCCATGACCGCGGCCCCCAGTTTGGCGGCGACGTGCGCGGCTAGTTGATGCAACGCTTCACTCACGGACCCTAGCCTTCAAACAGGCAGTTGTGATGCGACACATGACGGTCGAAATCCTTGACGATCTCGGCCACGCGCGGTTCCACCACGGCCCGCTCCGCGTCGGCGCCAGCGAAGCTGCGAATGGCATCCATCGAGTCCCAACGGGTCTCAACCGTCAGCTCGACATCAGCGCCGCTGTTCCGGGCGAAAAGCTGGGCGCTCTTGAAACCGTCGATGCGGACCAATTCAGGATAAACGCTACCGGCAAAATGCTGGCGGTATTGCTCGGCGCCCTCGGCGGTCGCGCGTGCCCTCCACTGACGCAGGATCATGCTCACCGCTCGATCGTGCCGGTTCGGCGGATTTTCTTTTGCAGTTGCAGAATGCCATAGACCAGCGCTTCCGCCGTTGGCGGGCATCCGGGCACGTAGATGTCGACCGGGACGATACGGTCGCAGCCCCGCACCACTGAATAGGAATAGTGATAGTAGCCGCCGCCATTGGCGCAGGAGCCCATGGAGATCACATAGCGGGGTTCCGGCATCTGGTCGTAAACCTTGCGGAGCGCAGGCGCCATTTTGTTGGTAAGCGTGCCCGCCACGATCATCACATCCGATTGCCGGGGCGAAGCGCGGGGCGCGAAGCCGAAGCGCTCGAGATCATAGCGCGGCATGGACGCCTGCATCATTTCGACGGCACAGCAGGCAAGCCCGAAGGTCATCCACATGAGGGAGCCCGTGCGCGCCCAGTTGATGAGATCGTCGGATGCGGTGACGAGGAAGCCCTTGTCGGCAAGCTCCGCGCTGAAGCCGGTGAAATACTCGCGCTGCTCAGGCGTGGCGCGCTCGATCAGTCCCATTCAAGCGCTCCTTTCCGCCACTCATATATGAAGCCAACCGTAAGGACGCCAAGGAAAACCATCATCGACCAGAAGCCCGCCACGCCTACTTCCTTGAGCGACACGGCCCAGGGGAACAGGAAGGCCACTTCGAGATCGAAAATGATGAAGAGGATTGCCACGAGATAGAACCGCACATCGAATTTCATGCGCGCATCGTCAAAGGGATCGAAGCCACATTCATAGGCCGAGAGCTTCTCCGGGTCGGGATTGCGGATGGCGATGAGGATCGGCGCCACCATCAGGGCCAGGCCGATTCCAGCCGCCACCGCCATGAAAATAACCACCGGTAGATAGGCTTCCAGAAGGTTCGCCATGGGGTATCCGCCTCAGCCGGAATGTGGGGGCTTGGTAGCGCACCCACCCATGCTCCGCAAGCATTTCAGCCTTGCCTGGGAGGGCCTGAATGGCGCGAGTGACGGGGCTCGAACCCGCGACCTTCGGCGTGACAGGCCGACGCTCTAACCAACTGAGCTACACCCGCAAATTCAGCGAGGGCCCGCGTGATAAGGCAGGCCCCTTCGAGTGTCAAGCCGAGCGCTTCTTCCCCGTCACCTCGATTTCAATTTTCATGCGGGGATCGGCGAGACCGGCCACGAACATGGTGGCGGCGGGGCGGATGGAGCCGAGATATTTCTGGAAAACGGGCCAGCAAGCCGGGAAATCGGCGGCGTCGGGCAGGATGTGATGCACCCGCACGATGTCGGCGAGTTCGAAGCCTGCCTTCTCCATGGCGGCCTTGATGTTGAGGATCGTCTGTTCGGCTTGGACCGCGACCTCATTGGAAATCGCCATTGTTTCGTAGTTGAAGCCCGTGGTGCCGGAAACGAAGATCCAGTCGCCCTCCACCACGGCCCGCGAATAGCCGATCTCGGCTTCGAATTTCGATCCCGATGAAATGAGGTGTCTGGCCATTTACCTATCCCCTAACCGTTCAGTTCTCTGGGTCAATTAGCGGAAATAAGGCAGCCCCCAGGCATTAATCTTAACAATTCACTAACACGACGGCTAAAATTGGCTTTCCTCCGTATACTGTGCAAATTGGCGTAGAACCGGCGCCGGCGGCGTCCAAGCTGTACAGGAGTAGCAGGAATGCGGGAAATCTTGAAACTGGGCGAGGAATTGCGGACCAGGATGATCGAGGAAACCGAGGTTATGCTGGTGGAACGCACCACGATGCGCGACGTCACGCAAACGCGCGGCCGCGAACTGATGGCCAAACGCGAAGAGGAATTGCGCCGGATTGATTACTGGGCGGAGAGCCAGAAGGCTATCGTCAGTGACGTATTCACCGCCATGATTGCTGAAAACGACGCTGACAGGCAAAAGCATGAAGCCGCCATCAGGCGCCTCAGCGGCGAGAGCGCCCCGGCAATTGAACACAGCAGCGTGAAGACCCCGAGTCTGGTGCGGAAGACCGGCTGATAGCAGGGTCGAGCCAAGTCGCGGAAAAGCCGGGATACATTCCCGGCCCTTTCGGCTGTTGAAAACCTGAAATTCAATGTAATCAGGACGGATCGTCAGCTGTCAGAGTGAGCTGCCCATGTTCGTCTCCTTTTTTCCAGCACCTCGAATTTTCTTCTG
>Ga0136617_10001985_pt1 | contig 18238 bp, 19 predicted proteins | sample AntDrymUQ3222106_2_FD_129672 | JGI IMG/M metagenome (GOLD analysis project Ga0136617, IMG submission 129672) | Polar desert sand microbial communities from Dry Valleys, Antarctica - metaG UQ322 (21.06) | ecosystem: Environmental > Terrestrial > Soil > Desert | place: Antarctica: Dry Valley... | reverse complement strand
GGGCGCCTACCAGCGGCGCAACTTCACGCTCGCCCGGGCTGCCTGCGCGGCGTTTCTCGAGACCTGCCTGGACGAGAGCGCGGTCGTCGAGGCGGCAGAGCAGGTTTCGGTACCGGGTCGCCTCCAGCCGGTGGACGAGCGGCCGCTCGTCCTCCTCGACGGGGCGCATAACCCCGCCGGCGCTGAGGCCCTGGCGGAATCACTGCCCGAGGTCGTCGGCGGGCGGGCACTCGTCGGGGTGGTGGGCGTGCTCGACGACAAGGACCCGGCGGGGATTCTCGCGCCTCTGCTCCCCTTCATGGGTCGCATCGTGCTCACGGCGCCGGCGCTCGAGCGAGCCCTGCCCGCCGCCACGCTGCTCTCCCTCTGCGGACAGCTCGCTCCGGGGCTCGAGGCCGAGGTCGTGCGCGGGGCGCCGGCGGCGCTCGAGCGGGCGCGCGCCCTGGCCGGGGCGGACGGGGCGGTGCTCGTGACCGGCTCACTGCATCTCGTGTCCGATCTCGTGCGCGCGCCCGGGGCCCGGGCCTCGGCGCTGTGAGCTCTCAGGGCTCGCAGCCGCCGCGTCGTCCCTCGCCGCCTGCGGGCCGGCCGACGCCGACGCCCGCGCGGGAGGACGGCGACCGCGGCCCTGCCCGCCGCAGCGCCTCGCGGGGGCCGCGATCCGAGGGCGACGGGCCGACCTTTCTCGCGATGATCGGCGTCGTGGCGATCGTGGTCGCCGCCGTCATCATCGTCTTCTTCGTGTTCGGCTACGTGCTCGGCCGGATCTTCCTGTGAGACCATCCGGCGGCGCCGCGGCCGTGAACCTGGCGTGACGAAACCTCCTTCGGGGTAAGCTTCGCCGCTCATGCGCATGCTCGCTCTCTTCGGCATCGAGAACAACGCGCTCAGCCTGGTCGCCGGGCTGCTGGTGCTCTTCCTCGTCGCGCTCTGGCTCGCGCTGGCCTTCTACACCTATATGGACGCGCGCCGACGGATCGCCGATCCGATGCTCGTCGGCACGGCGGTCGTGGCCGCGCTCGTCTTTCCCTTCGTGGGAACGGTCGTCTACATGATCGTGCGACCGCCCGAGTACCTCGAGGACGTGCGCGAGCGCGAGCTCGAGATCCAGGCGGCCGAGGCGCGGCTGTCTCAGCTCGAGGGCGACGTCTGCCCCTACTGCGACTTCGAGGTCGAGAAGGAGTTCCTGCGCTGCCCGAGTTGCCTGCGCCGGCTCAAGGAGCCGTGCCGCACCTGCGCGAAGCCGCTCGATCCGCGCTGGAAGATCTGTCCGTTCTGCGAGGCCGAGGTCTCGAGCGGCCAGAGCCGGGGGCGCGGTCGTTCGCCCGGACGACCGGCGGCGCCGCGTTCGCGTTCGGCCGGTCCGGGCCGCTCGGCGGCGGCTCCCGCACCGGCGGCGGGCGCCACCGCGGGCGAGGGCGCCCAAGCGGGCACCTCCGTGAGCTCGCCGCCCGCCGGCTGAGCCACCCTTCCCCTTCCGTAGCCAGGAGATCGCCATGGAGCGCACGCTCATCCTCGTCAAGCCCGACGCCTTCGCCCGCCGCCTGACCGGCGAGATCATCGCTCGCTTCGAGCGCAAGGGGCTCGTCGTCGCGGCGCTCAAGCACATGACCGTCGAGCGCGCCCTGGCCGAGAGCCATTACGCCGAGCACAGCGACAAGCCGTTCTTCACCGACCTCGTCGACTTCATCACCAGCGGCCCGCTGGTGGCCATGGTGCTCGAGGGCACGAGCGCCATCGCCGCGGCTCGCCAGGTCATCGGCGCCACCAACCCACTCGAGGCCCACGCCGGCTCGATCCGGGGCGAGTACGGCCTCGAGGTCCAGACCAACCTCGTCCACGGGTCGGACTCGACCGAATCGGCGGAGCGCGAGATCGGGCTCTTCTTTCCGGAGCTCTAGCCCGTTCTCACGCTCGCCTCGCGCTCCCCGCAGCGGCGCGCGATCCTCGAACAGCTGGGGGTCGACTTCAGGGTCGATGTTCCCGACGTGGAGGAGCTCGAGGACGGGGAGCCCCGGGCTCTGGTGCTGGAGAACGCCCGGCGCAAGACTCAGGCAGTGCCGGGGCCGATGGTGCTGGGCGTGGACACGATCGTCGCGCTCGAGGCCCGGCCCTACGGCAAGCCCGCAAACGCCGACCAGGCCGCGGCCACGCTCGGCGCCCTCTCGGGCCGTGAGCACGAGGTCTGGAGCGCGATCGCGCTGCGGGATGGGCTTCGCCTGGCCACGGCGACCGCGCGGACGGTGGTCCGCTTTCGCCCGCTGCGCCCCGATCAGGTCGCCTGGTACGTGGCCACGGGGGAGTGGCGCGGTCGCGCCGGTGGCTACGCGATCCAGGAGCGCGGCGCGGCGCTGGTCGAGTCGATCGAGGGCGACTTCTGGAACGTGGTCGGGCTCCCCGTGGCCGCGCTGACGGCGCTGGCACCGGAGCTCGTGATGGGGCGCTGAGTCAGCCTCAGTCCGACCAGCGCGGCGCCACGCCGCGGTCGGCCAGCAGGTCGCGCAGCTCGAGCAGAGCGGTGTAGGTGGGGAGCGCGTACAGCGGGCGCCCGTCGCCTCCGGCCACGGCGGCGTCGAGCGAGCGGCCGAGGTCACGGTCGACGGCGATCGGGGCGGTGACGCCGGCGTACTTCATGCGCAGGGCCATCTCCTCCGCGCGGGTGCCCGAGCAGGTGACCCGGCGAAGACGAGCGGCCACGCCCTCGAAGTCCGCATCCCACATCCACGAGACATCGCGGCCGTCGGCGACGCGGTCGTTGAGGGCGATCCACAGGTCGAGCCCGCCGTCCTCGAGGGCGAGGGTCCGCAGGACCTCGTTGGCGCCAGCGGGATTCTTGACCAGCATGATCGAGACGGGACGGCCGTTCACCTGAAGGGTCTCGACGCGGCCGAAGGCGGCCTGGGCCTGCTCGAGGCCGGTCTTGATCTCGGGCAGGGAGATGCCCAGCGTGACGGCGGTTGCGGTGGCGGCGAGCGCGTTGTAGACGTTGTAGAGCCCCGGAAGCGGGAGCCGGAGCTCGACCGCGTCGCCGGGGGTGGTGATCCGCACCTCGGAGCCCGACATGCCGCGCAGCACGACGCGCTCGGCCACGATCTCGGGGCCGGGGCGTCGCCGGCCGCAGTTGGGGCACGAGTAGCGCCCGAGGTGGGCCAGGTAGACGGCCTCATAGGCGTAGGCGTGCCCGCAGCGCGAGCAGCCCTTCGAGTCGGCGGCGTGCTGGAGCTCCGCCAGAGCCAGCGAGTCGTCGGCGACGCCGAAGTAGGTAACGTCCGGCCGGTCCCGGCCGAGGTCGGCGACCAACGGATCGTCGGCGTTGAGCACGAGCCGGGTGCTCTCGGGCTGGGCGTCCACCATCTCGCTCCAGCGCTCGGCCAGCACAGCGAGCTCGCCGTAGCGGTCGAGCTGGTCCCGGAACAGGTTCGAGAGCAGGAAGGTGTGGGGGCGAAGGTCCCGCGCCACCGCCCCCAGCCACGCCTCGTCGACCTCGAACAGACCGAGCTCGTCGCCGCCGGGGCGGGCGTCGAGCATGGCCGAGGCCACGCCCCCGGCCATGTTCGAGCCCGTACGGTTGTGCACGAGCCCGATCCCGCCGCGCTCGAGCACGCTGGCGAGCATGGCCGCGGTGGTGGTCTTGCCGTTGGTGGCCGAGATGACCACCGAGCCGCGACCCAGTCGCGGGGCCAGCTTGGCCAACGCCCGGGGCTCGAGGCGCAGGAGCAGCTTCCCGGGTACCGCCGTGCCGCCGCCACGCAGGCGCCGCGAGGCCGCGCGCGCCAGACGGGCCAGGGCGAGCTTGGCCCCCAGCACCATGGTTGCCCGGCTAGGCCGGGACCGACTCGTCCAGGAGCTGGGCGGCCTCGAGGGCGGCCCAGTAGGCGTCCTCGGGATCGCGCGCCACGACCGAGGGGCGGCTGGCGAGCTCGAGCCCGCCGGGGCTCGCGGCGCCGTCGGGGTCGACCTCGCGCAGCGCCCAGGCGTACGTCGCCGGGCGGTCGGGCCCGGGGAGCGAGCGCCGGCGGATCGTCACCTCGAGCCGGCGCGAGCTGAGCCGGGCGCGGACGGTCGCGGAGGCGGGCGCACCGGGCTCGGCCAGCGCGCGGACCGGCTCGAGCGTGCGCTCGGCCGCCACCACGGCGATCCGGTCGGCGCAGTCCATCTCAGCGCGAGGAGGCCGCGGGCTCGGCCAGGTCGCGACGGGCCTCGGCGCCGGCCGCGCCCTCGGGCGAGGCGACCGCCTTCGCCAGGCGGGCGGGATCGAGCGGTTCGGAGTGCAGCCGGCGGTCGTCGGAGGTCAGGCAGCGCCCGGTAGCCAGCTCGAACTGCCAGCCGTGCAGCGTGCAGGTGAGGATCCCGTCCTCGACCACGCCGAAGCGGGTCAGATCGGCCTTGAGGTGCGGGCACCGGCGCTGGACCAGGTAGTCGCCGCACTCCCACATCTGCTCGTCCTGGAACTGCTCCGCGTAGTAGCCCTCGGCGTACTGGATGCGCTCCTCGGTGAGCGTCTTGAAGAAGTTGTAGACGTACTCGTTGAACGGGCCACGGCGCTCGGCCTCGAAGCGACACGAGAGGAAGAGCTGGTTGATCCAGTCCTCGTAGCCGTTGACGATGCAGGACTCGATCAGGGCCGGGTCGAGACCGAGGCGGTACTCCCACTCCTCGCCCCGCCACGGATAGACGCGGCGCGCCTGGAAGTCGATCATCGTCGCCTGCTCGCCGCAGTCGAGCAACAGCCGTCCGTTGACCCCGATGCAGGTCATGTCGGCCTGCTCGAGCAGGGGCTCGAACCAATCGCGCAGCGAGCTTGGGATGTCGACCTGCCCGCGCGGCCAGGAGGCCTTGGCCGCGGCGATGCCGGACTCCTCGCGGGCCTTGTAGTCCGCGAGGTAGGCGCGCTTGTCGGTGAAGATCGCCCGCACCTCGTCCTCAGGCATGGGATGGGTGACCGTGCAGGCCCCGTCCTCGAACGTGGCGGTGCTGCCCGGGATCAGGCCGTGGCCGCCCTCGCGGCCATGCTCGGCCAGGAACTCGAGGAACACGGTCTGGTCGGGGAAGATGTTGGTCGGGTCGCGATCGAGATCGTTGAAGTGGAAGAGGTCGTCGTCGAGGAAGCACGGCGGCCCGGCGGAGGGGATCACAAACTCGGCGTCCACCTGCTCGACGTAGCGCAGCGCGCGCTGGAGCTGGTTCTCGCGCTTCTTGCGCGCGAGCATCGACTTCTTGGCCTCGGGGAAGCGGTAGACCATCGGGTACCAGATCGCGCCCGAGAACTGGAGGAAGTGGCCGTCGTACGGGCCGAGCGCGGTCAGCGCGTCGAGATCGAGCGGACGCGAGTCGTTCTGGTCGAAGATCCGCGTCTCGCCGTCGTCGAGGATCATCCCCGAGTCGCCCAGCGGGCCGTCGGTCGGGGCGACCGCGGCGGCGATGGTCACGGTCAGCCCGTCGAGCTCCACCGGCTCGAGGTTCCGCGTGTGGACGAAGCGGGTGAACCCGAGGTCGACGAGGGCCCGCTCCATCAGCGGCAGCGGGTAGTCGGGCAGCAGCACTGTCGTCTCCTTCGACACGTGCTCGCTCAGGAAGCGTGGGTCGAAGTGGTCGTGGTGCAGGTGCGAGAGGTAGAGATAGGTCGGGCTGCCGATCCAGACCGGGTCGATGTCGCGGTTGCTGGGGAACGGGAACCACGATTCGAAGTACGCCGCGTTGAACCACGGGTCGCAGAGAACCGAGCCGTGGCGGGTCTCTATGAACAGGCCGGCGTGACCTATGGAGGTGACGCGCACGGGCGCGAGTCTAGATGGTCGCAAGGCGGCCGTCGGGCCGAAATCGCCGCCTCGGCGTCCGCTAGACTGCCGCCCCGCGGAGGCCGTTCGACCCTCCCGCACTGGAGTCCTGGCCGGCGGCGCGGGCCGGGCTCCGAGATCGAGCGTGCTCGGCCAGATTGGCTGCACGCGCCAGGCGACGGCGGCTAGTCTCGACACCGATATGGGCTTCTTCTCCTACCTCACCGGATTCGGCGGCCGCGACATGGCGGTCGATCTCGGCACCGCCAACACGCTCGTGTACGTGCGCGGGCGCGGAATCGTGCTCTCCGAGCCCTCCGTGGTGGCGATCGACTCGCGTAACGGCGACGTGCACGCGGTCGGCATCGAGGCCAAGCGCATGCTCGGGCGCACGCCCGGGACGATCTCAGCCATCCGGCCGCTCAAGGACGGCGTGATCGCCGACTTCGACGTCACCGAGCAGATGCTCCGCCACTTCATCCAGAAGGTCCACCAGAACCGCTGGGCCCACCCGCGCGTGGTGGTCTGCGTCCCCAGCGGGGTGACCGGGGTCGAGAAGCGCGCGGTCGAGGAGGCCTGCCTCTCGGCCGGAGCGCGCCAGGCTTACCTGATCGAGGAGCCGATGGCCGCGGCGATCGGCGCCGGCCTGCCCGTCGGTGAGCCCACCGGCTCGATGGTCGTCGACATCGGCGGCGGGACGAGCGAGGTTGCGGTCATCTCCCTCGGGGGGATAGTTGTCTCACACTCGCTGCGCATCGGCGGCGACGAGCTCGACGAGGCCATCACGAACTACGTCAAGCGTGAGTACAAGCTGATGATCGGCCAGCAGACCGCCGAGGAGGTCAAGCTCGAGATCGGCTCGGCCTACCCGCTCGGCGACGAGGTCCAGGCCGAGATCCGCGGGCGCGACCTGGTCTCGGGGCTGCCCAAGAACGTCGTGCTCACGAGCGAGGAGGTCCGCCTCGCGCTCGACGAGCCGATCCAGCAGATCGTCGATGCCGTCAAGGAGACCCTCGACCGCACGCCGCCCGAGCTCGCGGCGGACATCATGGACCGCGGGATCATGCTCGCCGGCGGGGGCTCGCTGCTCCAGGGGCTCGACGAGCGCCTTCGCGAGGAGACCCAGATGCCGGCCCACCTGGCCGAGTCGCCGCTGACCTGCGTCGCGGTCGGATCCGGCCGCTCGCTCGAGGAGTTCGAGGCGATCCACCGCTCGAACAAGAACTCGGGCTCCCGACCGCGCCGGCGTAACTAGCCGCCCCGCCGAGACGGCGTGTACCCCGACCGCAAGACGATCCGACGCCGGCGGGCGATATTCGGCGCGCTCGTGGCGACCTCGCTGGCGCTGCTCACCGTCTGGTTCGGCGAGCCGGCAGGTGGCGCCCTGCACGCGCTCCAGCGCGGCGCCCAGGAGGTCCTCTCGCCGATCCAGACCGGCGCCAGCCGAGCGCTCAAGCCGTTCCGCGACGCGATCGCCTGGACCGGCGACACGCTCTCGGCCAAGGGCGCGAACGACGAGCTTCGCGACGAGGTCGGCCAGCTGCGTCAGGAGCTCGCCGCCACCCAGACCGCGCGGCGCGACGTCGAGCAGCTCCAGGGCTTCGTGGACATCGCGCGCGATGGCAGCTTCCCGCAGGGGACCCGTCCGGTGACTGCGCGGGTCATAGCCCGCTCCCCGACTGTCTGGTGGTCGAGCGTCCAGATCAACAAGGGCTCCGGCGACGGCATCGAGGTCGACCAGCCCGTGATCACCGGGGACGGTCTGGCCGGCAAGGTCACGACGGTCACCGACGGCACGGCAACGATCACCCTGATCGCCGACGAGCGCTCCTCGGTCTCGGCCCAGGTCATGCCCGCCGGCGCCGACGGGATCGTCCGCCCCAAGGTCGGCAACCCCGACGACCTGCTGCTCGACTTCGTCGAGAAGGGCAGCCGGATCAGGACCGGACAGACGGTGGTCACCTCCGGCTTCCGCTCCTCGCGAGGCCTGGAGTCGCTGTTCCCGCGCGGGGTACCCGTCGGCCGGGTAAAGAAGATCGACCGCTCCGAGCTCGACATCTACCAGACGGTCCACATCGAGCCCTTCGCCGAGCTCAAGCGGATGGACTTCGTCCAGGTCCTGACCGCGGCCCAGCCCGGGGCGCGCGCGGAGGTGCCGAGCCAGTGACCCTGTCACGCTCGGCGGCCGTGCGCGTCGGTCTGATCGTCTTCGTCGCCGTGCTGGTGCAGGTTTCGGTGGTCTCCCAGATACCGCTCTTCGGGGGGCGCGCCAACCTGATCCCGGTCGCCGTCGCCGCGCTCGCCCTGCTGGGAGGGAGCCTGACCGGGGCCGCCGCCGGCTTCACCGCCGGGCTGATGCTCGACCTCGCCATGGGGATGAGCCTCGGCGGCTCCTCGCTCGTGTTCACCTTCGTCGGGTATCTGATCGGCCGCTTCGCCGAGCTCCGCGACGTCTCCCATGGCCTGCTGCCGATTGCGGTGGTGGCCGCGGGGACGCTCGGCTACGACGTGGCCTACGGCGCGATCACGTTCATGCTCGACATCGAGGCCACCGTCAGCGTGCTCGTTCTGCGCGACATGCTGGTCGGACTCCTGCTCAACTCGCTCCTCGCGCTGCCGCTGTTCGCGCTCGTGCGGCGGATCGTGCGGCCGTTCGTCGCCGCCGGCCGCTTCGAGGCCCGTCGGCGCGGCCGCCCTCGCGAGACCGGCCCGATCGGCCTGCGCGGGCTCGGGCTCGGAGGACGCTGAGCCGTGTACCTCGATAACCGCCGCCCGCCGATCACGCCGCAGCTCGCCTTCCGCGTGGCCATCATGGGCGGCGTCGCGCTGCTCATGTTCAGCGTGATCTTCTTCCGCCTCTGGTACCTCCAGGTGCTCTCGGGCGACCGCTACGTGGGCGAGGCCAACGACAACCGCGTGCGCGACATCGTGGTGCAGGCTCCGCGGGGGCAGATCGTCGACCGCGAGGGGCGGATGCTCGTCGACAACCGCACCGCGCTGGCCGTCAAGATCACCCCGGCAGAGCTGCCCAAGGCCGTTCCGGCCCAGAACGACCTCTACACGCGCCTCGGCGACGTGCTCAACCGCTCGCCGCGCAAGATTCGCAACGACGTGAGCGAGCAGCTCGAGGCGGTCCCGTTCTCGACGGCGACCGTGAAGCAGGACGTCGACCTGCCCGTGGTCCAGTACCTGATGGAGAACGGCGACGACTTCCCGGGCGTCACGGTCGAGCGCGTCTTCCTGCGGCGGTACCCCTTCGATGAGGTCGGCGCACACCTGTTCGGCACGGTCGGCGAGGTCAACGAGGAGCAGCTCGAAGGGAAGGACTACCGCGGCGCCGAACAGGGCGACCGGGTCGGCCAGTCCGGGGTGGAGGCGACCTACGACCGCTACCTGCGTGGGCGCAACGGAGCGACGCGCGTCCAGGTCGACGCCATGGGTGCCCTCACGGGTTCGCTCTCGGCCAAGCAGCCTCGCGCCGGGCGCCAGCTGCGCCTCGGCGTCGATCTCGACGTCCAGCGCAAGGGCCAGCAGGCCCTCGGCACGGGCCGCCGCGGCGCGTTCGTGGTCATGGACGTCAAGAACGGCGAGGTGCGCGCTCTCGGCTCGACGCCGTCGTACGACCCGAACCTGTTCGCCAAGTCGATCAAGCAGTCGGACTACGATCGCCTGAGCGATCCGGAGAACGGCAACCCGCTGGCCAACCGGGCCATCCAGGGCCTCTATCCGGCGGCCTCGACGTTCAAGCTCATCACCGCCACCGCGGGGCTCGAGGGTGGTTTGATCGATCCGGAGACGCCGGTCTCGGACCCCGGCTCGCTGAACGTGGGCGGCACGGTGTTCAAGAACGCCGGCGGCGCCGTCAACGGGGTGCTCTCGCTGCGCCGGGCGCTCTCGGTCTCGAGCGACGTCTTCTTCTACAAGCTCGGGCTCGAGGCCGACGGCGAGGGCGAGGGCCTGCTCATCCAGCGCTGGGCGCGCCGGCTGGGGATCGGCCGCAAGACCGGCATCGACCTCCCGGGCGAGCTCTCGGGCCTCGTGCCGTCGCCGAAGTGGCGGGCCAAGGTGAACCGGCAGGGCATCGGCGACGGACGGCCGTGGTCGGCCGGCGACAACATCAACCTCTCCGTGGGCCAGGGCGACCTCCAGACCAACCCGCTCCAGATGGCGGTCGCCTACGCGGCGATGGCCAACGGCGGCCGGGTGGTCACCCCCCACCTCGGCAAGCGGGTCGAGGACGGTGACGGGCGCGTGCTCCAGGAGTTCCCCTCCCCGGGCCGGCGCCGGCTCAAGATCGACTCAGAGAACCGTGAGGCGATCCTCGACGGGCTGCGCCAGGCCGCCAGCGAGCCGGGAGGCACCTCGGCCGACGTCTTCAAGGGCTTCCCGATCCCCGTCGCCGGAAAGACCGGCACCGCCGAGAAGGGGCTCGGGCGTCCGGACCAGTCGTGGTACATGGCGCTCGCTCCCTATCCGAACCCGCGCTACGTGGTCGCGGTGACCGACGAGCAGGGCGGGTTCGGCGCCGAGACCGCGGCTCCGGCCGCGCGGCGTATCCTCGCCGCCCTGTTCGACGTCCGCGGACAGGAGAAGAAGGTCGTCAAGGGCGACAGCCGCACGTTCTGACCCACGCGCTCCTGAGCGCGTGGGCGCGACGCCCCGACCGCCGCTAGGGTGGGCCGATCATGTACGCAAGCCCCGTGAAGCAAGCCTCGGGCGATGCCCGAGGCAGCCGCCCCGGACTGATTGGCGGCCTCGACTTTGGCCTGCTCGCAGCGGCCCTCGGGCTGATCGCCGTCAGCGTCTACATCCTGACCATGGCCACCCAGGACGACGTTCCGGGCAGCCCGCTCTACTACGTCATCCGCCAGGCCATCTATGGGGCCGTCGGGGTCTGCCTGATGCTGATCGCGGCGCGTGTCGACATCTCGCGCCTGCGCGAGCATCAGCGGGCGATCTACGCGGCCATGATCGGGTCGATCATGCTCGTCCTGCTCGTCGGCGTCGCGGCCAGGGGCTCGCGGCGCTGGATCGAGCTCCCCTTCTTCCGCTTCCAGCCCTCCGAGCTCGGCAAGGTGTTGCTTATCCTGGCCCTGTCGGCGTTCATCGTCGACCGCGTCCGTCGGCTCGGTGACCGGGCGACGACCGGGCGCATCGTCGTGCTCGCGCTCGTGCCGGCGCTGCTGGTCATGGCCGAGCCCGACCTCGGCAGCGCTCTCGTGTACGTGGCCATCACTGCGGTCCTGATGTTCGTGGCGGGGACGAAATGGACCCACATGGCGGCGCTCGGCGGCATCGCCGCGGCGAGCGCGGTCATCGTCCTGCTCGCCCTGCCGACGATCGGCGTTGAGGTGCTCAAGCCCTACCAGGTTGACCGCCTGACCGCGTTCGCCAATCCGACGAGCGACCCGCAGCGGCAGGGCTACCAGCTGCAGCAGTCGATCACTGCTATCGGAGCCGGTCAGAAGACCGGCCGCGGCCCCGAGGGCGCCACGCAGACGCGGCTCGACTTCCTGCCCGAGCATCACACGGACTTCGTCTTCTCGGTCGTCGGGGAGCAGTTCGGCTTCCTCGGCGCCGGGCTCGTCCTATCCTTGTACGCACTCCTCCTATGGAGAGCATTGAGAATCCTTACGTCAGCGAAGAACCTTTACGGCGCCCTGGTCGCCGGTGGCGTCACCGCGATGCTGATGTTCCAGGTCTTCGTCAACATCGGCATGACCATCGGGATCATGCCCATCACCGGCGTGCCCCTGCCGCTCATGAGCTACGGCGGCTCGTCGGTTCTAGTGACCTTCCTCGCGATCGGCCTGCTCCAGTCGGTGAGCGCTCAGGCGCGCTCCACGGACATGGCCAAGACGCGCGAGCTATCTACCGCATAGGCGGTTAGGAGATGAAAGCCTTCAGTGAAAAAACAAGTGCTCGTCGCGGTGGACCGCGGCGAAACCAGAGTCGCCATCCTCGAGGCGGAGGGAGACCCGCAGGCCGCACCGGCGGCCGGGTCCGGTAACGGGGAAGCCTCGGGCGGCGGACGCCGCCGCTCCGGAAGGGGCCGCGGACGCGGCCGAGGCGGGCCGGCCGGCGCCGACAACGGCTCCGCCGGCGGTGGGGCCTGGCGCCCCGCCGAGATCTACGTCGAGCGCCGGGGACACCGCTCGATCGTCGGCAACATCTACAAGGGCCGCGTCGACAACGCGCTGCCTGGCCTTGAGGCCGCATTCGTGGACATCGGCCTCGAGAAGAACGGCTTCCTCCACGTCGACGACATCGTCATGCCCGGGGTCGAGGTCCAGCGCCGCGGGCGCGGGGGAGGCGGCAAGGGTCAGAAGATCGCCCAGCTGCTCAGGCCCGGCCAGGAGATCCTCGTCCAGGTGGTCAAGGACCCCCTGAAGACCAAGGGGGCTCGCCTGACCATGGAGCTCTCGATCGCCGGGCGCTACCTGGTCTACGTGCCCAACGGCGAGGGCGTGGGGGTCTCGCGCCGGCTCGAGGACAAGGAGCGCGACCGGCTGCGCAAGGCGGCCAAGAACCTCGACATCGGCGAGGGCGGCGCGATCGTGCGCACCGCGGCACACGGGGCCACGCGCGAGGACCTCGAGCGCGAGATCCGCTACCTGCACAAGCTGCACGAGATCCTCGAGCGCCGTACCGAGGAGGCGACCGCGCCCTCGATGGTCTTCCAGGAGGCCGACCTATCGGTGCGCGTGGTGCGCGACATCTTCTCGGCCCAGTTCGAGCGCGCGGTAGTCGACGATGAGGACCAGCACCACCGCCTCGTCTCCTTCTTCACCCGCACGGCGCCCGAGCTCGTCGACCGCGTCGAGCTGCACAGCGACGAGGAGGACCTGCTCGAGCGCTTCGGAGTCGACGCGGCGGTGGCCTCGACGCTCAACCGGCGCGTCGACCTGCCCTCAGGCGGCTACCTGATCATCGACTACGCCGAGGCCATGACGGTGATCGACGTCAACTCGGGCTCGTTCACCGGCCGCGGTCGCGGCGCCCGCCTCGAGGACACGATCACCAAGACCAACCTCGAGGCCGCCGACGAGGTCGTGCGCCAGCTGCGCCTGCGCGACATCGGCGGGATCATCGTCATCGACTTCATCGACATGGCTCGGGCGCGCAACCGCGAACAGGTGCTGAAGGTGCTGCGCGCCGCTCTGGACGAGGACCGGACCAAGACCTACGTGGTCGAGATCTCGCCCCTTGGACTCGTCGAGATGACGCGCCAGAACGTGACCGAGGGCGTGCGCGAGATCCTCACCAAGACGTGCCCGACCTGTGAGGGCGAGGGCGTCGTGCTCTCGGAGGAGACGGTTGCTCTCGACGTCGAGCGCAAGCTGCGCGAGCTGGTGGCCGAGCGTCCCACGCCGGAGGCCTTCCTCCTCCAGGCCCACCCGGCCGTGGCCACGACGCTGCTCGGAGGGCCGGGCACCCCGCCGCTGATCGAGCTCGAGCAGGAGCTCGGGCGCCATTTCCACTTCGAGGGCTCGGAATCGCTCCCCATCGACCATTTCGAGGTGATGCTCGAGGGGGCTCGCGGCGAGGTGGAGGAGCGGGCTCTGCCCTTCCAGGTCGGGCACGAGGTCCTGGTGAGGATCGAGGAGCCGCACATGTACAACGAGGACGACGCTGTGGCCAAGATCGACAGCTACATAGTCTCGGTCGCCGGGGCAGGGCGCCTGCTCGGCGAGCAGCGGCTCGTGCGCATCGAGCGGATAGGCCGCACCTCCGCCGACGCCTCGCTCGTCGACGCCGAGGGCCCCGGGGGCGACTCCGAGCCCCGCGACGAGAAGGACGAGGACCGCTCGGCCCGGCGGCGGCGCCGGCGCGGCGGACGCGGCGGACGCTCCCACGCGGATGCCGTCGCCGAGGGGGCCGACTGACCTGGCGAGCGCCTGTTCGGCGTCTGAGTCGACCGATGGCCGCCGGCCGCCGGCCGCCGGCTGACCGTCAGCGGATCGGGTGCTCGGGTTCCCGCCGGCTTCGGAATAGCCTCGGCGCGCGTTCGATGAGGTAGAGCAGCCCGATGAGCGTCATGAGCGCGCCGGTTGCCGCGACCTCCTCGACCGGATCGACGACCAGCTGGGCCAGCGGGAATCCGAACACGCCCACCCGCGCCCCGAGTCGGAAGGAGCCCACCGTGCTGAGCGCGAGGCAGGCGACGAGACACCCCGCCGCTGCGAGCGGCGCCAGCACGAAGGCGCCGCCTGCGAAGGTCATGACCGACTTGCCGCCACGGAACGACGCGAAGATCGGCAGCGCGTGGCCGACCATCGCCGCGGCGACCCCTGCGTAGCCTCCCCAGACACCGCCGAGAGCCAGTCCGGCGAGCCCGGCGGCCAGGCCCTTGAGCCCGTCGCCGAGGAAGACCGGCGCCGCGACACGCCCCCCGAGCTGCTCCATGGCGTTCCAGGCGCCGGGGTTACCGTCACCGACCTCGCGCAGGTCGACCCCGTGGGCACGGCCCACGAGCAGGGCGACGGGGATCGAGCCGAGCAGGTATCCGATAATCGCCGGGAGCCCCAGCTCCACCATGGTCGCCTCCTTTCACCTCATCCGCTATTCGCGAGCCACCGCGCCTGAGGGATTCTCGCGCATGGCCTTCGATCGACCGGAGCTCAAGCGGGTCGAGGGGCTGCGCTTCTGGCGGATGCTTGGCACCGGGCGGGGGCAGACCATGACTCTGAGCGCAGACCTGCGGCGCTGGGCGCTGTTCGGAGTATGGGAGGACGAGGCGGCGGTGACGCGCTTCCTCGCCGACTCGGCGGTGGCGGAACGATGGGCCCGGCTGGCTGCGGAGGCGTGGCACGTGCGTCTGGCGGCGATGCGCTCACACGGCGCGTGGGGAGGAGTGAACCCGCTGGCCGGGGCGGGCCAGCCCGGCGCGGCGGCTGTATCCCCCGTCGCCGCGGACGGCACCGCAGTGGACGCCGGCGACGTGGCCGGCGCCGCGGTGACGACTTCCGACCCCGCCGCACCGCAGCCGGTGGCCATCCTGACCCGCGCCGCGATTCGCCCGCTGGCGCTCGCGCGCTTCTACCGGGCGATCGACCCACCCGCCGCCGACCTTCTCCGCCAGCCCGACCTGATCGAATCGGTCGGTGTCGGGGAGTGGCCGCTGGCCCGCCAGGCCACCTTCTCGCTCTGGCGCAGTCTCGAGGGCGCTCGCCGCTACGCCTACGGGCGTCCCGACCATCGCGAGGTCGTGCGGCGTACTCGCGCCGAGCGCTGGTACTCCGAGGAGCTGTTCGCGCGGTTTCGTCCCTACGGCTCCGAGGGGACCTGGAACGGAAGGGACCCGCTGTCGGGGGGCTGAGCGCGTGCCTCGCCCGCGCGTCGGCTCGGCGAGCGTGCGCGCGGAGTCAGTCCGGGGGCCCGATCGCCTCGGCCACGAGGCGCGCGCCGAGTGCTACCAAGGGAAGTCCGCCGCCGGGGTGGACGGTCCCCCCGACGAGGTGCAACCCATCGATGCCGCGAGCGGCGTTAGCGGGCCGCTCGAGGCTTCCGCGCAGCCGGCCGTGGGGTGCCGCTCCGTAGATGGCACCGCCGGGCGCCCCGGTCTCGCGTTCGAGGTCGGCGGGAGTGCGGCGCGCCCGGACATCGATTCGCTCGCGTACCTCGACGCCGCGGGCTGCGAGGCGATCGAGCAGGTGTGCCTCGTAGCGCTCTGCGTGCTCGTCCCAGTCGAGCCACCCGCCGTTCGTGGGCGCGTTGACGAGCACGAACAGGTTCTCGCCCCCGGCCGGAGCCTGGGAAGGGTCGCTGACCACCGACGCGCTCAGGTACAGCGTTGGGTCCTCGACCGGCCGCCGGCGGCGGAAGACGTCGTCGAACTCGGCGTCGTAGTCGGCTGGGAAGAGGATGGTGTGGTGAGCCAGATCGGGCGTTCTCCCGCGCAGCCCGAGCATGAGCACGAAGCCCGAGAGCGAGCGCTCGGCCTCGAGCGCGCGTGAGGCCTCGCGCCGGGCCCGCGATGCGCCGAGGCGCAGGCGCGACCTAGGACCGGGCCGCGCCGCGTCGTCGAGCAGCCCTCCGAAGAGGGCCTGGGCATCGACTCCACACACCACCGCGTCGCACTCGAGGGTCTCGGCGTCGGTCTCGACCGCGCGCACACGCGGCAGGGCGCCGTCGTGGCCAGCGCAGACGATCCGCCGCGCCGCTGTACCGAAGCGCAGCTCGCCGCCCAGGCCCTCCACCCGCGCGACGAGCGTCTCCACGAGACGGTGCAGCCCGCCGGCGACGTGCCACGCGCCGAAGGCGTGCTCGACGTAGCCCGCCGCTGCCAGGGCCGCCGGCGCGCGGCGCGGATCCGCGCCGGCGTAGGTGGCGAAACGCTCGGCCACGAGCCGCAGGCGGGGGTCGCGCAGGTGCGCTCGGGCGAGCGAGCGCAGCGTGCGCCAGGGGCGCACCCGCAGGAGGTCGAGCGGGTGAGGGCTCGGCTCGTGTGGCGTCGGGCGCCGCGGCGGCCACGGTGGAGGCGCGCTCAGGTAGCGCAGCGAGGCCGGCCACATGCTCGCGCAGGCGCCCATGAAGGCGGCCCAATCCGTGCCCGCGCCGGGCGACCACGCCTCGAGCGCGGCGAGGGTCGGCGGCAGATCGGCGCCGAGGTCGAACCCGGTCCCGTCGGCGAACCGGTAGCGGGTCACCGGTTCGACGCGCACCAGCTCGAGCTCGTCGGCGAGCGGCGCGCCCGTCGCGGCGAACAGCTCCTCGAAGACCCACGGCATGGTCAGCAGCGAGGGTCCGGAGTCGAAGCGGTAGCCGCCGCGCTCGACCAGCCCGCACTTGCCGCCCGCAACGCCGGCGCGCTCGAGCACGGTGACCGAGTGCCCGAGCGCGGCCAGCCGCGCGGCGGCGGCCAGCCCGCCCACGCCGGCCCCGACCACGACGATCCTCATCGCGATCGCCGATCGCCGCCGGCCAGCCGGCGCGCCAAAGCGGGTACCGCGAACATCCCCATCGCCGTCCCACCCGCCGCGGCTATCCGCGGGCGGCGCCAGACCGCGACGTTGGCCACCGTCTCCCCGATCCACGTCCACGCGTACAGGGCGAGGGCGCCGTCGTCATGGGAGGCGACCTCGGAGTCGCTCTCGGCCCGCTCGAGCGCTGCCCACACGCCGAAGATGACCATCGCGGTGCCGAGCCAGCCGATGAAGTTCGACGCCGGCACGCCCTCGTAGCGCCCGCCTCCGGGCCAAGACCAGTAGCCCTCGCGCACCATGCGCGGATCGAGGAAGACGTCCCACGCGGTGAGCGCGCCCGCAGCCAGCGGGACCCGCGCAAGGGGACGACGATCGATGAGCCCGGCGACCGTCCAGGCCGGACGCGACATCATCGCCCAGGCCGCCGCGGCGAGCAGAGGGACCCCGGCGACCCGCGGGCCGAGCTTGCCGCTGTAGTGGTAGTGGCCGAAGGGGCGGCCGGTTGCCACCCCCGTCAGCTCGACCGCGAATCCGGTCCCTCCGGCGACGAGGAGGAGGCTCGCGCCGCGGCGGGCTCCCCTTGCGTGCACCGCCTCCGCGCCCGCTGTCGCGAGCATCAGAGCCACGATCGACCGGGTGGCGGTCGTCAGCTGTCGCTCAGGCACGAACGAGTAGCCCACCTGGGCGCCGACCAGCAGCGCGAACAGCGATCGGAACACCCTCATCCGGCGGCGAGTCTATGGACCGGCGCGGACCCGGGTTGCCGCCTCGGGCCCGCTAGACTGGCGCTCGCGACGCCCCCGGTGGGCGTCGTCTCTTGCCATGTACGCGATCGTCAAAGTCGGAGGCCGGCAGTACCGGGTCGAGGAGGGTGATTCCCTGCTCGTCGATCGCATGCGCGAGGACGAGGGAGCGAAGGTCGAGCTCCGGCCGATCATGTTCCGCGACGACGATGCGGTCCTCGACGCCGGCGAGCTGGCCAAGGTGAAGGTCGAGGCCGTGGTGACCGGGCACGAGCGCGGCCCGAAGATCCACGTTCTCAAGTTCAAGCCGAAGCACGGCTACAAGCGGCGCATGGGCCATCGCTCCGACCTGACCCGCCTCGAGGTCAAGGAGATCAAGATGCTGTCGCGCAAGCGCACGGCACAGGGAGCGAAGGAGGCCAAAGATCGCGCATAAGAAGGGACTCGGTTCGAGCCGCAACGGCCGCGACTCCCAGGCCCAGCGCCTTGGGGTCAAGGTCTTCGCGGGTCAGGCGGTGACCGGCGGCGAGATCATCGTCCGCCAGCGCGGCACGGTCTTCCGCCCCGGCGAGGGCGTCGGCATCGGCAAGGACCACACCATCTTCGCCAAGCGCCCTGGCACGGTCGACTTCAAGACCGGCCACCGCGGTCGCACGATCTCGGTTCTGCCCGAGGGCTAGGGGCCAGGCGCGGCCGCGCCCGCGCCCTGGCAGGCAGTGCTCACCGACCGCGCCAAGATCTTCGTCCAGGCCGGCGCGGGCGGCAACGGCGTCGTCTCCTTCCGGCGCGAGGC
>Ga0136617_10001984_pt1 | contig 18247 bp, 20 predicted proteins | sample AntDrymUQ3222106_2_FD_129672 | JGI IMG/M metagenome (GOLD analysis project Ga0136617, IMG submission 129672) | Polar desert sand microbial communities from Dry Valleys, Antarctica - metaG UQ322 (21.06) | ecosystem: Environmental > Terrestrial > Soil > Desert | place: Antarctica: Dry Valley... | reverse complement strand
TCGGCACCGGCTGGGGCGGGTTCGCGGTGTACGCGGCCGGCACACGCGGTTGCCGCGTGACGACGACGACGCTCTCGCGCGAGCAGTTCGACGTGGCCGTCGAGCGCGTCCGCGAGCACGGCCTCCAGGACCTCGTCGAGGTGCGCCTGGACGATTACCGCGACCTGCGCGGCAGCTACGACAAGCTCGTCTCGCTCGAGATGATCGAGTCGGTCGGCTGGAAGGACTTCGGGACGTTCTTCGCGTGTTGCTCGGACCTGCTCGCGCCGACCGGCGCGATGCTGCTGCAGGCGATTACGATGGACTATCGCGCCTACGGCGTCGAGAAGGCGTCCAAGAGCTTCATCCGCACGCATGTCTTCCCCAACGGCTGCCTGCCGTCGCTGGAGGTCATCGCTCGCTGCGTCGCGCGGCGCACGGACCTGCGCACGGTCGGCCTGGAGGACCTCACGCCGCACTACGCCGAGACGCTCCGGCGCTGGCGGGCGAACTTCGACGCGGCGACCGACGAGCTGGAGGCGCTGGGCTACGACGAGCGCTTCCGCCGGCTCTGGCGGATGTACCTCGCCTACTGCGAGGGCGGCTTCGCCGAGCGCCGGATCGGACTCGTGCAGGCGGTGCTCGCGAAGCCGCACTGGGCGCGCGACCCGCTCGGCGTCGCGGCCGCGGAGGAACCGGCGGCTAGCTCTGCGGCCGCCGGCTGAACGCGCGGGAGCTGAACGCGTCGAGCAGGAACGCCGGGCCGCGCGAGGCGAGCTTGGCGAGGGCGGTCTTGCCGCCGGGCCCGAGGATGCGCTGGTCGCCCTCGACGGCTTCCAGGATCCTGCCCGCCCAATGCTGCGGCGTGACCTTCTCCCAGCCCGAGGTGTCCATGTGGCGGCCGTAGACCGCCTCGGTCGCGTCGAGCATGTCGGTGTCGACGCCCGGGGTGACGACGTGCAGGACGCCGACGCCGGTGCCGCGCAGCTCGCGGCGCAGCGACTCGCTCAGGGCGACGACGCCGGCCTTCGACGCCGCATAGGTGCTTGCGCCCGGGAACGCGGCGTAGCCGCTGATCGACGTGTTGTTGACGACCATGCCGACGGGCTTGGCGAGCAGGTGCGGGAGGACGCGGCTCGTGACGTGCGCGACGGCGAGCAGATTGACCTGGAACATGGCATACACCTCGTCGATGTCCTGCTCCTCGAGCAGGCCGCCGGTCATCCGGCCCGCGTTGTTGACGAGCAGGTCGACCGCTCCGAGCTCGTCCGCGAGCGCGTCGAGGCACGCGTCGATCGCCGCGTGCGAGGAGAGGTCGAGCCGCACGGGCACGACCTCCGCGCCGTCGCTGACGGGCTCGAACGCGTCGGGGTCGCGTACGCCGGCGAGCACGCGCGCGACGGGGCGGGCGGCGAGCGCCTCGACGAGCGCGCGCCCGATGCCGCGGTTGGCGCCCGTCACGAGCGCGGTCCGGCCGCCGAGGTCCATCCGCCGAGGGTACGCGAATCTGAACGGGGTCTGACCCTCGTCAGATTCGCTCCGGGGCAACCCGACGGGGTCTGACCCTCTCTGGGTCTCGCGCCCGCGTGATCGCAGGACGGGGCCCGCGCGTAAGAATTCATGATGCCCTCTCGTTCCCGGATCGCCGCGGTCGCCGTCCTTTCGCTGCGCGTCGGCTACGGCGCCGGCCTGCTCCTCGCGCCCGGGCGCCTCGCGCGCCGCTGGCTCGGCCCCACCGCGGCCGATCCGCCGGTGCAGGTCGCGCTGCGCGGCCTCGGCGCCCGCGAGGTGGCCGTGCACGGGCTGGCGATCGCCGCGGCACTGCGCGGAGCGCCGGTCCGGCCGCTGATCGGCGTGAGCATCGCCGGCGACCTGTCCGACATCGCGGCCACGGCCGCCGGGCGACGCGGCTTGCCGGGCGGCTCCACGCCCGCCACCCTCGCCGTGGCCGGCGGCTCGGCGCTGATCAGCGCCGCCGTCGCCCTCGCCGTCGACCGCTGATCGCCGCGTGGGGCTCGCCTTCGATCGCCGGGGCTCGGGCCCGCCGCTCGTCCTGCTGCATCCGCTCGGCGCCGACCGCCACGTGTGGGCGCCGGTCGCCGACCGGCTGGCGCCCGCGCGCGACGTGATCGCCGTCGACCTGCCTGGCTTCGGGGAGTCGCCCGAGCTGTCGGGCAACGGCCCGCCGACGCCGGCGGCGCTCGCCGCGGCCGTCGCGCGCGGGCTGCGCGAGGACGTCGGCCTCGACGCGCCGGCGCACGTCGCCGGCAACTCGCTCGGCGGCTGGGTGGCGCTCGAGCTGGCGCTGGCCGGCCATGCGCGCTCGGTCACCGCGATCGCCCCCGCCGGCCTGTGGGCCCGACCGCTGGCCCCCAGGCGCAGCGCGGCCCGGACTGTGGCGCGCATCGCGCTGCCGGTGCTCGGGGCGCTCGTCAAGAACCCGGCCACGCGCCGCCTCGCCCTGGCGGGCGTCGTCGCCGACGCCGAGCACGTGCCGCCCGCGGCGGCGCACCGGCTCGTCCGCGCCTACGCGACCGCGCCGGGCTTCCGCGCGGTCAACGATGCCATGCGCGCCGGGCGCTTCACCGCCATGGACCGCATCGAGGTCCCGGTGACGCTCGGCTGGCCCGACCGCGACCGGCTCGTCGCCCGCCCGGCCGACCTGCCCCGACGGATCCGCAACGTCGCGCTGCCCGGCACCGGGCACCTGCCGATGTGGGACGACCCGGACGCCGTCGCGGCGCTGCTGCTGGCAGGCAGCAGCGGCTGAGCGTCCCCCAGGGCCCGGCGGTGGTCGGGTGCCTGGCTGACGCTAGTGGTCCCTCCTGCGAGGAGGAACCACTGGGCAGCGCGGGGAGTCTTGCCAGCTCGGGCGCGGAGCCGCCAGACTGCATCGACGACGTCGAAGCCGGAGGTGTGACGGATGCCGCGAATCGTGCTGCTGGTCGGGACGCGCAAGGGCTGCTTCTTGCTCGAGAGCGACGAGCATCGTCGCGACTGGAGCGTCCGCGGCCCGTTCTGCGACGGCTGGCCGATCTACCACGCGGTGCACGACCCGGACTCCGGGACGATCTACGCGGCCGCGGCGAGCGAGTGGCACGGGGCGGGCGTCTGGCGCAGCGGCGACCTCGGCGAGAGCTGGGAGCTGTCGAGCGAGGGGCTCGCGTACGCCGAGGGCAGCTTGAAGCTGTCGAAGATCTCCGGCCTGACGGCGGCGCACGGGCGCGTGCTCGCCGGCGCCGAGGCGGCCGGCGTGTTCGAGAGCCGCGACGGTGGCCGGACCTGGTCGCTGCTGACCACGCTCGACGGCCAGCCGGGCCGCACCGACTGGAATGACCCGGCCAACCAGCCGCCCGGGCATCTCGGCCTTCCCGCGGTCCTGCCGCACCCCGACGACCCGTCCCGCTTCTGGGCCGTCGTGCAGGGGTTCGGCATCTTCGAGACGACGGACGACGGCACGTCGTGGACACCGCGCAACCGCGGGCTGCGCGCCGACTGGCCGGTCGAGGACCCCGAGGTCGGCTACTGCGTGCACAAGCTCGTGATGTCGCCGGTCGACCGGGAGCGGCTGTACCAGCAGAACCACTGCGGCATGCACCGCTCAGACGACGGCGGACGCTCCTGGGTGGAGGTGACCGAGGGCCTGCCGACCGACTTCGGCTTCGCCGCCGCCGCGCACCCGCACGACCGGGACGGCTTCTACGTGATCCCGCTCGACCCCGGGCACGGCCGCTGCATGCCCGCCGGTCGTGCGGCCGTCTGGCGCACCCGCGACGCGGGCGCCACCTGGGAGCGCCTCGATCGCGGGCTGCCGCAGCGCGACGCCCACCTCAGCGTGCTGCGCGAGGGGCTCGCGATCGACGCGCTCGACGTCCCGGGCCTCTACTTCGGGACCAGCACCGGCCAGGTGTTCGCGAGCGCAGACGAGGGCGAGAGCTGGAGCGAGATCGCCGGCTATCTGCCGGGCATCTCGTCGGTCGAGGTCGCGGTCCTCGCGTAGTCGATGGCTGAGCTGCACCTGCCTCCGACGCTGCCGCCGCTGTTCCGCGAGCTCCCGCGCCGGATCGAGCTCGACGCGGCGACGGTGGAGGAGGCGATCGAGCGTCTGGACGAGCGCTGGCCCGGCCTGCGCGACCGGCTGTGCGAGCCGGGGCCCTTGCTGCGCCCGCACATCAACGTCTTCGTCGATCGCGAGCGCGCGGCGCTCGACACCGCGCTCGCTGCCGGTTCGCGGGTCGACGTCATCGCCGCCATCAGCGGCGGCTGACCGGACCTCCGGTCGAGAGCGCCGCCCCGAGCGCCTTTTCCGCGATCTCGAGCGTCCGGTCGACGTCCTCGTCGGTGTGGGCGGCGCTGATGTGGCTGCGGCCGAGCGACTCGGGCATCTCGAACACGCCCCGGGCCACCAGCTCGCGGCGGTAGCGCATGAAGAGACCGGTGTCGTTGCGCAGCGCGTCCTCGTAGGTCTCGAGCGGGCCCTCCATGAAGCAGAGGACGAAGAGCGAGCCGAAGCCCCCGACGCAGACGGGGATGCCGGCGCGGCGCCCGATCTCCTCGAGCCCCCGGCGCATCCGGCCCCCGAGCCGGAACACGTGCTCGTGGACCCGGCCGTCCTCGAGCCGCTCGATCGTGGCGAGCCCGGCCGCCACCGCTGCGGCGTTGCCGTTGTACGTGCCGCCGTAGTGGACGTCGCCGCCGGGGTTCGTGGTGTAGCGCTCCATCAGCTCCCGGCGGCCTCCGATCGCGGCGAGCGGGTAGCCGTTCGCGATCGCCTTTCCGAACGTGGTCAGGTCGGGCATGACCTGCGCGATGGACTGGTATCCGCCGAGGTGATGGCGGAAGCCGGTGATGACCTCGTCGAAGATCAGGACCACGCCGTGGCGGTCGCACAGCGCGCGCAGCCCCGCGAGGAAGCCGGGCAGCGGCAGAAGCCCCGGCGCGTTGTGGGCGACCGGCTCCACGATGACGGCCGCGACGTCCTCGCCATGGCGCGTCAGCACCTCGGATACGTCGTCGAGGTCGTTGAAGCGGCATACGAGCGTCGCGTCGACCGCCGCCTCGAGCATGCCCTTGGACTGCGGATCCCGGCGGCCCACCATGTCGGCGGTGCTCAGGACGTTGCGCAGCACGTAGTCGTGAAAGCCGTTGTAGCAGCCTTGGAACTTGATGATCCGCTGGCGGCCGGTCACGCCCCGAGCGAGCCGGATCGCGTGATACGTCGCCTCGGACCCGCTGTTGCAGACCACCACCTGGTCGACGGACGGGACGTGATGCACGATGCGCCGGGCCAGTGCCACCTCGGCTTCCGTGACGCCGATCCCGTACAGGACGCCCTCGCGGACCGCGGCACTGACGCGCTCGTCCACCGCCGGCTCGGCATGTCCCAGGAAGACCGCGCCGTAGGCGGCGTGGTAGTCGATGTAGCGCCGCCCGTCCAGGTCCTCGAGGTAAGCGCCGCTGCCGCGGCGCACGCACAGCCGCGGCCGGCTCTGGCGCCGGCAGGTGTTCACGCCGCCCGGGATCACCTCGGCGGCGGCGGCGAGCAGCTGAGTGGAGCGGTCCTCGGTGATCGTCATGGGGCCTCCGTCCGACAGCGTTGTGAGCGAGTGATCCGATCACCCTACAACTCGGACGTCGCTCCCTGCAACTACCGCAAGCCGCAGGCCGCAAGCGCCGCGCGCGTCTCCGCGGCGCTGACGTCGTCGGCGATCACCGTCTCGCCGACGTCGGTGGGGAGCACGTAGCGGAGGCTCCCCGCGCGGATGAGCCGCACCTTCTCCATCGCCGCGATCACGGCGGACGCCGGAACGGGGACGGGAAGCTCCGTGCCGTGCGTCGGCAGCCCGCAGTCACGCAGGAGGTCGACGAGCGCGTCGAGCGTCGCCGGCGCGAGCAGCCCGCGAGCGGCCGCCACACGGCTCTCGGCCACCATGCCGAACGCCACCGCCTCCCCGTGGAGCAGCGGGGCGTAACCCGTCACCGTCTCGAGCGGGTGCCCGATCGTGTGGCCGAAGTTCAGCGGGCGCCTGAGGTCGATCTCGTACGGGTCGCGCGCGATCAGCGCCGACTTGATCGCGGAGGCGCCGCGGACCACGCGCTCGAGCGCCCCGGGTTCGCGATCGAGGATCGACGGCGCGTCGCGCCGGATCAGCCGCCAGTAGTCGGGCGACGCGATCATCGCCTTCTTGATGCACTCGGCGAGCCCGGCGGCGACGTGGCGCCGTTCGAGCGAGCGCAGGCACGACACGTCGGAGATCACGGCCGCCGGTTGGTGGAACGCGCCGAGCAGGTTCTTGGCGACCGGGTGGTTGACGGCCACCTTGCCGCCCAGCGCGCCGTCGACCTGGGCGAGCAGCGTCGTCGGCAGGTTCACGTACGGGATCCCGCGCATGTAGGCGCTCGCCACCCATCCGCCGAGATCGGCGATGACGCCTCCGCCGAGCGCGATGATGACGTCGCGGCGTGCGAGGGGTCCGGCCGCGAGCCAGTTCCAGATGCAGACGGCCTGATCGAGGCTCTTGCTCCGCTCCCCGGGCGGCGCGGCGTACACCAGGACCTCCTCGCCGAAGCCGCGGAGCGCATCGAGCAGGCGGGGCGCGAAGAGCGCGTGGACCACGTCGTCGGTGACGATGCCGATGCTGCGCCCCTCCACCAGCGGGCGGAGTCGGTCGAGCGTCTCGCCGGGCGAGCGCGTGATGTGGATGGGATACCGATCGGTGCGCTGTGCGTGGCCTTCGAGCTGCGCGAGTGGGCCCGGGAGCGGAAGGCCGTCGCGAACCCGATAGGCCTCGGTCGGCGCGGTGGTCGTCATGGCTGCACCATCGCCGGGGTGCCCGCCGCCGCCCATCCCTCAGGTGATGGATTGTGCGGTGGAGCCCGGGTCAGGCGGCCGCCCGCTCCGCGCGCGCCAGCCAGCGCCGCATCTGCGTGATGCCGGCTGCGACGCTCTTGCGCGCCGCCTCGGAATCGCCGGCCTCGACGGCCTTGCGCGTGCGCCCCAGGACCCGCACGACCGGCTCGCGCTCTTCGGGCGCGAGCTCGTGGCGAGCGGCGGCGAGGCCGACGTGAACCGGCTCGAGCATGCGCTGGAGGGGGCGATTCCCGGTCATTCGAGCGAGCGCCCGGTGGAACGTGACCTCGGCCTGCACCAGGGGGTCTGCGAGCGCAAGCGGGTGCCGGCGCCGGCGCACGGCGTCCTGGACGGCGGCATGGCTCGTGGCCAGCTCGGCGCGCTGGCGCTCGGACGCACGCTCCACGGCGAGCGTGATCGCCTGGGGCTCGAGCAGCGCGCGACATTCGACCAGCTCGCGGAGGAGGTCGATCCGGCGTGCGGTGACGAGCGCGACGAGAACCTTGTCGTCGAGCAGGTCCCAGTCCTCCTCGGGCAGCACGCGCTGGCCGCGACCGTGCCGGACCTCGAGGAGACCGCGTTCGGAGAGCGCCCAGATCGTCTCCCGCGCCACGCCGCGGCTCACGCCGTGCTCGGTCTGGAGGCCGACCTCGCTGGCAAGCCATTCGCCGGGCTTCAGGTCGCCGTCGGCGATGCGCTGGAGGATCTGCTCCATCGCCGTCTGGTGCAGGCGGGTCACCGAGTGATCGAATCATCGCTCGGTGGGCGAGTCAAATCGGAACACGTAGATGTCCCTCGGGCGATACCCCCGGCGAATGTGATCAAGAAACCTTGAGTACCGGGCGTCGAGGTGCGAGGATGTCCCTCGCTCATCGAGGTATCGTGCGCATTGTCACCGTCATCGCGATCGATCCGCATCCGCTGTTCTGCGACGGCATCGCCCGCGTCGTCCGGCAGGATCCCGAGCTCCAGCTGGTCGCCGAGGCCGAGGACGGTGCGCGCGCCGTGTCGGCGCTGATCGAGTGCGGTCCGGACGTCGCCGTGCTGGATCCCTCGATGCCCGGGCTCGACGCCAGGCGGCTGCTCGCGGCGATCGCCCGTCACGACCTCCCGACGCGGGTGCTCGTGCTGGCGAGCGGGGATCGGCCGGGCGATGCGTATCGGGCGCTCGCCGAGGGCGCCGGCGGCTACCTGACCAAGCGCGCCGAGAAGGGACAGCTGGCGGACGCGATCCACCGGGTGGCCCGCGGCGAGACGGTGATCGCCACCGAGGCCCACGGTGAGCTGGCGGCGGAGATCCGCATCCGGGAGACCGAGGAGCGCTCGCCGCTCAGCCCGCGCGAGCACGAGGTCCTGGAGCTGCTCGCGGCCGGCCTCACCGCGCCCGAGATGGGCCGGCGGCTGCATCTGTCGACCGCAACGGTGAAGACCCACATGCTCCACACCTACGCCAAGCTCGGCGTCGCCGAGCGTGCCGCCGCGGTCGCTGTCGCGATGCGCCGCGGGCTGCTCGAGTGACCGCTCGTGTCCCTCGAAACTTGAGTCATCGGCTATAGACCTCGTTGGGTGGGTTCTTGAGCATGCGCTCAAGTGACGCCCCAGGAGCGATTCGGAGCCAACTTGCGCCGCTCGCGCAAGCAGGCGGGGCTCACGCAGGAGGCGCTGTGGGATTCCAGCGGCGTCAACATGACCGAGATCTCGCGAATCGAGAACGGCCAGAAGGACCCCCAGCTGACGACCATCGTGCGCCTGGCCGTCGGACTCGGGATCCCTCCGGGCGACCTGCTCATGGGCACCGACGAAGCGCTCTCCACCGCCTGATCCACCGTCTGGAGGATGGCGCGGGGCGAGCTCCGCGCCCAGGCTGCGGGCATGGAGGACGTGGTGATCCGCGATGCCGGTGGCGCTGAGCTCGCCGCCGGCGTCGCCCTCCTGCGCGATTCGCTCGGCTTCGGCCCGGCCGACGCGATCCCGGCCTGGCTCGCGCTGACCACGACCGAGGCGGGCGGTCTGGTGATCGGCGCGTATCACCGGCGCACGCTGGTCGGCTTCTCCTACGCGGTGCCCGCCCTGCGCCCGGGCGGGCCGCATCTGTTCTCGTGCGGTCTCGCCGTCGTGCCCGAGTGGCGGTCTCGCGGGGTCGGACGCCGCCTGAAGCTGGCGCAGCGAGACCGGGCGCTGGCGGCCGGGATGGACCGCATCCGCTGGACGGCCGACCCGCTCGCCGCGCCGGCGCTCGCGCTGTACCTGTCCGGTCTGGGGGCGCGGATCGTGCGTTATCGCGCCGGCATGTTCGACGGCCTGCGGTGCACCCGCAACGACGACGTCGAGATCGAGTGGAGCGTCCGCGGCACGGTGCCGGCCGCACCCGTCGACGCGCTCGTCGAGATCCCCGCGGATCCCTCGTGCCACTCGGCCGCATGGCGCGAGACGGTGCGGCGGGAGATGCGGTCGCTGCTCGGACAGGAGCTCGTCGGCGTCGGCGTGGAGGTGGCCGGCGACCGCCGGTGGGTTCGCTTCGGACGGCCGGCGCCATGACGATCGGAGTCTCGATCACGGTGGACGTGGACGCCGAGACCGGGCTGCCGGACGGTGGGCGCGCGTACGCGCATCGTCTCTCGAGCCGCTCCGAGCGGCTCTACGGCCTGCGGCGCGGGTTGCCCAGGGTGCTCGCTGCGCTCGCGGAGGCGGATGCCCGCGCGACGTTCTACGTCCCCGGCCTGGTCGCGCAGCGCCATCCCGACGAGATCCGCGGCATCGTCGCGGCCGGTCACGAGCTCGGCCACCACGGCCACACGCACCGGCGACCGGACACGCTGTCCGCGCGCGAGCAGCGGGCGGAGCTCGAGGACGGGCTCTCCGCGCTCGCCGCCGTGGCGGACGGCCGCGTCCGCGGCTACCGGGCGCCGGGCTGGGAGCTCACGCCGGCGACCCTCGCGGGCCTCGGCGCGCTGGGCTTCACGCACGACTCGAGCCTCATGGGGGATGACCGTCCCCACCGGGTGCCGGCCGGCGCCGTCGAGCTGGTGGAGCTGCCGGTGCACTGGTCGCTCGACGACGCGCCGCACTTCAGCGCCACCACCGATCCCGCGGGTCTGACGACGGTGTGGGAGCGCGAGTGCGACTGCGCCGTCACGGAGGCGCGCCACCTGACCTACACCCTGCATCCCGAGATCCTCGGGCGCCCGCATCGGATCGACGTGCTGCGGCGCCTGCTCGCGCACATCGCCGAGCGCGGCGGGCGGCACGTGACGCACACCGAGGCCGCGGCCGCGGCATGAATCGCGGCAGCGCCCTGGCGGTGCTCGGCGCCGCCCAGCTGCTGATCGCCCTGGACCACAACATCGTCTACGTCGCCCTGCCGGACATCACCCGTGCGCTGGGGTTCGTCGCGGGCGCGGAGCAGTGGGTCGTCTCCGCCTATGCGCTGGGATTCGGTGGCTTCCTGCTCGCCGGCGGGAGGATCACGGACGCCGTCGGGCCGCGGCGCGCGTTCATCGCCGCGCTCGCCGTCCACGGCGCGGCGGCCGCCGCCGGAGGCCTCGCGGGCTCGCGGGAGGCGCTGATCGCGGCCCGCGCCGCGCAGGGGATCGGCAGCGCGCTGCTCTTCCCGGCGACGCTCGCGTGCCTGAGCCTCGCGTTCACCGGCCCCGATCGGGTCCGCGCGCTTGCCGTCTGGGGCGCCGCAGGCGCATGTGGCGGCGCCTTCGGCTCGCTGCTCGGAGGGGTGCTCACCGATGCGCTGGGCTGGCGCAGCGTGCTGCTGTGCGGCGTGGCGCCGGCCGTACTCGCGGGTGCCGGCGCGGTGCGCACGCTCCCGCGCGACGGAGGCCATGCGGTGGGCGCCGCGCGGCAGGCGCCGGCCGCCGCCGCCGGGACCGCCGCCGCGACGTTCGCCGTCCTGACGCTCGCACAGGGCCTGACCGCCGGCTGGTCGCCGGCGGCGATGGCCGGATCGGCCGCCGCCGCGGGGGTCGCCTTCGTGCTGTTCCGCCGGCTCGAGGCGCGCGCCGCCGACCCGCTCGTGCCCGTGGCGGTGCTCCGCCGGCGCGAGGTCGCCGCGGCGACGATCCTCGCGTTCGCCTTCATGGCCGCGTTCGGCGGGCAGTTCTACCTCCTGACCGTCCAGCTCCAGGACGTGGCGCGACTCGGCGCCCTCGCCGCCGGCGCCGCGTTCCTCCCGCTGACGCTTGCGATCCTCGTGGGAACGCAGCTGGGCGGTCGGCTGACCGCCGGGCAGGGACCGCTTCGCGCCGCCCTGATCGGGTTCGGGCTCGGCGCGGCCGGCCTGGCGGCGTGTGGCATCGCCGTCCTGCACGACTCGCTGCTCGCGCTCGGGCTGGCGATGGTGGTGAACGGGCTCGGACAGGGGATCGCGTGGACGGGGATGTGGGCGCTCGTCGCCGCCGGCCCGCGCGGGGACGCGGGCGTAGCGACCGGGCTCGTCGCCACGAGCCAGCAGCTGGGCGGCGCGGCCGGGCTGGCGGTCTGGGTCGCGGTGCCCGCGCCGGCCGTCGGACTCCTCCTGGCCGGTGGCGCCGCGCTGTCGGCGGCGGCGGTCGCGGCCCACGTCATGACACGCGTCGCGGCCGGTTCAGCGCCGACTGGACCGCACCGTGTGTGACGCACGGGACGGCGGTGGCCGCGGCGGCTGCGAGCAGCCGCTCGAGGACCACGAGGCGGTGAGGCCTGCCGAGGATCTCCGGATGCAGCGTGAAGCTGAGATGGCGCGCCTCGGCGATCGCGAGCCGGAGCTCCTCGAGCCAGATCTCCGCCAGCGTGCCGGGATCCGGGTTGCGCTCGAAGTACGGCGCGTCGTCGAGCGTCCAGTGCACCGGCAGCTCGAGCAGCGAGCGCCCGCCCGCCTGCACGCGGTAGGGCCGGTCGTCCGCCATCAGGCTCGAGTCGTGCGTGAAGCCCAGCTCGGCGAGCGCGGCGAGCGTCGCGGGGGTGAGCTCCCAGCCGGGCGCCCGGTAGCCGCGGATGGGCGTGTCGGTGAGCTCCGCCAGCGCGGCGAGGCCGTCGACCAGCTCGGCGCGCTGGTCGCCGGCGCTCAGCGTGTCGGGACGGCGGTGGCTGTGCCCGTGGTGACCGATCTCGTGGCCGCCCGCGAGCACCGCGCGCAGCGCGTCGGGATGCCGCTGCGCCACGACGCCGGGGACGTAGAACGTCGCCTGCGCGCCGAACGCGGCCAGCACGTCGAGGATCCGCGGCAGGCCGCGGCGCAGCCCGTACTCGCGTTCGGAGCGACTCGATAGCCGCTCGCCGTAGCCCGCGCCGCCGTCCGGCAGTCCCGCCTCCCCGTCGACGTCGACGGTGATCGAGAGCGACGCCGTCACGGCAGCGCGACGGACTCGAACGGCACCGCGCACGGCGGCCCCGGCGCGATGTACAGCGACGGGGCGGCGGGGTCGGCGCGCAGCGAGAGCAGCGTCGCACGGCGCTCCGGCCAGGGAGCCTCGGGGTCGACGTGGCGGCACACGGCCTCGGGCTTCGGGAAATGGCACGCGAGCGCGTGCTCGTCGCCGGTGCCGGCGGCGACGAGATCGGCGAGCCGGCGGCGGCGCAGCAGCGTGCTGGGGTGCTCGGCCGGCTCGGGGTCGGCGCCGCCGGGAGGTGCGTCCAGGAAGTGGTTGGTGTGCACCAGCACGCCGTCGCTGCCCGGCCATTGCACGATCGCGCCGGCCGGGGAGAGCTCCACGGCGACCAAGCCGGCATCGGCGGCCTCGGCGCCCGCGACCGTGATGCACGACGAGGCCGACGTCCGGGCACCGAGCAGGAGCCCGATCGCCTCGGCAAGCGATTCGCACTCCTGTAGCACCAGCCGCAGGAGCACGTGCACCGGCATCCCGGCGGCACCTCCGTCCAGGCTGCAGCGCAGGAAGTTGAGGCCGCAGGCCAGGCCGCGCCCGTTCAGCCCCAGCTTCGCGAGCATCCCGGCCTCGGTGACGGTCGTGAACCACGTCGCGTCGTGCTCGACCGACCAGACGATCCGGGACGGCAGGAGCGCCGGATGCCAGTCCCAGTTCTGCGCCACGGTCACCCGCGCTCCCTCGAGCCGGCCGATGAGCGAGCACTCGCCCGCGCCGCCGAGCAGCTCGGTGCGCGCGTTGACCGCCCAGAGCAGCTCGGGCGCGACCTCGCTGCCCTCGGCCATGCCGGCCAGCTCGGCGTCGAGGCCGGGCCAGTCGTCCGCGACGCGGCCGGCCACCAGGCTCCCGAGCCGGGCGATGCCCGCACGGTCCAGGCCGTGCAGCTCGGCGAGCATTCGCTCGTACACGCTCACCGTGTTGCGGACGGCCGCCGCGTGCGCGGAGCCGAAGGCGCGGCCCCGCGCGTGCGGTGTCCGCTCACGGGAGCGGTGGTGGGGAAGCAGCGTCAGCCCTCCCAGCTCGCGGCGTTGCCCTCGTCCACGACCGTGACCGGCACCATCGTGGACCGCTCGACGGGCTCGCCCTTCGCCGCGGCGACGGCGGCCTTGACCGCGTCCATGCCGATGGTGCGCGCCGACCAGGCGACCGAGGCGTCGAGCACCCTGCCGGCCTGGATCGCCTTGGTGGCCTCGGGCTGGGCGTCGAAGGACACGAACAGCGGATCCTTCCCGGCCGCTTCGAGCGCGGCGACCGCCCCGAGCGACTGGCTGTCGGACGAGGAGAACACCGCATCGAGGTCCGGGTGCGCCGACAGCATGTCCTCCATCGCCCTGCGGCCCTTCGCGCGATCGCACTCGGCGTCGGCGGTGGCGACCACCTCGAACGGCGCCTCGCCGACCCCGGCCTTGAAGCCGTCGAGCCGGGCGGTCGTCACGGGATGTCCGGCGACGCACAGGACCACGCCGACCTCGCCGCCCTCGGGCGCCTGCTCGGCGAGCCAGGCGCCGGCGACCTCGCCGCCCGCCTCGTTGTCGGTCCCGATGTACGCGGCGAGGCGACCGTCGAGCTCGTCGGCCGGCGCGTCGAACAGCACGAGCGGGATGTCCTCGTCGAGGACGCGGCGCAGCGCCGGCAGCAGCGGCTTCGTGTCCGAGCCGTTGACGGCGATCGCGTCGGCGCCCTTGGCCGCGGCGTTCTCGATCAGCCCGATCACCTCGTCGGTCGAGGCGCGCTCGCGCCCGGCGCTGATCGAGACGTCGGCGTCCGGGTGCTTGGCCGCCTCGGCCTCGGCGCCCTCCTTCTGCGCGACGTAGAAGTCGTTGTCGAGCGAGGCCATGACGACCTCGACCCGCACCGGCTCGTCGTTCCCGGCGGCCGGCGCCGCCGCTTCATCCTCGCCACAGGCCGTGAGCCCGGCGATGGCCATCAGCCCGGCGGCAGCCGCGGCCGCGATCTGGATCTGCATCGATGCACCCTCCTCAGGGGCCGGCGCCGGCGCCCACGATGAGCGACACCAGCGTCTCGTGATTGTCCGCCGTCGGCACTGCTTGTCCGACGCTGCGGCCCTGTCTGAGCACGACGGCGCGGTCTGCGACCGCGGCGACCTGCTCCAGGTTGTGCGAGATCAGGAGCACCGCGATCCCCTGATCCGGAAGGCGCGACACCAGGTCGAGCACCTGGCGCGACTCGCGCACGCCGAGTGCGGCGGTGGGCTCGTCGAGGATCACCAGGCGGCGTGCGAACGCCACGGCGCGCAGCACGGCGACCGCCTGGCGCTGTCCACCGGACATGACGCCGACCTCCTGTCGCGGATCCAGGATCCGGACTCCAAGGCGCTCGAGCTGCTCGCGCCACGCGCGCTCCATCGCGCGCTCGCGCAGGAGGCCGAGCCGCCCGAGCCCGCGCGGGCCGCGCAGCTCGCGGGCGATGTGGAAGTTCGCGACGGCGCTGAGGTTGTCGAACAGGGAGAGGTCCTGATGCAGGGTCTCGATCCCGTGCTCGCGTGCGTCGACCGGCGAGCGGAACGTCGCCGGCTCCCCCTCGAGGAGCAGGTCGCCGGCGTCGAGCCTGTGGACGCCGCTGATCGCCTTCACGAGCGTCGACTTCCCGGCGCCGTTGTCCCCGAGCAGCGCGACGATCTCGCTCGGCTCGACCTGTAGGCTCGCGCCCCGCAGGGCCTGCACCGCGCCGTAGCTCTTCACCGCGTCGCGGATCTCGAGCACCGGCGTCACGCCTCCGCGCTCCGGGTCTGGGCAGCACGCAGCCGCTGCTCGAGATACCCGCGGAGCACGTCGAGCTCGAGCGACGCGATCACGAGCGTGCCCACCGCGATCGACTGCCAGAACGGCGTGACGTCGAGCAGGTTGAGCCCGTTGCGGATCACGCCGATGATGAGCGCCCCGGCGACGACGTTGCCGACCGACCCGCGGCCGCCGAAGAAGCTCGCGCCGCCGATGATCACGGCGGTGATCGCGTCGAGTTCGAGCAGCTGGCCGGCCGTCGGAGCGCCCGCATCGGTCCTCCCGGCCACCAGGAGACCGGCGATCCCGGCCGCCAGTCCGCACAGCACGTACACCGAGATGAGCACGCGGTCGACCGGGATGCCGACGCGCCGCGCGGCGTCCGGTTGGCCGCCGACGGCGTAGATCCAGCGACCCCACTGCGTGCGCGCGAGGAGGATCCAGGCGAGCACCGCGAGGACCGCCACGAGCAGCGCGGGGACGGGAATCGGGCCGGCAAGGCCGGTGCCGAGCGTCAGCACAAGCGGGGGCAGCCCCGTCACCGTCTGCGCGTCGGACACGACGAGTGCGGCGCCGCGCACGATGCTCAGCGTGCCGAGCGTCACGATGAAGGGGTTCATCACGCGGCCCTTGACGAGCACGAGGCCGTTGACGGCGCCGACGAGCGCCCCCGTGAGCGCCATTGCCAGCACGACGACGGGCCCGGAGTCGCCCGCCATCACGCCCAGCACGCCTGACAGCGCGACCACCGCGCCGACGGAGAGGTCGATCCCGCGCGTCAGGATGACCAGGAGCTGACCGAGCGCGAGCACGGCGACGATGGAGGTCTGGAAGCCGAGGTTGGTGAGGTTGCGCTCGGTCAGGAAGAACGGCGAGAGGAGGCTCATCGCGAGCGCGACCACGGCGAGGATGAGCACGGGGCCGGCCTGGACGATCCGCAGCCCCACCCGCGCGGCCCGCTCGCGCGACCCCCCGGAGGCCCGGTCGACGCGGTCCGCGAGTGCGCTCACTCGACGGCCTCCTGCAGTGCGACCGCGGTGGTGAGCAGCAGACCGCCGTCGACGACGAGCGACGCGCCCGTGACGTAGGAGGCCGCGTCCGAGACGAGGAAGGCGATGAGCGCGGCGACCTCTGCGGGTCCGCCAGGCCGGCCGAGCGGGATCTGCGGCAGGGCCAGCGTGCGCGGATCGAGGCCGGCCTTCCCCGTCATCGGCGTCGCGATGTGCCCGGGGGCGACCGCGTTCACGGTGATGCCGTGCTCCGCGAGCTCGAGCGCCATCACGCGGCTCGCCATGCCGAGGCCGGCCTTGGCCGCCGCATACCCGCCGGCGCCGCGCAGCGGCTCGTGCTCGTGGACCGAGGTGACGTGCACCAGCCGCCCGCCGCGCTCCGCGGCGATCAGGTGCCGGGCGGCGGCCTGGGCGCAGAGCACGGGGCCGGTCAGGTTGACCTCGATCGCCCGCCGCCAGCCGTCGGGCGTGTCGTCGACGAGCGCGGCACGATGGTTCGCGCCCGCGCAGTTCACGAGGCCCCACAGGCCTCCGAGGTCGCCCGCGAGGCGCTCGATCGCGCGTTGTGGCTCGCGCGTCAGGTCGAGCCGGCAGACGGCGGCGCGGCGCCCCTCCGCCGCGACCCGCGCGGCCGTCTCCTCCGCGCCGTCCTCGTCGGAATGCCACGTGACACCGACGTCGTGGCCGGCTGCGGCGAGCGCAACTGCCGTGGCGCGCCCGATCCCCGAATCGGAGCCCGTGACGATCACGGCGCCGCTCATGCACCGGCTCCGCATGCGCGTGGTGACGCGATCGTCATGTGTCGACCCTTGGAGTGCTCATGCGATCAGCGCCCGCTTCCAGGCCGGCGCGGAAGAGCCGGGCGAGCAGCGCGACGTCCTCCCGTGCCTGGCTCGCCGGCGTGCGACAGGGCTCTGCGGCGGTCACGCACGCATGGAAGTGCTCGAGCTGGCGGGCGTACGGGTCGGCATAGGAGGCCTCGGACCGGCTGTGCCATCCGCCGCGCTCCGATCGCCGTTCGCAGCGGTACGTCGCGGGCGCCTGGCGCAGGTAGGGAGCCGGCAGCCGCAGCCGCCACTCGCCCTCGTCGGCGAGCACCCGGATCTCCTCCGAGAACGGCCCGGCGCCCGCGAGCAGCAGCCACGCCATCGACCAGCGTCCGCCGCCGGGCAGCGCCACCGTGCCGCCGGCCGTACGGCCGGCGGGATCCAGGAACGCGTCGAGCACGCCGAACGCGCCGGCCCCGAGCACGCCGTGCACGGCGTTGACGTCGTGGATCAGGGCGCCGAGGAACGCGGCGGAGTACGGCTCGACGTGCGACGGATCGTCGGACCGCGTCGCCTCCGCCACCTGCGCGGCGGTGGCGATGGCCGCCGCGGTGCGCGCGCTCGCCGGGATGTCGTCGGCAGCGACGAAGTCGCGCGGCGTGAAGTGGCGAGCGAGGACGGGATCGACGGTCACGCTGCTCACGAGCCGGACGCCGGGGTCGGCGAGCGCGACGTCGACGGCCATCGCCTCGTAGGCGGGCGAGAAGCGCTTCATGTACCCGACCTGGACCACGAGGCCGGTGTCGCGCTGACGCTCGACGATCCGCTCGGCGTCGGCCTCGGTCAGGCACAGCGGCTTCTCGACGAGCACGTTCGTTCCCGCGTCGAGCGCTGCGAGGACGATCTCCGCGTGCAGCCCGTTGGGCGCGCACACGACGACCGCGTCGAGCGGTTGCTCGAGCAGCGCGCGGTAGTCGCCGTACGTCGCTGCGATGCCGTGCCGGTCGGCGAGCGCCCGGCGGACCCGCTCGCTCGGATCGGCCAGGGCGGCCGCGGCGAAGCGGCCGCCGTCCGCCCGCAGGAGGGGAAGGTGGACCAGCTGGGCGATCAGCCCGCCGCCGATCACGCCGACGCGGAGCGGAGGGATAGAGGGCGCGCGCTCGATCTAGAGATTCGATCACCGGTTCTCTGCTCCGGTCAAGGGCGGGATTGATCCCTCGCCGCGAGAGAAGCTCGACATCACGAGGCATCTATCTCGCCTGCAAATCGAACGAAACGGGGCGCTGGACAAGACCGTGGTCTAGGTGATCCAATCACCGCATGTCTCGGCTTCATCGCCGCCTGATGCAGGTGCTCTTGAGCGACATAGTGGCCGGCCGGCTTGCCGCCGGCACGAGCCTTCCTCGGGAGACGGACCTCGCCGCGCAGTTCCGCGTGAGCCGCGGGGTCGCTCGCGAATGCGTGAGGGGGCTCGAGGAGCGCGGGCTCGTCACCGTCAAGCACGGGCGCGGCGCGACCGTGTGCCCGC
>Ga0136617_10001983_pt1 | contig 18253 bp, 11 predicted proteins | sample AntDrymUQ3222106_2_FD_129672 | JGI IMG/M metagenome (GOLD analysis project Ga0136617, IMG submission 129672) | Polar desert sand microbial communities from Dry Valleys, Antarctica - metaG UQ322 (21.06) | ecosystem: Environmental > Terrestrial > Soil > Desert | place: Antarctica: Dry Valley... | reverse complement strand
CAACGATTGGGAGAGCTGGAGTATCGGACCGCAGTACTGATGGGTGCCACTAATGCCCTTGACACCTTTAGCGGGTTTCGTCCCTGGTTCGGAATCGAGACGCGGGACCCCACATCGGACCGCCGCGTCGTGGAATACTGCTTCGCGATTCCAGGTTCCCAGTATTTACGTAACGGCGTCGGTCGCTGGCTGATCAGGCGCGCAATGGAAGGCAAGCTGCCCGATCAGGTTCGCACCCGCACTACCATCGGCGCGCAGAGTTCGGACTGGAATGAATGGTTTCCGGCCATGAAAGGGACCTTCCAGGCAGAGCTGGACCGTCTGGAGCGCTCCGAAATCGCGAACCGCTGTCTCGACCTGGCGAGGATGCGGTCCTTGATGGAGCGCTGGCCGGAGCGTCTCGGCACACAGCATCATAGAGAATACCACCTGTTGCTTTTACGTGGAATCATGATGGGCCGCTTCATCCGGTGGTTCGAGGAGACCTACTCCTGACCATGCGCAAGGATACGCATTCATCGAGGCTGTTCGACCTTTCACCGTTAAAACAGGGCTTCCAGCTGGTCCTACAGGGTGGACGCCGGTGGACGGCACTTCAGATTGGCCTTCTCATCGTCCAGAGCGCAATCCCATTGCTCGCCTTGTACCTCACCAAGGAGATTGTAGACGCCGTAACTGGAGGGCTATCAGGCGGATCGCGTGACCCCACCAAGTTGACCATGCTTATCGTACTGGCCGGCGGTGTGGCGGTGCTGGGCGCGGGCTTGCGGGCCATGTCAGCCTTCGTCGCCGAGGCGCAATCGCTTCGCCTGGCCAATCTGGTGCAGGAGGTATTGCATGCAAAGTCCGTGGAGGTGGATCTGCAATACTACGAAAGTCCGGTGTATCACGACACTCTCCATCGGGCTCAGTCAGAGGCGCCTTCTCGTCCGGCGAGGATCGTGGCGGCATGCGTGCAGGTTGGGCAGGGCGGCCTATCCCTGTTGGTCATGCTTGGCCTGCTTTTTTCATTTCATTGGCTTCTTGTGGTGGCGCTCCTGGCCGCGGCCCTACCCGGAGTGATCGTCAAAACGCGCTACTCGGGCCGACTCTACGAATGGATGCATCGGCAGACGTCACGGCAGCGCCGCATCCGCTATCTCAACTTGCTGCTCACCTCTATCGAGTCCGCGAAGGAAATCCGACTGTTCGAACTGGGCGATTTGTTTCGGGGCCGGCACCGCGAACTTCGCAAGGAGGCTATGAGCGAAAGGCTGCAGCTCGTCCGCGAGCGGTCGCTGGCCGAATTGCTGGCGCAAGTCGTTGCCGTTGTCGCCGTATTTGGCTCCATGTTCGTAATCGCCAAGCGCGCTCTTACGGGAGCCGTCACCATCGGCGACGTGGTGATGTATTTCGGTGCTTTCCAGCGCGCACAGGACTTCTTCCGTGACATGTTGGCAGGCCTGGCCGGCCTGTATGAGGACAACCTGTTCCTCACCGACTTCAAGAAGTTCATGGAGCTCAAACCCATGGTGGTGAACGCGAGCCGGCCGCAAAATTTTCCTCGCCCCATTCGCCAGGGCATCGAGTTCGACCAGGTAACCTTTCGTTACCCCGGTACGGATAGCGTGGTGCTCAGCAACGTGAGCTTCACGATCCGCCCGGGGGAGCACGTAGCGCTGGTGGGGGAGAATGGCTCCGGAAAGACTACGCTGGTCAAGCTTTTGTGCCGGTTGTATGACCCGACTGAGGGTACCATACGCATTGACGGAATTGATTTGCGCGACCTCAGCATTCACGACCTGCGCGCCGAACTTTCGGTGGTGTTCCAGGACTACGTTCGATATCAGTTGACGGTACGTGACAATATTTGGGTCGGCAACGTGTCATTGCCAAGCGACAGCCCCCGCATTGCGGAGGCGGCCCTCCGGACCGGCGCCGATTCGATCATTCGGTCCCTGCCGAAGGGCTACGATACGATGCTGGGGCGACAGTTCGATCAGGGAGCGGAATTGAGCCTGGGACAGTGGCAAAAACTTGCTCTCGCTCGAGCGTTTCTTCGAGAAACACAGCTGCTTGTGCTGGATGAGCCCACCGCAGCGCTGGACCCGCGGTCGGAGGCAGAGGTGTTCGATCAGTTTCAGGAGTTAGCGAAGGGCCGGACGGCGGTCCTGATCAGTCACCGTTTGTCGGCGGTACGGAACGCCGATCGGATTCTGGTCCTGGTCAACGGAAACATCGCCGAAGCGGGAGGACATGACGAATTGGTCGAGCGCTCCGGGGTGTACGCCAGTCTGTTCGAGACACAAGCCAAACCTTACCGGTGATCTCCAACAGCGGCATTTCGAGGAATTCCGCCGTGGAGGCGTCGGATCCCGGCTGGGAGGGCCAGGATGTTCAGGATCAGCGCGTGGCGCAGCGCGCCTGGATTGCCCACCTGCGAGGTGAAGCGCGACCGAACCTTCGGCCATTAACTGATCGGCAGTGGTCCTGCGTCGCGGAAGAGGCCGTACGACATCGATTGCGAGGACTGACTTACCGGCTTCTCGCAGACGGTCCCCTTGCAGAGCAGATGCCCGCGGACGTCAGGGATAAGCTGCGTTCGCCCTACGTTAGCATCGCGATCCGCAATGCTCTTCTCTTCCGTCAAACGGCGCAGATGGCAAGAGAGCTATCGGTGAGAGGCATTCCCGTCATGCTTCTCAAGGGAATGCACCTTTCCCGATTTGTGTATGCGGAACCGGCGCTGCGGAGTATGGCCGACGTCGACATAATGGTGCGGCGGGAACAGCTGGCCGAAGCGGAGCAGGTCTTCCTGGACCGCGGCTTCGGCCCGTTGCCGCGCCCGAACCTTGAGGAGTTCTGCACCTGGTCGAATCATCTGGCCAGGCTGCAGAAGACCGGCGCCCCGGTCGTGGAGCTTCATTGGGGCATCGAGAGGCCATCAAGTCCATTTCGGATCGATCTCGATGGCCTGTGGGCACGGTCTTGTGTCGTCACGCTCGAAGGCGCTCCCGTTCACGTTCTTTCCCCCGAAGACCTCTTGCTACACCTCTCGCTGCACTGCGCCTACCACCACCGTCTGGATCATTCGGCCCTTAGGGGGCTCGTGGATGTAAAAGCGGTTGTTGTTAAACACGCGAATGACATCGACTGGAAGGCGCTCACCGAGCGGGCCAACGCCTGGGGGGCGTCGGGTTTCGTGTACACCACTTTCCGGTTGACCGCGGAGATACTCGGCGCTCCAATCCCGCCATCCGCATTTCGTTCTCTGCCACACGAGCGTGCCGACGCTGACGTCGTCGAGGTGGCGCGTCGCTTCATCCTGATGCCCCGGCTCGAGCTACCAGATGTGTATGTAGAGCTGGCCAAGAGTGAGACCTTCCGCGAGCGCGCGATGCTCATGTTACGGAACATCTTCCTTCCGCGTGAGACAATGGAGCGGGTGTACGAACTTCGCGCGGGTACTCCAATGGTATACGTGTACTACTGGCTGCGATTGGCAGACCTACTAAAAAAACGGAGCACCGAATTGTTTCGCGCCCTCATCGTGACCAAGGGCATGCGCCGTACGCTGGATCGAGAGGAAGAACGGCTCCGCATCCTGAAGTGGGTCAACGACCCGATCAGCCAGAACCCGAGTCAGCACGCTGAGACTACAAGCGAAAATGGGTTGCCGAAGCCGTGATCACCGGGCGGCGGCGCCAGTTTGATTCCTGCGGCTCATTCGGCGCGCCAGCATATCGCTTAGTTGAGCGCGCCGCTTCATGTACATTCCGGGCTCGAACGGTGGAGGCATGTGCCGCAATTCAGTCACCACCAAGCCGAACGAAAACAGCACTATAGCCGCGGTAATCGCCGATAGTGCTGGAGCAACGGCATTGTTCAGAGTGTACGCGACAATCCACGCTCCGGCGAGCAGACCGCCGACCCCCAGATGCGGCCACATTACCATCGGACGCTTTGAACTAACCTTCTGCGTTAGCGCATACTGAGCCGGTCGGCCAAGCAGCGCTCGCCAGGCCGCTATCATTAAAAATGGCCATTTGGTGAATTGAAGTACTAATGCACGCCAGTGAATACCCCCCTCGCGGCTGGGGTCGAGATAGAAACGCCGCCGGAACCGCTCGGCCGCCATCAGCAGCAATATCAGGCCACCAAGAAAAAGCAACGCACGCGGCGATAGAAATGCGGGATTAGCGCCGACGAACATCAAGTAGGCCAACAAGACGTACATTGCTGGTATCGCCAGCGGTCGCAGGTAAGAGGCTCCGTGCAGAACTCCCAGCGCGCGCTCGGTTTTGGGCAGCTGTCCTGCCAGGGATGGAAGCAGGCGGAACTTGATGTCGAGCACGCTGCGCGCCCAGCGCACCTGCTGCCGCAAATAACCATACCACTCGACTGGCGTTATCCCCATGGCGAGAATGTCGGGCACATAAACACCGCGCCAACCTTTAGCCCGGTACAGGAGCGTAATGAGCAGATCGTCGGCGTCGTGCGCCGCGAAACCACCTACTTCCCGGAGCGCCGCGATACGTTGGGTAGTATGGCTGCCAATGAGTATTGGGTGCCCGAGCGCGTAGCTTGCCATGAGGTGTGTGGAATAGTACGCATACGTCTCCTCCGCGGCACCGCGAGCGATGAAACTCGCACTCTGGTTGTAGTAAAATTGAGGCGCCTGGACATACGCGATCGCGGGGTCGCGAAAATATCCCAGGACGCTGGCAAGGAACTGTCTTTCCGGAACATGATCCGGGTCAAATGCTACAATGATGTCGTACATCCTGGAGTCAGCGGAGTCCAGCCAGGCATTGTAGTTTCCGTGTTTGGAGGCGCGCTGAAAAGACCCGGATTCAGCCTGGTATTCGGGTATACCCTTACGCGAAAAATGCCGCACCCCCATTGCGCGGCAAATGGCCTTGACTGCCTCATCGCTCCCTTCGTCCAGTACCCACGTGTCGTGTGGGTACTCCATGGCGACGAGCGTACGCAAAGTTTGCTCGAGCATCTCCAACGGCTCGGCGCCCGGCACGAAAGTCGTGACTGCCGCGACACGCAGCCCGGGCTCTGGCGGCATCGGTCGTGGGCGGCGCATCGCCGGCAGGGATAGCCAGCGAAAAAGCCACGATCCGAGATAAAAAAGGAGAAGCAGCCAAGCGGCGGTAGATGCCAGGGGATGGGACTGACTGTCCGATAGCGACAGCCAATACCACAGCAATGCGGCCATTGCTGCGGCCAGCGTAAATGTCAGAACGGCGAACGCTGCACTCTCCGCTGAGCTGAAAACACGGTCCGTAATTACCACGGTCGAGTCCGCTCCCGAAGACGCACTGTTGGCTGACGCGGAAGCTTCCGTTCCCACTGATTCCTCCGCCCTTGTCCCTATTTGTGCTCTCCTGATTAGCCCCCCGGAAGCGCAGATTGATCCAGCCCTCACCGGCGAGCGCAGTAGCGGTCACAAGGTTCAATGCACGAAGTTTCGTACACAGTCGGGCGCAGCGCAGGCAGTCGCAATATAGGACGCGCACCAAACAAGTGGCAGGACGCCATGCTCCAGTCAACCATTACGCGACAATTCCGGGCCAGCTCGGCTGTAAAGTCGAGATTCGGCAGTGGCCGCGCCCTCTATACCCCCCTACATTTGTTCTTCTCCCCCTGCCGCCCAGCCTCACATCCCTTCGCCAATGCCAGAGCGCGACCCAATCGTACCGATTGTTAGCGCCGCCGCGCCCGAGCACGACTCGAACGTGCTGGCTGCCGCCGGTAATCACCGCCTTTCGGTCTTCGCGGATCTCCGGGAAATTGCGCACGATATGCTGCACTTTCGTGAGCTGCTCATCCAGATCACTCTGCGCGACATCCGGATACGGTACAAGCAGGCCCTCATGGGGATAGGCTGGGCAGTGTTGACCCCGCTGGTAGTTGTGCTATCTGGTTGGGTGCTCCGGCTTGCATTCGCGCGCATGTCGGGTGAGATGGTGGCCGATCAGGTGCTTGCCGAAATCGCCGTGAAGTCACTGGGATGGGCGTTTTTTGTAGGTGCGCTCAGCTTCGGAACCGCGAGCATTACCGCCAACCTGCCCCTGATCACGAAGGTCTATTTCCCTCGAGAAATACTGCCGCTCGCCGCCGTGCTCACCCAGGTAGTGGATGTCTCAATCGCAACCATCGCGCTCGGCATTGCGCTCCCCTTCTTTGGAGTAGGGATCTCGGCTGGGCTACTCTGGAGCCCGCTTCTCGCACTGCTCCTCGTGGTACTCACAACAGCAGCAACTCTTCTCCTGAGCTGCCTTAACGTCTTCTTCCGCGACGCAAAGCACCTGGTTCAGATACTGCTGAGCTTCGGTATTTTCTTCACGCCGGTATTCTACGCTGCGGACGCCTTTGGACCAGGAACCGCCCGCTTTGTGATGCTCAACCCGCTCGCTCCAGTCCTGGAGGGGATGCGTCTGGCGGTTGTCGTTGGACACAACCTCCTTGTTCCGCTGGTGATTCCTTCGACGGGAGCTGTTGCGTGGAGCCCGCTGTATCTCGCTTACTCAGCGATTGTAGGCGTTGGTGGCCTGGTGGCGAGCGCGGTGATCTTCCATCGGGCGGAGTTTGTATTCGCCGAATACGTTTGAAGAGCGCTGGAATCGCAACGTGAGCATTGGTCACGTTGAGTTTGCCGGCGTTTGGAAAAAGTTCCGCTACGGCGAAGTGCACAACCGGCTGCGCGACTTCATTCCGGCGCTCGCCGCGCGCGCCACAGGACTCTCGCGAAGCGCAGTGCGCCCTCCGCAGGACGGTCTGCCCGAGGGAGAGTTCTGGGCTCTCAGGAACGTCAGCTTTGAAGTCAGCGCCGGTGAAGCGCTTGGGATCATTGGTCCGAACGGAGCCGGAAAATCGACTGTCCTCAAGCTCCTGACCAGAATTTTTCGGCCTACGTTCGGAAAGTGCGGTATACGCGGCCGCGTCGGCGCACTCATCGATGTTTCCGCGGGTTTCCACCCCGATCTCACTGGCCGAGAGAATATTTTCCTGCAGGGTGCCATCATGGGAATGCCAAAACGCGAGATCGTGAGCAAATTCGATGAGATAGTGGATTTCTCCGGCATTCCGTGGTTTATCGACACACCAATCAAGCGTTACTCGAGCGGAATGCAGGCGCGGCTGGGCTTCGCTATCGCGGCTCACCTTGACCCCGACGTGTTGATCATCGATGAGGCCCTGGCGGTAGGCGACGCTGCGTTTCAACGCAAGGCAATCGATCGGGTGACTGAACTCGTGCGGCGCGACATACCCGTGGTCGTCGTATCGCACCAGCTGGACACCATCTCGAGCCTGTGCACACAGGCCATCTTCCTTTGCCGCGGCAGGGTAGATCATGCGGGAACACCGGGGGATTGCATAGCCGCATACCTGCGCGGAATCGCCGATGCGGACGCGCCTGTCGTGGGGGAAGCAGCCGCCCGCATAAATTCGCTGGTGCAGCTAGGCGATGTTCCCGTCAGGTCGGGTGAAGCGCTCCTTTTGGAGCTCCGCGGCGTGGTCCGCGAGGAGGGATGGCCTGCCACTGAGAGTATCGCGCTGCGCGTACGGTCGGCGCTGACTGGGGAGGTCCTGTTCGAGACCAGCACCCTGAGGCTGGGGGTGGCGCTCCCTGAGTCGGGACCCTTCGCTGTCGAAGCCGAGCTCCAGATCAACGTTCCGCCCGGGATGTACACGCTTGAGAGCTTCGTGTGGGATCGCATGATGGAGCGCGAGTCTTTCTCTGGCCCTCGCATTTCCGTTGAGGTTCAGGGAGGAAAAGATTTCATCGGCACCGTCCAGATGAATCCGCGCATGCGCCTTACTGCGGATGCCCCCGCGGCGCGCGAGAGCTAGTGGCATGATTCCGACGTGTATCAGGCGGTATCTGGCGTCGCTCGCGGGAAGGCTATCTCTGTTGCCCTGTTGTAGCTGAGTTTGCCCACCGCCGTCCGCGATGTAGACGCCCAGCACCTGCCGCCCGAGCTAAACGGTTTGGACGGATACGAAAGCGCGTTGGTCCTCATCCGCTGGGGCGGCAGACCGGTGGGTAAGATGACCGTTCCGGTGTCTGGCGGCCGTGTGGGGGGAGCACTGCTTCGCGAGGAGGTGGTCCGTGCGGCCGCTGAAGCGATCTGGCATCTAAGCTTCAACGCTTTTCTCGAGTGGGACGATCTCGATCCCGGGCCTCTGCCCACCGCCACCGTGGCGGTCTGTACGCGTGACCGCCCGGACGACCTTGGGCGCTGTCTCGCCGCCCTGCACAAGCTCTCCACTGATGGACAGGAGCTTCTCGTCATCGATAGCGCCTCCCGCGGTGATGCGACTCGATGCGTGGTCGACCGGCACCCTGGCATACGTTACGTTCGCGAGGAGCGACCCGGTCTGAATGTGGCGCGCAACCGCGCACTTCGAGAGGCGAAACACGACGTCGTCGCTTTCACCGACGATGACGCCGCCCCTGATTCCGCCTGGCTGCGTTCGCTGCTGCGAAACTTTGGTGACCCACGTACTCTGTGCGTTACAGGTCTCACCATGCCAATGGAGCTCGAGACGGAAGCGCAAGAGTGGTTCGAGCGCACGAATGGCTTCGGCCGCGGATTCGCCCGTATATCGTACGACGGCCTTCGCCACGATCCCTTCCTCGCAGCACGGATCGGTGCCGGAGTGAACATGGCGCTAAGGCGACGAGTGCTGAACCTGGTCGGTCCATTCGACGAAGCGCTGGACGCAGGCACGCCTACCCGCTCTGGCGGCGACCACGATATGTTCACGCGCATTCTGTCGTCCGGGTATCGCATCATCTACGATCCCGCCGCGATGGTGTGGCACAGACACCGGGGTGACTGGGAAGAGCTCCGTCAGGCGCTGTATGGCTACGGTGTCGGAGTATACGCGAATCTCACCGGGCACTTTCTGCGACGGGAGACGCGGGCGCCAATGATCGCCATCGGCTGGTTGAGAGAGCAGATCCCGGCGCTGGCGCGTTCCCTACTCCGGCGCCCGGGCAGCATCCCGCTTGATCTCGTGCTGGCTGAGCTGCGCGGGTGCGCCGCCGGGCCGGGCGCATACCTCCGTTCGCGCCGAGCTGTAGCTCGTCATATGCCTACAGCCGGACGCACGTGATAGGCCCTGCGCGCCCCGCCGCAAGCGTCGTTATCCCTACGCACAATCGCCGCGACTCCGTTCTCCGGCTCCTCGCTGCTCTGCGCGACGGAACGTTTCCGCACGATCAGTTTCACGTCGTGGTTGTCGCCGACGGCTGCACTGACGATACGGTTGAGGTGCTGCGTGCAACTCCCTTCCCTTTCGCTGTTGAAGTATTGAAGCAATCCCCAGCGCACGGTGCCGCCACCGCGCGCAATCTGGGAGCCACATACGCCACTGGGGAGATCATAGTCTTCATTGACGACGACATCGAGCCGTTCCCAGTACTGCTCGAAGCCCACGTACGAGCGCATGCCCACGGCACGGGCCAGGTGGTAATTGGACCGCCGTTACCCACGCGCGCGGCGGCTTGCGACTTCGATACGCTCGCCGCCTGGGGTTGGTGGGAGGAGCAGTTCGCAATTATGAGCAGGCCCGGCCACCGCTTCATGTACGAGCACGTCTTTAGTGGAAACTTCTCGATGCCGGCGTCGCTTTTCGCCACCGTCGGCGGATTCGACGCGGCCCTCGACTGCCGCGAAGATTACGAGCTGGGATTGCGCCTCATGCGTCACGGCGCTGACGTGGTGTTCGCCCCCGAAGCGGCAGGTTACCACCACGAGCTGCGCGACCGCCACCGCCTCATTCGCCGCAAGCGCGCGGAGGGAAAGGCCGACATTTTCCTCGCGCAACGGCATCCCGATTTGTGGCCCTCGCTCCGCCTTGCGTGGCCGCTCGCTCCACTCCGCTCGCCTCTCGGAGTACTCCGGCGTCTGGCATTCGCTGCTCCAGCGCTTGGTGATCTGGCCGCGCGAGCGATGGCGCGCTTCCTCGACGCGCTGGAGTATCTGCGCATGCGCGGCGCATGGCGCAACCTCCAGGCGGGGGTAATGTATTACTGGTATTGGCGCGGCGTAGCGGACACGCTTGGCACGGTGCGCTCGCTCGCTGAGCTGGCCGCGTGGTGCGCTGACGCCGGTGCCGCGGAGGCCGATGCAGCCGCGCAGTCCGAGATCGAGGTCGACCTGAGCGGCGGAATCGCGGCGGCGGAGCGACGGCTGGACGAGCTTCGGCCAGCCGGCGCGCGCATCCGTTTCGGTATACACGAGATCGGCCGAATTCCGCCAATTCCCGGAGCAGAGCCGCTTCGTGGGGTGCACCTTCGTGCTCGTCTCGCGACTGACCTTTCCGGCTCATTGGGACGCGCGTTGCAGACCGCTGAGGCGTTAGGCGGACTCGGCGGTCAATCATTGGTGAAGGATTTCGGGATGCGGGATGCGGGAGGCCGAGACAGGCAATCCCGCGTGACTGAGTCATCTGCCGCAGCCAATCACAATCCGATAGGTTTCGGTCAGGCAGGTCATATAGCCGGCAACGCGGCGATCGGCGTATCAGTGATCATTCCCGCCTACAATGCCTCCGAGACGCTTGCGGAAGCCCTCGACTCGCTCGTGGCGCAGACCTTCGCACAATGGGAAGCGATCGTTGTGGACGATGGCTCCACGGATGGCACCGCAGCCGTCGCCGGGCGCTACGCTGCGCAGGACGAGAGGATCGAGGTAGTAAGGCAGGAAAATCAGGGGGAGGGTCGCGCGCGCAATACTGGACTTGGCCGCGCGCGGCAGGAATGGCTCCTCTTTCTGGACTCCGATGATCAGCTGGTCCCGACGGCGCTCGAACGGCTGACCGGTGCTCTCCGCTCTGACAACTCGCTGGATGCGGTGCATGGAGCCTGGGCTCGCGTGACAGCCGATGGGCTCATCCTGGATCCAGAGCTCTGCGTGCATGCCGGCGATCTGTTTCACCTGTTCGCAGAGTACTGCGCTTTTCCGATCAACGCATGCGTAGTTCGAAAATCATGCGTTGTGGAAGCACAGGGTTTTGACGCCTCGCTCCGCACGTGTGAGGACTGGGATTTGTGGCAACGGGTCGCGCGAGCCGGCGCGCGCTTTGGAGTAGTGAACGACGTGGTTGCCCACTATCGAATGCGTCAGGACTCCCTCTCAACTGAATGGGCGCAACTCTTCGCCGACGGCTTGCGCGTTATCGCGTCTGGTCATGCGCACGACCCTCGGGTTCCAAAGCCAGTGGTAGCGAGCAGAAACGGAGCGCCGACCGAGGGGCTTGCTGACGCCCGGTTCAAGTATGCTTGCTGGGTCGCCGGACTCGTGATTGGACGCGGCGGAGACGCGCGCCCATTGCTCGACGCGCTGAAAGACGATCGCGCGCCCGGGCTGGATCCCCAGGCTGTCGCCTACTGTCTGTTTCGCACAACTCCGCTCATCCTCGCGCGTCCTCCATGGGCGTGGGATGAGCTCTGGCAAGGCGTCAGCGCAGCTGTCGACGACTTCCTCAATGCGCTCGAGCACCGATCTGGCGGCTGGCGTCTGGCGCGGCGCGCGAGGCGCGCATTGGAGCGCCTCACGAGCGATGTGTCTCGCGCATCGCGCCCCTTCAATCTCAGGGTCACACACGCCGTGCGCGTGGAAATAACTGAACCAATTCCTGTTATTGCCGTACCGCACGGCGCCGAGCATCTGCACTGTGTGGTGGAATCGGAGGGAGAGTTCATTGGCAAGGTCTACCTGCCCATTTGCGAGGATGTCGTCTCGGCCAACGTCCTTTCCGACGCCATCGTTGCGGAGCATGCGTGGCCGATACTCGGCCGTTTTTTTTGGCAAACCATTTACTGCGATTACGAACTGCGTGAGGAAGCAGATGGTTGGTCTGGGTGGCTTGGTGAGACGTGCGTTGCCAGGCGCTTGCCGGATGACCAGATAGCACGTCGCGCGGAGCTGCACGACCGCGTAGGCTGGAGCTTGTTCCTGCGGGAGCTATGGGGGCCTGCGGTAACGTCCGAAAATGTGATGGCTAATTCCGACAGTTCGGTGGCGCCCGCGGCCAACCGCACCGAGTGGACCGAGCTGGAGGTAAGTGAAGACTTGGGCGACATCCGAGCTGAAACGCCTCTCATCCACGTGGAAGTTCTTGTGGGTGGGGTGGCGGTGGGTGCAGTAGGCGCCGCTGGCGAGCGAGGCGTCGTGACTGCCGCCCCCCTGCGCGATACCATTACCAATGACATGGGTATGGAGTTGTGCCGAGTCGCAGTCCGGGAGGGAGTACTCGGAAGATCGCTCCGCGGTGGCGGTACGTTACGCGAGCGGCTCAGGACGGCGAGTAGATCATCCCGCGGGAAACTGACCCATATCAGCGCGACGAGTGAGGCTTCCTACGGGGGGCCCCCCCCAATAGAACAATCTATTCTCTCCCAATCTCATTCCTCGCATCATTCGGCCGCTTCCAGCAGCACTTCCACGCACGCTCAACAACTGATCGCGCCAGACTGGAACAGCGCACTCGCAAGAGCGACTACCAACGGTGGGCGCGTCACTGTACTGGCACGGCACGAAGCGGGCGTAGCCGGCACGAGCGCATCGCGTCGCGCCGCCCTTCCGATTGACGCCGCAGCTCACGTCCTCGATGCAGCAGCAGCAGCGGACGAACCGGTGGTACACGTTGGTAGTCCGACGGAGCAGCCTCAGCGTCTTGTGTATGCTCCTGATCTTCTCTGGTTGCGGAACCAGGCCACTCCGCCGCCGCAGGCGAGTACACTTGAGAGTCGTGCGTCGCCAAACAGAGCTAGCCTGTACGGGAGACATCACTTCGAGGGGCTGTTCGCCAACGGCGCCGATCCCTGGCGCTATGAGACGGCTTACGAGCAGCTCAAGTACGAGCAAACGCTTTCCCTGCTTCCTTCCAGGCGACCTGCTCGGGCGCTCGAACTGGCCTGCGCCGAAGGCCACTTCACTCGGCAGCTCGCCGCGCGTGCGGATACGCTCGTTGCGGTGGACATCTCGCAGGTCGCCCTGGATCGCGCGGCCGCGCGCTGCGCCGATTGTAAAAACGTGCGCTTCGAGCGCCTCGACCTCACTTCCGATCAGCTCCCCGGAACCTTCGACCTCGTTGTCTGCAGCGAAGTATTGTACTACGTGGGAGATGCTGCCGCGCTCGCGAATGCCTGTCAGAAGCTGGCTGACGCGCTCCGTCCCGGTGGCCATCTCCTCCTCGCGCATGCAAACCTACTAGTGGATGATCCGCATGAAACGGGATTCGACTGGGCCGTGCCCTTTGGCGCGAGGATCATTGGCGAGACGCTTGCTGAAGTTCCGTTTCTGCGCTGTGTGCGAGAATTGCGCTCGGAACTGTATCGCATCCAGCTATTCCGACGTGAGCCACTGAAACCGGAGATTTTTCAGCCACCCGTTGCGAATGTAGTCGAAACTGTGCCTTTCGCTCCCCCAGTTCCTCACGTCGCCAAGTCTATTGTTTGGGGAGGCGGCACCGCTCCAGAAGTCGGCTCCCCCGCACCACACTCGACCACTTGGCTTCCCATCCTCATGTACCATCGCGTCGCTCGGGACGGCACCGAGGCTGGCAGACGCTACCGGGTAACTCCAGAAGCGCTCGAAGCTCAGCTCAGCTATCTCCGGGATGCCGGGTTTTACAGCATCACACTCGACCGATGGCGCTCGGCTGTGCAGACGCGAACACCTCTCGAGGGCCGCCCCGTCGTCCTCTCATTCGACGATGGGTTCCGTGATTTTTCCACCGACGCCTGGCCACTCCTCAGCCGCTACGGCTTTTCCGCGACCGTCTTCCTTGTGGCGGACCTCATTGGCCGTACGAATGTGTGGGACGCGTCGCTCGGCGAGGTTATCCCGCTGCTGAACTGGGAGGAGATCGGTCGGCTGAAAGAAGCGGGGGTCGAATTCGGCTCTCATTCAACCACGCATTACCCCATGACAGGATTGTCGCACGCGGATGTCGCCGCCGAGTCGGCGCGGTCGCGCGCGGTTCTTCGGCGAGGCCTCGGGCTGCCAGTCACTGCGTTTGCATACCCGCATGGCGACACTGATGCCGAGGTGCAGCATCTGGTTGGTGCGTGTGGCTTCACATTTGGCCTCACAACCCGTGCGGGAGTAAGCGGATTCCAACACTCGCTCCTGGCACTGCCACGCTTGGAGGTCTCGGGCTTCGACAGCCTGGCCTCTTTCATCGCCAAAATGACGGGCCCAAGGTTCATGGGTGCCCGCTGACCGCCTTCGAATGAATCGCGATAGCCCCGTGCGCGTGCTCGAGATGGAGCTCACGGATGAACCAAAGTCGCTCACTGGCTGCGCGGGCTACAGTGCGGTACGAATCCTCTTGCGACGGCGGCGGCGGCCGATCGGCTGGGTAGCGATTTATGAACCTGACGATACGATTTCCGCGGAAACACTCAGGTTAGCAATCTATTTCCAGGCTGGCTCGGCGCTTTGGTTAAGCGTGCTCGCGGACAGCCTCGAGAGCGATGTCGCGGCCACCGAGCTCCCCCCAATCAGCGTAGTCGTGTGCACGCGCGACCGAGGGAAGCTGCTCAACGACTGTCTGCGCTCGCTCCACGAGCTCGACTATCCGGCGTTCGAGATCATAGTGGTTGACAATGCTCCGGCGTCGAATGAAACCGAGATGATCGTCACGCAATTCCCGGCTAAGGGATTGCTTCGGTACGTGCGTGAGGATCGACCAGGTCTGGACTGGGCTCGCAACCGCGGCATCATGGAGGCGCGCCACGATATCATCGCATTCACGGACGACGACGTGCGTGTAGACGCCGGCTGGCTGCGCGCCTTTGCCAGCGCATTCGCGGAGCCGGAGGTTGGCCTGGTCACCGGGCTAGTGGCGCCCGCTGAGCTGGAAACAGGGGCGCAGCAGCTCTTCGAGCTGGTCTACGGCGGCATGGGCAAGGGAATGCAGCCTCGCGTGTGGAACCGCGAACGCGCTGGTCGTTATGACATGGTCACAGCGCACCGCCTCGGAGTGGGTGCGAACATGGCGTTTCGTCGCCGCGTCCTCGAAACGCTGGACGGATTCGACACCGCGCTCGATGTGGGTACGCCATCGCACGGCGCGGGCGATCTGGATGTGTTCCACCGCGTACTTCTCTCGGGTGCAACCGTTCGCTATGAGCCGAAGGCTCTCGTGTGGCACAAGCACCGCCGTGACATACCGGCGCTCCGGCGGCAGCTGTACGACAACGGGCGAGCCTTTGGAGTGTACCTGCTTTTGCTCTTTATTCGTGGAGAGGTACCTCGCTTCGTGACGGCGAACTTCGCGCGCCTCTGGGTGCAGTGGCATCTTTCCCGGGTCGCGTGGCGCTTTCGGCGGCGCGAGCGGCTTCCGCTACCTCTCATCCTGGCGGAGATGTGGGGAGGCCTGCACTCGCCGTACGCGTACCTCAGGACCTACTACCTCGACAGACGCATACGGGCTCAAGTGGACGGCCAGATTAGCGGTTAAGCGGCATTCCCCTTCCACGCGAAGGCCTGCCACTTGACCTTCGGGGGGACGCTCAAAACCAGCCGCTCGATTGACCGTGCGGCCAATCGTCCGGTCCGTCCCGAGGGCGGGGTTGCCGGCGATCAGGGTTTACGCCACTATTGTGCATTAGGTCACGACCGACTCCGCGAGGCCGTGTTATAGTCGTTTTGTTAATCCCACCGCAACACTAGAAGCATCCGAGAGGTAAAGATGAAATTGCCGGCATCAAACAGAATGCCCATTCAGGGCTGCGTGACGCGCGCGGAACGGAATCGCCCACGGGAACTCCGGAAGTTGCTCGTAATGCTCGGAACTTCGGTCGTAATTGGAACGGCAGGTTGCAGTGACGCGACCGGCCCTGGTACCGGCCAGCCCAACCTTGGCACCACAAGCACGACCGGCGTCACTTACTATGTGAGCCCGGGTGGCAACGATGGAAACCCGGGAACTTCGTCCAGTCTTGCATGGCAAAGCATTGGGAAAGTCAACGCCATGACTTTTTCTCCGGGCGACCGGATCCTTTTCCAGGCTGGAGCGGTCTTTTCAGGGGGGCTGTTCTTCGACGCCTCGGATCGCGGCGCGGCTACCGGACCAATAACCGTGAGCAGCTACGGCACCGGGCGCGCAACCATCAGCTCCGGCAGCGGCACAGCGATCATGCTGTACAACACCGCCGGCTTTGCGATATCGAACCTTGTAGTAGCAGGATCGGGCCGAACTGCCAACACCGGAAGCGGAGTAAATGTCTATACCGACCTTGACGGGGGCGTCAAGCTGAACTTCATCCGCGTGGAACGCGTAGAGGCGAGCGGCTTTGGCGACTACGGAATAGTAATCGGCAGCTGGAACAACGCCGCTGGTTTCAGCGACGTGCGAATCACAAGATCCTCCGCGCACGACAACGGTCGCGCCGGCGTATCTACTTACGCGCAGGCGGCCTATTCACACCAGAACTTCTACTTTGACCACCTGACATCGTATGGCAACTCCGGCATCGCTGGATTGGCCGGCAATAGCGGTAGCGGTATCGTCATGGGGGGCGTGAGCGGAGGCACAATCCAGCGGTCGCTTGCGTATGACAATGGGTGGCTATGCGACGCCTCTGAAGGGCCGGTGGGTATCTGGGCCTATGATTCGGACGGGATCGTGATTCAGCACAACGAATCCTACCGGAATCGCACAAACGGAACGGCGGATGGTGGCGGCTTTGATCTGGATCAGAACACCAGAAACTCCACACTGCAGTACAACTACTCTCACGAGAATGACGGTCCCGGTTTCCTCCTCGCACATTCGCCCGACAGCTACAGCCACTCGGGCAACACTATTCGTTATAACATCAGTGAGAAGGATGCACGGAAAAACTCACACGGGGCGATTGAGATCTGGGGAAGAACAGTTGGCGCCGAGATCTACAACAACACTGTGATGGTCAAGCCTCCGGTCGCTGGAAGCCCGCGCGCCGTCTTTATCCATAATACCGGCATCACCACTCTCGACGTCAAGAACGTACACTTTCGCAACAACATATTTCACACGACGGCCGACTTCCGGGTCGTGGATGTCGCATCTGATCAGCTCAACGGCGCAATCGATCTGAGATTCGAAGGCAATAATTATTTCGCAGGCATCTACAAGCCCAGGATCATCTATGGTGGTACCACCTTCCTGAATCTCGCTGACTGGCGCACTGCCATCGGACAGGAAAGGCTCAATGGCGCTGACGTGGGTTCACAGAGCAATCCTGGGCTGACCAATCCCGGCAACGGAGGCACGATTGGCAACGCTGATTTGCTTTACAACCTGAGCGCTTACAAGCTTACCAGCGCGTCGCCACTGATCGACAAGGGTCTGAATCTTGGAGCCACGTTCGGGCTGAATACGGGACTCATCGACTTCTATTCAGCATCGATACCCTATGGAATGGGCTACGATGTCGGCGCTCACGAGTGGAGGTGAATTCGGTCAGGTCACGATGCAGAGTCACCACCATAGTCTGACGGTCAGCGCCGGCCCAGCCATTCCGCGGCGGCTCGAGGGGTCACCGCTGTCTTTCAGCAGCGTTACAGTTACCTCCTCGATTGCACCGTCCTCCGGGATCGTTCCGGCGCCTGACGCCGCTCGCAACCCAGCCATTAAACGCCCCAATGGCTGGGTCTCGAACTCATCCTTTGTCACGACCGCCGAGACAGATCCCTGGCCCCATGCAGCAGGGCTTTAGTGTCTCACGCGCAGCTGGCCCGTCCTAGGATCTCCCGCGACTGACGTACCAGTCACCGGCGTGACTCACATGCAGTTCGAGCGCCTGGCGCTTCAGTGCAACTTCCAGGGACACCCACCACCGGCGTAACGCAGTGTCTTCCTGTGAAGGGGAACGCCGCCAGCCTGCGAAGGGCGGCACCGTACCGGTAACGATCTCGGAAAGCCGAACCGAAGCAGGCGCTCCGCTATCAGGGCAGATTGCGCTGAGAAGCTCACGCAGCGCTTGATAGTTCACAGCAGGAAGCGATGTCGTTTGAGGCAAGCCGTGCGAAGGGAAGGTCTCCGTCTGCGGCGCCTCACGAATGGGATTGGACATATCTTGCTGACGCTTGTGCTCGTCTTGGGTAACCATATCGAGATCACAACGTCTTCATTCAAGCTCCGCTCACCATCTCAGCATGGAAGCCTTATGAACGTAAAGCTGCCGAATGCCATGCCAGGCTACCCTAGGTCGCCGCATCATCAGGTAAACAAAAACCCCAAGCGGTTAACGCTT
>Ga0136617_10001982_pt1 | contig 18256 bp, 21 predicted proteins | sample AntDrymUQ3222106_2_FD_129672 | JGI IMG/M metagenome (GOLD analysis project Ga0136617, IMG submission 129672) | Polar desert sand microbial communities from Dry Valleys, Antarctica - metaG UQ322 (21.06) | ecosystem: Environmental > Terrestrial > Soil > Desert | place: Antarctica: Dry Valley... | reverse complement strand
CGGCCGCCGACCTGCCCGACGATCGCCGCTCACCGCACGTCCTGCGCCACACCTTCTGCACCCATCTCGCCGACGCCGGCACCAACACGGCCGTCATCCGCGAGCTCGCCGGCCACGCCGACATCCGCACCACCACCGTCTACGCCGCGGTCAACCCCGCGCGCCTCGAGCAGGCCGTTGCCGAGCGCCACCGCCAACGCAACGGCGCTCGCCGCGCCGCCCGGTAGCAGATGCCCGGCCGGACGGTCGTTCGTTTACCCGCACTTGACTTAGCTTAGCTTAGGTGCACCTTGTTTCGCCGCCGAATGCGTCCGGGACGAGCGGAGTACCGAGACATAAGGCGTTCGAGGCAGCGATCGCGTCGGAGCCCGGGACGACCGTCATCCGGCTCGCCGCGCAGCAAGCACGGCGAGCCGGTGGTCCTTCCATAGGCAGTCCGCGTCGGCGAAGCCGGCCTCGCGCAGCCATGCGAGCTGGTGCTCGACTGACGCGGTGCGGTCGTGGCGCATGCTCTCGCCCGCGTGCCGCCAGTCGATGTCCGTGGTCCCGAGTTCCTTCGCCCGGCGCTCGTGCCAGCGGTGGTAGGCGTCGTCGAAGAGCGCGGTCGGGCCCGCCACCTGCTCGGCGTTCACGAAGATCCCGCCGGGCGCCAGGGTCGCGTGCACACGCGCGAACAGCTCGCGCTTGCCCGCGTCATCGAGGTGGTGGATGGCCAGTGCGCTGACAATCGCGTCCCACGGGCCACCGCCGGGCAGCGGGTCGGCAAGATCGGCGAGCACGTACGCCGCGCCGTCCCCAAATGTCTCGCGGGCGCGGTCGAGCATCGCCGCCGCGCCGTCCAGCAGCGTGAGCTCTACGCCGGGGTGCGCCGCCGCGACATGCGCGGCCAGGAGACCCGTGCCCGCGCCGAGGTCCAGCACGCGCCGGATCTCGCGTCCGGCGAGAGCGACCCCCGCGACCGCCGTCTCATAGAAGGCGTCGTAGCCGGGCACCACGCGGCGCCGCTCAACCTCGTAGCCCGCCGCTCGACTTTCGAAGTTCTTCAAGGCGCTGTCTGTCATGACGTACAAATGTACATCGAGCGGGATTTTCGCCGGCGAACAACGTCTTGCGCGGTATCTGCGAGCGCCTCCTCGAGTAGTTCTCGGACGGCTTCCAAGGCCAAAGCTGCGATCGGCGTGCTGCATGGTTGCCTCCTGGGCTCGTGCGATTGGAAGGGTGCGGGGGCCGCGGTCAGGGCAGGCGGTACGCGCCGACCTGTTGAAGCTCGGTCACGCGCGGATCGACGAGGAGGGCCGCGATCAGCCGGGCGAGGGAGGCCGGGGCGTCGCGGGCCACGAGATGGCCGGCCTCCGCAATCGACGCGGTCATGCCGTGCATCGTGAGCCGGGCGAAGCGCTCGACATCGTCGTCGTGCAGCGCGGAACGCCGGCCGCCACGGACGAGCAGGACGGGAAGCTGCAGTCGGCGGACGATGCCGCAAAGCTCCGGCCGCGAGCGAGGATGTCATCGACGATCGGCCCCTCGGGCAGCACCCCCGCGTTGCGCGCCAGCCACGCACGCGTCCGAGCGGGCGGACACGCGGTCAGCTCGCGCTTCAGCGCTCCTCGGCCTTGGACGAACAGCGACTGATAGATGGCCTCATGGGAGACGCGCATCGACTCATCATCGGGGAAGTCCAGGCGCAGCCGGTTGGAGATCTGCTCAGGACTCCATGACCGCGCCCAACGGGCGATCACTGCGGCGACCGCGGCGCCGGCCGATCCACGCGACGTCCGGGCCGCCCACCGCGACACCATCGGATCCTTGGACCACGCCAGCCAGCCGGTCTTGGACATAGCGCCGCAGCTCGTCGTTGACGGCGAGCTTGGCCGGCTTGGGCCGCCGCGCCCGCCGGGTCGGCATGCCACTGCGCAGTCGTCGCGCGATAGTCAAGCCTGCCGCTGCGAGTCGCGGCGTTGCGTCGCAACTCCCGCGAGATCGTCGACGGCGACCTGCCGAGCCGGCGCGCGACCTCCCGCACCCCGCAACCAGCAACACGCAGGAGCGCGATCTCCTCTCGCTCCACGAACGACAGGTAGCGCCTCGACGGCGCGGCGAGCGTGACGGTCGGCATGCCGCCACCCTCCCCAAACCACCGGACACCGACCGGACCCGACACGCCGGCCTCGGCCGCCGCGGCCTCGCTCGAGGCGCCCCGCGCGATCGCTGCCCAGAACCGCTGCCGCTGCTCCAGCCGTCCCACCGGCGGACGCCCCGGTGACCGCATCACCGGCCGACCCGCATGCTCCCAAGCCCGCACCTTCCTGCCCATCGAAACTCCTCTCCGTCGAGTGTTGCGACGACCGGTTGAATCCGCCAACGCCGGCGATGGTCGCTGCGTGGCGTGACGAGCAGGCGGCTCGTGGGCTCGGCCGCGCCACGGTCCGCCAACGGATCGCCGCGGTCCGCGCGTTCGCCGCCTGGGCCGCTAGGACCGGAGCGTTGCCGGCGGAGGTCGCGGCCGGCCTGACCGGTGTGCGAGCACCGCGGTCGCGATGAAGCGGACGGCTCGCTCGAATGACTTGACGCCTACTCGACAACTACGATGCAGCAGTGCCTCGCTCCCCCCGACGCAGCGACGCCGTCGACGTCATCGTCGATCAGTGGCGCGCTACGCGACCTGACATGGACGTGTCCGCGATGAACGTCATCGGTCGCGTCTCCCGGCTCTGTCGCGTCTTCGAGCGCGGCATCGGCGTGACATTCGACAGCGCGGGTCTGGCTCCGGGTGGCTTTGACGTGATCGCCACCCTGCGCCGCGCCGGCGAGCCGTACCAGCTCTCGCCGACCGGGCTGTTCGAATCGCTGATGATCTCCTCGGCCGCGATGACCAACAGGCTCGATCGCCTCGAAGAGGCCGGATTGGTACGGCGGCGGCGCGATCCGCGAGACCGCCGCGCGCTGCTGATCGAACTCACTAAGGCGGGCCTGGAGCTCGTCGACGAACTGCTCCCGATCCACGTGGCGACCGAGGAGCGCCTGCTCGAGGCCTACAGTCCGACTGAGCGCGCGACGCTCGCGCGGCTCCTGCGCAAGGGCCTGCTGGCGCTCGACGAGGATGGAGCCGCCCGCGTCTCACCGCATCGGGACGTCAGCAAACGAGCCGGGTAGGTTGGCGCGAACGAGTACCGCCGGGTTCAGGTCTCGTTCGGGAGTGTGATCAGCAGCGTGAGTCGCCCCCGGTCGGGATCACCGATGTTCCTGGTGATATGGCCGTGGCCTTCGAGATCTTCGGCGAGCAGGACGCTGCCCGGCCCGAACCGCCGAATCTCACCCGTCGAGCTCTCGACCTCGCACTCGCTGTTCACTTGGACGATGAACTGCCGCTGTGGGGCATTGTGCCGAGCATCCGCGGAGGCCTCTTGCACGACGTCGCGGAATACCACCGACTCCGCCTGGATTGGATCGGCGAAGGTCGCCACGAGGTCTGCGTAGTCGACGGCACGGGATTCGCCGTTGAGCACCACATCCCCGAAGCGCGAGTGCCCGTCGCCATCCGTGTACAGCCGAGTGTAAGCCGCACGGATCTCAGCCCGGTCTTCGGGCCTGGAGTACGACTCGCCGCTCACCGGCAGCAACCCGGTCGGGTGGCCCGCCGCTCGAAGTAATCGCTGTGCCATGGAGAAGACACCGTGGCGGGCAGACCTTCGAGGAGGCAGCAGAGCGTGAACACCCCGGCGCGCCAGCCCGGTGCGATGCCCGGGGGTCTGCGGGCAGCCCGGGACCGCGCGGCTGGAGCGCTACCTGAGCCACCTCGCACAGAGCCAGGATCGTTCCTCATGGCAGCGGCGGGACGTGATGGTTGCCCTTGAATAGGTCGCTCGGGTCGTGGCGTGTCTTGACCTCGCGCAAGCGTTGCCAGGTATCAGCAGAGAAGAAAGCGCTCGCGTCGGTAGGCTCCTCGATGAAATTCGGGTAGTACCCCGCATGGTGGGGTCGTAGGGCTCCCTCGACGGCGTCGACCGACGCATGAACCGCGGCGGCGGACTCCTTGTCTTCGACGAGGCCAAGCGCGTACACGCTCACGCTTCCAGGCAGGGTCGCCCTGGCGCCCGCACCAGGTGTTTCACGTGTGAGCGCGCCACCCATGTGACGCAACGACAACATGTCCAGCGAGCAGCCCGATCCCGGGCCCGCTACGGCCATCAGGTCGTCGACCCACGACGCCGAAGGGGTCTCTATGAGCCGGTGCCCAGCCCAGCCCAGTACGGGATCGGCATGGGCGGGTCCATCGCGAGCGTGCTGAGAGCGATCGGGCGCACCATCCCGAAGGTGTCGAGCGCAGGTTTGAGGTGACGCACTGGTCGCAGGAGTTCGCGTCCGTCTGCCTCCTCGCCGAGAAAGGCGGCCATAAGGACCGCAAAGGATCCGCCGCGCGCCGGCTCCAACACATGGGGCAAGTCCGGGAGGTGCAACAGAGCCACCCAGGACATGAGCTCGTCTGGCACGATCGGCAACAGTTCTCGCCAGGCGTGCAGCACCTCGGAGGCACGTTCGAATGGGAAGAACATCGCCCCGGCGTAGAGCTCATCGACCGGGTAGACGGCAAATTCGATCGTTGTCACGACACCAAAATTGCCGCCGGCGCCGCGTAAGGCCCAAAATAGTTCCGGGTTGTGGAACGGGTCGGTGCGCACGAGTTCGCCGTCGGCAGTGACCAACTCGATCGCGGTCACACTGTTGGTCTGGAGGCCGTGCTTGCGCGCGAGCCAGCCCATGCCGCCGCCGAGCGAGTAGCCGGCAATGCCCACATCCGGCGACGAACCGTGGAGCGCGGCCAGGCCGAGCTCCGAGAGCTGGGGTGTCAGCCGCTCCCACTTGATGCCCGCGCCGGCGCGGACGCGACAGGCTTCGCGGTCGATCGAGACCTCGCGGAACTCCGAAACGCGCGTCAGGATAGTGCCTTCGAGTGACCCGCAAGGCCCAGCGTTGTGGCCAGTGGCCTGCGGCGCGATTCGCAGGCCTTGCTCGCGGGCAAACTTCACGACGGCGGCGACGTCCCGTTCGTCAGCGGGCAAGGCGACGACAGCCGGATCTTGCTCGATCATCAGGTTGTAGGTCTGGCGGGCATCGTCCCAGTCGACGTCACGCGGAACCACCACCCGGCCGGCCATGACGTCCGTGAGCGAGGTGGCGTCGAGCATCTTCTCTCCTTAGAGGCGAATCTCGCGAGCCCCATGCCCGCGATCGAGGTTGGAAAAGGGACCGGGCCTGCGTCTCGGGCAGCCTGCGGGATGGCGGTAGGTGATGCCGCTGGACACCCGCACAGACCGGGCTCGGAGGTGAGCCTTCATGGAGCCGCTACGAGCGACCCGTCCGCGAGCAGCGCGCCTGCGCGTGGGGCAAGCGGCTTGAGGCCGAGGCGGTCGAGGATCTCATACGTCGTCGCCACCGACGCTGACAGCACTGGAAGCTCGAGTTGCTGCTCCGCGATCGCGATCGCGGGCAACGAGGGCATCTGAACGCAGGCGGAGAGTACGACGGCCTCGGCATCGTGCAGGTCGAGCCGCCGAGCGATTTCGGGCAACCGCATCGGATCGTGGCGCGCGACGTCCGTGTTCTTCGGAATCTCGAGGCTGACCGAGTCGACAACCTCGATGCCTGCGTCGTTGATGTACTCGATGACGAGCTGTGTGAGCGGCTTCATGTAAGGAGCGATGACCGCCACCTTCGAAACCCCGAGCGCCTGGATACCGCGGATCAGTGCGCCTGCGCTGCTGACTACCGGGGCCGGCGCGTCGTTTTCGGCGGCTATCTTGGCGAGACGGCGCTCAGAGGTCTCGTGAAAGCCCGGACCTTGGGCCATGATCGCGGAGGTTGTCCGGATCGTCGTGGAACTTCGAGACGGCGATCCTGTGAGTGAATTATCTCAGACGGCGGTAGCGGCGACCTCGGGCGCCGCGGTCGTGTGGGTCGTGGGAGCGCTGTCGGTGGCGCGTGGCTGGTGGCGTTCGACGGCGATGACGAGCTTGGCCAGATCGCGGTAGCCGATGATCCGCCGGAACTGCTGCTCGGCGACGAGCATGCCGGCGGCGGTCCAGCGCTTGCGCATGTCGCCGTCGCGCCAGCGCTTGACGTTGCGCTGGGTGGAGCGGACGATCTCGATCATCGACTCGCACGGGTTCGTCGAGTACAGCGTCGTGGCGAGGTTGCCGGTGATTCCGAGCCGCATCAGCGTCAGCGTGTCGTGCATGCCTTCGCGGAGCGAGCCGGCGGCGTCGGGCCACGTCTGCTGGAGCTCTGCGGCGAGCAGCTCGAGCCGCTCGCGTGCGAGCTCAGGGTCGGTCAGCGACCACGCCGCGCGCATCCGGGCGCGCACCTGGTCGCGGTCGCGCTCGGGCAGCAGATCGCAGACATTCCTTTCCTTGTGGCGATGGCAGCGATGCACCAGGGCGTGCTCGCCGAAGACGGCCTTGATCGCCTTCCTGAGCGCCTTGCCGCCGTCGATGACGAACAGGATCGCCTGCTCGGGGTCCAGGCCGCGGTCGACGAGATCGGCCAGCAGCGTGCGGGCGAGCGTCGCGTTCTCGGTCGAGCCTTCCCACAGGCCGAGCGGGATCTTGACGCCCTCGGTGCTGATCCCGAGCGCGACGACGTGGGTGCGCTCGGCGATCTCCAGCCCGTCGAGCATCATCACCGCCAGGCGCACGTCACCCAGCCGGCGCGCCATCAGTTCCCCGAGCGCGGTGCGCGTGCGCTCGATGAACATATCCGACACCGACGTCTTGCCCGTCGATGAGCTCGAGGCCTCGACCTCCTCGCCGACAGGCTCGCCGACCCGCGCGAAGCGGCGCGTGGAAACGCCGGCGAGCATCCGGTTCATCACCGCGCGCGTGAGCGGATCGCGGTCAGCGAAGTACCCGTAGGTCTCAACGGGCAGCTCGCGCTCGTCGTCGGCCGTGCGCATCCTCGGACGCCGCACCGGCACGCGGCGACCACCCAGCGTCATCGATCCGTCCTCGTGGCCGTGACGCTTCGCCGTCCTGTCGGGATCGTGCTTTCCCTTGGGGCCGACGACCTCGGTCACCTCGAACTCCATCAGCTCATGCACGACGCCGAGCCCGACACCGACGCTGAGCGCCAGCAACCCCTCCCTCGCTGCCCCGACGAGCTCGCCGAGCGCCTCCTGGATCTGCGCAGGCAGCGCACTCTCAGTCGCCTCCAGGGTCGTGACGACCTTCGGGACGGATACCTTCTTCATGGCGGTTCCTCCTGTCCTCGCGGACTTGGCTGGCGCCTGTCACGCTCGCAACGCGAGCGGACGAGGCGGGAGGACCGCCGTGCAAAGTTCTACGAGATCGCGGACAACCTCTGATCGCGACCAGACAGGCATAGGCGATGACGTCAACGTGGGCATCGGAGAGTTCGACGGCGCAGCGATCGCTGTCATTGACCATCTCGGCGAGCTCCTCCTTGGTCACGTGCCGGAGCCGCACGCGGCTGGAATGGAACGTGAACGTCTCGGGCTCGACCTCCTCGCGGCGACGAAGCATCGCCGGGATCTCGGTCTCCATCGTCGTGTTCGAGCTCGGCACGGCCAGCCCAACCCGATAGTGATCAGCCATGGCTAGCCATCTCCTCGTCGTTTAAGCGGCCGCGATCACGATCGGCTGCTCTTGCGGTGGGTTGTCGAAGAACTCGCGTCGGAATTCTTCGACGTCCGACCACGAGCGCTTGGGCAGCGTGCGCCTGAGCACTGTGAAGCTGGCTTCGCTTCCCTCGAACGGGAACGGGTCCATCCGCACGCGCCAGGCGCTGTCGGGCTCGATCTTCAGCTCCGTCGTGTCCTGCGAGCCGTACCTGATCGGGACCGGCGCCAGGGTGGACGGCTCTCCGGCTTGGAGGTCTTTCATGCAGAAGTACAGCGAAAGCCGGTCGAATATCTGCAGCAGCTTGTAGTTCGCCCAGCGCTCGTCCTCCGGGATCTGGTGCTCGTCGATCAGCTGCGCTTGGAGCTGCTCCTGCTCCGCAACGAAGGCGTCGACCGCCCGCTGCTCGGATCCGGCGAAGGTGAGCACCAGGCCGGGGTCCGTCCCGTTGCGGTGGTTGTAGATGCCGCGCGCATGCATCGAGACGAGCAGCCCGGCGTACGGGTCGTCGTCGAGGACAGCGGCGATCTGGGCCCGGTAGAGCGCGAGATGCGAGAGTACCTGGACGTCGAGGAAGTCGCGCGGCTCGACCGCTCCGTCCCGGGACAACAGGCTCGGCGCCCGCTCCCATACCGCCCACCCATCGTCATGGCGGGCAGTCGCCGCAACGACCTGATGGCGTGGCCGCAGCGGATCGAAGCCTTCGCCGCCCCACGCCTCGGCGAACTGGCCGGCGAGCGCCGCGTGGTCGGTCTGCAGAACCACCTGCCACTCGTCGCCGCTGTCGCGCACGATCACAGCCTCCACCTTTCAACGGACATCATCATTCTCGATAGGCTACCATCTCCAAGGCACGCTTCTTGCAATCAAGATATCTGAGGACGAGGCTGTGAACGAGGATCATCTGCTCGAGCGCATGACGTGGCCGGAGGTCGAGGCCGCGGTCGAGCACGGCATCGACGCGGTGCTGGTTCCCTTCGGCTCGATCGAGCAGCACGGCCACCACATGCCGCTAGACACGGATTGCTTCATCGCCCGAGCGCTAGCCGAGCGAGCCGCGGTCCATGGCTTCGGCGATGGTGTTCGCCTGCTGGTAGCGCCGACCGTGAACGTGACCGTCTCCTGGTACCACATGCAGTTTCCCGGGAGCATGCGCCTGACCACGGATACGTTCCTGCGCGTCTTCAGGGACGTCTGCGACTCGCTCGTTCACCACGGACTGGAGACCATCGTCGTGGTGAACGGACACGGCGGCAACGTCCCCGCGCTCACGGTGGCGGTGAACGACTACCTGGCGAAGACCGGACGGCGCGTGCTCGTGGCGAACTGGATCGAGCTGGCGCCGGAGGTGATCGCCGAGCTCGAAACGCCGACCATTCACGCCGAGGAGGCCGAGACCTCGCTGGCCTTGGCACTCGGGCAGCGCGTCGACATGGACCGGGCTGCGCGTGGTGCGTTCCATCGCGGCGACGCGGTGCGCGAAGCCGGCCTCCCGTGGACCTCGCTCGGGAAATACGACGCTTTCCACCGGGGACCGTCGGTGATCGTGCCGATGGACATGTTGCGCGACATCACGGCTTCCGGCGTCGTCGGCGACGCGGCACCAGCGAACGCCGAGACAGGGCAGCGCATCGTCGAGCTCGTCGTTCCGCGACTTGTCCAGGTCGCGCGCGAGTTCGCGCGGGGAGCATCGTGAGCGACCAGCAGGCACGCAGGATCTACGAAGCCGCCGAGCTCGGGCGCAGCGTACGACGAGGCGCCCGGCCGGCGGTGCTCGTGGTCGACTTCAGCTGCGGGTTCAGCAACCCGGAGGGCGCGCTCGGCTTCGATCTCTCGCCGGAGATCGAAGCCACCGGCCGCCTGCTCGACGTCGCTCGAAGGAACGGCATCCCGGTGATCTTCACGACGATCGGGTTCGAGCCCAGCGGCAAGGACGGCGGCCTCTGGCTCCAGAAGATGCCGGCGCTCGCCGAGCTCCAACTCGGCGAGCGCGCGGTCGAGATCGACCCAAGGCTGGAGCGCCGCGACGACGAGACGATCGTGCTCAAGAAGGGACCGTCCGCCTTCTTCGGCACGAACCTCGCGGCGATCCTCGTCTCGCAGGGCATCGACACGGTCGTGCTCTGCGGCGCCACGACGAGCGGCTGCATCCGCGCTACGGCCGTCGACCTCCTGCAGGGCGGGTTCCCCACGCTCGTTCCGCGCGAATGCGTGGGCGACCGGGCGCGCGCGCCGCATGACGCCAACCTCTTCGACATCCAGGCCAAATACGCGGACGTCGTTACCGTCGAAGCGGCGATCGCGTACCTCGCGGGGATCAAGTCGGAAGCTGAAGCCGCTCAGATGAGCGCGCAGCTGCGCACGGGCGGACACGCGCGGGCCGAGCCCGGGCGGCGACGGGACAGCCTCCCCGAGGAGAGGAGCGTCGAGCGTTGATAGTCATCACCGGGGCCACCGGCACGGTCGGCAGCCGAGTCGCCAGTCAACTCGCCGCCGCCGGCCATGGTTTCCGAGCGCTGGCCAGAGATCCGTCTAAGGCAAGCAGCGCCCTCGGTCCCGGGGCTGAGGTGGCCGTCGGCGACCTGGCGCGGCCCGAGACACTCGACGGCGCCCTCGACGGGGCCAAGCGGCTGTTCCTGCTCTCGCCCAACGTGCCCGCAGACGAGAGGCGCGAGCTGGTGACCAACGCGATCACCGCGGCTAAGCGGGCGGGCGTTGAGCGGATCGTCTATCTGTCGGTCGCCGCGCGAGGCAGAGAGCCTGAGCAGGCGTACGGGCGCATTCATCAGGACGCCGAGCGCAGGATCGAGGAATCCGGATGCGCCTGGACGCATCTGCGACCGATCGCGTTCATGTCAAACCTGCTCTACAGCCTGGATTCGATCAAGGCCGAGAACGCCTTTTACCTACCGACAGGCGACGGGAAGATGTCGGCCATCGACCCAGACGACATCGCCGCGGTCGCTGCCAAGGCACTGGTCGAAGACGGTCACGAGGGCAAGAGGTTTGTCCTGACGGGCCCCCAGGCACTCTCGCACGCCGATCAGGCCGAGCAGCTCTCCGCCGTGCTCGGTAGGAACGTCAGCTATGTCGATGTGCCCGAGGCCGCGGCACGCGAGGCCATGCTCGAGGCGCGCATGGCACCAGAGACGGCGGAGGATCTGCTCGAGTTCTACGCGCTGATCAAAGCAGGCGAACGAGCGCTGATCTCGCCGGACTTCGAACGGGTGATGAGCCGCGAGCCGCGGACGTTTGCCACCTATATCGAGCAGAACGCGGGAGTGTTCAAGTGACCTAGCCCTAGCCCCGCTCCCACTCTTTCTCGGACACCGCCGCCTCGCCACGGTCGCCTCCCGCACGTCCAACCACGACTCGTCCAACAGGAGACACAGATGAATCCGCTGGAAAAGATCCGCCATCTCGACTACACGGTCATTTTCGCCCGCGACCTGCAAGCGATGCGGCGCTTCTACAACGAGGTGATGCGCTTCCCGCTCTTGCGCGAGCTGAATCCGCAGTGGATCGAGTATCGGGTCGGTGCGTCGGTGCTGGCCCTCACCGAGCGTGGACTGATCTTCGACGATCCCGAGACTCCGGCGGGGGCGCTCTCCCTGCAACTCGCCTTCCGAGTAGCGCCCAAGGAGGTCGATGAGTGCGCGGCCGCCCTGGAGGAGGCGGGCGTCGAGATCGTCTTCCCGCCGACCGACCAGGAATGGGCCCACCGAACCGTCTTCTTTCGCGACCCGGACGGGAACATCCTCGAGATCTACGCGGACATCTAAGCCCTGATGACGATAGACAGCCTCCCACCCCTCGATGTGTCGTTTCAGGACGATCCTCGAGTCGTCCGGGAGGCGAAGACCGAGGACTACTCGCTCCACGTCGTACCGAAGACCTGGCGAAGCGGGCGCGGATCGCTCGCGATGGCCTGGATGGGTCTGATCAGCGCGATGTTCTGGCTTGTCGTGGCGGGCACGGTTTCGCTCGCGGTCGGCACCGTGGACACGCTGATCGGGATGCTGCTCGCCGTCGCGTTCTACGGCGCGACCGGCTTCGTGGTGACCGCTTACACAGCGCGCTCGGGGACCACCGTCGCGCTGTTCTCACGGACGCTCTTGGGCTTCCTGGGTGCGGCACTTCCCACATTGATCTTCGCGGCGACCGTGATCTACTTCGCGGTGTTCGAGGCTTCGGTCGTCGCAGTGGCGTTCGAGAACTACTTCGGTGGGCTGTCGTTCGAGCTCTGGTCTCTCGTCGTGGTCGCGTACCAGGTGCCGCTGGTGTTCGGCGGGGTGCGCGTCTGGCTTGATCGCTTCAACGGCGCGCTGTTGCCGCTGTACGTGCTCGGCCTCGTGGCTGCGGTGGTCTGGGCGATCGTCGAGCACGGCTACGACGGTGCCTGGTTCACGTTTGAGCCCGTCCCGGCGCCGCCCATCTCGGGACCCGGCTGGTGGTTTGCCTGCACCGCGTACCTCGGCGTGATGGTCCTCGTGATGACCGTCTGGGACTACGGTCGCTTCGGGCGCGAGGAGGACGCCCGCTTCAACGGCATCTTCACGTTCGGTCCGGTGTTCTACCTGGGCTGCCTCGTCGTCAACGGCCTGATCGGGATCTTCCTGGCCAGCACGATCCCCACGGAGGGTCCGCTGTCGGAGATCTCGGTCGTGCTGGGCATCGTGTCCCTGATGGGCTTTGCCGGCGTGGCCTTCATCGTGGTCAGCCAGACGCGCATCAACACGGTCAACTTCTACCTGGCGTCCACCAACCTGGAGAGCTTCTTCGCACGTGCCCTGCGGCTTCAGCTGCCGCGCTGGGTGTGGGCCGTGGTGGCGGGAGCGATCGTCTACCTGATCATGCTCACCGACGTGTTCTCGTTCATCCTGGATGCGCTGCGCTACCAGGGGGTATTCGTGGTCAGCTGGGTGGCGATCGCGATGGTGCACATCGCGTGGGAGCGCAGCCACGGGCGCACGCCGGAGTCCGCCGAGTTCCGTCCGGGCCGAGTGCCGCTGATCAACCCGGGCGGGATGGCGGCGTTGCTCGTGTCGGCCGCGGTGGGCATCTACCTGCTGGCGGGCGCGGGCGCCTTCGGCGCTACGTGGTCGACTCCGATCACCGCTCTGGTCGCGGCCGCCGTCTACCTCGTCTCGCTGACGTTCGCCCGCCGCGGCTGGTTCGTGATCGACCGCCCGCACGACCCGCGGTCAGAGGTCGACGACGTGTGGACCGGGCGCGTGCGCTGCCACGTCTGCGACAAGTCCTACATCGCCGTGGAGATGGACCGCGACCCGACGGCGGGCCACCAGGCGATCTGCGGCGCCTGTGCCACCAAGCAGCCGGGCTTCCACCGTGCCGCCAGCCGGGAGCGGACGGCGGTGCACGAGGGCGAGGTCGCCAAGGCCGAGGCCTAGCGCGAAGCGGCTCAGCACGATCGCGAGAATGGCTGCGAGGGCGGGCAGTGGCCGCGATCGCGGTTTTCTCCTCACTTCTGATCACGAGAATTCCCCAGGGCGGTAGGCAGTTCCCCGGGGTATGCCGTCCTGGCGAGAAAGGGTGCTCCCGCCGAGGACTGCAGAGCGGCCGCCAAGAGACGCATATATCGGCGGCGCCGGCTGCAAGGGGCGTTTCGCGGCGACTGATTTGTCTCGGAGCCCTCTCGCTAGGCCTTAGAACGACTCATTTGAGTCGGCTTCTCGGAGGGCCGCGCTCCGCGGGGAATTTTGCTCACACGTGCGCCCTGCGGCGTCGAGCCGTACGAGCCAGCACTGGCCCAGCCAAGACGGGAGTCCGCGGGCTCGCTGGGCTGTGCCTCCTCAGTGTCCGATTCCCAGAAGTTCCGCAAAGGCCGCGCGTGGGTGCCGCCTTCTGTATGTGGGCCTACCAACTTCGTGTCATGCGAGTCAAGTAGCGATTCGTGGTGTAGCTCAGAATCGTCGTTGGGGTTGGTTCCCTCAGGCGGCGCTGAGGGCGGGCACCTCCTTGTTCTGCTTGTTCTTCTTGTTGGGTGTGTGATCGTTCTCGTCCAGGACTGAGGAGAGTGATTCTTGGGAGAGGTAGCGGCGGCTGACGAGCCACTCGTCGTTCTGTTCGATCAGCATCGCGCCGGCGAGGCGGATCAGGGCGGCGTCGTTGGGGAAGATCCCGACGACGTCGGTGCGGCGGCCGATCTCGCGGTTGACGCGCTCGAGCGGGTTGGTGCTTCTGAGCTTGGACCAGTGCTCCCGCGGGAAGGCGTAGAAGCCGAGCAGGTCGCTCTCGGCGTCCAGGGCGAGCTGGGCGACCTTCGGAGCGATCGGCTGCAGGCGCTCGACGACGTCGGCGAGTCGCTCGCGAGCTTCCTGGCCCGAGGCGGCGGTGAAGATGCCGCGGATCGCGGCGGAGATCATCGGCTGCTGGCTCTTGGCGCAGTGGCCGAGCATGTTGCGCAGGAAGTGGACGTTATGCCGACGTCGGCATAACCGCCACTATGCCGATGCGCGGGTTATGCCGATGCGCGCGAGTAGGGCCTGCAATCTGGCGGGTCGCGGGCGGTTGAGGTCGGCATAATCCGGCCGCTGGGTTGAGGCTGCGCTCTCCATCATCGAGAGGAGAGCGGCCATGAGGAATCCGGCGTTGGTACGGGTGAGCGGCCCGCTGGAGCTGTTCGCGGCGGGGTTCGCCGACGAGCTTGCGAGCGTGGGGTACTCGGCGGTCGCGGCGAGCTTTCAGCTGCAGTTGATGGCGCACGCCAGTCGCTGGCTGGACGGCGAGGGGCTCGGGGCGAGCGGGCTGAGTGTCGAGGCGGTCGAGCGGTTCGTCGCTGCGCGTCGTGCGGCGGGCTACACGAACTACCTCACGGACCGGGCGATAGCGCCGCTGCTGGGGTATCTGCGCGGACTCGGGGTGGCGCCCGTGGCGGCAGCCACGCTGGCGCAGACGCCGGTCGAGGTATTGCTTGCGCGCTACGGCGAGTACCTTGCGCTCGAGCGCGGCCTGACGGCCGCGACGGTCGAGGGCTACGTGCATGCGGTCAGGCCGTTCCTGGCCGGGATCGGCGAAGGCGGCGGCGGTGCGCTGGAGCTCGACGGGCTGTCCGCGAGGCAGGTGACGGCGTTCGTGGTCGTTCGCTGCCCGGGCCAGTCGCGCGGCGCGGCGAAGATGACGGTGACGGCGTTGCGGTCGCTGCTGGGGTTCCTGCACCTCGATGGCGTGATCCCGCGCTCGCTGGTCGGCGCGGTGCCGTCGGCGGCGTCGTGGCGGCTGTCGGGCCTGCCGCGCGCGCTGGAGCCCGAGCACGTCCGCCGACTGCTTGACTCGTGCGACCGTCGGACCGCTGCCGGGTGTCGCGACTTCGCGATCCTGACCGCGCTGGTCCGACTGGGCCTGCGTGCCGGGGAGGTCGCCGCCCTGCAGCTCGACGACGTCGACTGGCGCGCGGGTGAGCTGGTGGTGGTCGGCAAGGGCCGGCGATCGGAGCGGCTGCCGCTCCCCGTTGATGTCGGCGAGGCGATCACGATCTACCTGCGGGATGGGCGTCCCGGCACGGCGCAGGATCGGGCCTTGTTCCAGCGGGTCCGCGCGCCGCACCACGGCCTCACGACCGGCGGGGTCACGCAGATCGTCGTGTCGGCCGCCAAGCGCTCGGGGCTGGGCCAGATCCATGCGCACCGCCTGCGCCACACCGCGGCGACTGAGATGCTGCGCGCGGGCGCGCCGCTGGCGGAGATCGGTCAGGTGCTGCGCCACCGCCAAGCGCTGAGCACGGCGATCTACGCGAAGGTCGATCGCCAGGCGCTGCGCCAGCTCGCGCGCCCGTGGCCAGGAGCACGGTCATGACCGTGCTCGGAGAGCATCTGGCCGGGTACCTGGCGGTCCGTCGCGCGCTGGGCTACAAGCTCGCGCGCACCGAGAAGCTGTTGGCCCAGTTTCTCACCTGGCTCGACGAGCGCGAGCTGAGCGTGATCACGACCGAGCTGGCGCTTCAGTGGGCGACGCTGCCGTCGGCGACCGGCTCCAACTGGCACCGCCACCGGCTGACGGTCGTGCGTGGCTTCGCGACGCATCTGCGCGCGATCGACCCAGCGCACGAGGTGCCGCCCGCCGACCTGTTGCCTGCACGGCCGCGGCGGGCGGTGCCCTACCTCTACACCGACCGGGAGGTGCTCGCGCTGATGAACGCGACGAGCGTGATCCCCACGCCGCACCGCGCGGCGACGCTGCGCGCCATGATCGGCCTGCTCGCCTGCACGGGGATGCGGATCGGTGAGGCGATCCGCCTTGACCGCGCCGACATCGACCATGAGCACGAGCTGCTGGTCGTCCGCGACAGCAAGTTCGGCAAGTCCCGAGAGCTGGCATTGGATCCCAGCACGCCTGACGAGCTGCGCCGCTACCTGCGCCGCCGCGATCGCCCGGTCCCCGCCGAGCCGACCGCGGCGGTGTTCACGTCGGCGGCGGGCACCAGGCTGACCTACTGCAACGTTCATCTCGCGTTCAAGCGGACCGTCGAGCGCGCGGGGCTGCGGCCGCGTTCTGCCGCATGCCGACCACGACCGCACGACCTGCGCCACACGTTCGCGGTCAACACCGTGCTCGACGCCTACCGCGACCGGGCTGACGTTCAGGCCAGGCTGCCGCTGCTGTCGACCTATCTCGGGCACGTCCATCCCGGATCCACATACTGGTACTTGCAGGCCGCGCCGGAGCTGCTCGCGCTCGCCGGCCAGCGGCTCGAGGAACACCTGCAAGGAGGCCTGCGATGAGCCTCCTGGCACCGACGCTGCAAGCGTTCTTCAGCGACCGGCTGATCTCCCAGCGACAGGCGAGCCCGCACACGATTGCCGCCTACCGCGACACGCTGCGGCTGCTGCTCGCCTTCGCCTCCCAGGCGACCCGCACACAGCCCTCGCAGCTGGACATCGACGATCTCGACGCGCCGTTGATCGGCGCGTTCCTCGATCACCTCGAACACGAGCGCAACAACGGCATTCGCACCCGCAACGCGCGACTCGCCGCGATCCGCTCGCTGTTCAAATACGCGGCGCGCAAGCATCCCGAGCACGCCGCCACGATCCAGCGCGTCCTGGCGATCCCGTCCAAGCGCTTCGAGCGCGCGCACGTCACATTCCTCACCGAACCCGAGCTCGACGCGCTCCTGGCCGCGCCCGACCGCGGCACCTGGACCGGACGGCGCGACCACGCGATGCTGCTGCTCGGCGCCCAGACCGGACTGCGCGCAGCCGAACTCACCGGCCTCGCCTGCGGCGACATCCATCTCGGCGTCGGCGCCCACGCCCGCTGCACGGGCAAGGGCCGCAAGCAACGCATCACGCCGCTGACCAAGCAGACCGTCGCGGTCCTACGCACATGGCTCAACGAGCGGGCCGGCGAGCCCGGCGACCGGCTGTTCCCGACCCGCACCGGCCGACCGCTGAGCCGCGACGCGATCGAGCACCGCATCGCCAAACACGCCGCCACCGCCGCGACGGTCTGCCCGTCGCTGGCCGCGAAGAACATCACGCCGCACGTGCTCAGACACACCGCCGCGATGCGCCTGCTGCACGCCGGCGTCGACACCTCAGTCATCGCGCTCTGGCTCGGCCACGAGCAGATCGAGACGACCCAGATCTACCTCCACGCCGACATGAAACTCAAGGAACAAGCACTCGCCCGGACCACGCCACCCGACACGCCGCCCGGCCGCTACCGGCCCCCCGACGCGCTCCTCGCGTTCCTCGAAGCGCTCTGATTATGCCGACCTCAACCGCCCGCGACCCGCCAGATTGCAGGCCCTTCTCGCGCGCATCGGCATAACCCGCGCATCGGCATAGTGCACGCTGCAGCGCTGCCACGGGCAGCCGAGCACCTGGCCGATCGCGGCGCGCAGGCCCTCGTGGCAGTCTGAGACGCAGAGGCGGACACCCGTGAGGCCACGGGCGCGCAGGCTGCGCAGGAACTCGCGCCAGAAGCTCTCGGTCTCGGCCTCGCCGACGTCGAGGCCGATCACCTCGCGGCGGCCGGACTCGTGGACGGCGTAGGCGATCACCAGGCACTTCTGGCGCACGCCGCCGCGTTCGCGGACCTTCTCGATCTTGCCGTCCAGCCATAGGTAGGGGTAGCGGCCCTCCAGCGGCCGCTCGCGGAAGATCTGGACCTGCTCATCGAGGCCGCGGCACAGCCGGGAGACCTGGTCCTTGCTCAGATGCAGCCCCATCTGCTCGACCAGGCGGTCGACCTTGCGTGTCGAGACGCCGTTGACGTAGGCCTCCTGGACGACGGCGACAAGCGCCTGCTCGGCACGCCGGCGCGGCTCCAGAAAGCTCGGGAAGTAGCTGCCCTGGCGCAGCTTCGGGATCTGAAGCTCGATCTCCCCCGCGCGCGTATCCCACCGCCGCGGCCGATACCCGTTGCGCTGGGTGACCCGTTCGGGCGAGACCTCACCGAGCTCGGCGCCGATCTGCCCGGCGACTTCGGCCTCCATCAGCTCAGCGACCACCCACGCGACGCTCTCGCGCACGACATCAGCGTGCTCGCTGCCCATCAGCTTGTCGACCACCTGCGCAGCGGTCATCCTCCGGTCCTCGGCCATCGTGGTGCTTCTCCTTCGTCAGTTCTCAGCGGAACCGACGATTCTGAGGCCCGCGGTG
>Ga0136617_10001981_pt1 | contig 18260 bp, 34 predicted proteins | sample AntDrymUQ3222106_2_FD_129672 | JGI IMG/M metagenome (GOLD analysis project Ga0136617, IMG submission 129672) | Polar desert sand microbial communities from Dry Valleys, Antarctica - metaG UQ322 (21.06) | ecosystem: Environmental > Terrestrial > Soil > Desert | place: Antarctica: Dry Valley... | reverse complement strand
GCGCATGTATCCGGCGGCCGACATTCGGTACGACTTGCGGAAGCCGGTCCGCTTGCGCCAGGCTGCGACCTGGCAGTTTGGCGAGCAGTAGAGGCGCCGCACGGTCGGCGCGACGAACTCAGCACCGCAGTGAGCGCACCTCCGTGTCACAGCACGAGCTCCTGTTGCTTCGCCTCGCCGTACTCCCGCGCAGCGCGCGCGAGCATCGCGTGGCCCTGTGCCTCCAGGACCCGCGCGCGCGATCGCACCTCGGACTCGACGAACTCTTGGACTTCGGCGTAGCTCCTGGCCATGCGGTACCGAGAGCCCTCCGACGAGTGGCTCACGACCGCGTAGCCGCGCAGGCGCATCTCACTGACCGCGGCCCGGAACCGTCTCTCCGGCAGGCCCCACCGCCGACGCGCCTCGTCCTTCGTGAGCTCGCGCTTCTCTTCCACGAGGAGGACCTCGAGCACGCGGACGTCGCGCTCACGAGGAGCGCCGTGGTCGGTCATCAGCACCACTCCGCTTCGCGCATAGGGCGGCCATCCAGCAAGTCCTCGCCAATCCCCGTGAGCGTGTACCGCTGGAAGTCGCTGTACTGACCGTCCTGCTCGATCGCCATAAGCCGCACAAGCGAGTAGACGAGTGCCACATTCGTCGGCGTCGTGCCGAAGTACGCGCGCGGCCCCTCGACGACCACTTCGCCGTCCACGCCGCGGGTGTCTCGCATGTACGTCAGTACCTCGCGCTGTCGCTTACTGAGCGTGGTCGCGTAGATGCTTCTACCGAGTGCTAGCGCCTCGCGCTTGCGTGCGTCGAGGGCGGGCCGCTCTGGCGGCTGAGGGGTCATCGCCGCGCCGCCCCGAGCTCGAGCTGTCGTGCGCGCGGCTGCCACCACCACCGGAAGCGCCTGTGCATCTTCGTGCCGCGCTCGTGGAGTCCGAGGCAGGGGACGCTCTCGATGTCGAGGCCGCGCTCGGTCCGCAGGCGCGCGAGGGCGGCGCCGGGATGCTCAAGCCCGAGGGCCGGGAGAAGCAGCTCACACGCTCCGTCCGGGGAGGACCGCAGGACGTCCTGCAGCCGGTCCATCTCCTGGCGCAGCTGAGCGACGACGACGGCGTCCGCGATCCGCTTCATCAATGCGCCTGCCGTCGGTGGTAGAGCTTTCCGGCGCGCTTCGCCGCGAGTTCCTCCGGGCTGACCATCTCCTCCAAGCCACGCATCAGCGCGGCGAACTCGTCGGGGTGTGCTTCGACGAGTGCAGCAATCGCACGCAACTCGCGGCGGATCAGCGTCTCCTCGCGACCGTGCGGCCTCAGTTCGCGCTCTAGGAGTGACTCGGGATTCTCGTCCCAAGACTGGTAGTACTCGCGGCCGCTCCATCCCATCCGGCCCCAGCACGTCATGCATAGCTGCATCGAGGCACGCTGCTTCCCGATGTCCTTGACGAGCGCCCGCAGTTCGTCGTGGGCGATGACGCGAGTGAACTCGGCAGGCTTCTGCCCGCACTCGGTCTTCGTCAACTCGTCCGCACGCCAGGGCAGCCGGTGACGCCGGACGTGGGCAAGGGGTTCCTCGCTCATGACCGCACCAGCTCGTCGTCGACGTAGTTCTCGATCGCGCCGAGCCACTCGCGCAGCGCGTGGATCCGCAGCGACAGCCAGAGCCCGACGTGCCGGCGAACGCCGTCGCGCTTGCGCCACTCGACCAGCAGCCACACCGGGACGAACAGGCACGAGAGCGAGACGGTGGCCCAGGCGATGGACTCGATCACGAGCGCGCTCCGGCGAACAGGAAGTCGCGCGCGCGAACGACCCCGCGCTCGTACTCGATGAGGCCGCGGCCGCGCAGCCGTCCGAGGTCCTCACCGAACGACCCGCCGCGCGGGTGGATGCCCATCTGCTCCGCGACCTGATCGCGAGTGAGCGATTCGGGATGCGCGGCGAGCGCGATGTCGAGGATCCGGCGCTGCCGTGGCGAGAGTCCACGGCGCGCGCGCTCGATAGCCTCGTCCGCCTCGAGCACGCCCGCGCCACGGCGGCCGAGCTCCGTCAGCCCGATCCGGCCGCGGTCGAGCGTGATCAGGCCCGCGTCCGCGAGCGCCTTCAGTTCCTCGCCGACGCTGCCGCCGCGCGGATGCACGCCGACCCAGGCCGAGACGGTCTCGCGCGTGATCTCGACGCCGCCGAGGACCTCGAGCGTGGCCGCTGCGTCGAGGAACCGCTGCTGGCGGGTCGTGATGCCTTCGGCGCGCGCGGCCGGATCTCCGGCGTGGTGAGTAGGCGGTGGCCTACTGGGGAGGTTCGGCCGCTCGCCGTGGCTGCCACGGGTCATCGCAGCGTATCCGGAACGGGGTGTGATGCGACCGCGCGCGCCGGAGGAACCGCGACTGCTTCCTTCGTCACGGCTCCTCCCGCGGGCGCGGACTGGATGTCGCCCACGTTCAAGTCGCGTGCGGCCTTGCGCTCGAGGTGGCGGCGGCTGGCTTCGTTGGCACAGGTACGGCACATGCGCTGGCCATTGCCACGCTGCTGCAGCTCGTGCCCACGGATACACGTCGTCTGACGGGCGTGCCGAGCGCACGCGCCTTCGCCACGCATGAGGTTCTCCCGATGAGTGACGGGCTCGATGTGATCGGGGTGTACGCACGCGCGGACACGGCACAGGTGGTCGAGATCGAGACCGGGTGGCACTGGTCCGCGGAAGAGCTCACGCGCAGCGCGGTACGCGGTGCCCATGCGTCCGTTCAGCCAGAACATCCCGTAGCCCCCGCTGCGCCCGATCGCGCCGCGCCAGAGCCAGCAGCCGTTCGGCTGCATCTCGACCTTGTCCATGAAGCGCTCGAGCGCACTCGGCTTGTCGCTCATGTGGGCACCGCGTCCGGTACAGGCACCAGGTCCGGGTCGAACGTCAGCTCGTCCTCGGTGAGCTCGGCGATGAGCGCTTCGACCTGCGTCTCCTCGGCGGACCGGCTGAAGTCCACGAGGACGTCGCGGGTGGTCGCTCCCTCGAAGCCCTCGCGTCGGAGCCACTCGACGGCGGCATCACGGCGCTGCCCGCCGGCACCCTCCCATGCGGTGCGGATCCGCGCGCGGTCCTCCTGGCTGAGCCCGCGGGCCTCGCCGGTCGCGCGGGCCTCCTCCGCGGAGATCTCGCCGGCGCCGATCATGTCGCTGATCGCGCGGTTCGCCGCGCGCGTGTAGGCGGTCGTCGAGATGTCGTGGTCCTGCCGGGTGAACCGCCTGTTCTTCTCCCCCATCGAGCACAGCCCGACCGCAGTCGTGGTGCGGCCGTTCGGCGCGATCGCGCGGACCACGTAGCGCGCGAACACGACCGGGCACCCGCAGTCGCGCTCGGTCTTCATCGCCTCGGGGAAGCGCACGCGAGCGCAGACCTTCTCCTGGTGATGTGGCCGAGCCGCTCGTCGACCATCTCGACGCTGATGCCGTAGTGCGTCGCGAGCTTCCGCCATCCGCTCTTCTTGACGAACCGGCCAGCCTTGCCGCCCTCGCGGAAGGTCTGGAAGTCGCTCTCGGTGAGGATCGCGGCCGTCAGGGCGCGGTACGAGCGCCAGTTCGCGAGCGCCTCCTCGGGAGTCGAGAGCGGGCTGACGACGCGGAACTCGCCGTCGAGGGTCGCCAGGCGCTTCTCGTCGGTCATTTTGTCCGCAGCCTCGGCTCGCCCTCGATGCGCCTACGGTGCTGGTCGATCTCGGGCACCCGCTTGGCGAGCAGGTTGAGCGCGCGGTGGTCGAAGCGGAACGTGACGAGCTGCTGGCACGCGGCCTCGAGCTCGTGCGCGGTGATCTCGCTGTTCGTCATCGCCTGCACGAGGACGCGATGCAGCGCGCCGGCGTCGGGCACGGTCCACTCGCCCTCGGAGCGCAGCGCGTAGACCACGTCCCCCACGCGGCGCTCGCTCTGGCCGCGCGCGGTCATCTCCCCGGTGAGGACCGACACGAGATAGCCCTCGAGACGGCGCACCGCCGCGAGCGCGCCGCGGACACGTGGCAGCAGCGCGCCGGCCGCATCCGCGGAGATCGGCGGCAGCGACTCGCCGAGCTCGATGACCTCGCCCGTCGAGTCGATGAGCGCGGGCACGCGCTGGGCGTCGACGGTCACCGGCCGCACCAGCAGCGCTCCTCGCTCGTGAACTTCGGGATCTCAGGGCACTCGCCGGGCGCGTGAGGGGCGTGACTGCAGCCGAAGCAGCGGATCCGCATCACCCGCTCGGCGCGGCGCGCGTGGTCGATTCCCGCGAACGCCGTCGCCGCGATCGCGTTCATCACGGCGTCCGGACTCTCGAAGGGGTCGCGGGTGTCGGTGGCCATCAGTCCCTCGGGTCCATCGCGTACTCGTGGACGTGGACACCACGCGCGGCGTCGACGACCCGCCACGCGAACGCACGCTCACGCCCGAAGCAGTCGAGGCACTTCCGCGGGTCAGCGAGCGACTGAGCAGCGAACCCGTCCTTCGAGAAGGCGCGCCGGCAGACGCGGCAGGTGGCGATGGTCATCGCTTCGCCTTCTTCTTCGCCTTCGGAGCGGGCGCCATCTTCCGAACGAACTCGTCGGCCTGCTCGGCGAGCTTCGGCCCGACCGGGATCCCGAACCCGCGCATGACCGTGACGCGGGCGGCGAGCCGTGCGCCGCCGTCCTTCGTGTCGAGGACCTCGCCATTCACGATCGCGCTCGCGTGCTCGAGCACGAGCGCCTGGAGCTTCTTCGCCGGCATCTTCTGGATGCGGTTCCAGAGCGCGAGCTGCTCGGCCCCCACGTTGACGCAGCGATCGACGGTCAGCGCGTACGCGAGGAGGCGCGCGACGCTGTCAGCGTCCCAGCCGCCAGCGATGAGCTTCCGATGCACGGCGTCGACCGGCCGGCGCCGGCCCCAGCTGCCACCGGTCTTGACCGAGAGGTGGCCCTCGACGCGCTTCGCGACGTACGCGGCCTTGCCGGCCTTCGTGGTGGGTCGCGCGTACGGGTCGTGGCGGCTGCTCGAGCGGATGGCCGGGGTGTAGCCGGCGAACTTCTTGAACCCTGCGGCATCGGTGCAGACCCGCTGCACCCTGAAGGGCTCGCCGTAGAACTCCTGCTCGATCTCGAACGCACGGCACGCGCAGACCTTGTCGTGCTGCTTCGTGGAGCCCTGGTGGATCTCTCCAACGACCTTCACCGGCGGCGCGCCAAGCGCCTTGACCAGGTCGAGCTTCTCGTCCCACTGGTCCTTCTGCCAGGTGATCGTGAAGCCCTTCAGGTTCTGTGTTGCCTGCGCGAGTTCCTTCTTCGCGGCCTCGATCGCCGGCGTGCCGCGGCGCTGCCAGTCCTCGTTCAGTTCCTGCACGCGGTACGCGATGTCGTCGACCGTGATTGTGTCCTTGCCCCGCCCGCTCAGACGACGCGCCTCGAGGTTGATTCGCTTCAGGAGCGAGTCGTCCTTCAGCTGCAGCAGCGCGCGCACGTGGGCCGCGCCCAGGCGTCCGTCGCGGAGCGCGGCCTGGACCTCCTTCGGGGCCTTCAGGAGGCGCAGCGCGTTCGCGATCGTCGAGGGTGCGCGCCCGATCTTCGTGCCGAGGTCCTTCTGCGTGCACCCCGTCAGCGCGATGTACTGCTCGAAGGCGTGCGCTTCCTCGAGGGGCGTGAGGTCCTTGCGCTGCAGGTTCTCGATAAGCGCGGCCGCGGCCTGCTGAGCCTCGTCGAGCGACATGATCCGCGCGGGGATCTGCTTCAGGCCGGCCTTGCGGGCGGCCGCTGTGCGGCGGGATCCCGCGACCGCCTCGTAGTGCCCGTTCTTCTGCACGACGACGATCGGCTCGAGCACCCCGAGCTGCCCGATCGACGCCGCAAGCTCGGTGAGGTCACCGACGTCCGTGCGCGGGTTGAGCTTCGAGATCTCGACCTTGCTGAGGTCGAGGAGCTGCAGCTGACCGAGTCCAGGCGCGGTCGTGCTTCCCCGCTCCACCAGGCCGGACGCCGTTGTCTGCTCTGTCACGGTTTCCACCTCCGTTGCGCGAGAAACGCTGGTCAGCGAAGACGTCGTGCGAGTCGTTCCGCCACCGCGTTGACGAGCCAGGCCGCGAGAGCCGTGTACGCGGCGAGCACGAGCGCGATCGCGGCGATGAAGGCGATCCATCCGGGGAACACGAGGAACGACTCGGGCGTCATGCCGTCACCGCGACCGGCGCAGGCCAGACCTCGACCGTGGGCCGCGGCTCAGCGACTCCATCGAGGAGACCCGCGAGCTCACGCGCGGCCTCGAGCACGTGCTCGCGGTTCCGGTCCTCGAGCTGCTCGAGCGCGTCCTCGGCGCGCAGCGCGTCGACGATCCCGCCGAGGAACGCCATCGCACGCCGGCCGCCCGGGACCTCGGCGATGACGCCGCGGAGCCAGGCCCCGAGTGCCCGCACGAAGCCGCCGGCCCGGGCGCGCTGCTCGTCGCCGGCGCGATCGATCTCGGTGTCCGCCTCGACGGTCGCGACGATCTCCATCGCGAGTTCGATGGCGCGGGCGCGGCGACGGTCTGCGATTGCGGCCGCCATCAGGAAACCACCCCGATGTCGTCGGTCCGATTGCCCGCTGCGCCGATGTGCGCGTTACGGTCGTGCCGGCCGTCCTGGGGCTTCTCAGCGCCTCCGGAGGGCATTTCTGCAGACGTATTGTCTGCAACGGAGGGCACAAAAAGATCCTCGACGCGGACGCCAAGCACGCGCGCCAGAGCGAGAGCGGTCTCGGCGGACGGGCTGGTCTGCTGCTTCTCGATGTCCGAGAGCGTCGACTGGTTGATCCCCGCCCGGTCGGCCAGCTCCTTCTGCGTGACCTCGCCCTTGAAGACGACGGCCCGGAGCTCGCGGACGCGGTTCGTGAGTGCCATACCGCGAGAGTTTCAGACCGGTCGTCTGCAATGTCAATGGGCCAGTCGAACATTCTTCGACAGACTCGGCGATTCATGGCTCCCCGCACGCTCACCGACCCCGGCCGGCTCATGGCGATTCTCCGGGAGGAGCGCCTGGCGCAGGAGCTCACCCTCGAGTGGGTGGCCAAGAAGGTCGGCGTCACCCACCAGTCGATCCAGATCTTCGAGACCGAACGCGAGGGCAAGGTCCCCACGGAGGCCACCCTGCGCAAGTGGCTCGCCGCCCTGCAGTTGCCGGAGGAGTGGACCGACCTCTGGATCGAGCATCAGATCGGCGAGAAGGTCCGCGACCTGCTCGCGGCACGGCGCGGTCCTCGAGCCGCATCCCCTGAGGACATCGAAGCCGCCGTGCGCTACGTCCGGAGGATCTACGGCCGATGAGTCAGCCCGTCCGCTGGGCGAGCGGCGAGGACATGGAGCGCCTCGCCGAGGGCGTGCTCGCGCGGCGCGGGCTTTACGCGCCGCCGGTGAACGTCGATGAGGTGGCGAACGCTTGCGGCCTCGACTACCAGTTGGTCGACCTCGAGAGACTCTCGGGTGGGTACCTGCGGGATCCCGATGGCCGTGGCCACGCGATGATCGCCGCGCGCGACCATCGGCTGCGGCAGCGTTTCACGAAGGCGCACGAGCTCGCGCATCACCTGCTGGACGAGCCGGCCAGTGTCAGCGTCGTCGGCATGGAGTACCTGCAGCTGCCGTCGGGCTACCGCGGACGCGACCGGCACTGGGCACACGAGCGCTTCGCGGCCGCGCTGCTGATGCCGCGCGACTGGGTCGGCCAGTTCATGCGCGATCGGGGATGGCAGCTCGAGCGCGATCGCCTGATCGTGGCGTTCGCGCGCGCGTTCGACGTGAGCCGCAACGCCGCTGAAGTGCGGCTCCGCGAGCTCGGCCACATCGAGGGACGACGGGCATGAGCGCTTCTACCGACCGGCTGGGCGCAACTGCGAGGAGACTCCGCCGCTCCGTTGTCGCGACCCTCTGCTACTCGCTGCTCTTCATCGCTGCGGCTGAGGGCACCGCCGCCTGTGCAGCACCGGCCAGTGCGCCTACCGCTACTCCGGCGAGCGCGACCTCGGCGGCTGCCACTGCAGCCCCCACCGCTATACCGACGACTCGCGAGACCGTGAGACCCGTGACGTCGGTACCGACGGTCGTCCGCACGGCATTCGTGGCAACGCCGGCGCCCGTGGTCGTCACCGCGACTCCGCGCCCGGCCGCTGCATGCTGCCGCATCTGCACGACCGGGCAGGCATGCGGCAACAGCTGCATCTCGCGGAACCTCACGTGCCGGCAGCCACCAGGATGCGCGTGTAACGGATGAATGGGGCGACTACCAGTCGCGCCCTCGCGAGCTTGGACATTGAGGGAGGACAGCGGTGATGCTCGAGTACAAGATCACGCGCGACGTTTCCATGAAGAACGGCCCCGCGTCATCCGGCTGTTCCATGCGCTGAAAGCGGTCGAGACGGTGCAGTAAGGCAAGCGGGAGGAGCGACGTGGCGAAGCAACTGATCAAGGTCAAGGAGTACAAGAACGCGAAGGACTTCGACAAGGACGCCCAGAAGATGCTGAAGGACGGGTGGGAGCTCAAGGACGAGGACCTCAGGAAAGGCACCGTCGCGGTCGGAACGACGGTTCGGAACGCCATCCTCACCGGCGGCATCGGACTGCTGCTCGGCGGCCGCGCCCACACGAAAGACAAAATCCGCGTGACCTGGCTCAAGGGCGCCGAGAAGAAGAAATGCCCGAAGTGCGCCGAGCAGGTCCTGAAGGACGCGGCGGTCTGTCGCTTCTGCCAGCACGCGTTCGACGGCCCCAACTCGGGTTCGTGATCTCCCGCTGCGGCACGTGGACGCGGTCTAGCCGGGAACGAAGGCCGGCGCAAGAAGTGAGCGGGACCGACTGGCTGCGGCTCATCTGGGAGCGCGGACGTGGCTGACTGTCCGTATTGCCACAAGGGCGCTGGGATGATGAAGAAGGAACACGCCGAGTGCCGGCAGGCGGACGAAGCAATCGCGGTTGCCGTTCGGGACGCGGCTACATCGGGCAACGCGGTCGACCTCGCTACGCGCACGTCAGCACTCGCGCGCATCGGTGATCGCACGATCGACACTCTGCCAGCCCAACGACGAGGTGTCGGCCTGGCCCTGGACCGCGTTCTGGAAGACGGCGTTCTCGATGAAGCCGAGGAACAGCGCGTCGAAGTTCTCCTGTCTGAGCTGGGACTCTCTCAGGAGAGGGCGCCAGACGAATGGGCCCGGGTCGTCAAGGCACTTGCGCTCCGCGACGTGATGGCGGGCAAGATGCCGGAGCGGTTCAAGATCGACCAGGTCCCAGTGCAGCTGCAGAAGGGCGAGCGGATCGCATGGGGCTTCGCGAACACCGACCTGTTAGAGCAGCGGGTCCAGCGAGCGAGTCGCACCGTCGCCCACGGTGTCAGCATCCGGGTCGCGCGGGGCATCTACTACCGACCGGCCGTGTTCAACACGACGCCCGTCGAGCGTGCCTACACCGCGACTATCGGCCGCGGGCTGCTGCTGCTGACGGACAGGAACGTGTACTTCGCGAGCAGCGCCAAGACGATGCGCATCCCCTACGCGAAGATCCTGTCGTTCGAGCCTTTCAAGGACAGCATCGGGATCCACCGAGACGCCGCGAGCGCCAAGCCCCAGATCTTCGTCACGGGCGACGGCTGGTTCACGTACAACCTCGTGACGAATCTCTCGCAGCTCAGCCTGAATGGAGGGAGAGCGTGATCAGGAAAATCGGTATCGGTTGCGGCGGACTCATCGTCTTGGTGATGTCCAGTTGTAGCGCGGCCACTCCGGCGCCCACACCAAGACCTGGCTCGAGCGCGGTCTACGAACGCATCGCGGCCTTGACCGACTGCCCATCGCTGCAACGGGAGTTCGATACCGCGGATGCGAACGGCAAGCGCGACCGTGAGGCGGGCCGCGCGGAGCAGGCGGCTTGGGCGACCGCGTACATGAGAGCAGCGGATGAGCGGATGAAGTCGCTCAAGTGCTACTGAGCGCGTCGACCAGCGAAGAAGGAAGAGGTAGCGATGGCACAGGTACCGCGCAACGAGCAGTACATCGCGGGCAAGTCGATCGACGAGCTCCTCGCCGCGATGGTAGGAGTGGCAGAGGTCAGGAGCCCCGTCCACGAGCAGATCAAGACGGCGGTCTTCGCTCGCACGGGCCAGGAGCTGGCGGCCGCGATGCGGGATGCCAGCGCAAGTAGCGACCGTTTGGGCCGGCGCGTCTTCTGGCTGAACTGGATCCTGGTCGCTCTCACTGGCGTTGGCGCCATTGCGACCGCGCTCGGCGTTGCGCTCTCTTCTCAGCGCTAAGGCGGTTGCCTCGTGCCCATCTTCAGGTACACATCGCGGACGCTTCCCGACGGGCGGACGCTCACCTGGCCGTTCCTTCGCATCTGGAGGGACCCACGGGTGCGCTACCTGGCGCTCGTCGACTCCGGCGCGGATCAGTCTTGCCTGCCGGTCGGCGTCGCGGCCGACCTCGGCGTGCCCTACGACCCAGACCCGGCGAAGATGCAGGACGGCGGCGGCGTGGGCGGCAAGACGAAGTTCTGGATCGCGACCGCACCCCTCGAGCTGATGAGCGACGCGGGAACGATCAGCCTGCCTGAGGTTCACATTCACCCGAACCTCGCGATGATCCTCCTGGGCCGCGCGGATGTGTTCCTCGCCTACAAGGTCGAGTTCAACCAGCGCGCGCTCCAGTTCACGATGACGCCGTACAAGACGAAGAAGAAGTAGCGCCGCGCGTCGCGCGCTAGAAGAAGTAGGTCGTCGGTTCCCCGCGCGCGGGCACTCGATACACGAAGTCCGCGGCGGTGTCGTGCTTGCGCAGCCAGTCCGCGACCACCTGCGGTGTCGCGCCGCTCTTCAGGACCTCGCCGTCCCGAACCGCGACCCACTGGCCCGCGTATGTCTCCATGTCCTGCTCGCTCAGCTGCTCGAGAAGAGCTGGCATCCTTTTCCCCCGTCCGGTCCTCCGGGGGTCCCCCCGGGTGGCCTTCGTACGTTAGAGCAGGACTGGTGCGCGTGAACGTTCGCTGATACCCATTAGATACCGATTCTTGGTTCACACCGAACGGCAGCTGTGCTACCCGGCCGATATGCGGACGCTAGCGCTTGTGGGCGTGTGCTGCAGAGCACCCGCCGCCGCCGGCTGGCATCGCCGACGGCGGCGTACGGCTACTTCGGGGAGCGCGTGGAGGCCGCGATCGCGCCCTCGGCGCGGCCGACGCGGCGCGCCTGCTCACGCACGGCCGGCACCGCCACGGTGACGCCGAGTGCCGCGAGTCCGCCCACGATCAGCGCGGTCGCGAACGCGACCGTACCGGACTGCCCGCCCATGCCGGTCGGCGGCACGTAGAGCATCCCGACGCCGAGAGCGATGGCGATAGCGGACCCGACGTAGCTGGCGATGGTCTTGATGTCCATTCCTAACTCCTTCCGTGTCCCGCCCGCACCTCGGCGCGGGTCGGCTTCTTCGTGGATACGCGCCGCGCCTTGCGCGGGAGCGCCAGGGTGAAGGTCGCCGGGCCGTGCCGGTGTTCGTGTAGTGCCTTCTTCACGGCGTCGAACGACGCGCGGACGTCACCGACGTATGCCTCGAACTCGGCCCGCTCGATGTAGTCGGCCATGTCGCCTCCTTGTGTCTCGATGATGATTCGCTCCACGTCCAGTCCACTCGGGCACGCCGTGTTCACGTAGACCCTGTGGGGCTCGATGGTGGTCTCGTCGGGTACGTAGCCGTGAGTCTCAGCGCACCAGCGATTCACGCGGGCCGAGGCCGCGTACTGCTCCGAGGTGCGGATCGGGTCGGCGTGGTCGCCGTCGTCGACATGCTCGATTCCTATACGCCGGCCGTTCGCAGACATGGCGTGCCAGGCGGCGCGTGAGGTGTCGACCAGCTGCGCGATGCGGCCGTCGAGTCCGATGAGGAAGTGCGCGGAGACCGGGCTCGAGTCCTCTCGGGTGAGCTCGGCCAGCGAGGGAGCCCAGGCGCCGACCGTGGAATGCTGCAGGGCGCCGAGGACCGAGCCGGTACGCGCGGAGTGATTCGGGCTCGGGAGCCGCTCGGCGAATGGGGCCCAGGGCATTCAGACCTTCTGCTCGGCGCTCGTCCGGTAGTACGCGGTCCCGCCACGAGGCTCGGCGCCGCGGACGTGCAGGCGTCCGTAGGTGCCGCCGGTATCGACGACGAACGTCGCGGTTCCGATCACGGCCTCGCTGCCCGCGAATCCGATCCGGTTCGCGAAGCCCTGCGTGACGACGCCCGGCGAGAGCGTGCCGGTCGGAATGCTGACGACCTGACCGTTCGGCTTCGTCGTATCGCCGTTCGCGTCGAGCGGGACCGCGAGGTCCGGCGAGATGAAGAGCTTGATCACTCTGTCCTCCACGATCTGCTGCCACCATGCGATCTCGGCTGCGTGCTGGATGGTCCGACCCCAGTCCATCGTCCGACCGGGATTCCCCGTCGACGTGCCAGGCGGGCCGACCGGCCCCTCGATCGCGCAGCGGACCGACTCCGCGATGATCTCCACCGGCAGGTTCATCCAGTTCTGCTGCGTCCCGGGTGCGCCGTGGACGCCGTTGTCGCAGTCGGCCTGCTGCTGCGCGGCCGTTCCGGGAAAGCCGCGGCGGTTCCACAGCATCTGACGCAGCGCCGGCTTCGTGAGTCCGCGCGCCTCGAGCTGCGCCTCGACCTCGTGGCCGTGCTCGTGGTCGGCCTGCAGCGGCGTGATCGTGAAGTCGGCGCGGCCGGAGAACGTCGCGATGCGATTCCCGTCGAGGCCGGCGAAGAGCGCCTCGGGTCCCTCGCCGGCTGGACGGTCCGGCGCGATGATCACCTGCGCCGGGAGACAGATGAGCTTGACGCGCATCGGCGGTCGGTAGGCGAGGATCGCATCGCCCTGACTCACTGGGCACGCGCGATGGCCTCGCGCGCCAGCGCGAGCTCGGCCCTGCCGATGCCTCGTGGCATCGGCTTGACCGCGACGAGCGCCCTGATCGCCTCGTGGACGTCCAGGTGGTGCGTGCCGCACAGCGGTACGCGCTCGCCGTCCGCTGGCCCGCCCATGCCCATCGGCCAGACGTGGTGCAGTTGGCTGATCGCCGGTGTCGGCCGGTGATTGCTCCGCGCCGAGAGCACGCAGCCGAAGGTCGCGAACGGCACGGTCCGCACGCCGGGTGGCTCCTGCGCGATGAGCGCCGCGAGGCGCTTCGAGACGTTGAGGCCGATGGCGCTGGCGGTCACGCGGCCGCCTGCTGTGGTGGCGGCATGACGGCCTTCGGCTGCAGCTTCTGCTCGATCGCCGTCGCTGCCTCACCCTGCTCGTGGATGAGGCGCTCGAGGTCCGCGAACGGCAGATAGAACTCACCGCTCTTGCCCCAGTCATCGCCCCACGAGTTCGGGCATGGACCGGCGAGGCGTCTCTTGGTGTCCACGCCACGCACGAGGTAGGCGTGACCGCCGATGTTCGCGGCCTGCGGCGAGATAGCGGAGATGCCCTCGGCATTCGGTCGGCTCATCGAGTCGTACCAGTTGGTGCCGAGCACCACCGGACCCTCGGTCAGAATCCACTCGATGACGCTCTGTAGGTTGAACGCCCAGAGGTATGACTTGAGCAATCCCGCCTTCGTGACCGCCTCCGCTCCCGCGCGGACGCTGGTGCCGTCGTCAAGGCCGGGATCGCCATCGGGGAGCGTGCCCTCGTTGTCGTTGGATGACCACTCATCGGTCTTCACTGCCTCGCGATAGATGTCGTAGGCGGTCGGTGCGCGCTTGTCGGTGCGTATCGGCGCGCAGCGCAGGAAGTTCCGCCAGGCATGTCCGACGCAGGTGCCGGTGTTGCCCTGGTCCAGCGACTCCGAGTTGATGCGCCACGTCTTGCGAGTCGGCAGCGGTGTGCCGGGGGCGGTGAGGCGCCGGCGCATGAGGTACTTGCGATCTTCGGGGTCCGGTGAGTAGCGACGCCCGAATGCCTGAGTAGTTCTTGGCATGGTCATTCTCCTTCGGGCTCCTTCTTCGTCTCGACGACGACCTGAGCCGGGGTACGAGTAGTGGTGCCGGATGACATGCCCCCGTTGCCGTGCATCAGGCGCAATGTCATCGCGATCTCGCGCAGGACCAGGACCTGCTCGTTGTGCTCCTGAGCGTTCTTACGCATGTGGTCCTCGGAAACCGCGAGGAGCGTCCGGTGGTCTTCCATCGTGTCCTTCACCGCGATGGAGACGCGCTGCGAGAGGTCATCTACCCGCGCCCGCTGGGTCACCATCTCCTTGAGCACTTCGCTCTCGCGCTGTGCGTCCTCGCGCTCGGCCTTTCGAGCAGCCTTCTCGGCGTCGAATTCGATTCGAAGTGCCTTCATGTCCTCGGCCTGCTGCTTCCGGGCCTTGTCCTGGGTCGAGAGGATGGGGCCGATGTAGCGCCAGATGAGCACGGAGCCGCCCGCACCGATGACGACGAGCAGGACAGTGTTGACGACCGAGGTGTCTACGTTCATCGGTCGACCCTCTCTCTCACTCCGCGAGCTCCCCAACGACACGCCGCATCAGCCGGATGAGCGCCTTCGTGGCCGCGACGGTCTGCGCGGCGGTCGGTGTCGCCTCGGCGAGGTACGCCTTGCAGGTCTGCGCGTCGGCGACTCGCTGCGGCGCGGCGGGGTCGGGAGTCGGTGCCGGGACCGGCAGCGCCGCGAGCGCACCGGCGGTCGAGAGCGTGATACCGCCGTTCGGCTGCGCGAGGAGGTCGTGGAACCTCTGCTCGTCGGCGCCGTCGAGCTCCCACGCTTCGCATCCTGCCCGCGGCGCGAGACCGCGCCCGTACTGCTCGACGACTCGCGTGGTGGTGCGGACGCTGAGCTCTTTCATCAGGCGATCCTCACGGCGCGGATGCTTGATGCGTTATTCCCTGCGCCGTTCCAGCCCATCGCGGCGGCGAGCTTTGAGGCATTCACGTACCGTGCGGCCCCACTAATCTTCCATGTCTCGGTAGCGGTCAGGACGACGACCCCGACCAGCGTCACGTCGAGCGCCGCGATGGCCTGCCCGCGTCCTATCTCGCCGGAAGCCTCGACCGTCGTTCCGTTCCAGAGCTTTGCCTGCAACCCGCCGCCGTTTGTGTCGGCAGTGACCATCTGCAAATGCGCCACGATGAACCATGTACCGGCGACGAGTGACACGCTCGGTCCGTCGTACCATGTGTCCGCCGCTGCGACCGACACATCGGCGGCGAGGTCGGCCTCGGCGGTCGTGAGCCCCGCCCCGCTCAGTGCCTTCGTCGCGCCATAGCCGAGCGTGCGCAGCGACCCCGTTGCCGCGGCGGCGTCGATCGCCAGCACGTCCGCGCCGCCTGCCTCGTGCCTGGCGGAGTGGTCGTCGAAGGAGGCTTGCGTCGGTGCGGAGATGGTGACGTTCACGCGGCTGTTCGGGACGTCATCTGTCGCGGTGACGCTGCCACCGATGTAGTTGACGGTGCCGCGGTTGTTGACGAGGACGCCCTCCTCCTGGACGTTGATGGGCGACACCGGCGCCTGCGTCGGCAGCTGCAGCGGCGGCATCAGCTCGCCCGAGGCCACGTCCTTCGGCTGCGGGAAGTAGTCGCGCACGTCGTCGACCCAGAACCAGACGTGGCCGCGCATCGAGGGCCGGTTGATCAGCGTGGCCGCGACGGTGAAGGCGAAGCCCACGGTCTGGTCCACGGTCATCGTCGGGCCGCTGGCGTTGAGCGCCGTGATGATGCGGAAGCTCGTGTTCACGCCATCGAAGATCGGCACCATATCCCCGACCGCGAAGGTCGCGATGGTGACGACGTTCAGAATCGTGTCGCCGGCAGCGGCCGCGGTGCGCAGCGAGGTTTGCTTGCCGGCATTCGGTGTGATCGGATTCGGCTGCTGGCCGGCACCGGTCGCGCGCCGGTAGAGCGTCGAGACGATGGTGAGAGCCTCGTCGTCGTAGACGGTGAGGCGCGTCGGTGACCCACCGAGCGTCGGCCCACCTTTTGCCCGTACGACAGTGCTCACAAGGCGCCTAGCCACTAGGCCCCCACCTGGTCCGCGATGCCCGAGACGAAGTCAGGCACGTAGCTGCCGAGCTCGACCGAGTAGATGAAGCGGTCCGCCCCGAGCATCTGGCGGCTGACCCGCTGCACGATGAACTCGCCGCGGTACGCGTCGACCGGCTCGCGCGTGGGCGCGGGCGCATCCCACGAGTACATGTCGGGATACGGCCCGTCGGACTCGAACGCTCCCTCCTTGTCGCAGACCACGGACACGAGCTGACCGGGCGAGACCATCGGCGCGTCGGCGACCTCGAGCCGGACCTGTCGCTGGATCGCCGCGGCCCGCAGCTCCGCGTAGGTGAGGCGCTCGAGGTCGGCGGCCGGCACCAGCTCGTCGTTGCGGTAGGGCGACTCGATGATCCGACCGAACCGGCCGAACGACACCTCATCGAGTGCGGTCACCTCCGCGGCTCCGAAGCCACCTCGACGCATCTTGTTGACGTGCGCGCCGACCAGCTCCTCCTCGAAGTAGGAGCCCTCGATGTACTCGATCAGCGCGGTGTTGCCCGCCTGCGCCACTGACGACGGGTAGGAGACGAACGCGATCGCGGCGCGGTCGTGCGCCAGCCCGTACTCGACGAGCTTGTCCGGCCGCACCCGGAGGTGAACGTCCGGCACGCGGCGCATCAGGCTGTCGATGGCCGACGAGCACTTCATGTAGGACCAGTCACCGCCCGAGATGACGGCGGTGCCCTGCACGTGCGGCCAGCCCGCGGCCTCGTTCGCGGTGATGATCGGGTCGTCGAGCCCGGTCGCGGCACCGAAGGTCTGGCCCTTCAGCGCGTCACGCAGGATCGCGATCAGGAACTCGCGGTCGCTCTTGATCTCGGCACTCTTGTTGAGCGACCCGGTGGCGGTTTCTTCGAGCCGGATGGCCCAGTCGTGGCAGGCGAGATCCCAGCGCCGCGCTCCAGTAAGCGGACGACGCACCGGACGCCCAACATAGCCGCCGAAGATCAGGACGGTGCTGCGGTCGTAGAACTCGACCTCGCAGCCGAGCTTGGGATCCACTGGCAGCGTGGCGTCGACGTCGACCAGCGGCAGCATGATCGTGCCCACGCGCTCGCCGAGTGCCATATCGCCAGGCTGGATCCGGTCGCGGTCCACCCAGCCCGTGACGTCGATGCCGCAGACGAGCACGCGCATCCCCGGGGCGACCGGACCGATATCGAATAGTCCAGTCGGGGAGAAGATCGTCGGGTCAAAGACAGGCATCTACTTACTCCCAGCTCGCGGTGCCGGTAGTGGCGTTCTGGGTGTAGGCCGCCGCGGTGTTCTCGGTGTGCGTGTGCAGGCTCAGCGCGTCGTTCGCGCTGGACGTGTGCGCCTCGGTGTACGGCACCGAGCCGACTGCCTTGCCGCTGTAGTCGCACGATCCGAGGATGTTGTTCACGCCCTTGTAGAAGCCGACGCAGGCCCACGAGCAACCGGCGGTGAATGCCACGTCCGCTATGACGTTGCCCTGCGAGCCCTCGTCCAGGTAGATGCCCCGGCCACCCACGTTCCCGGAGCGCACGGCCGAGATGCGGCCCTTCTGGAATACGCAGTTGCCCGAGCCGTGATTGCCCAGCGTGCCGCCGTTCCACTCGCCGTTGATGCCGAAGAACAGGTCCTGTCCGATGCGGAATCGCTCGAAGACGCAGCGCCGCGTCTTGCGCTCGACGTAGATCCCGGTGCCGGTGTCTACGGTGTGGCCCGGAGGCACCGTGCCGTAGATGATGTCGATGTCGAGGTTGCGGAAGATGGTGTCATCGCACTTGTTGTTCGTGGCGATGCCCTGCCAGCCGGTGTCGCGGATCTTGATGCGGTCCACCGGGTCAGTAACGCGATGGCCGACCCAGAGGCCAGCCTCGGCGACACCGTCGCTGGCTCCGCGCGTGGCGCGGTAGATGCGGAGCACGTCGATGTCCGTGATCGCCGTGATGACCGCCGTGCTGGTCGTCGTGTTGTCAGAGATGCGCAGCCCGTTGTCGGTGAAGTCCTCGGCATAGACGCGCTGGATGGTCGCGCCGTGCGGACAGCCCAGGCGGATGCCGTTCTGGAGCGTGAGCGCACCATCGACCTTGACGTCGGTGATCTTCGCGCCGCTGGCATTCGCTGGAGTTCCCGCCCAGTTCAGGATGCAGGCGTTAGTCGCACCGTCGACCGCGGCCTTCGCGGTGGTCGGCACGTTGAATGTGCCGCCGTGCATCTCCCAGTTGCTCTTGTACTGCCAGTTCCAGCCGAAGTCGTAGGTCACTCCCGCCACGCTCTCGGCCCAGATGCGGTG